>FUFK010049709.1_pt1 | contig 58256 bp, 56 predicted proteins | sample 1021851 | NCBI WGS metagenome assembly FUFK01 (sample SAMEA51879418, study PRJEB19060) | metagenome
GCTCATAACCTGAAGGTCGGCGGTTCAAATCCGTCCCCCGCAACCAATTTCAATTAAATTTTAAATTTTGATTTCTCAGTGTCCTTTAAAAATCCTTTTACTGTGTCTGTTGTAAGTTTTGTAAAAGACTTACCAAATTTTTCGATTTTTTCGATTATTTCAGGAGGTGCAGTAATTATATGACAACCAATTTGCCTAGATTGAATATAGTTGTATGGTTCTCTAGTGCTCGCCCAAAGAATTTCCACATTTTTATATTTTTTTGAAAAATGTAAACTCTCTTTAAATTGTGGAATTGGATCTTTTCCAACATCAGCCATTCTGCCAGCAAATATTGATATTATAACTTTAGTTTTTTTATTAATGTTTTTTAAAATATATTTTGTTTGATTGGAATTATACACTGCAGTTATATTAAGTTTTATATCGCATCTATTTAAAGTTTGGATAACTTTTCCCATAAGTTTCCCTCTAGAATTTGTAACTGGAACTTTTACATAAACATTTTTACCCCACTTACAAATTTCTTTTCCTTGAGAGATCATGTTATCAATATCATCAGCAAACACTTCAAAAGATACTGGTTTATTTGTAGCTCTAAGAATTTTCTTCGAATATATTGAGTAATCTTTAGCACCAGCTTTTCTCATTAAAGATGGATTAGTAGTAAACCCTTTTACTAATTTTTTTTTACTAAATTTTTTTATTAAATCAATATCAGCTGTATCACAAAAAACTTTAGTCAATTTATAAACTCTTAACAATTTCCTCTGTCATTTTTTTCGCATCCGCAAATAACATTAATGTATTATCTCTATAAAAAAGATCATTATCGATACCAGCGTAACCTGGTGATAAACTTCTTTTTACAAATAGAACTGATTTACTTTTTTCAACATCAAGAACTGGCATTCCATATATTGGACTTTGTGGATCTGATTTTGCCACCGGATTCGTTACATCATTTGCGCCTATTACGTACGCAACATCACAATTCGCAAAATCATTATTTATCTCATCTAATTCAAAGACCTCATCATAAGGTACGTTTGCCTCAGCTAGTAAAACATTCATGTGGCCAGGCATCCTTCCAGCAACTGGATGAATTGCATAAGAAACCTTAACTCCACTTTTTTTTAAAGCATCAACCATCTCTCTAAGCGCGTGTTGGGCTTGAGCTACTGCCATTCCATATCCGGGCACGATAATAACCGAGGAAGCATTCTTCATTAAAAATGCTGCATCATCTGCATTACCACTCTTTACAGGTTTTTGTTCTTTGCTTTGTGAACTTGAGGTCTGATCTGTTGCCCCCCAACCACCAAGAATTACATTAAAGAATGATCTATTCATTCCTTTACACATTATATAGGAAAGAATTGCACCAGAAGATCCGACTAAGGCACCTGTTATGATAAGCGCACTATTTTCTAATGTAAACCCAATCCCTGCCGCTGCCCAGCCCGAATAAGAATTTAACATTGAAATAACAACTGGCATATCAGCTCCCCCAATCGGGATTATTATTAATACTCCTATTAAAAAGGAAATTAAAACAATTGACCAAAATACATTAGAAGATTGTGTTAAACATAAATAAAATATAAGAGCTAAAATAGATAAGCCTAATAAGAGATTTATCAAATGTTGGCCTTTGAAAGTAATTGGTGAACCAGACATTATACCTCTAAGTTTTAGAAATGCGATTATTGAACCTGAGAAAGTAATTGCTCCTATTGCCGCTCCAAGAGACATCTCAATTAAACTAGCAAGTTTAATATCGCCAACAATTCCAAGATTGAATGCATCTGGTTTTAAAAAAGCGGAAATTGCAACAAAAACGGCAGCTAAACCTACTAGGCTATGAAACCCAGCAACTAGCTCTGGCATTGCAGTCATCGGTATTCTAAATGCTATAAATGCCCCTATTGATCCTCCAAATAAAATAAATACTAATACATAAATAAATCCTTGTCCAAAATTCCCAACAGTTAAAAAAGTAACTATTATAGCAATTACCATTCCTGCAATACCAAAATAATTACCTCGTCTTGAAGTCTCAGGCGATGACAAGCCCCTTAAAGCTAAAATAAAAAGTATTCCTGAAATTAAATAAAATGATGCGGAAAAATTAGCTGACATAAATTACTTTTTTTTCTTTTTGTACATTTGTAGCATTCTTTGAGTTACAAGAAATCCACCAAAGATATTAACTGCAGCTAAAATTATTGCTAAAAAACCAAAAATATTTGATTTTTCAAAAATAATTTCAGAAGAGCCTGCTAACGCCGCAATAATAGCTCCAACAATTATTACTGATGAGATGGCATTTGTAACTGACATTAAAGGTGTGTGTAAAGATGGTGTTACACTCCATACAACATAATATCCAACAAAGATTGATAATATAAAAATGCTTAATCTAAATATAAAGGGATCTATTTCCATTATTTTAATTGAGTTTTTTTGATAATCTCATCATCTTGGTTTATTTTAAAATTTTTTGTTTCCTTATCATATAAATTATTTAAAAAATTGAACATATTTTTTGCATAAAGACTTGAGGCCGAAACTGGCAATTTATTTAGAATATTTGTCTCACCTATAATTTTTACACCATTGACATCGACCATTTCGTCAGCCTTTGTAAATTCTGCATTTCCACCCTGAGAGGCAGCTAAATCATAAATTATCGAACCACCAGACATTGCCTCAACCATCTTTTTTTTTATAATTTTTGGGGCTTGTTTTCCAGGTATTAAAGCAGTGCATATGACTATATCTATTTTTTTTAAAGTTTCTATTAACAGTTCCTCCTGCTTTTTTTTAAAATCATCAGAAGCCTCTTTAGCATAACCACCCTCTGTCTCTAAATTTTCTGCACCTTCAACTACTAAAAATTTACCACCTAAACTTTCAACTTGCTCTTTAGAAGCTAATCTTACATCTGTTGCAAATACTATTGCTCCCATTCTTTTTGCGGTAGCGATTGCTTGTAAACCTGCCACTCCAGCTCCAACTATAAGAACTTTCGCTGCTGAAATTGTTCCTGCCGCAGTCATCATCATTGGTATTGCTTTTTGAAAATAACTAAATGAATCGACCACTGCTTTATAACCGGCTAAATTTGCTTGTGATGACAAAACATCCATTGATTGAGCTCTTGTAATCCTGGGAAGAAGTTCAAGAGAAAAACAATTAACATTTTTTGAGATAACTTTTTTAAGTTTTGTCTCATTTAAATAAGGATTAAGAACACCGATTAATGTTTGATCTTTTTTCAATTTATCTAAATTTTCATCACTCAATATATTCATTTGCAAAATTGCATTTGAATTAGCGATAATTTCATTGTCAGGTAAAATCTTTGCTCCCTCATTTTCATACTCTTTATCACTTATGCCTAAATGAAGAGCGTAATCATTACTCAAGTAAACATCTAGTCCTAATGACTTATATTTCTTAATTATATCAGGAGTTAAAGCTACTCTTTGCTCATAATCTTTATTTTCAGAAATAGATCCAATAATCATTTATAAAAGAAAAATTGCCATTAAAATTAAAACTGCCACAACTGCCACTGAGCCCCAAAGTACGAACTTTGTAAAATTATTCCAAGTTTTTTTATGGTTCTCATTATCCATAAAAATTATTTNTGTCTTGCTTTAAATTTTGGGTTNGTTTTGTTNATNANATAAACNCTNCCTCTTCTTCTAACTAATTTNGANTTTAAGTCTCTTTTTTTNATNGATTTTAATGANCTTTTNATTTTCATAATTAGTGNNNCTTAATAAANGAANTTATATAATCTTTCAANTNTANTTTTCCATATTTNTGAATNATTTNNTTATTNTNTGAAATTNTAGTCAAAGCTGANGCATATCNCTCNCCNGNTCTNGATTTNAAAAANANNATNTTTNNTTTAAACATTNTNGCTACNTNTANAATTGANTNNGATTTTTTATTNNNNATNCTNTAATATNNNCATTTATNTNNTTTNNAAGCNTCNTAACAANTNTTNANAGTATCNTNNATATGNGTAAATCTNCTTGTTTGNNNNCCTGGTNTAACNACNGTTAANGGNTTATTNNTTTANANACTNACTNCTCAAATATTCCTATNACNGTTGCCATTTNTCCNNTTNNAATTTGNCNAGGACCATAAACATTATAAAAANANANAACNTCAAATTTAAAATNAAACCANTTTTTTAAATTTTCTAATAANTCTAAATTTTTNGNTTTNGTAAANGCNTATGGNGANANNTTTTTATCATTTCCNTNATTTCCNAGNCTNGCNGANGTTGCNGANTAAATTANTTTAATATTATTNTCNANACAAAATTTAAANACNGCNTTNGNNCCNATNGAATTANANTNANAACANTNATCAAANTTTTNAAAACTTTGANAAATTCTTGCAAACTCNCCNAAATGAAANATNGAATNNATCTTGTTTTTTTNTNTGTTNNANATTGTCTTTNNAATATNTNNTGTATNTCCTNTAATATATTTTACTCTTTTATNTTTNATATGATTTTTNNTTGANCCNGNNGAATAATTATCNANACTNATTANNTTNTNTTTTGTTTTNTTTANNAAAAANTCNATTANGTTNGANCCNACAAANCCTGCNCCACCNGTTANAANNATNAANTTTTTCATTNNNAGATTAGCCTGGCAANGTCCTACTCTTCCATGTCTTAAGACAAAGTACCATCGGCGCTGAAAGGCTTGACTTCCGAGTTCGNAATGGGATCGGGTATTACACTTCCGCAATAATCACCAGGCGAGCCGTTGTACATTTTAAAACTCTAAAAGTAAAGACTTTATGAGAATTATTTTTAATATGATGATGTAAATTTTTGAGTATTTTCGGGGTTTTTTAAACTCTGATATATCCAAGAAAATGTTTTTTCTAAACCACTGTACAATTTTATATTTGGCTCCCATTTGAAATCATTTATAATTTTTGTGTTATCACTTGATCTTCCTCTAACACCTTTAGGTTTATCTAATAGATATTCTCTCTCTACTTTGTACTCAGCAATTTTTTCAACCATATCAATCATTTGATTAATAGATACCTGTTCACTGCTTCCAAGATTATAAACATCTCTAAAATCAGAATTAAAAATTTTTTTTGTTCCATAAATACAATCATCAATAAACATAAAGCTTCTAGTTTGCTCTCCATCGCCCCAAACCTCAATAGATTTTTCATTATTTATTTTAGCACTAGCCACTTTTCTACAAATTGCTGCAGGAGCTTTTTCTCTACCTCCATCGAAGGTTCCCAAAGGTCCATAAACATTATGATACCTTATACATCTTGTCTCCAAACCAAAATCTTCTGTAAAATGTCTACACATTCTCTCACTAAATAATTTTTCCCATCCATATCCATCTTCAGGTTCTGCAGGATAAGCATCACTTTCTTTTAAACCTGGAACAAACGTTTCAATTTGCTTTTGACCGTTATATACGCAAGCACTTGAAGAAAAAAAATACCTTTTTACATTGTATTTTTTACAGGCTCTTAGCATGTTAGTATTAATTAATACAGAAAGCATACATTCAGCTTTATTATTTTCAATAAAACCCATTCCACCCATGTTACAAGCCATGTTGTAAACATAATCCACACCTTCAATTATTTTTTCACAGTTTTCAATTTCTTTTAAATCTAAAGAGAAATTTTTACAAACTTCAAAACTTTGGAACCAATATTCAATGGGTTTAATATCCGCACAAACAACCTGATGGCCCTCATCTATTAATGATTTTACTAAATAACCCCCAATAAAACCACCAGCTCCACAAACCAAGTATTTTGACATCCGTTCTAATTAACAGTTTTTAAAAACATTTCAATTGATTTTTATTTTAAGTTAAATACTAAAGATATTATGTTAAAGAAAATTGAGAAATATTGGAATAAAAAACCTTGTAACATAAATCATTCATCAAAAAAGTTCCTAAGTTTAGAATATTTTAATGAAGTTAGAAAAAAAAAATATTTTGTAGAAAATCATATTCCAAAATTTGCAAACTTTAAAAAATATAAAGGTAAGAATGTTCTTGAAATCGGATGTGGAATTGGAACTGATGCAATTGAATTCATAAGTAATGGCGCTAATTATATTGGCATAGACTTGTCACAGAAATCAATAAATATCTGTAATGCAAGAGTTAATGCATACAAATTAAATAAAAAAAATCCAAAGTTCATAAAAGATAATTGTGAAAATTTAAATAATATTATCAAATACCTAAAAAAAAATAATATTAAGTTAGACCTAATTTACTCATTTGGAGTTATTCATCATACAAAAAATATGAAAAAAGCTTTTGAGAGCATACATAAAATATCCAACAAAAATACTGATATTAAAATTATGCTTTACGCTAAAAATTCTTACAAAAATTATTTATTAAATGTAACAAATTACAGATATGAAAGACAAAAGGGTTGTCCTGTTGCCTATCGGGTTGGTTCAGAAGAAATTCAAGAATTAATTAAAAATAAATTTAAAATCTTAAATCAATACCAAGATTTTATATTTAAATATCAAATCTCACCTTATAAAAGAAATAAATATATTAAAATTAAACATTTTCAATTTATGCCAACAAAAATTTTTAATGAGCTAAAGAAGAATATTGGCGAACACCTTATGCTTGAATTAAAAAAAATTTAAAAACTTAAATATTTCTTATTAGTTTTAAAAAACCATTTACCCAGTTATTTGGCTTTGTAAGATTATAAAATATTTTTATATTTTTAGAGAAGTTGCTGTAGCTTTTGATATTCATTAGTTTATTAATTTTTTTAGCTGACTCATTAATATTAAAAATATTTATTGAAATCCCAAATTTATATTTTTTATTTAATTGATTTATTAAACCATCATTTGATAGAATTACTGGTAAACCGAAGCTAGCTGCTTGATACAAAACACCACTTGGATAAGAGTAATTTTTATAAGCTATCCAAACAACATCTGCTGCAGTGAATAATTTTGCCTCCGTTTGTTCATTCTGCCAGCCACTAAATATTATTATCTTTTTTTCATAAATTAATTTTTTAACCTCAGTAGATTTTAAAAAAGTTTTAGTAGAAGAAAACTGTTTTCCAGCAACTATTAATCTTATATTTTTACTTATATATTTTGATTTAATAATTTGAAAAAGTTCTTCTAAACCTTTTGAATCAATCAAAGCACCATACATAAGAATATATTTTGATTTCTTTGATAAATTTAAAGATTTTCTTACTTTTACTTTATTTAATTTAAATCGAGTTTCTTTTGGATCATGTAAGAATAAAATTTTTTTACTTAAATCTTCGTAAGATTTTTTTATAAATTTTTCAAGTAAATGATCATTTAATATAACACTTTTTATGAAAGGTTTTTTTAAAAGAATTTTAAATAAAATTTTATAAATTAAATCAAAACTACCTGGCTGGAAAATCTTAAAATATTTTAAATGAAATTTAGCACCAAGGAAAATGCCAATAATTGGAATTTTATTAAAAGGATTACCAAATAAGCATAGGGGAATTAAAAATCTCTGTAGAGAAGTAAAGCAAATTAAATCATAATTAGCATATAAATTTTTTTTATAAAAGTTTATTAACTTATTGTANTTAATTACTTGTTGAAAATATAAATTTCCTTTTAGAAAAAAAGGGTAATTATCAAAATCTGCTGAAATAATTTTAAATTTTACTTTTTCCTCATTTAGTATTTGAATCGCTCCTTTTCCATACTTGGTAGTTTTTTTTGAAGTGAGCAAAGTAATTTCAAAATTTTTTTTTTTTAAAGATCTTAAAATATATTTTATATATCCAGTTAAATAATGTCCTTCATAGTAGGTTTCAATTATTAATAGTTTTTTCATAGATTAAGTATTAGCGAAAAAATATTATATAAATTATTCCAATTATATTGCCAGAAAATCTTCTTATAAAAAATATATTTTTAAAAAATATTAAAAAAAAGTTTAATAAAGATTTTAATACTATCATTTTGTAAAATGAAAATTTATTTAACTTATGTTTAAATACTATTTTATGACGATTAATAATTTCTACAAAACCGAAATTAAATGATGTCCTTTCAATAATTTTTTCATGTGAGCATGTTGCCTTTGAAACCACGATAAACTTTTTTTTAATACTTAAAGAAAAATCTATATCCTCTAAATAACTATAATCAGTAAAATTCTCATCAAACTTTTTATTAATTATATTTTCATACCTACATACAGCTGCAGCGAAAGGAATCCATTCGGTATAAGTGTCATTTTTAATATTATTAATTTTAGTTTGAAAACCACTATTTAAAATTCTACCTTTAGATGGATGATATATACCAATAAATTTACTAAAATTACTTTGTTTAATTTTTTCTAAAAAACCTTTTTTATAATTATTTTCTTTCTGATTAAAACTAAATGCAAAAATATTTTTTTTATTATATTTTTTTATTGCGTCATCCATTCGCACAAAAGAACTATCTTTTATGTGAATATCATCATCTAAAAAAAAAATATATTTTACTTTTTTAAATTTTTTTGCAAATTTTAATCCTATATTTCTTTGTTTTGAAATCGATGGAGTAGAATAAAAAAAATTAATTTTTTTTTTTATATAAAGCGATTTATTTTTTAAAAAATTATTATTATTTGAGCTATCTATTACAATTATTTTTTTAGAGTTAATTTTTAATTTAAGTAATCTTTTTAATAACTTTTCAATCTCTAAAGATCTATCTTTCGTGGGTATTATAATTAAGCTTTTTTTAAGAAACATTAAATTTTTGAATTTTATTAATTTAATTTAGAATACTATAATGATAGCGTTTGTTTTCAAATCTAATAATGAAAAAAATATACAACCTAAATAATTTATTAAATCTTTTTTTTATAACAATCTTTCTAAATTATTGTTTTTTTTTATACAGAATTATTTCTAGATCTAATCCCTGGATTGTAGGTGACTGGCTTACCAATTATGAAAATGGTTTAGTTAGAAGAGGATTGTTTGGAGAAATATTTTTATCTCTAATTGAAATAACCAATTTTGAAGTATTGAATATTCTCTTTATAGTTATTTGTTTGTTTGCATTTATTTTTTATTACTTTTCACTAAAAATCATTAAACAATCTAAAATTAATTATTTGTATTTGATAATTATTATTTCTCCAGCAACATATTTATTCACATTTTATGATCCACTAACAACGGGTCGAAAAGAAATATTGATTTTCGTTTTTTTCTCTTACTATATTTATTCAATTAAGAATGAATTAAGTTTTTCTAATATAAATTATAATTATTTATTTTTTATTATAGGAATTTGTTTAGTGTTAACACACGAAATAATAATTTTTTTCATGTTTTTCCCATTGTTAATTAAATTTCTACTAATTAAAAAATACAAAAAAAATTATTTTATTTTTATAAAAAGTGAAGTTTCATTCATAATTGGTTGTATAATTGGTCTTATTGTATTAACTTTATTTTCAAGCAGCAACGACCCGAATACACCTAATATTATATGCGAAAAAATAATATCTTTTAATATAAATGAGAATGTATGTAATGGTCCTGTTAAAGATACATTTCTAAATCAAACAACCTTTCTAAAATTTATAAATCATACAATTTTCTATATAAAAAATTTCAATTATTATTATTATTTTTATTATTTTTTTTTATTTTTAGTTTCAATTTTGTTTATTTTTCTATTTGTTGAAAAACCTAAACTAAATAATAAAATTTATTTATTTTTTTTATTTAATTTAATACAGATTATTTTTTTATTGGTTTTATTTATAATTGTTAATGATTGGGGAAGATATTTAAATATTTATTTTATAACAATTTCTCTTATTTTAATTAAATTTTTTAGTTTCAATATTAAATATAATAATATTTTTGCTAAAACATTAATACTAATATTAATAATATCAAATACAACCTTGTGGCATATGCCACACTGCTGCAGTAAAAAGTTTGGAAATGGATTTTTTTCTCTAAAAGAAAGAATTCAGATTAGATTAAACACTGCGAACAACTACGATGATAAACCTAGACAAATATTAATTTATTTCCTAAATAAATTTAATAAAAAAAATTATTAATCTTTTCTTGGACCTGTGTAGAGGAATGGAAATATTTTCAATATAGGATATATAATATTATAAACTATATACGCCTTTAACGTAAAATATAGGTAACTTTTTTTATTTAATAAAAACTTTTCAATTGGTTTAACGACTAGCTCTGGTCTAATATTTAAAAAATCTAATAAAAGTTTAGATAAGCCTTTTGGTATTTCAAGATTTCGAGAAATATTAGTTTCAACTGGACCTAAAATAATTGCCTTATATAAATTGGATTTATTTTTATTTAGATATTCTATAGATTTAAAAAGTAAATACTTACTACTATAATAACCAAAGGCCGCAGGATTAGGAATAATATTACTAGTAGAAGACATAAATAAAATTGTTTTATTTTTAACCTCAAGATCTTCTAAAGCGCCTACAAAATTCATTGCACCATAAAAATTAATATCGAAACACTTCTTAAAATTTTTGAAATTAAAATGACCAAGATTATCGTAAATATTTATTCCAGCATTTAGAATAAAATAATCAGGTAGTGTATTATTTTTTTGTAATTCCATAATTAAATTCTTAACACTCTCATTATTTGTAATGTCAATATTATAATTTTTTGAATTTAAAACTAATTCTGGAACTTTATCTTTTCTATTAATACTGATTATATCGTTTTCTTTAGAAAAATATTTTACGATTGATTTACCTAATCCACTGGTTGTTCCTGTAACCAGAATTTTTTTATTCTTAATCATAAAAAGACTATCTGGTAAATTCAGATGGAACTAATTGAGTCTTAAAGGCAGCTGAAAAATATCCTTTTTCATACAACGGAAAATTTTTAAATTTTTCAGTATTTTTGTTCACTTCTTCAAAAATTAACTCATGGTACTTTTTTAAATTATAATATGGAATTCGAGTATTCATATGATGCTCGTGGTGATAATAAACTGAAAAAGAACCAATTAATGATTTCTCTAAAAATATCAAAAGTGGATTTTTATATGAATTTTTTGAAGTCAAAAAAGACCTAGTATAATATTGTCCCTCTTTTGCAGAAAAAACTTTTTTTCCTAATTGCTTACTTAAACCATGCTCTGCAATACCTCTTATTCTCATTAAAAACATATGTGGGCCCATTGCCGGGTATAGCCAAAACAAAAAATAATTAATTAAATTAAATTGAAAAATTGAAAGTATTATAATTTGAATGATAACCAAACTTATAAAAAAAGTAAGTTTTTCTTTTACATTAACTTTTTGGTCTCTTTTTTCTTGTTTATTATTTCCATAGTCGAAAAATATTTGTAAAGCAGTTAATCCCAAAATATCTTTTAAAAAAAGTAAATAAATTTTTGGATTTGAAAAATCTACTAACCTATATTTCTCTGAGTCAGATTTTGGCTCAAACTCTGTGCTTGTATGTGCATGATGTGATAAATGACCTGAGGTATAACCTTTAAGATTAATTCCAACCAAATAACTTGTAAGCCAACTTCCAAAAAAATTATTAATTTTTTTATTTTTACTAATTCTATTATGACTTGCTTCATGGACTAATTGAAGAAATGCTCCTTGACGTCCAGCGATAAAAAATGAGGCAAATGGATAAATCAAAAATGAAATTTCATACGAACAAAAAATAGAAGAGTAAATAATAATAAATGATGTCAAATATAAAATTATTAAATCTTTCCACGGCTTTACTTCATCAATTTTTTCAAGTTTTATTGCCTCTAAAAAATCAATTTTAAGTTTGGCCTTACTGTAAATTTTGGGATCTAACATGGCTTGTATTTAAATATTTTTCATTTTATATCAAGCAAAAACTATCAATATTTAAGCGTCATTTTAGATAATATAAAAATAAAATATAAGAAAAAATGTAAAATATAATAATAAAAAATGAGTTTCCTAAAATCAAATAGGACAAGTAAGGAAGTGCACTGGCTGCCAATGTAACAAATGGTGCAATTCTCTGATTATATTTTTTTACAACCAAATGATGAACATGTGATCTATCACCGAGCAATGGATTCTTTTTATTAACCAATCTTTCGAATGTTAATCTAATCATATCAATACCAGGCAGCATCATTAATAAGAAAATTTCGTCAGCGCTCAATAGATTAAATTGATTATGAGAATAAATAAAAAAATAACCAAAAATAAATGACAACAATAATGAACCACTATCTCCTAAAAATGAGTAATTTTTATAATTTAAATAAAGATATAAAAAAATTGAAATTAGTAATGTTATCCAGAAATATATATAAAAATTTTTACTAACAAACACTAAAACTAAAAAAATAGAATAAAAACCAACTTGTAAATTAATTCCATCAAAAAAATTGAAAGCATTAATAAATGCTAAAAAACAAAAAATAGTAAAAAAAGATGACAAAAAAATATTATCTATTTCTATGGAACCATTAAATATTTTTATATCAATTAATAATAGATTTTCATCAAGAAGAGTTAAAATAACAACAAAGAATATAAATGTTAAAAATTTATAATTAGGATTAATCTTATATTTATCATCTAACAAACCAACAAAAAAAAATAAAAAGGATAATAAATAAAATATAAAAAATTCTATCTTACTTAATATTTGACCTATAAAGATTTCTTTAAAATTTTCACTCAAAAAAATCAATAAAAATATTATACTTAAATTAAAAAAAATAATTGGGCCTCCCATTAAGAAAACATTATTGGAATGCTTTTTTAAATGATCATCTGGTTTATCTACAAGATTAAATAAAGAACTTATGGGATTAATATTTTTATATATTAATAGGTTAATTATTAAAAAAAAAGTTATTATAAATAAGTAAGTTTCCATTTTAATAATTATACGTTTTTTTTAAAAAAAAAAGAAGTAAACCTGTTTTAAAGAAGAAAATCATACTCAACCAGTTGTTAAAAAAATTTCCACTTGGGAAAATTGGTAAAAAACTTAATAGCAGCGAAACTAGAATAATGAATAATCCTTTATGAAATACTGAAATTTGTTTATGTTTATATTTAGAATAAATAATCTTTAAAATATTGTATATTAAGAAAATTAGGCCCATCACATAAAATATTATTCCTAAAATTCCAAGTTCAGACATAAATTGTAAAAAGATATTATGTGGATGAGTGTTGCACCCAGTTGAATACTCAAAATTAGCAAACAAGAAATCGTTTTTATTTAAAATTTTATTATTGTTAAAATCATCAAATCTTATTTCATTTAAATCTTTTACTGTTTTTATTTTGTCGTTTATTTTTAAAAAATTGCTTCTAAAATTTATATCCAAATAATAATTTTTATAATAAAAATTATTCTCAAAATCATATTTGGTTATTTTTTTTTCAATAAAAATTATTTTTCTTTCAATATCATTTGAAATTAAAAAACTATAACCGTTCTCAGGTGCGTAAACAGATTTGTCATCAATAATTTTTTTCTGAATTTTTGCATCATAATTTTTACAAATATATCTGAATGATTTAATACCTTTACCAAAAAAGAGATTGTCTTGAAAAATATAAATTGCATTTGAATAATGAAGCTCATGTCTGTAGCTTGGAATTAGAAAAAATGAACTGCTTTTTATTTGATTTACAGTAGTCTTAATAATTCTCTGTTTTAAAGGTTCATAAACATTTATAAAAGAAATAATAAAAATAAAGGATATAATAATTAAAACAAAAAATTTTTTTAAATTTTTACTCTCAATAAATAAAAAAGATGTAAGAAAAATAATAAAATAAGCTAGAGAAGTTCTTTCTGCACTTAACAAAATTAAAATACCAGAAAATAAAAATACCGAGAAAATTAATTTATTATTTATATTTTCTATAAGATATAAAAGTGCAATAATAATTGGAAATGTTCTAGCAACAAAACTACCTAAAATTTGTTCTGATCCAAAGAAACTCGTTATTCTTCCATGCTGATAGCCAAACCCAAATATATTATATCCTGTGGCAGTTTGAATTAGAGAATCGATGATAAATAATACAAGCAATATTAAATAGCTAAAAATAATTAATTTTATAAAAATTTGATTTTTATCACTTAGTAAAAGATTGAAAATTATATAACTTAATAAAATTAATCTTATGAATGGCAGAGTAGATTTTAAAGAGATTGAAGCATCAAAAGAAAAAAAAATTGAATTCAGATTTAAATACAAATAAAAAATTAATAGAACAAATATTATTCTATTTGAGTAAAAATTTTTTATAGAAAATTTATTTTTTTTAAAAAAAAAAATTATTAATATAAGCATTAATATTTCTGGAATTAATGGTCCAGAAACCAATGAAATAAAGAATAGGGAAAAAAATATATGAAAATAATTAATATTTGAAAAATAATTTCTAATTATATTCAACATTTCGATATAGCAAAAATTTAAAATTATTATTTTTTAAACGTAAATTAATATCTATATAAGCAATATATTTTTATTTTGAATTAAATAATGTATAAAACTATAAAGCAAGACAAATTAAGTTAAAATGCATGATAATCAAAATTTAAAATATAATAATGATAAAATTATATATTATTTATTAATATTAATTTGGTTGATTAATTTATTTTCTATTAACACTGGCTTTTATTCGGTAAAAAACTTTTATTATAAATTTGATCTAAATCAACAAACATTAATAAATTTTATAAATACTATTAGATGGTTTGGTCCTATTTTGGTATTACCAATTTTAATAAAATTGTTTTTAAAAAATGCTAAAACAGAATTATTTTCTAAAGTTATTATTGTCTGGTCAATATTTCAGTTAATTTATATTTTTTTTTTAGAAAGAGATACTAAAATTTTAGAAATTAATAGCCCCCAGGTTATTGATACTTTCAATTTACTTATAAATTCTTTACTCACAATATTTTTATTCAAATTTTTAGAAAATAAATACGAAAAAGATATAAGTATTTTTTTTTATATTTTAATATTTTTTATCTTTTTAGTTTCAGCGTATTTTTTTTCTAAAATTTTATACTTTTCATTTATTAATTTAAAATTTACATTCTATCACAATGAAGCTTTAATACCATTCAAACAATACTTTGGACAACCTGTTCCAAGAATAACTGGACTATCAAGGATGTTAATAATTTTATTTATTTTTATATTTTTTTTTAAAGATATTAAAGACAGAAAATTAGGAAATAAATTATTATTAAATTTTATATTAATTTTTCTATCTTTTTTGATTTTTTTAAGTCAAACGAGAGGGGCTTTGGTAGGTATTTTAGTTTTTGCTTTAGTATACTTTTTGTTTTTAAAAATAAACCTCAATAAAAAGATTTTTAACAGCGTTTTAATAATTTTTATTCCATTTGTGTTAAGTCAATTAATTTCACAAACAGAATTTCAAAAAAAATTTTCTAATTCGAATAGATTTGCAGATACTGTTATTTCAATTTCAAATTTAATAAAAAATGAAAATAACAACAATAACAATGCCTCAAAAATTGAAAAAGATAAAAATATTGAACAAAGTAAAAAAAAAACTGATTATAATTATACAATATCTTCAGGTAGAATAGAAATTTGGAAAACATCAATAAATCTTATTGTACAAAATAAAAAATACTTAGGATACGGTCCTCAAGGGGACAGATATGCTCTTTCAGTAGTGGCGAAAAATTTTAACGAGGCTTCATGGCAAAATAATGCTTCAAATGCTGTGATATATTCTATTATGTCATCTGGAATAATTGGTTTAATTTGTATTCTATTGATTTATTTTTCTTTATCTAAAATTCTTTTCAAAGCTATAAGATTCAATTTTAATTTTCAAAATCAAGATTATTTATTTTATTCCTCTTTTACGATAATTTTATTTATTGCTGCTCGATCATTATTTGAAAATAGTTTTACGGTATTTGGTATTGATTATTGTTTGATTGTATCATCTTATTTTTTGCTTAAATCTAAGATTAAAAATTAAAGTGTGCTTAAGTAGCGACTAATATCTAATTTTTTTTGATTTATAAATTTTTGAAATTTCTTATCTTCTTTAAAAGTTTTTTTTTCAATAATTTTAGAAACAATATTAATATTTTTTTTTGTAGACAAAAAATTCACGAAATGAAAATTTAAGCTGTTACATATTTGATATTTTTTTAACTTTTCATTAATCAATAAACAACAGCCATTATTATAACTATCTATAGCAAATAGAGAATATAAATTTTCAGGTGCACAGATTGCAAACTTACTTAGCATCATTAATTTTTGAATTTTTATCTTTCCCATATATCCCATATTGACAACGTTATCTGACTTTATTTTTAGCTTGTCACCAACGACACAGATCTTTTTAGTTTTAGAAATTGCTTTTANCAATTCATTAAACAGAAGGTCTTTTTTATTGTTATGTTCTCTATGATAGAAAATTATATCATATTTTTTCTTGTATTTTTTTATATTTTTTATTTTTTTAAAATTAAAATAATTTATAACAAAATTTGAAATAAATTGAATTTCAATTTTATTAAAACTACTTTTTAATAAATTTGTTGAAAAAACTACTTTTTTAAATTTTTTAGTTATAATTTTTAAACTTATTTTATACAAAAGTGGAAATACATATTTTCTAATTATATTTGAAAAAAATCTTTTATCGTTGATTATGTAGCTACCTGTAATTGGTCCTAATATTGTATTTTTTGGTAAAAGTAAAAAAATTAAAAAATTCCATAAAGGTAAGTAATTTAGATAAATAAATTTTTTTTTATTATTAAATCTGACATAAATAGAATTTAAAATTGGAATAAAGTATTTATGAATTAAATTTTTTTTGTTATATGAGTTTTTAAATACTATTTTTTTTTTTAATTTTATGTTTTTTTTAAATTTGGCATATGTATCAATAAAGTTTTTTCCAAGAACACCCTCTCCGGTTGTTTCAGAAAAATCACTTCCTATTACAAAGATTTTTTTAATATTTGATTTTTTTTTCAAATTAAAGTTTTTTTGAATTTTTTATATTTCATAAAAATTAGTCCTACTACATATGAGCTAAAACTTACAAATAATCTATAAATTCTTCTTCTGGTATCAGTTTTAAGTCTCCAAAGAAATTCTAGACCATAGTTATCAAAAAAAATTGGTATCTGTTTTTCTTCTCCAGATGCCATGGTTACGGCACCACCAACACATAATATTTTATAATTTTTACTATAATTTTTAATCATTTCCGACATCAGCTCTTGTTTTGGGGTGGGAAGAGTAATTATAATTAAGTCGGAATTACTAAAATTTATTTTGCAGTGATTATTAAATAGATCTTCTACTTTTCCGTAAGGTAAATCTATATGTACAATGTTCCTTTTGTATAAATTTTCTAAATAAATTTTAGATTTTTCTGTTAAATTTCCAATTACATAAATTTTTTTAATTAATTCTGGTAATTTAATATTTTTAACAAGAGATCTACCAGGTATTTTAGCAATATTTTTATAAAACCTTTTTGCAAATATTCCATCAGGCCAAAGGTATAAATTCTCATGAAGTCTTATTACATTTAGATTATAAAAACCTATAAAAGCTAAATTAAGTCCAGATAATGAAAAATTTTTATCAAATGGTATTTTTGAAATATTACTTATTAATTTTAAATTTAAATCTTTACTTAATTGTTTAAAGTAAGTTTGCAACTCATTTAAAATACGTTCCTTATTAAAATGTTTATTTAAATAATTTTTTACTGAAAGAAAATTGTCTATTTTAATAAGGTTTTTATTATGCACTACATTTTTTAAAAAATTTACAACACCTTCGTGATCCTCAGGATCAAAACAAATTCCACTATTAGTTGTCTCAATTATTTTTTTAGCTTCACCTTGTATCATTCCAAGAATAAATTTTTGAGAATTTAAATATGTTTGCAACTTTCCTGGTATTGTTCCAGATAATCCTTCACCTTTAGATAATGATATTAAAAGAATATCTGCTTCATCATGATACCTTTTTACTTCCGATAATTGAACATGGCCTTTAAAATAAAAATTTTTAATATTTTCAGAATCTACTAATAATTTTATTTCTTCTAACTTTCTACCTGTTCCAATAATAGTCCAATGAATATTCTCCTCATTTTTAAGTTCTCTAGCTACTTTAAAAATATTATCAAAATTTTGAGCTTCACCTACGTTACCAGTGAATACAATATTTATCTTTTTTTTATTTTCATTGGTAGGATTGTATTGTTCGTTTATGCTATTTTGTTTATTTGATATGAGAGTTTCTGGCCATGCTGGAAAATAAAAAATATTTTTTTTTTTAGGATAAATTTGTTTTTTAATAATATTTATAAATGTTTGAGATTGTGCAAGAATTAAATCATGACTTAAATATATTTTGATTACTAATTTTTTAAGTAAACTATATAAAAACTTATTTCTAATTATTGATAATTCAAGAAGTATATTGGGCCAAAGATCTAAGACCCACAAAACAGTTTTTGCATTTTTAACTTTTGAAAAAAAAATTGAGACAATAGCTACAGTTATCGGGCTCGTAGCAAATGTGAATATATAGTCATACTTTTTTTTTCTTAAGTAAAAAAAGCCAAAAAAAATTCCACTGAATACAAAGGATAAGTAATTTAAAAATAAATTTACTTTATTTGAATTTTTTCTTAACCAAATTGGAACTCTGTAAATATTTGCGTCACCATATTTTTTGTACTTTTTATGATTTAACTTAAAATCTTCATATAGCTTTCCTTGTGGATAGTTTGGTTTTCCAGTTAATACATCAACTTCATATCCTCTTTTTGTTAAATCAGATACAATATCGTTAATCCTAAACTGTTCGGGCCAAAAATATTGTGAAATAATTAATACTCTCAATTTATTTATACCAGACTTTATAATTTACATATTGTATATAACTTTGGATTATGTTTGAAACATTTCCAGAAACATTTGAAATAGAATAATCAGAATGTTCATCAAAGACTTTCTTCCTTAAATTCAAATCAACTGTTTCTATAATATCTTTAGATTTTAGTCCTGATAATGTAGACAACCCTCTTTCTAAACCTTCTTGACGTTCAAATGTAAACCTGAGATTTACTGAGGGAATTTTTAAAATAGAAGTTTCCTCTGTTATACTGCCACTATCTGATAAAATTAATTTACAATTTTTCATTAATTTAATGTAATCATAAAAACTAAATGGCTTTGAAAAAATAATTTTTTTGTTTAAATTTTTTATTTTTTTTAATCTACTTCTTGTTCGCGGATGAGTTGAAAATATTATTGGTAAATTAAACTTCCTAATTAATTTATTAAAAGAATTTATAATCTCTAGTAAATTTTTAGATTGATCTACATTTTCTTCTCTATGTACTGAAGCTAAAAAAAAATTTTTTTTTTTCAATTTTAATTTTTTTAAAATAGAACTTTTTTCAATTAAATCATTGTACTCATTATAAACTTCAAAAAGAGGGCTTCCTATTTTAATAATTTTTTCATTTTTAATTCCTTCGGAAATTAAATTTAACCTTGCATAGTCACTATAAGTCATATTTATATCGGAAATGTGGTCAACGATTTTTCTATTAATTTCCTCTGGCACTCTTTCATCAAAACACCTGTTGCCCGCTTCTATATGAAAGATTGGAATTTTTCTCTTTTTTCCACAAATAGCAGTTAAACTAGAATTTGTATCTCCTAAAACCAATATACCGTCTGGATTTTCATAATTTAAAATTTTATCCACTTCAATCAGTGACTTACTTAAAAAGTCAATAGGTGATTTATTTGATATATTTTTTAAAATATATTTTGGTTGTTTAATATTTAATTCTTTAAAAAAAATTAAATTTAGATTTTTATCATAATTTTGATTTGTATTAATCAAAATGTGATTAAAATTTTTATCAAGCTGTTTAATTATGCAGGATAGTCTGATTATTTCTGGTCTAGTTCCTAGTATTGTTACTATTTTTTTCTTCATTTAATTTTTAAAATTTATAATAATATGTATCAGGTTTATTTCTATCATAAATTTCATTTGACCAAACAGCAAAGATCGCAGTTTTATTACCTATGTTTTTTATTTTGTGAGACCATCCTGGCAAAGTAAATATTACTCTTGAAGTATTTTTGGTGATTATCATTGAAAATTTTTTTTTAGATACAATGTTATAAAAATCAAATTTTACCTTACCATCTATAAGAAAAAATTTTTCAGTCTTTGTGTCATGATAATGTTGTCCTCTGACTTGATTTTTATTTATAGAAAAAAAAGAAACTTGTCCTATCAATTTATTTTTAAATAATTCAGTGAATTCTCCTCTTATGTCAGTGTTTCTTTTGACTTCAAAAAAACCTTTTTTTTGGTGCATAAAACTTAAAAAAGTGGAATATAAATTTTTTTCAAAATCATTTTTAAGAATGGGTATTTCGGATTTATTAATTTTTTTTTTAAATTCTAATAGTTTATTAGCAAGTGATTTTACATAGATTTTTTTTTGATTTGAAATTTTTTGAAAAATATTTGTTTTTTTTTGAATTTTAATCAACTTCACAAAACTATCAATTAATGTATCGATATAAATTAGACTTATTTGTTCATTTTTAATAATTTTTATCTCTTTATTGTGTAAAATCTGATAACAAAATGTTGCAACAACAGAATTATAAAATGGTTTTGACCATTTACCAAATACATTGGCCAGTCTATATATAAACACCTGAGTATTGTTATTTTTTAATTTAAGTAATAAATTTTCAGCTTGTTTTTTTGAAACACCATAAGGATTTTTTTTAACAACTTGAATAGTTGAAGTATAAATTAATTTTGTTTTTTTTTTTTTAATTTTAAGTAACTCACAAATTTTTTTTGTTAACAAAAAATTTTTTTTTTTAAAATTAATTTTATTTTTTTCTCTATTTGCTCCTGCAAAATGAAAAATTATATCTGCTTTATTAACTTTTTTTGTAAAATTTTTTATTGAAGTTTTTCTGGTTATTTTGTTTAAATCAAAACTTTGAAAATTTTTTAATCTTTGAGTTAAATTTTTTCCTATAAATCCATCTGCTCCTATGATTAATATATTCATTAAATCTCTAAATAATGATGCATATTATTTTAAAACAATAATTCTTTTTTAATAGATTTTAAAATTTTCAATAATTCATTTTCATTTAAAATCTTTACATTATCTGAACTATAAACTTTTAATAAATCTTTTGGTTTTCCAGTATCAAAATAATTGTTATAATTTAAATCTCTTATATCACTTGGAATACGATAGAAATTTTTTAGATCTTGAGCTTTTGAAAGTTCTTCTGATGACAATAGGCATTCATGTTTTTTTTCTCCATGTCTATTACCTATAATTTTTACCTCCCATTTTTTCTTATTCATAAACTTTATTATTGAATTAACTAAAGATTTAATTGTTGATGAGTAAGTTTTTTTAACAAAAATATCACCATTTTTTGCGTTTTTCATGGCGTAAATTACTAGATTTATTGCTTCTGACATGGGCATTAAAAAGCGTGTCATCTCACCATCTGTGATTGTGATAGGTTTGTTTTTTCTAATTTGATTTATCATTAGAGGAATTACAGATCCCCTTGACGCTAATACATTTCCATATCTTGTTACACAAATGGTTGTAGAATTTTGATTATTTAAAGATTTAGATATTGCCACCTTCTCCATCATTGCCTTTGAAATACCCATTGCGTTTATTGGATAAACAGCTTTATCTGTACTTAAACAAACAACTTTTTCTACTTTCTCATCCATGGCAATATCTATTACATTATTAGTTCCTATTACATTGGTTTTAATTGCTTCCATTGGATAAAATTCGCAAGAGGGTACTTGTTTATATGCTGCAGCATGAAAAACAAAGTCTACATTTTTAAAAGCAACACCTAAGCTTGATTTATCCTTTACATCACCAATATAGAACTTTACTTTCTTGTTATTAAGTTTTTTTCTAAAATCGTCCTGTTTTTTTTCATCCCTGCTTAAAATTCTTATTTCTTTAAAATATAATTTTTTTTCTAAACAATGATTTACAAAAGCTGAACCAAATGATCCTGTCCCACCAGTTATTAAAATAATTTTATTTTTAAACATGAATACTACTTATACCATCCTATAAAAAATTTATCATTTTTTTTATCGCTAGACATTAAATAACCAATTAAATAAGCATTAACACATAATATTTTATATATAATATTTGGAAGGTGCATTTTTTTTTTCAAGAGTAACAAAATTTCTTTCCAAATATTTAAAAATACTCAAACTTAATCGAGTTTTTTTTAGAAGGTTTACAACAAAATTAGTTTGAATTTTAATATAATTATTTTCTAAAGATGCTTTTTTATTCAACTTTATTAAATAATTACCACCTTCATATCCCACAAATTTAATCTTTTCGAGGTATTGTTTAAAGCTACGCTCATCATAATGATAAACTAATGGATATGATGCAACAAATTTAATATCATTTTCTTTCAAACGGTAACCAAACTCATAATCTTCAAAACCATAAATATTAAACTTTTCATAGAAAAAAATTTTTTTATCAATTATAATTTTTTTTTTAAATGCCATATTCATTGTAACAATATTTCTTGGATGCAAATAATTTTCTAAAAAATTTTCTTTTTGATTAATTACAAAGTGACGTGACTGTCTAAATTTAATAAAATTTTTTTTTAGTATATTATTTGGGTAAACAACTGAACCACAAAAACAATATTTTTTAAACTTATTTTTTTCTAATAAAGAATAATATTTTTCTAAAAATTTTTTTTCAGGTATACAATCATCGTCTAGTAGTACGATATATTTTGAATTAGAGTTTTTGATACCTTTGTTTCTTTTTGCTGAATGATTATTATATCCAATATCAAAATATTTTATATTGTGACTATAATATTTATTAATAATTTGTTTAATTTGAGATTTTGAGGATATATTGCTGCCACCATCACAAATTAAAATTTCGCTTGGTATTGTTGATTTAACTAATTTATATAAAATTTTGTTTAAGTATTTAGGTCGATTATAAGTTGGTATTACAACTGAAATTTTTGTTTTTCTACTCATATAAACGATTCTGAAAAAAATTTATTTATTTTACAACATGAATCCTTTTAGATTTTAACTCTAAAATTTTATCACATATTTCAAAATTTTTTTTGTTGTGGGAAACCAAAAATATAAACATTTTATCTTTAAAGCCTTTTATTTTATTCAAAATTTGCATTTCTGTATCGAAATCTAATGCATTAGTAGCTTCATCTAAAATTAAAATTTCAGGGTTTTTATAAATAGCTCTTGCCAGTCCTATTCTTTGCTGCTGACCTCCAGACAACTTAATACCTCTTTCTCCTACTCTTGTATTCTCTTTTTCATTTAATTTATTAATAACATCATCCAATCTAGATAATTTTATAGCTTTCTCATAGCTATCATTATTTATCTCATCCTCATTTTTACCTAAAGTAATGTTATTTTTAATTGTGTCATCAGATAAATAAATTTTTTGAGGTATGTAGCCGATTTTACCCTTAATTATCTGATCGTAACTTTTTGGTTTATTTCCATCTAATAAAATAGAACCTTTTTGAGGTACAATCAAACCACATAAAATATTAAGTAGAGTACTTTTTCCTGATCCGTTCTCACCAAGAATACCAATTATTTCACCTCTATTCGTTTCGAAGTTAACATTTTCTAAGATTGGATTATTTTTATTATACTCAAAATATATGTTTTCTAATTTTATCTTATTAAATGATTTTGTATTTTCATTTGTTAAAACTTTTTCTTTTTCAACAACTTCATCATAATCTACCAATTGACTTTTGATAACTTGTATACATCCATAATGTGCCTTAATGTTATTTAATGCTAATAAAACACGATTATAAGAAGGTAGAATTCTAAACATCCCAAATACGAATAATCCAATGAGAGAAATAAATTTACTTGTCTCTATCTCAAAAAAAAATGAAAAATTTAACAAAAGTACAAATATAACTAACAACATTGTAAGTTCTATTAAACTTTTTGGAGACTCAACAATAAATGCAATTTTTCTTAGGTTTTCAGATGTTTTGAAAGATATTTCACGAAACTTTTTTATAAAAAATTTTTCAGATTGATCAATTTTAATATTTTGAACAATATAAAAACTATCTTCAAGAAATCTTACTCTTGATGAAGTAAACTTTGTAACTTGTGTGCCTAATTTTTTTAACTTTTTTCTAAAGAAAATATAATACATAGTGAACATCCCTGAAGAAATAAAAAAAAGTAATGATGTCTCATAAGGATAACTAATCATTAAAAAAGTAATTATAGTTAATATAATAACTGTATCTGTCAAAAGATATATAAGGCTATCCATCAATTTCATTGCAAAATTATCAACTTCTTTAATAATATTTGAATTAAAAAATGATGAAGAATTTTTAATAAAAAATAAATAATCTTTATTAAGGTAATAAGAATATAGTTTTACTGATAAACTATCATTAATACTTTTTCCTAAAAAATTTTTAAAATATATTATTATTAGTGATAAAATAGATCTAAGTAAAAAACACACAAAAAACATATTTATTAATAAACCTTTAGTTAAGCTTGTTTCTAAATTAAGATATTTTAAAATTCTTATTTCTGAAGTTTTTTTATCGGATGAAAATAAATTTATTAACGGTTCTATTAGTGAAAATGTTAAAAATTCAAAAAACGACAAAAATAAAGCTAAAAAAGCTAAAGTAAAAATAATTTTTTTTTGAGATTTGTTAATAAGTAAAAATATATCTCGCATAATTTTTAGAAAAATTTAAAATACTTATTTATTTCATAACCCTGAAAATCTGGAGAATTTTCAATATTAATTCGTTCTAACTGCAAAAAACTTTTTGATAGTTTTCCAAACATTAGAACAAGTTTTTTATTATAAATAAATAACTTTTTACTAATTTTTTTATCTTTAAAGATAGATTTCCTTAAAATTTTAGATTTCCATATATATATTTTTTTGTTTTTATGGATAATATAAGCACCTGGGTAAGGTCTCGTTAAAGCCCTTATTTTATTATACGCACTTAAATTATCATCTTTTAAAGTATCTATTTTACCATCTTTAGGAGTTCTTCTTTTAAAATAAATTATATTTTTCTTGTTTTGTTTTCTTACATTAAATTTTCCTTTTACCCATTTTGAAATATTTTGTGAAAAAATTTTCTTTGAAGTAAAACAAACTTTATCATAGATAATCTTGACATCATCTTCAGGATTTATATTTAATTTCTCTTGTCCTACAACATCTCCATTATCAAATTTCTCATCCATTAAAAAAAAACTATCACCCCACGTTTTGTATCCTAAAATAATAGCCCAATTTACACATGCTGCGCCTCTACCTATTGGTAAGGGAGCAGGATGCTGACCAATACATCCATATCTTGGTAATTCTAAAATCCTTTTTGAAAATTTTTGTGACCAGCCAGATTGAACAATTAATGATGGTCTTATTTTTTTTAACCATTTATAAACACTAGTATCATTAATATTTTTTATATACTTAATATTTAGATTGTATTTTTTTTTTAAGTCGTAATAACTATCATAATTAGATTTATTCAATGATGTATCAATATCTAAATTTAAAACACCTGCGAGCTTAACTCCTTTAAATTTTTTTTTATTTAAAAAAAAGTTTATTAAATGTCTTCCTACATTTGTGCATGAAACAATTACTATTTTAGAATTCATGCTTAAGTTTTATAGGAATAAAACCTTCAGCATAAGTGGTGCCTATATAAGACCCCCAAATCTCATTTCTTTTAAAGGTTAAATCAAAAAGTTTATTTTTTCTATTATGTGAATTTTCATAACATTTTAATGAATTTTTTTTATTGTGAATTTCATTTTTAATATCAAAGAATAAACTTGGTGAAAAATTATTTGAATTTAAATAAAAGTTACTTTGAAACATTAAAATATTCATACAATGTCTTGAAGCTGTTTTACAAATTTCTGAAGCTGCTATATGGTCTTGATTTAAGTCATGATCATAATGAATAAATACAGTATCTATTTGATTATCATAAATTATATCCTCAATATATTGCATATATTCTTTTGAATAAGTTAGCTTAGAACATTTAACTATTTTATTATTTTTTATTTCCTTGATCCCTAAAATTTTACAAGCTTCTGAACTTGATTTTTTTGAAGTTATATAATCTATATTAATTTTTAAATTTTTTGATAAAGTCACATTATCAGTTAGTGTCAATTTAAAACATTCACCCCCATTTTTATGGATCTGATTTAGGGTACCACCAACTGCCAAATCAACATCATCAAAATGTGCACCAATTGCCAAAACTTTTTTCATTTTTTAAATTTCAAAGTTAAAATATTTTTTTTGTTTTTATTTTTATTTTTATTTTTTTTATTTTGCTTTACTACATACACCACTTTGGGAATTATTTTTGAAAAATTTCTTTCCTTATAAGGTATTAAATTACACAAAACATAATTATTTATATAAGCTTTCATCATTAAAAACGGATTAAGCTGTATCCGATAATTGTATCTTAAATCTGTAACATTTTGAACACTATTTATCTCATAAGTTACTGCAGTTCTCTGGGAACCAGAAAAAGTATTTAAAAAGTAATTTCTTAATTTTGCTTCTCTGTAACCTATTGCCTCTAAAGTAACAGGATTGTGATATAAAACAGGTTTAAGAAAGTTATGCAAAGATTTTTTGTGATATATCGCTCCTTCTACCTGAAAGTGATATTTCATATGAAAGTTTAAATTTTTATTTTTTGAATTCCAACAAATTATTTTTTTACTGGCATCTGTAAAGTTATAACTATTTTTTTTTGCACTATATAAACCTTTTAATTTAAGGCCAAAATTAGTCCGAAAAAAAAATTTATTTTTTTTACGAATGATTTCTTTTAATATTTTTTGTGGTATTTTTATTTTTTTATAAAATATGGTGTCGTCTGTACATAACATTACCAGGTCATTTGTATTTTTCTTTAAAATAGTTTCTAAAATTTCTTTAAAGTTTGTAAAATTTCTCATCATTGATGGATATCTCAATAACCATATAAAATTTAGTGGTCTTAATAATTGAAGAAAAAAAGAGTGAAATGGTTTTTTTTCTCTTTTATAAAATTTTACTTTATTTTTATATCTATCATTTAATAATTTATAAGATTTATCGTGATATTTATCATGATGGTAAATTATATTTATTGGATAACTGATTAAATCCTCAGAATTATTTATTAAAGATTTTAAGGCTGCGTCTAATAAAATTGCTCTTTTATAAGTAAAAAAAATGATTGATATTTTTTTTTTCATTGTAAAATTTTTTATTAAATATTATTAACAATTTTTAATAATATTAACTATCAAATTAATGAAAGTTTTTTTAATCACTTTAAAAAAAAGTAAAAGATACAAGGCATTGAAAAGATTAAAAAGTCTTAATCAAAAATTTGAAGTATTTTATGGATACGATGGTAAAAAACTTAGCAAAAATAAACTTAACAAAATTTATAACTCGACTTTAACAAGAAAAAATATTGGAAGATATTTATCTCTTCCTGAAATAGGCACTTCTGCTAGCCATTTAGAAATTTATAAGAAAATAGTTAAGAGAAATATAAAATCTGCCATTATATTAGAAGATGATATGTACATCTCTAAAAAACTAATTAGTTGGATAAATTCAGGTTATTGTCCTTCAAATGATGAAATTATATCTTTTTATGCAACACCCTCAGGTTTTGTGAAAAAAAAGAGTGAAAAAAAAATTAGATATAAAAATAATAATTTTCTTATTTATAAATCTTCCTCTCATTTATATAGCTGTGGTGCATATCATATAAATCAATCTACTTGTAAAAAAATTTTAAAAATAACAAAAAATAAAGTGATTGGTCTACCTGATTGGCCATTCGTTTATTCTAGAGATAATATTAAATTAAAACTAATTATTCCATTTCTCTGCACTTCTGTAGACGAAGGAAAATCATTTTTGGCTAAAGATAGAAAAAAATACTTAAAAAAAAAAACAAATATAACTAAATATTTTCCAGATTTTATTTTAAGAATTATTAAATCTTTTTTTTATATCACTCATTTGCATTTTCTATTCAATAATTACTCATACAATTATTACTTTGATCATTTCTTTAAAAAAGAATTACTTAAATTATCTAATTTATTTAATAATAAATATTACGACTTATCAAAAATATATTTTATTACAAAATATCATTCTAAGGATTTACATAATAATTTGAAAAAAAATCTTAAAATTAATTATTCTTAAAATCAATTATTTCAAAATTTTTGTTTTTAATTTCAATTTTGCAAATATTTTTTTTATCAAAATAATTTTGTTTTTTTGTACTTTTGGCAAAAACCGTTTCATTAAAATTGGCTATCTGGAAATGATCCAAAACTAAAGAAACATAAATATTTGGAACCTGTTGATTTACCTTGTTTAAAATAAAATCACAATTATTAATTTTTTTTTTTATCGATATACCATGATAAATCTTTCTTTAAGTTTCTATTTAAGCTAGAAGGAAAAGAGTCATATCTCATATTGCCATAATTAAAATCTGAGTATTTATAAATTGGAAAAATAAATATTATTATTAAAAACAAATAATTAATTCGAATATTATTATTCCATTTTAAAAAAATAAAAATTAAAAAAAAGGGTGAAAAATAGTAAATCAACTTTATTGAAATATATAATTGATTTTTAGCTAAAAAAAATATTATAAAAAAAATTCCAATTATAATATTAAATGTTAGAAATTTAATTTCCAGATTGTCATTACGATAGACGTAAACAACATTTTTAAGTAAAAAATAAATTATCAATAAATTAATTATTGCCAAATAAATTAAATTCAAATAACTAAAATCAGGATTAGATATAAAATAAAAACCTGTTAATGAAGGTAAAATTGTTAATGGTAATAAGCCAAAACCATTTTCAATATGAAGCTTATAAATATATTGAGCTAGATTAAGTATGCTCATTTGCTTATTGTCAATAATTTCTTTAATTTGATTTACAAAATCCAAGTTTGAAGATAAATTTTCTCTACCTAGAATATAAGAACCAAAATAACCCCACCAATCATTAGTTGCTTTAGACATTTTTAAAGCAAGACTCAAATATTTAAACAATTCTGATGAGGTAAAAATTAAAAAAATGAATAAGGCTAAGTAAAAAAACTTAATAAAAAAAATATCTCTTTTGAAAGTTAAAAAAAAAATTATTGTTGAAAAAAAAATAATTACAGATTGTTCTGGATATGACAAAAAAATAGAACTTGAAATAACTGATAACAAAATAATAAATTTTTTATTTTTCTCAAAATCTAAAAAAATTCTTAAAACATAAGAAAAAAAAATTAACGATAATGGATAAACAATTAATTGAGCAAGGGCATCAATTTCAAAAAGATAAAAAGACCATGTGCTTAAAGTAAAAACTAATGCAATTAAATACGTGTTTAATTTTAAAATCGTATTTTTAAAACTATTTAAAAATAAATAAAATCCTGCAAAAAAAGATGAAAAAATTAAAATTTTTAAACAATATGCTAATAAAAAAATATCAATACTTCTAAATAAAAAAATTGAACCCATTAAAAGGGATGGCAATAATCTTTGACCCCATTCAATACCTAAAAATGGATAAAAATAATAAGATTTTTCAAATGGGATCCCAATTTGATTTTCAACAGGTACTAAATTTCTTGAAATTTCTAATTCAGCAATTTTTAAAAACTCTTTATAACTATATTCATTAAAAACTTTTCCCATAGATATTTGTGCAAGCCAGTCCCAATGATTTCCCCTAAATACATAAAAGTTTATACCATAAAAAATACCTGCAAAAATTAAGATCAAAACTATTGGTAAATAAAATTTAATAAAAATTTTAAGTAATTTAAGAAAAAATTGATTTTCTTTTTTTATTAAAAACAACATTGATATTGTTGAGAAAAAAATAAATATCAAATTAGCTGCCAACAAACTAAAGTTAAAAAAAACATATAAAAAATTTAAATTTAATATAAAAACACTTTTCCCAATAAAAAAAGAGTAAATGTAGTTGTAATTATTATTTGAAAATATTTTTAGTATAGGAAAGCCTATACTCGAAAACAAAAAAAAAATTCCAAAAACTAAAATTAAACAATTGATGAAATCTAATAACATAAAAATATAATATATTGATTTTTTATATTTACAATCTTGGATGTTTTGAGATATTAATTAGAATTTTAAATACATGAAAATTTTAATTATAATTCTTATTAATGTTTTATTTAATTATATATATTTAAGAAATTCTAATAAAATTATTTTCACTAGATACCTAAAATATAATTTGCTAACAGCTGCAACCTTAGTATTCATATATTCATTTGTTTATGGAATGAATAAAGAATTACTCCTTATTCACGTGCCAGTTTATTTTTTTGTATTTATGAGTTTTTTTCTTACAATTGGACTTAAGTACATTAATAGCCCTAGTGAGGATATTTATGAAATAATTAAAAAACATAAGAAAATAAGTGAAAAAAATATAATTTTGAAAATTAAAAAAAGAAAAATTATTGATCTGAGGATAAATGACTTAATTCAACAAGGTTTTATAACTCTAAAAAATCGCAAATTATCACTTACGAAAAATGGAGCTAAAATTTCCAAACTTTTTAATTCTTTAAAAAAAAATTTAAAAGTTGAGTGTAAAGGTTAGACAATTGATTGACTTCATTTTAATTTTAAATACTTTTTTTTATTTTTTTTCATATAAAATACTTTGTTATGTTTTAAAAAATGTTTATTATTTTCCTTTTAGATTAAGAGACTTAATTAATTTTTTTTTAAACATTATACTATTTGCTACTTTAAACTTTTATTTTACTGCAGGATATTTTTTTGAAATTGTTACACTCAATGTATTAATATTTTATTTTCTTTTTCATGTAATAAATATGATCGAAACTTCTCCGAGAACAAAAATTCTTATAGAATTAAAAAATAATAATAACATTAGTATCAATAAATTTAAAAGAAGGTATTCAGAAATACATATAGTGAAAAATAGAATTAAGAGGTTTATAAGTACAAACCAAGTTTATATTAAAGGAAATTATATCTTAATAAATGATGACAAAAAAATTAGTTTTTTAATATTGATTGAAAAAATATTTAAATTGATCAAAAAAATTTAAAAATTTTATTTTTTATACTAATTAAAAAAAGTCTTTGAATATTATAAATAACCTTTATGCTGTTAGCGAATTTAAATGCAGCAGCTTTTCTACTTGGATCAAAAACTTCTGTCTCAATAAACATAAAATTAAAATTTTTTAAATTAGATAATTTTACCCAAAGCTCTACTTGCCAGCAGTGTGAGTTTGTTTTAATTGATATTTTATTAAGAGAAGTTTTTTTGATTATTGATAAACCATTGTAATAAGGTATTTTTAAACCAAATAAAAAATTTAATAGAGGTGTGTATGATTTGGTAAAAAGCTCCCTAAAGTAATTCCTCTTTGATTTTCTGCTATAAGATGTACTTACTATATCAAAATTTTTATATTTTTTTTTTATAAAAACCTCTAAAATTTTAATTATTTGAGAAGCAGGATGAGCATCATCTCCTGGAAGCCACATTAAATAATCATCATCTAACAAATTTAATCCTGTTTTAACTGCTCCGCCAAAACCTAAATTTTTTTCATTTTTGCAATACTTTAAATATGATTTATTTTTAATTTCATTTTCAATAACTTCTCTTGAATTATCTGAACTACAATCATCAACAATTAAAATTTTATAATCTTTGATTTTTAACTTTTCGCAAGCTTCTTCAATTTGTTTAATGGTGTTTAAAATTCTTTCTTCTTCGTTATAGCACGGTACTACAAATGATAGCATAATTTATCTTAAAGAAAATTTACATGTAAAGGCTTTTTGTCATTAGGATCATGTGGTAAAATTCTTTTTATATCCTTTATATGATTATCTAGTGCCTCATTCACATAATGTTGTATTGGCAATGTGCCCATCATAGTTTCAGCATTAAAATTTGGAGATGCTAAATAATTCATAATTTTCCAATACCTATCAGACTTAAAAATATCTTTAAATCTCTCATCTATATAATTGCCAATATGAAATTTCGAGTATCTTGCATTAAAAAACATTCCTGATGGTGCAACTAAACCACTGCCACTAATTTGTAATAAAAATTGTGGTCCGTAAAATCTTTTATAACTTGGCTTACCTTTATTTTTTATTTTTTCCCACTTGATAATAATCTTAGTGTTGTCATTGCTATACTTTTCTGCTTCATTAAGACTTTCATACATTTCCTCATATTTACTATAATCAACTCCTAATGTTCCAAATTCATCATCAGAGCAATGTTTTATAACACCATAATCTACCCCAAGTTCTGCTGCTAGCTTAGCAAAAGGAATAATTTCATCTTTAAATTCTGGCATTAAAACCATTTGAATACCTAACGTAACCTTTAATTTTTTTCTTTTTTTTAGTTCCACTGCATATTTTATATTTTTCATTGCTCTATCAAAAACTTGGGTTTGTGTTTTATCTTTAAACATTATTTTTGCATAACCTTCAGGTGTGCCTGCAGCACACGTAAATCTAACCCAAGTTAAATGTGGTAAAACTTGCTCTATTTTTTCCGATTCCCACTCCCAACCATTTGTAGCGTTACCAACATCAATGCCAATATTTGATGCATGTTGAATAAATGGAACATATGCTTTTGATAAAGTACTCTCTCCATCGGAAATTAAAGAAACACCTTTTACTCCTATTTCTTTAAAATCATCTAATAAATTAAGTGCTTCTTTAGTTTTAATATTTGCTCTCTCCTGAGGTTCTTGCACCATTGCATAACAAAATGAACACATAGCTCCACATGCTCTTGTAAGAGCCATATCAACGCTCACTGGCGCAACTCTTTCTCCATTTTCAAAAGCTTCAACTCTGTCATAATGATAAGCGAGTTTATGAGAGTCTAAAATTAATTTTCCTTCTTTTGTATTTATAGAGTTATCAGAATTTATATTGGTTTGATTGCTCATTATATTAATTTTCCCATTTTTATTTCAACACCTCTCAAATTTCTCAACTTACTTTTGTCACCAACAGGTTCTAGCCAAATTGTAATTCCTCTATCTATATTTTTTTTTAAACTTTCCTCACAGTCAAGCAGTAAGCTACCTCTTAAATTTGCAGGGATACTGTTTTCAATTTTTAAAATTATTTGCCCATCATCTAGAGCATTAATTATTTTAAAATCTGAGTAATTATTGTTCTTTGACAAAATCTTCTTAACAATCTCAATTCTTTCAATTTCATTTAGTTCTTTCCAGGCGTTTTGAGGTGTAGGAGTATCAGCAAATGCTGTTTTTTTGTCTATTAGATTATTCATAATAAAATTAATAAACCTTTATCAATTAAATTTAAAAAAGCCAGAAATACTTTAAAAAGGTCCTAAAAAACTTTTATCTGGTTGGTCTGCTTGGATATTTGGAATATCTTTTTTGCTAACAAGTATTTTTTTATTACAAATTTTTGATATTTTTTTCAAAGTTTCTTTTAATGATGGATAGGAATGTTTTGCTAAAGAAACTGTAGATGGAATTGGTGAGTCAGTATTACCAACTCGTAAAACTTTTATTTTCCCACCTAGTTTATCATTTATTAAAGCTGAAATTTCAGCACTAACACCATATTGCATCCATCCATTATCGATAATAATAACTTTTTTTGTTTTTTTTGCTGAAGAAATTATTTTTTTTGTGTCTAATGGTCTTAAAGATAATAAATCAATTATTTCAGTAGAAATATTATTTTTAGTTAATATTTCTCTAATTTTAAGAGACATTAAAACAGTATAGGAAAAAGCTACAATAGTTAAATCTTTTCCTCGATTTACATATCGTGATTTTCCCAAATCCAGCTCAAAATATTTTTTCGGCACATCACCTACTGTTTCATGCAACCATCTATGCTCAAAAAAAATTACAGGATTGTTATCTTTTATTGAAGCATTCAATAAACCTTTTGCATTAAAAGGATTACTAGGACATACAACTTTTAAACCAGGAATATGTGCAAAAAGACTTTCTAATGATTGTGAGTGTTGTGGTCCTTGTCCCCATCCTCTACCAATGATAAGTCTTATTACAATCGGCACTGGCTTTTTTCCTCCACTCATGTAAAACCATTTTGCCGCCTGATTAACTATTTGATCCATAGACAAGAGTGAAAATTCAACTCTCTGATGAACAATTACAGGTCTTTTCCCTTCCAATGCAACTCCAATTGCAAAACCTGTTAAGGAATTTTCACTAGTTGGCATATCAAAGACTCTATTTTTTTTAAATTTTTGGTTTAAATCTTTTGTTGTTCCAAAAACACCCTTGGGATCATCAACTCCTAATCCAATGATTATTACATTTTTATTTTTTCTCATGGATTGCTCTAGTGCCTCGTTTATAGATTTTGAAAAACTCTGAATTCTTTTAGGCATAAATATCTTTTTTTAATTCATCAAAATTAGGAAATTTTGAGTCTTCTGCAAATAGAAAAGATTTATCTATTTCTATTTTTATCTTTTTTTTAAAATTTTCGATTTCACTTATTGTTATGAAATTATTTTCAATTAAATATTTTTCTGCAATTACTATAGGACATTTCTTTAACCATTTATTGATGTATTTTTTTTCTCTATAATTTAAATTGTCATCATTATTTGGACCACAATGTTCTAAATGTCTGAATGTTTCAAATGAAATTATATAAGGTTTTGATCTAGCTCTAACATCATTTACAATTTTCTTAGTTTTTTCATAAATTTCAAAGACGTTGTTTCCCTCTATTTTCTTCCCATTAATTCCAATTCCATTAGCAATTTTTATTATATCTCTTTTTTTTGACTGTCGTTTTGACTTATGAGAATAAACAGAAAATTTATTGTCTTCACAAACAAATAATACGGGTAGCTGATGTAGTGAAGCAAAATCTAAACTTTCCAAGAAAACTCCTTCTTCAGTTGCACCATCTCCAAAAAAAATTACACATAAATTTTTTCTTTTATTTAACTTAATTCCCCAAGAAATTCCTACACCTATAGGTATAGTGCTACCTACTATTGGAACTGCAGCCTCAACACCTGCCTCTAAATCAATTAAGTGCATTGATCCACCCTTACCTCTTGCACAACCAGTCTTTTTACCATGTAATTCAGCAATCATTTTATTTAAATTTCCACCTTTAGCTAAATAGTGAGCATGCGATCTATGAGCAGTAACTATTTTATCATCTCTATTTAAATTACTTGAAATGCCAACTGGAACAGCTTCTTGCCCAATTGATAAATGCACAGGACATCTCATTTTTTGTTGGCTATACCTATTAGCTATTTCTAATTCAATTAATCTTATTCTTAAAGTATCAAAAAAAATTTTTTTATAATTTTTTTTCATTTATAAAAATTATTAATTAAATTAGTGATATGAATTATTTCTTTCTTTCTTAAATATTGATTTATCGGGAGTGTAAGAATTTTTTTTGATTGTTTTTCACAAACAGGAAAATCACCTTTTTTATATCCTAATTTTTTTGCTGCAGGCTGTAAATGGATAGGAATAGGATAATGTATAGCAGTTTCAATACCTTTTTGTTTAAGAAAAGATCTTAATTTATCTCTTTGATCCACTTGAATTACAAAAGTATGATATGTATTAAATTCATCTTTAGTCTCTAAAGGAAAATATATATATTTACGATCTAAATAATTTTCATAAATCTTAAAATTATTTCTTCTTTTTTTAATAAGAGTGTTTAGTCCCTCTAATCTAAAATTCAAAATTGCAGCTTGAATATTATCCATTCTTGAAACAAACCCAAAATTCTTAACCTTATTTCTATTACTCATTCCATGATTTCTAAGATCTTTTATATAATTGCTAACTTTTAAAGAGTTAGCAATTAAATACCCACTATCACCTATTGCATTTAAATTTTTTAAAGGGTGAGCAGAAAAACATCCAAAATCGCCAAAATTTCCCGCATGCACACCCTTATATTTTGAACCAATTGCTTGAGCAGCATCTTCAATTATTTTTAGATTATATTTTAGAGCAATATTTTTAATTTTATCCATTTTGCAAACTCTGCCTGTCAAGTGAACAGGCATAATTACTTTTGTTTTGTTGGTAATTTTTTCCTCAATTTTATCAGGATCAATATTTTGGTCATCTAATACGTCGACAAATACTGGTTTTGCGCCCAAATGAACTATTACTGATGTGGAGGCTATAAAAGAGTTTGGTGTAGTAATTACTTCGTCTCCACGTTTTACTCCTGCGGCATATAAAGCTAAAACTAAAGCATCTGTACCACTATTTAGTGATATGCAATTTTTTGAATTGGTTAATTTACAAATTTTTTTTTCAAACTTCTCAATAAATTTACCCCCTACAAACTGTCCTGAGTTGATAACTAATTTAAATATTTTAATTAAATTTTTTTCTTCTTTTTGTGATTGTTTTTGTAAATTAATATATTTAATTTTCATTATAAAAAGACTTAACTGTATCTATAACATAATCTATTTCTTTTTTTGACAAGTGCTGATCACATGGAAATGTAATAATTTTTTTTGTATGATCATCTGTGACCGGGAAATCTCCTTTTTTATGATTTAAAAAATTCAGAGCTTCTTGTCTATATATTGGTATTGGATAATGAACTTTAGCTTCAATACCCTTTTTCAGACAATGTTTTAATAACTCATCTCTTTTTTTTGCAAAAATAATGTACAGATGATAAACAATCTTAAAATTTTTTGGTCTAGGTGGAATTGTAATTTGAGGCAAAGAACCTAATTTTTTGTCGTAATAATTGGCATTTTTAATCCTATCATTTGCTATTTTTCTTGCTTTAGGGAGTAACCAATTTCCAACAACTGCTTGGAATGTATCAAGTCTAGAATTATAACCACATATTTTGACTGTATCTCTATTTGATAAACCATGGTTTCTTAATAGTTTTAATTTTGTATAATGTTTGTAACTATTTGTAGTAATTATACCTCCATCAGACCAAACATTTATATTTTTTAATGGATGCAAAGAGAAAGCACCAAACTCACCCCAAGATCCAGAATTTTTACCATTAATATTAGCAAGAATCGATTGGCATGCATCTTCAATAATTGGTAATTTATACTTTTTTGAAATTTTCATTAACTTAGGCATATCTGTCATATAACCAGTAAAATGCACTGGAACAATTGCTTTAGTTTTTTTACTAATTTTTTTTTCAATTAAATTTGTATCCATACAAAAAGTATCATCACAATCAACAAAAACTGGTATTGCCCCGAGTTCAGTAATTGCTCCTACCGTTGCTACAAATGTATTGGCAGCAGTAATAATTTCATCACCTTGCTTTATCCCTATTGCTTTTAAGCTTAATTTAATTGCATCAGTTCCTGAATTTACACCTATTGCGTATTTTACATTCATTAATTTAGCAAAATTTTTTTCAAATTTTTCTAAAGGCTTTCCTAATGTAAAATCCCCAGTGTCCACAAATTTTTTTAAATCCCTCCACAACTCTGGAGCATTACCAAATTGTTGTTTTAAATATGAGTATCTAACCTGCATTACTTTAACTGAATCTCCTGCATTTTTTTTATATTAAAATATATTGAGTTATCAAGTGAACCTGGTAATTTTTTATTTTCAAATGCATCTTTTAAATCTTTAACTGCATCCTCAATTGTAAAGTTTGGTACAAAATTAATTATTTTTTTTATTTTTTCTGATGAGATATGATAAGACCTGTTATCATTTGTTACCTCTTTGTCTATTTCAACATCTTCTCCTATTACTTTTTTTACAATATTTGCAATTTCTTTTACTTTCATATTATCATATCCGGCGTTAAAAATTTCACCATTAACTAAGTCTGCTTTTGCCTCAATAACATTTAAATATACCCTTACCATATCTTTTATATGTATATTTGGTCTTAATTGCTCACCCCCAAAAATTTTTATTTTTCTTTTATTAAATGCAAGATTAGTTAAAATATTCACTACCACATCAAGCCTTTGCCTTTTTGCATAACCACAAACTGTTGCTGGTCTTATAATTACAGTTTCAAATCTATTATCCTTATATTCAAGTAGTATTTTTTCACATTCAACTTTAAATTTTGAGTAATCTGTTAAAGGTTCGAGTGATAAATTTTCACTAACATTTTTTTCTTTTTTAATGCCGTATACAGATGAAGACGAGGCGTATATAAATCTTTTGACTTTGTTATTTTTACATATCTCTACTAAAGGTCTAAAACAATCTAAATTAATTGATTTTCCTAATTCAGGATTTAATTCGAAACTAGGATCGTTTGAAATACAAGCTAAGTGAATTACTGTTTCAAAATTTTTAATAGTATTATTTAATTTTTTTAAATCCCGAATATCTCCTTCAATCAGTGTTAAATTTTTATTTTGATCTAGTGCATTTTTTCCATAGATAAATAAATCGTATACAGAGACACTGTAATTTTCTTTTAAAAGCGTAGGGACTAATTCTGATCCTACATAACCACCGCCACCAATTACTAGAATATTTTTAGTCATTACTTTAACATAAACTCAATAGTTCTTAATAAATTCTTTTTATCTAAACTTTTGCTATTGCCAATATTTTCTACTGCACTAGCTCCAGCTAAAGATCCCAAAAATAAACTTAGGTCGTAAGGTACTTTAAGCTTTAAACATAAGGAAACTAAAGCTAACATAGTGTCTCCAGCACCTACTTTATCAACAACTTTTCTTGAAAAAGCAGGACACTTTATGACCTTATTATTTTTACTTTCAATTAAAAACGCACCATTTCGTCCTCTAGTGACAATTAGGTTTTTGATTTTGTGCTTTTTTTTCAAAATTTTTGCTAAATAGTAAACATCACTGAGTTTATCTCGCATTTCATGCCTTAGCTCTGTTTCATTTATCAACAAAGTGTCAATTTTCTTATATTTTTCTAATGAATGATAGCCATAGTTGGATGCATTGACTTGAGCATTTAAAGCAATAAATTTTTTTAATTTTGAAATTTCTGAAGCTGATTTTTCAGAAATAAAACCGTGCCCATAATCAGAAATTACTATTAAGTCTGATTTAAAATTTTTTTGTTTTATCAAATTAATAAATTTTTTGGATGTAGCTACATCAGTAGATTGATCGTTCATACTATAAACTCCAAAGAGTTTGTTTCCTGAAATTGAGTCTATAAAACGTTTTTTTAAAATAGTTGGTCCATTCTTTTTTACAATAAAATTTGTATATATATTTTTCATTAAATTCTTCTTGATAAATTTTAGATAATTTTTTTTATCACCTAGACAAGATATTAAATAATTTTCATGACAAAATGATGAGATATGATTTGCTATTGCACCAGCGCCTCCTAAATAAGTCTCCTTATTTTCATCCCTTATTACCATATGAGGTTCTTTGCCAGATTTTCCTAATACTTGGCAAAATACATATTCATCTATAATTGTTTCACCAATAATAATTGGTTTTAATTTTGTAAAATTGTCAAATATTTTTGCTATATCTTCATATGAATATTTTTTTGAAATATTTTTTAAAAATTTTTTTTGCTCTTCATTAAATAAAATTTCACTTTTATTTATCAGATTGCTTGAACTAAAAGTTTCATCATTTGAATAGAGAATTTTCCCATTATTTTTTCTTAAAGCTTTAATTTCTTTATAAATTTTTTTTGTATGATCTTTAGTATTGTCTTTATAATCAGGTCCTTTAAAGTAGATATCTGGCTTTACTAAATTAATCATTTGTTCTGCCGACGCAGATTTACTTATAATAACAGCATCAACAATACTAAGTGACTCAATCATTTTAGCCCTTACGTTTACGTTAAAAATTGGTCTACCAGGTCCTTTATTAATAAATTCATCAGATGTAAGTGAAACTAACAAAAAATCACCAACCTGTTTTGCACTTTCAAAATGTTTAATATGACCATAATGTAATAAATCAAAAACTCCGTGACATAACACTACTGAATTTTTTTTTATCCTCTCCTTATTCAATAACTTAAGGATAGACTTTGGTGAGTGAATTTTGTTGGACATATTTTTGCTAACTTTTACTCGTTTTAATAAAATATTAAATAAAAATTATAAAAAGTTACTGTATTTTTTTACAAAATACGGGTCAAAATAAATATTGTCCCTTACTTTTTTTAAATAAATAATAAATAGTATCAAAAAACCCTTTATTTTTTTTTAGAACCAAGAAATAGAAACCATTTTTTTGTAGCTATTTTAATTTTTTTTGGGGTCCATACTGGAGCATCTTTCCAGTAAGATAAATTTTCTAATAGTTTATTTATTCCTTCTTTTATTCCAACTTTGGGATACCATCCAATTTTATTCTTTATTTTTGAAATATCTGCAAAAGTTATTTCTGGTTCACCAGGTCTTTTAGGAATATAAACTTTTTTTCCACCCAAAATACTAACTATTCTATTAACACTAATAGTTTTACCACTTCCCACATTAAATATTTCACCTGATACTTTTTTATTCTTTGAGACGGCTATAATTGAGTCAACAATATCTGAAACGTAAGTAAAATCTCTAGTTTGTTTGCCATTACCTACTATTGTAAAAGGTTTACCAGAAAGTTTTTGAGCCAAAAATACACCAAATACTGCTCCATACGTACCTGAGGTACGCGCTCTTGGACCATAAACATTAAAAAATCTTAATGATGTAGAATTTAAATTAAATATTTTTGAATAATGAATTGCTAATTCCTCTCCCAACCTTTTAGTTAATGCATAAGGATATTGTGGATCTATTTTTGCATTTTCTGATGTGGGATATTTTTTAGGAATTCCATAACTTGAAGAGGAGGCTATGTAAACAAACCTTTTAACCTTATTCTTCACAGATAAATTTAAAATATTGTGTGTCCCTTTAACATTAACATCAAAATAAAGTTTTGGATTTTCTATACTTGGAACTATATCTGCCATAGCAGCTAAGTGAAAAACATTATCAACTTTTCTAAAATATTTTTCTATTTTATTTTCATTTAAAATATCTTGATTTATGATCTTTATCTTATTTTTTATAACTTTTAGATTACTTTTTCTTCCTACTGAAAAATTGTCAATAACAATTACCTTATGATTTAATTTGACGAGCTTTTCAGCTAGGTGACTACCAATAAAACCACCTCCCCCAGTAATTAAAGATATCATTAAAAAAGTTCTATAGAAAAAAAATTAAAAAAAAAGAAAAAAATATAATTTCAATGATTACTATTTACCTCATCCTCTTCAATTTTAATTGAAATTAACTTTTTTTCGAAAATTTATAAAATTTTATTTATATCGTAATTTGAATATTTAAACCTAATCCACTGAGAGATTAAATGCATAAAAGTTGAAAACATATCTTCAGTAATTCCATAATTTTCGCAATTTAAATTATAATGAAATTTTACGTTATACTTTAATTTTTTTTTTAAAAAACCTGTAATATAAATAATATTTATTTTCTTTTGATTTGCTCTTTTGATTAAATTTAATATATTTTTTGATGAACCAGAGCAGCTAAAAATAAATATTACATCACCTTTACTTCCATGGTTCTCGAGTTGAAAGTCAAAAATATTTTCATAATTTATATCATTTGAAATTGCAGTTATTAATTCGACTGAATTTGTAAAAGAATGGACTTGAGGAACCATTTTATTTTTTGAAGATATTTTTATACCTTTGTTAAAATCACACAAAAAATGATTTGATACTGCTGCTGAGCCTCCATTGCCTGCTACAAATATTTTTTTTTTGATTTGATGCAATGCTCGATAAAATTGGAAATTTGTATTAATTTTTTAACATCCACATTATTAATAAGATTTGAAAGCTTCAAAAAATAATTTTTGAAAAATTCTTCTTGTGATTTTTTTTTATTTTTTTTCATTAATATATAATAATATCTTTCTATAAATTTCATATTACTTATAATAAAATTTTAATTTTATATAGATTTAAAAAATATTTATAGAAAATGAATTTAGATTTGATAATTGTTCTAAAAGCTGAAAAATCTAAGTATGCTAACAATATAACAACTCCCAAACTTAGAATAAATGACAAAAACTATTTCAATAAATTCCTTTATTATGTATCAAAATATAACTTTGAAAATATATTTATATTTTATGATAAAAATTCGATTAGTTTAGATAAAAGATATAATGGAAAAATAATTAATTTCATTAAAATAAATTGTTACAAAATTAATGATACCGATCCAAAAAAAATTTATAATTTGATATCTAACAAAATTAACAAAAAAAGTTTAATAGTAAACTCTAAATTTATAAAAAATATTGAAAAAAAAATTTTAATAACAAAAAAGATTTATGACATTAAAAGTCAAAAATTAAACAGTAATGATTATTTTATTTTAAATAAAAATAAAAATTCTAATATTTACAAAAATGTTAAAAATCTTAAGACATTAGTATCAAGTAATAATAAAAATTTAGATTTCATATCAAATAAAAATAAAAGGCTTAAAGAAAAATTAGAAAAAGCAGTTTTTCTAGATAGAGATGGTGTTATTAATTTTGATGATGGGTATGTTTATGATTGGTCTAAATTTAAATTTAGACCTGGAGTAATTAAGGGACTCAAGAATATAATTAAAAATAATTATCTTATATTTATAGTAACAAATCAATCAGGCATAGGTAGAGGATATTTTAGCGAAAAACAATTTTTTAAACTCCATAAAAGTTTAAAAATGTTTTTAGCTAAAAAAAAAATTTTTATAGATGAAACTCAATATTGTCCATATCACCCAAAAGCAAAAATAAAAAAGTTTAGAAAAAGAACTCAACTAAGAAAACCAGGAAATTTAATGATTAAAAATATTTTAAAAAGATTTAATATAGATAAAAACAAAAGCTTCATGATAGGTGACAATCAGAGTGACGAGATCACTGCAAAAAAGAGTAATATTAAGTTTTTTTATACTAAAAAGAATTTTTTTACACAGATTAAAGAAATAAACATGTTAATTAATAAAATTAATTAAATTTACACATCTTAATCAATTGAAATGTAAATTTTTTAATGTATCTAAACTTCTAAAAAACTATGAAAGCTAATTTAAAGATATTGTGTGTAGGGTTGGGTAAACTTGGTTTAGTTTTTTCACAAGTACTTGCTGAGAGAAATGGTAGAACATTTGGTTATGATGTTAATAAAAAAATTTTATCATCAATAAAAAAAAAATGAGAAAAGTATAGAACCTAATCTAAATAAACTCATAAAAAGAAATAAAAGAACTTTCTCAATAGTTAACACAATTAAAGAGGGGATTAAATTATCAGATGGCGCTTTTTTAGTACTGCCAACTCCTTCAAAAAAAAATCACGAATTTGATAATTCATATATTCTTAATTCTTTAAATAAAATTGGACCACACTTAAAAAATAAAAAAAATTACCTTATAAATATTACATCAACAGTCAACCCAGGTTCATGTGAAATATTTATAAAAATGCTTGAAAAAAAATTCAATTTAAAGCACGGAAAAAATTTCATACTAACATATAATCCTCATTTAATTGCTCTTGGATCAATTTATAATGACATTCTTAAAAGTGATTTAGTACTTATAGGGTCTAATTTAAAAAAAGGTTTTAGAATACTTAAAAATATCTATAAATCATTTTATCCAAAACAACTATCAAAATTGAAGATGTTAAATTTGAAAGAGGCTGAAATTTCTAAAATTGCTATAAACTCTTATATAACAATGAAAATCTCATACACGAACCTATTAAGTCAAATTTCAGACAAAACAAAAAACATAGATGTATCAAAAATACTTAATGCTATAGGTGATGATAAAAGAATAGGTAGAAAATACTTATCTCTTGGCGCAATGTATTCTGGGCCATGTTTTCCAAGAGATAATTTAAACTTTATCCAATATTTAAAAAAAGAAAAAGTTAATTTTTCATTACTTAAATCGACAGATGAGATAAACAATATACAAACAACGCGTTATATAAAAATATTTAATCAGGAAAGAAAAAAGATTAAAAAAAAACCAATTATAGGCTTGTGTGGAATAAGTTATAAGGAAAATACTTTTGTAAAGACTAAGTCACCAGCAATGGAAATTTATAAAAAATTATTTAAAAAATATAAAATAATTTTTCATGATGTAAATTATCACGAAAACTTTGAAAAATATAATTTTATTAAAGATCAAAAAAAATTTTTTAACAGTGTTGATGTTATATTCATCTGTTATAAAAATGAGAAATTTAAAAAGCTTTCTAAATATAGTACTAATAAAAATAAGATTATTATAGACTTATGGAATTTTACAAGGAGTAATAATAGAAAAATATTTATTAAAAATATTGGAGTAAATTAATGACGAAAAAAAATAAGAATAAAGTAGCTTTAATTACCGGCATAACAGGTCAGGATGGCTCTTATTTAGCTGAATTTTTATTAAGAAAAAATTATATTGTGCATGGATTAAAAAGAAGATCTTCCTCCTTAAATACTTCTAGAATTGATCACATTTATGAGGACTTATTTAAAAAAAATAAAAAATTCTATATGCATTACGCTGATCTTACAGATGTATTAAGTATGGAAAATATAATACAAAAATATTTACCAGACGAAATTTATAATTTAGGAGCTCAATCACATGTAAGGGTTAGTTTCGAAATTCCAGAATATACATCAAATGTAAATGCTTTAGGGGCTTTAAGAATACTAGAAATTATAAAAAGATTGAAAAATAAAAAACAAATTAAATTTTACCAAGCTTCAACATCTGAATTGTTTGGAGGGTCTAAAGAAAAACCTCAAAATGAAAACACTAGATTTTATCCAAAGTCTCCATATGCTTGTTCAAAATTATTTGCTCACTGGATAACTATAAATTATAGAGAATCTTATGATATTTTTGCTTGTAATGGATTATTATTTAACCATGAGTCCCCAAGACGTGGGGAAACATTTGTTACAAAGAAAATAACTAACGGTTTAGCTAAAATTTTTTTGGGAATTGAAAATGACCTCAAAATTGGAAACTTATATGCTATTAGAGATTGGGGACATGCTGAAGATTATGCAAAAATGCAATGGAAGATGCTTCAACAAAAAAAACCATCTGATTTTGTTATAGCAACTGGAGAGCAATATAGTGTCAAAAAATTTATAGAGTTTACTGCAAAAAAACTTGGTATTTCTCTAACTTGGACAGGAAAAGGATTAAATGAAGTTGGAATAATAAAAAAATCAATCATTAATAAAAAACTTAAAATTGGTAAAAAAATAATTAGAGTAAACAAAAAATATTTCAGACCATCAGAGGTTAATAATCTTTTAGGTAATTCCCGAAAAGCAAAAAGTCTTTTAAAATGGAAGCCTGCTAGAGACATTCATTCTTTAATTGAAGAAATGCTGGGTGAAGAACTTAAATTATTAAACAAGACTAAAATTGCGAAATAATTTTTTCAACAAATTTTATTTCATTCTCAAGATTTTTTTTTTTTACAAACAATGGTTTGTCGGTAAATTTCTTTAAAAAACTTTCTGATTTAAGATTTTCTATTAAAGAAGCATAATTATCCTTAGTATATTCTATTAAATTAATGAACGACTCTGGATTAAAGTCATAATCAATATTTTGATCTGCCCACGTGATTGGAAGGCATTTNCTTAAATACGCATCAGGTACTTTTTCCTCATAGTAACCAGGAAAAAGACTGTTATGTGGGCACAAATTAAAAGCATAGTTTTTCATTATATCTTTTTTATAAAAGTTACTTTCATCATGATGATTTACTTTTTTGTCAAAATAAGGTCCATAACCATTAAATTCAAACTCATTTGAAAAAAAAGAAATTATAGATTTTCTTGGTTCGTTCAAATGACTTGTGAACATACAAAATTTTCTAGGTTTTTTTAAAAAGAATTCTCCCTGTGGTTCTATTAGTTGATCTTGTGAATAATATTCTCCAAATCTTCTACTGTTGAGAGTATTATTGTCCCTGTGAATATCATATTCAGACCAGTCAATATAATCTTTCCAAGAGGGAAATCTTAAATGAGTATCGTCACTGATACCAAGATTCGGCGTAATTGAATAATCATACTTAAATGGAATAGGTTCGTAATTTTCGTGAGTAATAAAAACTCTTAATGGATTAAATTTTCTTTTCATCTTATAAATATCTAGATTTATAAAATATTTTTCATTAATTTTTAATTTATTGGTAAAACCTTTAATAATTTTTCTCTTTATTGAATTGTTATCATATGGGCCAATAAAAATTATATCAGCTTTATTAAAATTTGATTTTACAAATTTTTTCTTTGATAAGTTTTCTAATAATTTAAATATCACTGTATTTTCTAAATCATGACACCATAATTTTGAATATTTGATATTATTCATTTATGAACTTTGCATTTTTGTCTCTATCAGAAATTATTAATTTTTTATTTCTTAAATAATTAATTTTAAAAAAAGGATCTTTTATATTGTAAGTAAATTGTTTTTTTTGTCCCTTGTAGTAATTAGTTTGCTTATAATGATAAATTGCAAAATTACTTAAAACATAAAAACTATTACCAAATTTTGGTGGAATTAATATCTGATAGTAATTATTTGAGTCGAGCAAAAACTTTTCAGATTCACCAAAATTTTTAGAATTACGATCACAATTAACTATAATGGATAAACATTTTCCAAAAATGCAAGAAATAAGTTTCCAGGTTTTATTATCTCCATGTAATCCTCTGAATGAATTTTTTTTCGAAATACAAATATCATCTTCTAAAAATTCCTCATTTAATATTTTCTTAAATTTTTTTTTATTAAATGTCTCTAAATATATACCTCTATGATCTCTAAAATTAGTAGAGGGGTATACAATTTTTAATTTTAGTTTTTTTGATTTTAAAATTTTCATTTTTTACTAATTAATTGTCCGATAATCTTTATAACTTTTCTTGGTAATATAAAATATAGAATATTTAAGATCATATTTGTTTTTGCTGTGCAACCTTTTTTTGGAATTTTCCAATCTGGTCCATAGCAATATTCTAAAAATAAATCAGTATATTGAGGAATTAAAAATTTATTATCATAAACTGATATATAATTTAAATTTAATAAATATTTTGAAGGTATATAAAAATTCATGGAGAAATAACTATTCAAAATTGGAATTTTTCTAAATAAATATAAATCAATATGTTCATTTTTTCTAACTAAGGTAATTAACGATTTATTTTCTTTAGCTAAAACAAACCCTCTAAGTTTGAAACTCTGAATGATTTTTTCTTTGCTGATTATAAAATCCTCATATTTACAACCTATGTCAATGTCGTTATCCCCATAAATTAATTTTTTATCTCTAAAAACTCCAAGTAAAGTTCCATATAATAAGAATGGAAATACTTGATTTTCAACAAGTAATTCATTAGCAATAATCAAATTCTCCTTAGAGATGTCTTCATTCTGTATTTTTTCTTTTGAAAAAATATAACTAATCATAAATTAAGAATCTTAAAGAGATCAATTTTTTTTACTTCTATTGGATTATTTTTAAGTCTTTGAAGATTAACACTGCTAATTAATTTTTTTTTGTCTACTTTTTTTAAAATATTTTTAAATTTCTTGCCATTATAAAGAATTTTAAAAATATTTTCGATTTTATTGTTTAAAGAAGTTATTGTTTTGACATTAAATATTTTAAATAATAAATTGAATTTTTTAGCCAAATTTTTGTCATTTTGCATCATGTTGTAATTAAATTTTAAAAATTTAGTCAAAAATATTGAAACAGCATAACCGTGCGGTACGTTATGTTTGGTACTCAAATAATATGATAAAGCGTGTGGCCCAGTAGTTTTAGAAATGTTTATTGCTTTACCAGAAAAATTTGATGCAATTTGCATATTTAATGCATTAAAAGAATTTGGTTTTTGAAAATAATTCTTATAATTCTTTAAAAAATAATTAAGAGATTTCTTTGCGTAGTTAAAACTCGTTGAATTTGCGTTAATTGATAAAATTGATTCAATTGATTGACATAAAGTATCTGTAGCACTTGGTCCTTTTATTTTTTTAGAATTATTCAAAACTAAATCAGGAATTAAAATTATTATTTTTTTTTTTATTTTATATGAAATTGAAAATTTTTTTTTCCTAAAATACATAACAGAAAAATTTGTTGCTTCCGCTCCAGATCCAGCAGTAGTAGGTAAAAGAATTATTTTCTGTCTAATAGGATGTTTGGTTAACACGTCCTTAATAAATATTTCATTAGGTTTTTTTATTTTCTTTGTTACATAAACCACTTTTGTAAGATCTAAAACAGATCCACCACCAATCCCCATCACTATATCAGGATTAAGTTTTAAAAAAATTTTTCTTAATTTTTTAAATTCTGTAAATTCAGGATCTCTATTCTTTTTAAAATATATATTAATGTTGTCATTACGAATAAATTGTCTCAACATATTTCTTGGAAAAGAACTCTTTCCAGAAATTATTAATATTTTTTTAAGTTTAAATTTATTTAATATTTTAAATAGATTTTTTTTATTTTTAAGTAAATTTTGCACTTATCAGTCTTTTCTTTATTAAATCTAAATTTTTAATTCTAGGTAATTCATTATTTGATTTACTTTTAATCATTACTTCAAGAAAAGAAGGTCCACTTGAAACTAGAAAAGAATTAATTTTTCTATCTAAATCTATAAATTTTTTCAATTGTATGTAATTTAAAAAACCTAAACCTTCAGAAATTTTTTTAAAATTTAATTTAAATGAATTAGTGGATTGCCCACCTACAGACTCGTGTATACCGTTGTTAATTAAAATATATTTATAATTTTTTCCAGAATTATATGCAGTTGTTGACAAAGAGCCTAAATGCATTAGAGCTGAACCATCACCATCAATAACAATCACTTTAGATTTTGTTGCTGAATAAATACCAAGAGATAGGGATGTTGTATGACCCATAGACCCAATAGAATATAAAATTTTTATATTTTTTTTTGGATTCTCATTTGCTTCTTTATAAAGTTGCCTTGAAATATATCCAGTAGAACTAATTATATATGATTTTTGTTTTTGTTTTTCATAAATTTTTTTAACAACAATTTCTCTTGAAAGTTGATTTATTTTCTTTTCAACGCTTGTTTTATTATGATTACTTTTTTCAAAAGAAGAATTATGAAACAAAGCAGCTACTATTTTTTTTTTCTTTTTTGAAAGTTTAATTAATTTATCTAGTTTTTTTAAATCATTTCTTTTTTCAATTATTTCAGTTTTAATTTCTAATAAATTAAGAATTTCTTTTGTAATTTTTCCCATCTTTTTATGCTGAATTTCATCTTTTCTGGATCCTCTCCAGCCAATAAATAGAACCAAAGGAGTGTTGTAAACTTCCTTATTAGAAAGTGATGTTAATGGATTAATAGCATTTCCTAATCCAGAATTTTGCAAATACACTAGAGAAATTTCACCAGAAGATAAGTATCTACCAGATGCAATTGAAATTGCAGCTCCCTCATTAACAGCCGTAATATTGTTAAAGTACTTATCTTTATTTAATGAAACTAATAATTCTTTTAAATTACTATCTGGTACTCCAGTAATATTTTTAATTTTATTCGATTTAAGAATTTTTTTTAGCTCTTCACAATTAATCATTGATTAAACTAATTATTTTTTTTATTGGCAAAATATTTTTTTCAGATTCTAAAGCTCTTTGATTCAGAAGTATCTCTCCTGCAGTATTAACCATAGATTTATATGAAGCTCTTAGCAAATGATTTGCGTATATTACTAAATTAATATTATTTTTAATTAATTCTTTTTCTTTAACGCTAGAATAGGTTGATGGCACAGCAACAAGTGGTTTTGAATATTTAGATTTACGAAATTTTTTTGAAAATTCAAAAACTTTTTTTGGATTATTGTCTTTATTGCTAATAAAAATCATATCTGCACCAGCTTTTGAATATTTAATTGCTCTTTTAACTGCATGATCAACACCTTTTCCTAAGACAATACTCTCGATTCTTGCAATTACTAAAAAGTTTTCTGAAAATCTATTTTTACAACATATTTTTATTTTTTTTGTAAAATTATTTATTGTATCTTGTTGACTACCAGTTTGATTTTGAAAAAGAGAATTTTTTTTTAAACCCACTTTGTCCTCCATTACAATTGCTGAAATTCCCATTCTATCTAAAGATTTAACCATAAATTTTAAATGCTCTAATCTACCACCATTATCTGCATCGAAAATTACTGGTTTGGTTGTAACATCTAAAATTTCATTTAATCCTGATAACCTCGTTGAATAATCTACAGACTGGTTGTCGGGCTTACCTCTCGAAACTGAGTCAGTTAAGCTCGACGACCATATAGCATCAAATTCATCAAATTTATTTTTTTTATCTATGCTCATTTTTTCTACTATAAGTGCAGAAATTGGATTATGAGCCTCTAAAACTTTAATTATTTTTTTTATTTTTAATAATCTTTTAAGTTTAGATTGTCGATGAACTGGGGTTGTGCCATTGCTCAAATTAAAGTAATTAAATTCTTCAGTAGAAAAAGTTTTGTCATACGGATATTCAATTAATTCACCTTTCCATTTTTTTAAACTTTTAATAACTTTCTGTCTGTATTTTTTTTGTATACCTTCTATCCAGTCATCGCCATGGACCACAAAATCTGGCTTTAAGAGCTTCAAATTTTTGGAATAATCTGGATCATCTTGAGGTATTATTTTTTTAATAAATTTAAATTTTTTTATCTGATTGAATCTTTGCTCATATGTGAGATGAGGTATTGTTCTATATTTGGAAATGGCTTTGTCAGTAAGCAACCCAACTGTTAAAGATCCTAGTTTTGATGCTTTTTTTAAGATTTTAAAATACGGACCAACGAAAATATCTGATGAAAAAGCTAAATATACTTTTTTTTGGTTTTTTTTATTTAACATTACGATAGTAATACTTTATCTTTAAAATTTTACAATATAATCATTTAATGAGTACTTTGATTGATACAAAAAAATTCATAAAAGAAATTCATAATTTAAAAAAACAAAATAATAAAAAAAAAAAAGAACAAATTTTTTTAACTTGTAAGCAGTTAGGTTCTAAAATAATTGAAAAATATATTGTTAATAAAAAAAAATTTCTTATAGTTAATTTAAATACAAAAAATAAAAAAAAATTAATTGATCTTTCAGAATTAATTTCAAAAGTATTAGGTTTAAAAGTTTCACAAAATAAAAAAGGAGACAAAACTGTTTTTGTAACTCCAAATGTAGATGCAATTAAAAAGAATAATTATAAAATTGATACAAGTATTCGTTATCATCAATCAAATATCGGAGGCTCAATTCATACAGATGGTCCACAATTAAATTCAACACCCAATATAGTAATAATGTGCTGCTTAACGAATTCTGCAAAAGGTGGAGTGTCAATTTTAGCTGATGGAGAAAAAATTTATAATTATATTAAAAAAAAAAATCCAAAAATTATTAAAATTCTTAGTAAAAAATTTTATTTTGAAAGAAGAGGTTTTAAAAAAAACTCAAATTACATTTTTAAGGCACCAATTTTTAAAAAAAATAAAGAAAACTTTGAATTTAGGTATTTGCGAGAATACATTATAAATGCATATAAAATCAAAGATAAAAAAATTTCAAAAGAAAAATTAAAAAGTTTAGATTTTTTAGATAAATGTTTGGGTAGTAAGAATATGCAGTCAAAATACAAATTATCTGAAGGCGAAATTATTATAATAAATAATAAATCAATGGCTCATGGAAGAACTTCTTTTAATTTAAATAAATTAGAGCAAAGAAAAATAATGAGAATATGGTTAAAATAGGAAAAAATTATACAGCTATTATACTTGTAGCTGGTATAGGAAAAAGAATTAACAGCTTCACACATAAACCTAAGTCATTACTTAAATATAAAAAAGAGAAAATAATTGACTACATAATTCAAAACCTAATTAAACTGGGTATAAAAAATTTTTACTTTGTTGTTGGATATAAATCTGAACAAATCAAATCATACCTAAAAAAATATAAAGAAAAGATAAATTTATTTTATGTTTATGCCAAAAATTATTATAAATATGGATCTGCTGTAAGTTGGAAATCTGTTGAAAAACACTGGAAAAAAAGAAAAACAAAAATTCTAATGTTGCATGGTGATTTAGTTTTTAATAATCGACTGACTAAAGAAATTATTTTAGAAAAAAAAAGAGATATAATTGGTTCAGTTATTAAAACCAACAATAGTATTAAAAATGAGGGTTTTGTTTTGGAAATTGATGAAAAAAGGAAAGTGTTATCAATAGATCATAAGAAAAATTATAAAAAAAAATTTAACAGAGAAATTGCATGTATAAATAAATTTTCAGTATCCACTCAAATAGAAATTTTTAAATTCATGAAAAAATATTTTAATAATATTGGTAAGGAACATACTTGGGAATATGTAATAAATAAGTTTATTTTATCTGGTAAAAATAAATTGTATACAAATACTTCAAAAAAATATAATTGGCATAATATTAATACAAAAGAAGATTACTTGAAACTTAATAACTCAAAAAATTATAAAAAACTAATTTAATCTTTAAATTTGATTATTATTAAAAATTGAATGAAGAAAAATTTAAAAAAAAAAATCAATAGGTTTAAAATTAGAATTTGTGAGTTAGCAAAATTATCTGGTGATGGACATGTGCCTAGTGCTTTATCAATACTTGATATTGTATGGATCTTATATGATAAAATTGTAGATATTAGAAAAATTAAGTCGAATAGCTTAAGTAGAGATCATATTATATTAAGCAAAGGTCATGCTAGTTTGGCTCAATATGTGGTGCTAGAAAATAAAAAAATAATAACAACTAAGTCACTAAATTCATTTACAAAATATAATAGTAATTTTGGTGGCCATCCTGATAAAAATAAAATTAAAGGTGTAGAAGCTTCAACAGGATCTCTAGGCCATGGTTTTCCAATAGCAGCTGGCATAGCTTATTCAAAAAAAATTTTGAATCTAAATTCTAAAGTTTTTTGTATAATTGGTGATGGTGAATGTAATGAAGGCACAATTTGGGAGACTTGTTTAATTGCTTCTAATTATAACTTAAATAATTTAATTTGTATTGTTGATAAAAATAAATCAACAGATAGAGCAATAAATGTAAATAGTATAGAAAAAAAATTTAAATCTTTCAATTGGAAAGTAATAAAAATTAATGGTCACAACCATAATCAAATTGTTAAATCATTTATCTTAAAATCAAAAAAACCATTAGCTATAATAGCAGATACTATCAAAGGTAATGGAATAAGTTTCATGGAAAAAAATCAACATGAATGGCATCATAAAAAAATTGATAACAAAATATATGAAAAGATTTTAAAGGAAATCAAATAGAATGAGAAAACAATTTGTAAAAACTACTGAAAAAATTTTCAAAAAAAATAAAAAATCAATATTATTATTAGGTGATATTGGAGTTTTTGGTTTTAGAAATTTATTAAAATATTATCCAGATAGATCAAAAAATATAGGTGTTTTAGAACAATCAACAATTAGTTTTGCTGCAGGATTAGCTTTAATGGGATTTACTCCAATAGTGCATACAATCGCGCCTTTTTTAATTGCAAGAGCTTTCGAACAGCTAAAAATAGATTTTGGATATCAAAAATTGAAAGGTAAATTTGTTACTACAGGGAGCTCATATGATTATAGCACCATGGGCTGTACTCATCATTGCGCGGAAGATATTAATTTAATGACATCAATTCCAAACATGCAGATTATTATTCCAGGTAGCTCTGAAGAGTTTAACAGAATTTTTACACAAACTTTTAAAAGTAAAAATCCAATGTACTTTAGGCTTTCTGATTATGAAAACAAAAATTCTTATAAAGTTAAATTTGGTAAATTAAACCTGTTAAGAAGAGGATCAAAAGCTACAATTATAGCAGTGGGTCCAGTAATGAACTGTTTGGATGATATCTTTAAATTTGATGTAAATATAATTTATCTATCAACAATTAGGCCTTTGGATGTTGTGGCGATCAAAAAAATAAATAAAAATATTGATAAATTTCTACTTATTGAGCCTTATTTTAGCTCGAACTTAAACAACGAATTAAACAAAATATTTAGAAAAAAAATCTCTATAAAAAACATTAGTATTCCGTATAAATTTTTAACAAACTATGGAAATAAAAAACAACATGATAATGCACTTGGTTTTACTAAGAAAAATATAGAAAAAGAATTGCTAAAATTGTTACGAATTTAACTTAAGGTCATGCAAAATATTTTTAAAGAAATTATATTAAATGAAACTGAAAAAAATTTTGATTTTAGAAAATTTATTTTTTTAAAAAAAAAAAAAATCTTAATTACAGGCGCTACTGGCGTGGTGGGAAACTATTTTATAAGTTTTTTTTTAAATTTATTCAAATTAGATTACTCTCCAAAACATCTTACTATATGTCATGTTTCAAAGCTTCCAAAATATTTAAATTTTTTAAGAAAAAATAGAAAAATAAATTTTATAAAAAAAAACTTAGTTAATTTAAAAAAAAAAGATATTGATAATTATGATATAATTATTCATTTATCTTCATATGGACAACCAAACAAATTTGTAAGTAAGCCTATCGAAACTTTTCAATTAAATACAAAAGTTCTGCATATATTACTAAGTAAATTGAATAAAAATGGTAAATTTTTATTTTTAAGTACTAGCGAGATTTACAGTGGAAATAAAAAGAACAATACAGAGGATAACATTGGAAAAGCAAATACAAACCACTCTCGCTCTAGTTATATTTTTTCAAAATTAGCTGGCGAGACTTTAATAAATATATATAGAAATAAATTCAAAATTGATGCTAAATCGGTACGTTTATGTTTGGCTTATGGACCTGGTTCTAAAATTAACGATGAAAGGGTCTTATATCAATTTATTAATAAATCTCTTAAAACTAAAAAGATTAAAATGATGGACAAAGGGAATGCATTGAGATCATACATATATGTTTTGGATGCATTAAAAATGATGATAAATATACTTTTTTTTGGCAAATCTGAAATTTATAATGTAGGAGGAAAAAAAATTATTTCAATCAAAAATCTTGCAAAAAAAATATCAAAAATAACAAATGCAAAACTTTTAATTCCAGATAAAAAAACTTATTTAAAAGGAGCACCAGACAAAGCAAATATATCTATAGAAAAATATGAAAAAGAATTTGGCAAAATCAAATTAACGAATATTGATAATGGTTTAAAAGAAACTCTTGAATGGCATAAAAACTTAAAATAAAAAGTAATCTTTATGAATACTTTATTCTATTTTTTAAGAAGATTTTTAAAAAAAATACTTTTCAATTTGAAAATATATATTGGACAACTTACAGAACATCAAAAAATTACAGAACTTTATAATGTTTTAAAACCACTAAATCACAAAGTTGAATTAATAAAAATCGGAGAAGATGGTGCTGGTGGATATTTTATTCCAAAAGACTTAGATAATATTGAATACTGTCTAACAGCTGGGGTTGGTAATTTAATACAATTTGAAAAAGATCTAGCAGATATGGGTATTAAATGTTACATGGCAGATGCATCAGTCGAAAAACCTCCTATATCTCATGAAAGGTTTTTTTTTAAAAAAAAATATATCGGACCAAATTCATCAAAAGACTACATAACTTTAAAAAAATGGATAGATGAAACACCTATTAAAGAACATTTGGAAAAAACAATTTTAAAAATAGATATTGAGGGTGGAGAATATGATATATTTGATGATGTAGATCAAAAAATTATAGATAAATTCCCGATTATTATAATGGAATTTCATCATCTTAATTCTTTACTTAGTCCACTTAGTTTTGAATTAATAAATAAAGTTTTTAATAAAATACTAAAAAATCATTTTGTTATAGCAAATATCCCAAACAAAGTTATTGATCCTGTAAAGTATAATTCAAATTTAGAAATTTTTGACATGATAGAATTAACACTATTAAGAAAAGATAAAATTTAAATTAATTAAAATTCATGAAACTAACTATTGTTGAATATGATAAAATGGCAGGAATTGGGGCACATGTAATTTATGCTCTTAACAGACTGGCGAGAAAAAAAAGAAATGAAATATTATACTTTAAATTCAACAATTTTTTTTACTCAAATTATAAAGAGAAAAATACATGGGAAGAATTTTTTTATCAACCATTCGAAAAATATAAAAAAATTATTTACAACAAAATTTTGAATAAAGATTACAATTTGGAATACAATTTAAATCATAAAAACTTACTTATCTATAATGAACTAAAAAATATTAAAAAAACAAAAAATAAAATAAATAAATTAAGAAAAACATTTAAAAAATATATCAAGTTCAAGCCTATTTTAATTAAAGAATGCAACAAATATAGAAAAAATAAATCCATTATGACATGTGTAGGTGTTCATTTGAGAGGAACGGATAAATTTAATAAATTTGATAAAAATATAAATAAATTAAATAGTAATAAGCATAAATCAAAAGAAAAAATTTTCTTAGCTACAGACAGTCTTAAAAGCCTTAATTATATGATGAAGATATATGGTGACAAAATTATCACTCAAAATACTAAACTAAATGAAGATAACGAGGCAATGCATGTTGTTTCGCTTTTTGAGAGTGAGTCTAATAAAAAAAAATTATGTAAAGAAGCTTTGTTTGATGCGATTATATTATCAAAATGTAAATTTAATTATTATTCTGAAAGTAACTTGAGTCTTTTAAGTTTGTTAATGAGAAAAGATTTTAATTATAAATTTTTAAATAATGGAAAAAGCTTAGTGTGATAAATTTAAGTAGAGAAAAAATTAATTTTTTTCTAAACAAAATTACTTTTTACTTTTTTTTATATCTCTTAATTGTTTTAGGTAAATTTGATCAAAATAATTATGAAATTTTGTTTATTTTTATATTTTTTATTTATTTACAAGAAATTTTTTTAGAAAATTATTATTTAAATCATATTTTTTTACAAAAATTAAAATTTCTTAAAAATAGTAATGAATTTATTAATAAACTGCTAAGTTTTATTTTACTACCTACTTTATTATTATTAATTATTAATTGTACATTATATTTATTTTACCAAATAAATATTTGGGTTGGCTTAATATCTTTAATTTTAACAAATACTATTTTAATAAAAGTAAGTTTTAATAAAAATTTAATAAATACTAGTTATATATTCAATTCTATTTTTGCTTTATTTTACATTTTAAATGATAAACTATTTTATAATTATTTATTTGAAATTCTTTTATTAACACTATTAATTCAATTTATAATTTTCTTTTCTTTCTTAAATCCTAAAATAAACCTATTAGTTTATTTATCTTATTTAAATGATAGAAGATTTTTTTATTTTTTAAAAAAATTATATTTAAACATTCAAATTATAGATTTTTTTAAATTTAATTTTCTAATAACATTAGGTTTCGTTTATTTTTCGAATTCAGAAAAATTTTATAGTTTTATAGTATTAATGTTTTTAATCTTAGAAATAGTAAACGTATTTTACTTTTTTATAATAAAAAACTTCCATTCATTAATTCTTAACGATAAATATAATAAAAAGAGAGTAATTGATAATTTTAAAGGTATAATAAAATATTTTTTAATATTTATATTTTTAATAATAATTTCAATTTCTATATTATCAATATTTCAAATTGGAAATATTGAAGAAATATCCAATATGAGTTTG
>FUFK010038874.1_pt1 | contig 58190 bp, 83 predicted proteins | sample 1021851 | NCBI WGS metagenome assembly FUFK01 (sample SAMEA51879418, study PRJEB19060) | metagenome
AAAAGTAGATAAGATTACACCAGCGTCAGGGACCAATACACAAATTGGTGAAGCAGGCGATACAACTAATCTTAGTGCTGGAACAGTAACGCTTCCAACAAGTATTATTACAGGTGCTTCAGAAAAGACGACACTTGTTGATGCTGATAAATTTTTAATTAGTGACTCAGCAGACTCTAATGCATTTAAGCATGTACAGAAATCTAATTTGCCTAGTGGTGGATTAACTTTGTTATCAATGATTGACCAAGATTTAGGAACAGGAAATAAAATACAATTTCAACAAGTCTTTTCATCTGAGTATGATTATTACAAAGTAATAGGAAGTTTTAATCTTGGAAGTACAGGCGCACATGATGTTGAATTTAGATTTCTTAATTCATCAAATAGTGAACAGACTACATCTCAATATTATGGAGTTGCACAAGGTTGGAGATACAATAGTGGTGCAAATGATAGAAGTGATTGGGGTCAATGGGGAAGTACAGGAATTGATATTGGTAGAGATATTGAGGGTGGAAGTTATTATAGAAAAGTAGTTTTGGATATGGATATACACCCAGATGCTTATTCTTCTACTACCCATAATGCTATAATTTGGAATATGGGATATACTAAATATCAAGGTGGTTCGGAATCAGTATCAAGAATTATGGGTTATGGACAATATACAAATACAACTGATCTATCTGGTGGTGGAATACAATTAGAAGTAAATAACAGTTATGATTTTGTAAACATGGGAATATACGGAGTGAAAACAACAACATGAGTAATAATGGAATCTTTGCAGTTAATGTTAAAACTGGTACTAAAACTTTTATTGAATACACAGACGAAGAACAAGCTATTCAAGACACAAAAAATGCACAGTTTAATAATGCAGAAAGTAAACTTCGTTGGATAAAAGAACATAGAGAAACAAAATTAAAAGAAACAGATTGGTGGGTATTACGAGGTAATATGACAGATGAACAATCTACTTACAGACAAAATCTAAGAAATATTCCACAAGATTATTCTGAAGATAAATATGATGAATTACTTGCTACTGATGAGCAAGGAAACTTAACACACACAGTTTGGAGTAAACCATAATGGCACTAACTAGACTAAACACAAACGCATATGGATCTACAATAAATTTAGCGACTAACACTACAGGCACGCTTGGCGTAGCTAATGGTGGAACGGGATTAACATCTGGCACAACAGATCAGTTTCTTAAATTCACAGGATCGACTACACTTGCAAGCGCTGCAGATAACGCAGGTAAAATTTTACAAATAAAAAATTTAGCTTCAACTGCAACTACAGCTACTTCATCAAGTAGTTATACTGCAACAGCATTAGATTTATCTATCACACCAACTTCAGCAAGTAGTAAAATTATAATTTCAATGTCTACTAATACTGATAATGAAGCTGGTGGTAGACAAGCTGAAATAGGATTATGGAGAGAAATAGGTGGTGATGGATCAACTAATACAGTTATTGGGGGTAACTCAATGGTCATGGCTTCTTATGGAGTTAGTTCAAGAATAGTAACTGGCTCATCTTTTGTATACATTGACTCTCCAGCAACAACTTCAGTTGTAAGATACCGTGTAGTTATAAAAAGTAACACTGGTAACCAAGTTTTATTTGGTGCTTACATGGGAAGTAATTCAACTATAATTTTACAAGAAGCAACGGTAGCATAATGACAGATAACGAAAAATTTCAAANTGCAATTAATANTTTAAAATCTGGTGNNCANTATTCTTATNCAACTGANGATGGAGTGCNNCCANTAACAGAAGAATTATTTAATAATATAAAATGGACAACTGGAGAAGATAGTAATGGTCTTGCTATAGAAACAACTACTTGTCCTCATTCAGAAATAACTTGGACTCTGTTTAAAGCAGAATACGACAAGCTGTAAATGAATGCCATTAGTAAAGCTAACACCCCCACCAGGAGTTATCACAGAAGTAACTGATTATCAAGCAGGTATGAGGTATACCTCTGCTGATAAAATGAGATTTAGATTTGGTCAACCAGAAAAGATTGGTGGCTGGACACAACGTGATGCTTTTTCTTCTTTTACTTTTCAAGGTATAAATAGAAACATACTTCCCCACAGAGATTTAAACGGTAAGAAATTTCTTTTTTACGGCACCAGCACACACGTCTATGTTGAAAGTGGTAACCAAATATTTGACATCACTCCTTTTAGAACAGACCCAGCTACATTAACAAATCCATTTACAACTGGTTCTGCAGGAAGCAGTGAAATTACAGTAACACATGCCAATCATGGAGTTGCATTTACTAGTCCAGCTTCAAGAGTTGTAATACAATCAATAGGTACAGCAACAGTAGATGGTGTGACAATTACTGCAGGAGAATACTTAGCGGCATATGTCAGTGCTAATCAATATAAAATTACGGCAGTATCAGGGGGCACAGGTAGTATATCAGGCACAGCTTCTAGTGGTGGAGTATCAGGTGGTGGTTCCGTAGTAGTAAGATATTTAACAAACAATGGACCAGATGATGGTCTAACAGGTTTCGGTTTTGGTGCAGGTCTGTGGGGTGCGTCCTCATGGGGAACTGCACGTTCAGCTTCAGGTGTTGTATTATCACCTAGAGTCTGGAGTATGGATGCATGGGGCGAAGATATTGTGGCTTCTGTTGGCGGAGGTGAGGATACAATTTATTATTTTGATGTCAGCGCTTTTAACTCTAGCCCCAGCACTTTCCGAGGATCTACATTAGCTTACTATGTAACTAATACCTTAAGTGGTGATGCATCACAAATACCAACTAAAGTTGGAACTGTATTAGTATCTACACCAGATAGACACTTATGTGTATTCGGTGTAAATCCGCAAGGATCGACTACATTTGATAGGACTACAATTAGATTTGCTTCACAAGAAAGTTTAACTGAATGGGATGCTGCAATAACAAACACAGCTGGTTCACAAAAACTTGGTACAGGTACAAACATAGAAGCGGCTAAAAAAGGTCGTGGTCAAATTTATGTATGGACAGACGTAGACTTGTATGGTATGCAATTTGTAGGTCCACCATTTACTTTCTCATTCTCTCTACTTGGTGAAGCATCAGGTACTATATCTAAAAACTCACCAGCTATGATCGAGGGTGGATCTTATTGGATGGGCACTAATAACTTCTATGCATATGATGGTTCTATACAAACTTTAAAATGTCCTGTATTAAATCATGTATTCGATAGCTTCAATCAAACACAAAGAGAGAAAGTATTTAGTGCAGAAATATTAGAGTTCAACGAAGTGTGGTGGTTCTATCCATCACAAGGTGCAACCGAAGTTGATAGATATGTTATATACAACTATGTAGATAACACTTGGTCTATTGGTACATTAGATAGAACAGCTTGGCACGATGCTGGTACATTTGCATTACCAGTTGCAAGTAATTCTAGCGGCAAAGGATTTAGTCATGAGAATGGAGTTAACGATGGGTCATCTGCTTTAGCTGCTTCTTTAGAAACTGGTTTCTTTAGTGGTGATGAAAATGGTGACAACATTTTATTTATAAACAGAATAATACCTGACACAACTTTTTCTGCAGGCAGTTCTGTAAACTTCTCTATATTAAGTAAACGTTATCCAAATGATTCTACAATTACTAAAGGACCTTTTGCTGTAACATCATCAACTAATAAATTAAACTTGAGATCTAGAGGTAGATCATTCCAATGCAAATGGGAATCAACAGCAGTAGATACTAGTTGGAGATTAGGGACTTGGAGAGCAGAAGGACAAGCGGACGGTACTAGATGAGTTTATATAGTAAAGCAGTATATCCAGAACTATCATATCGTGAAAGACAAAACGATACGTTAAATGCTAGAACATATGATGCATTAATACAAGTGTTAAGATTAAGAGATTTATCAGAAGGAGAAATACCAGCTAAGATTGCTGACCAAGATCAGCAAAGATCTATGAACTGGTTCATGAGTGAATAATGGCTATAGAATATAAAAACGCAGTAGCGACAATTAGTACAACAGGATCAGACCAAACGGTTTACACTGTACCTACAACTACAAATCAACAACAATTTACAGGTATAGTTAAAACATTTACTATACTAAATACAACAGGTGGTGCAGGCACGGTAGACGTGAGTATATTAGACTCTAGTGCTAGTGCAACTATACCTGTTAAGAAGTTTACAACTAGTGAGTTTACAGCTGGGGGCATGGTTGACGCCGCAGCAAATGGCCCAATAGTATTAGAATCAGCTGACGCATTAAAGATTAACACGTCAGTATCAGCAAATGTGCTTGTTTCCGTTATGGAAGTAAGTGACGAATTGAAGGGGATTTAATGCTGCCCCCTTTACTTTCAACTAAATATGGAGTATAATATAGTATGGCTGTCGGTATAGAACAAATAGCAGGCCCCGTCAATGCTGGAGATATAATAATGAGAGATGAAGAAGCACCAAGAGGAGCGGCGGCACTGCTTAATAAAATGATAAACAAAGGTACTCAAGGTATGTACAAACTACCTGAGCAAGATAAAGAGATGCCTGGGTTTATGAAAGATGCAATCAAAGAGTCAGAGCAAGCGGCCGTTGATCCATCAGATTTTAGAACAATACTTAGAATCTTAGAAGCTGGTGGCAACCCAGAAGATTACATGGAGGAAGTAAAATTAGATGCTTCAGACTTTAGAACTATACTAAAATTATTAGAACAAGGTTTCTCTATGGAAGACATAGAAAGTATGACACAGGCAAAGATGACAAAAGATGGACCGACCAAAGGTTTAACTATGAAAGATATTGCTAACTTAGATCAAGCCGCAGTACAAGGGGGCAAAATTAATTTCTTAGGTGAGCAACCAGAAGTTAAAGCACCTATACGTGCACAGTCTCATGCGGATTCTCCACCAACGCAATTAGCATATATTACAGATGCAGAAAAAGATTTACTAGTAAAAGCAAATATACATGGTTCTATGGATGGCAAACCAAATCCAGGTCCAGCTGGCATAGAAAGTTTAGATGACTTCTTTAATATTCCAGGCGGAGGTGTTGGAGGCGGTAGTTCAGATAGAGGAGAAAGTTCTAGGACACGAGAGGATTATGGCATAGGTTCTGGTCAAGCAGTTGGTGGTTCAGACGGAGGTACAGTATTCCAACAACAAGACGATGGTAGTTATAAACAAGTAGATGCAGCAACTCAGCAAGCGGCAGAAGAAAAAGCACAACAAACTATAGCAGAAGAACAACAAAAGGGCAAAGCTGCTTATGAAAAATTTTTACAAGATACCGCAGCAGCATCAGAAACATTTCAAACAGGTAGTACTGATAGTACTGACAAGACACTAGACTTTGTAAATAAAAGAATTGCCGAATTAGAAAAAGAAAAAGATTTATCTAGAGAAGATAAAAAACTATTAAGAAATTTATATGATAGACGTTTTAATATTTTAGGTGGTAAAACTTCTACAGGCGAAAGCAAAATAAAAACAGATGATGATGAAGAAGAAGATGAAAAATCTGCTATTGATAAAATCATGCAGTTTTTTATACCAGGTTCAGGCTTCCTAGGAGAAGCATTGAATGCGCCACCTATATTAGGTTTCAATGAAGCACAACAAAAAAGAGCTGAAGACCTGTTAGCAGAATATAGAAGTGGTGACGGCAAACGTAAAGGAAGTTTCTTTGACTTCCTTAAAGGCAAAGGTCAATACTATGATGAAGATGGTAATTTAACCAGAGAAGGATTAGTAAAAGGACTTAGAAGTATTGACATGGGTGAAGGCGCAAGTGCTTTAGAAACTTTGAAAAGAGATCAAAGAGCAGATTACTTTGACATAATGGGCATGCCTGCAACTACGGGAGCCATTGATGATTTAGCTAAGTCAAAAACATATAACCTAAATGAGTACAAAGATGCAAGCGGTAAGTTAACAGCAGAAGGACGAAAGTTTGCAGATTATAATAATAAAGTATTTGAAGCTAGAATGTTAATGAATCAAAGAGACGATCAAAAGAACAGAGTAAATCAAGGTACAGGAGGAGGTGGCGGTGGCACTACACCTGCTGACACTACACCTGACACAACTCCTGATGCTGATCCTAGAGCAGGACAGTTTAATGTAGGTGGAACTATGCCTTACACAGATGAAAGAACAGGTAATGTGGAAAAGATGGTACCACTTGGTAGAAGATTCCAATTAAAAGAAGATGGTCAGTTTAGAGGAAAGACACCATTCACAATGGATGATGTTATGAAGTATGCTACTCAAGGAGGGTTCCAACAACTAGAACCTTTCCAAGAATATTTAGCAAGAAGAAAAAAGTTTTTAGGAGAAGAAGATCCTGAATATTTTGATGAAGATGGAAACGTAATTTATGGAGGACCAGCGTAATGGCAATATTTGATTTCTTATTCGGATCACGAAATCCACCTCCAGTAGAAACTACAAATATAAGTACTACTGAGATACCAAAATACATAGCAGAACCTACAGCAGATATTATTGGTGAAGCTATGGATGTAGCTAGAGAAGGCTACACACCATACGCGGGACCTAGACTTGCAGGGTTCACTCAAGATGAACAAGATGCATTCAAAGCAGCAAGAAGTATGCAAGGTATTGCAGGTCTACAACAAGACCAAGCTTTTACCGCGGCAACTGCATCAGGTGCTCCAGCATTAACTTCTGTTCCATCTTACATGACAGATTATCAAAAGCGAGTTGCAGATATCGCAGCTGGTAAATTGAGAGATCAATCGGCAATGGAACAACAAAAGATTGCAGCACAAGCAGCAGGTGCTGGTGGGTTAGACTCATCACGTTTTGCAATACTAGAAGCAGAAAGACAAAAGAATTTACAGACAGGCCTTGGTGACTTATATACTAAAGCACAAGCTGCAGCATATGACACCGCATTAAAAGCATCACAAGCTGATAGAAAACAACAAGCTTTATCAGCAGAAGGTATGAGTAAAATTGGCACAAGAGGACAACTTGGTAGACAAACTGATCTAGGTTTACTACAAGGCATCGGCGGATTACAAAGAGGTCAAGACCAAGCAGCTATTGATATTGCTTACACTGACTTCTTAAGAGAGCAAGAAAGACCTAAAGAACAACTTGGCTTTGTATCTGATATAATAAGAGGGGCACCATTTGGACAAAGAACAACATCAGTTGGTCAGACTCCAGGTCAAAGACCTGCACCATTCTTAAGTCAACTACTTGGCTTAGGTATGCAAGGCGCTAACATTTATGGAAGTATATTCGGGAAATAATTATGAGTTTTTTTGAATTTTTAGGAATTGGTGGAAATGAAGATGGACCACTTCAGGGTGTTGAGACAGAAACGCCTAAGAAAAAACCAAAAAGTTTTACTGAGTTAAATAATGAAATTAGAGATCTTTTACAAGCTGATCCTGAAACCAGAACTAAAAAAGATTTTTACAACCTTCTTGGAGATATTTCATATTATAATGCAGTAGGTGGTTTAGCTGATATATCACAAGCACAAATTGACAAACTTAATGTTGCATTAAATGCACAGTTTCCAAAGCGTGGAGACAAAGACTTAACTAAAAGTNAAATAAAGCGTAGTCCTTTCTTTGAAGGAGATGTACCGTTTGAAGATGACTTTGTTAAATTAGCTCTAATAAGAGGTGAAGAAAAGAAAGCGGCAAAAGATGCAGAAGCAAATAAAAAAGAATTAGGTTTTTTTGGCAAGATGCTTGACACATTAAAAACAGACGCAGATGCTAGACAAAAATTCTTTGATCAACTTGGTGGCATAGGCGCAGAAATTAGCAGACCAACAGATCCAGGAGAAGCTAGAAGTTTAGTAAGAGATGTTATTGTAGGCTCTGAAAGAGGTGAAGGCAAAACTATTGCAAAAAGAAAAGCAGAAGCTGAAGAAATGGCAAACGTTGCATTAGCAAGACAACGCACAAATCCAATGCAGTATTACACAACAGCTATGAAAGAGTTAACTCAACAGGCTATAGCTGCAGGCCTTACACCAGGCACTAAACCTTTTATTGAGTACATTGGTGAAAAATTAAGAGGTCAAGGTTTATCTAAAAACCTAGCATCTTATTCAGAAACTTTAAGAAATTTAAACGATCAGTTATTAACAGCACAAGCTATACCTGACAACCAGGAAGCAGTGCAGACTATCTTAAAACAAATAAAAGATATTCAAGGTTTAATAACTACAGAACTGGGTGGTACGTCTAGCGGAAGCAATGACATACCTTACAACCCTCAGTAACAATTATAACTNNGGCACTTCGTCAAGTCCTGTATACATTGTAGGTTATTATGGTAGAAGAAGTAAAGTATATTAGATTTGACGAAGTGCCAGAGGCACCACGTATTGCAGTTCCTGCAGACTTTACTCAAGACCAAATAGACGAATACCTTAAATCAGATTATGTAGAACAAACTTTAGCAGAAAAAGGTTTTGCTTTTAAGTACGGTCTGCAACCTGTTAATCAATTAGAACTAGATAACTTAGACGACTGGCATTTAACTTCAGGTTTTAAAAAAGGATGGCTCAGTACTAAATCTATAGGTCAAGGTATATTGGCATATGCCAATGATGTATTAGGGAACGAAGATGCTAGACAAGAAGCATTACGTGCCGCAGAACAATATCAATTAGACAAAGCAGCTTTAATATATCAAGTAGATGACGAAGGTAAACTGTTACCTCGTGTAGAAAAAATAGAAGACATTGTAAATAGTGAAGAACATCTAACGGCTTTTACCAAATATGTAAGAGAAAAGTTTGGTGAAGCTGCAGCTACTAGTTTACCGACTATATTATTAGGTATCGTAGGCGCGGGTATTGGAGCTATAGGTGGTACTTTGATAGCACCTGGTGCAGGTACTGTGGGTGGAGGAGTTGCAGGAGCTAAATTTGGAGCAACAGNTGGTACATTGTTATCTGGTTTTATGTTTGGTTTGGGTGAAACATATTTAGCACAAGCAGAAGANACTGAAGATCCAAACTTAGCAATAGCAGTTGCATTAGGTATACCATACGCTGCAGCTGAAAGACTTGGTATTGGTGGNGTNGTACCTTCTTTAGTTAAAGTATTTGGNGGNAGAGAGCAAGCAGCAAAAGCTGTAAAAGATGGATTACTAAAAGATCTTATAAAAGGTGATGTCATAAAGAAAGGAAAAGCTGTTGGTAAGTTTGCAACTGAAGTCGGTAGAGTTGGAGTAGAAGAAGGTTTAGCAGAGGCAATACAAGAAACATTAACAACCTTTGGTGGTGGATTAGAAGCTGGCAAAGGCTTTGAAGAAATGTTTAATAACAAAGAATTTGCAAAACAATTAGGTGAAGCAGCNGCCGCTGGTTTCTTTGGTGGTATGCCATTNGGTACANTCAATCCAAGTNTNAAAGCTTTAAAAGTTTTAAACAGAATGGGTGGCGTAAATAATAAGTTAGACGGATCAACGTTGGGGGGCACACTAAACGACGATCCAGATCAAGAACCAATCCAATCTGCCCCCTTTGATATTGGCAGTACCGTTACAATAGACAATGAATANAACGAAGACNTAGANANAGAACGTCAAGCANANNTAGAANANNTNTTTGGNAAACCTAAATTTAAAGTTTTAGGTACANCNGATATAGAAATGATAAAAGGTCAAGGACCTGAAACTGTTTTTGTTTTACAGTCTGATGCAATAAAACCTACTGCTGTTTTTCTAAGACCTACAGAATTAGGTAAAGTTAATGTAGTAGAAGATCCAACAGAGGGTGGAGATGTCCCAGAGAAAAAAGAAAACTTTGCATATGACGGACAACAAACTTCTAATAAATTAGATGACGCTACAAGAAAACAACACACAGATTTAAAAAGAAGAATGGTGCAAACAGGACATCTCAATAGTGCACAAGAAACAGAAGTAACTACATTCTTAGAAGGTGATGACAAGATTGTACGTAACGTAGCAAATAGAATTATTGCCGATAGAGAAACGCAAAGAGAAGAAATAAAAACATTTGAAGCAACGCCGCAAGAAGATAGAGAAAGTGACTTACTAGACTTTGTACCTAAATTAGATAGAACGTTTGCTAAATATGATGCTGTGCCTGATAATGAATTAGAAGAAGCTATCAGAGGTGACTTGCCATTTTGGAGAACAAGAGAGTTTGCGGAGCGTGCTGAAGGCATGTCACAAGAAGTAAAGATAACTCCAGAGCAAGACCAACAGTTAAAAGATTTAGGCTACTTTGGAGAAAGGGGGCAATCTTATGTAGATGAAAGAATCAGAAGTAATGTAAATCCAGTAAACAAAACTACTTCGTCAGGTAAAGCTTTGTTAGATAGCATACTAAGAAATGGTACTAGATTTAGCACGATACCAGACATACTAGGCGGCCCTGTTAAAGTACAGCAAAAAATAGGTGAGAAGATAACTAAGAATGAACCACTAACTGCACAAGAAAAAGCAAGTTTATCTGGTGACAGATTAATACCTGCAACCAAATACGATCCTTCTACATACACAGAAGAGATGTCATTTGAAGATTTATATAACAAACCAGTAGAAGTTCGAATGAGAATTGTATTAGAGTTAGCTGGTAAACTAGATAAAGATGGTTGGAAACGTAAACAAATAAATGATCCACAACTAAAAGAATTAGAGCAAGCATTAAAAGATAAAATAAAAGTAGCTGAGTTTCAATATGGTAGATTAAGTGAGAGTTATAAACAAGCTAAAAAAGATTTAGCAGACTTTAGAAACACGGGAGAGCATGTGCTGATAAATGGTCTTGCACCAAAAGGTGTATTCTCTCTTGTACCTATACTATCTCCTACAGCTCTAAAAACTTACGAAAATATTATAACAAATTTACAACGTAACCTGCAATCTGAAGATCCTGTGGTACGTAAGACAGCTGCAGAACAACTGCCTGTCTATCAAAATATGTTGGGTCAAGTCTTAGAAGCTAGAATACAAATGAATGAGTTACTTAAATCCATGAGTATAGAACCTATACTTAATTGGAATGAGTTTACAGAACGTTCTATGAAATCTAAAATTAACAAGTATCGTAAAAAATTAAATCAAACAGATACTGAATTTAAAAAGAAAGACATCTACTCTCAGTATACCATGCTTAATAAAGAACCTGATAACGTACCTACAGATGATTATCCTAAAATACAAACTAAAGTGTATGCTAGTTTAATTCAGATAATGGAAGTATTTAGACAAGAAGCAAATAAACTAGGACTTGCTACTGTCGACATAGGTATGATGAGTCAAACAGCATCTAGTATGTTAAGAGGTCCAGGTACTATAGGTGCATTCTTACCTGAAAGTGGAATGGCTTCTGCCGCATATAGAGGTGCTAAAGCTGCAATAGATGAAGGACTAATAACTAGCTCTGATCAACTTGATCCTTCTATTAGTTTAAGTATGATGCACATAGCATTTGATTTAGATAGATTTAACAATGCAGGTCCAGAAGAACGAAAACTTCTATTTGATAAAGCGTTTAGCACTTTACATCATGAAGCTATACACGCTTTAAAAAGTATGGGATTGTTTACAAAACAAGAATGGCAAGTATTAACAAAAGCTTCTGAAGAATTTTTTATAAAAGATTATCAAATTAGAGATCGTTATGAACGAAGTAATTATCCTTCATTCTCAGATCAACAATTTAATGATTTATTAATAGAAGAAGGTATTGCTTCTGCAATGCAATCTTTTTTAAAAGAAGGAAAGTCACCACCTAAATCTTTTACAAAACAATATACTAGTGATAGAACCATACTACAAAAATTGTTTGATAGAATAAAAGCATTTTTAAGTTTACTTGGTTTTAGTTTTAAACAAAATGGATTTAACAACGCTTATGATATTTTTGATGCTGTTGCAACAGGTGTTGTAGGGCAAAGAGTACAAGCTAGAAGTGATATCCAAAAAATAAAAATTGAAGCAGACTTAGAAAAGACCATGGGTATAAATCCTATGGGTGTTTTAGTTTCTAGTAATAGATTAGCTTCTGATGACCCTGCAACTTTAGAATTTCAAAAAGGCGTAATAGCTAATTTTTTAAGTGACAATAGATTTAAAACTTTAGCAGAAGCTGAGGCGTATCTTGCAGAAGTAAAAGAAAATCCCACAGCATTTAAAAATTTAGATGTTGTAGATAAATTAGAAATACAACAATTAAAAAGAACTATTAATAGAATAAGAGCATTAAAGAAACCTTTACAAGCTAGAGTAGAATTAGAAACAAGATTAGAAAATGCTGTTGAAACTAAACCAAAGAAACCAGAGTTTCGTACAGGCCGAGCAGGCATAGGGGGTATAGATATTACTGCCCCTTACACATCAATGTATATGCCATTGACTGTAGATCAGTTCTTAGATCTAGTACCACCTTTAGATGTAGAAACAGACTATACAGAAAGAACCACAAGCTTTATGATGCAACAAGCTTTAGATGGTGTGTCATTTGGCGTGCCTTATATTGAAATAGAAATAAATGAAACAGGCGGTATAGGTAGAGTTGTATCTCATGAAGGTAGACATAGAGTAACTACAATCAAAGCATTAAATAACGGCACTACAAAAATACCTGTAGCTGTAAGATTTAAGAGAACAGGAGATCCTGAAGCATATAAAAAGAATAGAACAGGTAGAAGTGATGTAAGAAATAAAACTTTCTTAGCTAATTATTTAGCTGAAGGATTGTTAGTTACACAAGGGGGCACAACAGAAAGCGGCGCGATATCTAACATGATGGGTAAAAAAGTATATGAAAGCTTTTTAAACATGCCAGATTTACAAGGTAATATTTCTAACTACAATTTTAGTAAACCATACAACAATGATTTTGCAAACAATCCTGCTATTAGATACGAGATGGGTGCAGTACAAGACCCAGCTAATAGAATGAATAGACAACAGAAAAGAACTGCAACTAAAAAATTAAAAGAAGCCATCAAAGATGGTGAGCAGGCGTATGTACCAGGTTCATCACAGACTCCTAGAAAAATGTCTTACTTCTCTAGAATACTAGGACACGCAAGAGCATGGGCTAAAATGGATACACCATTTAGATTAATGTATGCAAATGTCATGAACAAAATATTTAAATCTAGATCTTTACAAATGTCATTGACTGCTAAGTTAAAAGAAAGATATTTAGAAGTTAAAAAAGATCCTGTAGTAAATGAAAGAATAAACAAAGCACATATTATTATGGAGATGACAGGACAGTTCCCAGAGTTTAATGAGAATGGTGAGTTAGTTTTTGTAGCTCCTGCAGATGGTGGTGCAGCAGATCTTGATGTAACAGCAGGAGAAGTTGTGATTCTAACAGGCGACGTAGCTATGGCTATGAAAGATCATCAATTAGTTATGGCATCTATAATTAAAGAAGATTTAAAAGCAACTATAGCAAGAGATCATATAGAAGATTTAACAGAAGCATTAAATGTAATACGTACATTCTTTCCTAACCTACCAGAATTACGAGACCAATTTAACTTTGAAGGTATGACAGAAGAACAAATATCGTATGCATTAGAAAACTTAAATGTGCAACAAATTAAATTTATTGTAGATAATTTATCTAATGTAATGATAGGCAGAGGTATGGTAACAGGAGAGTTTGCAGAGATTATAAACAGATTGTTAGGCAATCAAGACGCAGGCTTAAATAAACTATTAACAGAAGCAAACGTAGCAGAAGGTTATATGCGTAAACCATACGTACCATTGCAAAGATTTGGTGATGCTTTTATCTCTGTTAAAGATGATGAAGGTAGAACCATATGGTATGAAACATTTGAAGGCACTACAAAAGGTTCAGCGTTAAGAAAAGCCAACGCAAAACGTTCTGAGTTAGTTCGTAAATATCCTAACGCAACAGTAAGTCAACCCGAAATAATGACTATACAAGAAGTTAGAAGATTAATAAAAGAAGCAGGACCTACAGTATCTATAGAGTATTTATCACAGTTTATGTCAGATACAAACGCAAGAAGATTCCAAGAGGCTATGAAAGAAATGCGACAAGTATTGGCGGCAAAAGGTTTAGACAAAGACATTAGTCCTATAGGCTCATATAGAACACCAAGAGATAGAAGTGTAGGATTAGAAGGTGTGCCAGGTTACAGTGCAGACTTTACAAGAGGTACGTTGCAATATATCATGACGGCTAGTGAAGCGATAGCACGTAACAGATATCAACCAGCTATACGTCATCATTATGGTGAGACAATAGAATACGCACAAAATACAAAAGATGTAAATTTACAAGAAGCAACACAATCATTCTTTGATTATACAGAAGATCCTGTACAAGAATTTGCAAACTTAAGACGTATGGGATTCTGGTGGTATCTAGGTGGTAACATATCGTCAGCTATGTTACAGACAATGTCTTTATTTCAATTCACAGGACCTTTACTATCACAAATGGCAGGAACAAAAGCTACTACTATAGAGCTAGGTAAAGCTATAGCAGACGCAAGAACTATGGTGTCTATATTCAACAGACAATATGAAGATGCATTTATAGATTTTAATAAAGTGTTTGACGATGAACCAGGTATGGCAGAAGCTATATACACTGCGGTTGCAGATGGTACAATCAAACAGGGACAAGCTATGCAAGAAGCTGGCATAGTACCAGGGCCAGGTGGTTCACAAGTAGGTTCACAATCTGCCGCACAGAAAAACTTTAGAAAGTTTGAGAATATATTTGTAGGCGGTACATTTAATACCTTTGAAGCAATATCACGTATCACAGCTTTCATGACAGCGTATAGATTAGCCAGTAAAAATCCTAAAGTATTAGAAGAAGCAGAAGTATTGTATGGTAATGACATGGATTATCAAAATCAAAAAGATAGATATGGCAATACACCAGAAGCTTTTGCTAGATTTATGGTTGAAGAAACATTTGGTGTATATGGTAAAGAAAACAGACCAAGATTGGCTAGAGGATTTGGTGCACTACCAGCTTTATTCATGACATACATAAGTCAAATGTTTGGATTATTATATCGTTTGTTAAATCCAGTGGGTATGGCAGCAAACAAAAGCAGATTACAAAACAAGGTAGGCCGCCGTGCATTTGCTCGTATCATGTTGATGATGTTAATTACGGGTGGTCTATTTGGATTGCCAGGTGGTGAAGATGCAGAAGATATATACAACTTAGTTAGAAAAGAAATTACAGGTGTAGATGCGGATGTAAGATCAGAGTTTAGAAATATGCTATACACAGCAGGTTGGAGTCCAACTATGATAGAAGCGTTAGAGTCTGGATTATTAAGTGCATTTTTAAATATAGATGTACAAAGACGTATTGGTTTTGGTGTTGCCCCCTGGTCTACGCAGATCAGAGCAGCAGCTTCTATTGCTGGTGTTGATACAGGTGCAAGAGCAGAAGAGTTTTTAGGGGCACCAGGTTCTGTATTTATAGATGCTTTAAATAACTTAGCTACTTTAGGTATAAGAGAAGGTAGATGGGGTGACGCAGTTGTACAATCATTACCACTTGGTATTAAGAATCCACTTAAAAGTTTAGATTATATGATAGGAGAGGGTTACTTAACTACATCTTATGGTTCTGTTGTAACGGACGATATAGGGGCAGTGGATGTGTTATCGCAGTTCTTAGGATTTACACCTACAGAGATAGCTAAAAATAGAGAAGCTTTATTTTTAATGCGTAAAATGGACAGAGCAAGTAATGTATTTAAACAAAGAATAAATGCTAGAATAGAAAACGCTTATATAAAAATAATTATGGGTGGTAAAAATAGAAATGGTAGTTTAATTAATGAAGGTCAAGCTGAGATACAAGAGATCTATAAAGATGTTATGAAACATAATCAAAACAATCCTAATCAAATGTTTATACCAGATTTAAATAGAAAGTTTGATGATGCATTAAGAGCAGCTGATCCTAACTATGCCATCATGAAAGGCAAGCAGGAAACAGTTGCTCAAAAATTAAGATTAAGAGAAGCCCTAGGCCTTAATTAGCCAAAGGATTATTAGCCGATTGCTTTATCTCTTCTATAAGTATATCTTGTAATTCGTTTTCTTTTGCTACTACAGCAAGTTTTCTTTCCATTTCAGATAACGCCGCTTTGATTTCCTTAATATCTTTTTTAAGTCCATCAATGTTAGGTATATCAATCATTGCCATTTGTTCTCTGACTTTAGCAATATCACTAAACACTGACGTCAAATCTACAGGTGTAATTTTATCATCAACCTTTTTAATTCTATCAATCAAATCAACTTTATATTCATTGGCATACAATAATGCGTCATCAATTTTTACCGCTAATTCTTTATCTTTTTCTATTAGTGGCGATAGATCTACAGATGGTGTAGCTTCTATTGCATCAAGGCGTGTATTGAACTGGCCCCAGGTATAGAACCCTCCGCCGATCGCTCCAATCACACCAACAAGTGCGGCATATGTACTAAGTTTTTCTATAATTTTCATCAGTTCTCCTTAAGTTTTTTTAATTCTAACATAATCGATAGCTTTTGTCTAGCTAAAAATTCCATCCTCTCCTCGAAGATTTGCATAGGATCATTAGCAGAATAGGCAGATAGGGTAACACCAGCATATATTTGTACACTGTAGCTACCCAAATCTACCTGATTCTCAAATAATTCTAAGTTAGCATCTTGATAGATATCTTTAGATTCGTAAAACTGTACCTCCTCGTAGGAATCTAACTCTGGTTGAATTAACATCCTATCAATTTTGCTTAGTTGTTTCTCAACATTCTTTAGTTTTACTGTAGTTCCTCCAACATCTGCAGATATTTCAATTTGTTTCTCGGACTTCGTTGATACCTTTTCTTCGTCTCCTGCCTCTGCTGTTTGTATCTCGGTGTCCTCAGATTCTTCGCTATCGGGTTCTGCTTCTTCAGTTGTTTCATCTTCATCCTTATTAGCCTCCGATACGCTCTCTTTGTTCTCTGGCTCCTCTTCCATTGATTCACCAGAATCTTCCATAGTCTCTTCATTCTGAACCTCCTTTGTTGGCTCTTCTGTTTCTTCTATGGGAGCTTCCTCTTCGATTTCCATCTTAGGTTCAGCTTCTGCTTCGGCTTCCATCTCAGCTACCTCTATTTCTTCTTCCTCAATAACTTCTATTTCAGCCTCTTCTACTATCTCTATCTCTTCCTCAACAATAAACATTTCTTCAAACTCTTCAAAAGATTCTATATCTTCGAAGGTTATCTCTTCTGGTATTGCTTCTGGAAGTAGATCGATGATAATAATCTCGTCATCAAAAGTAAATTCTTCTTCAAAAAAATCTTCTGGGATATCATCTATAACATCTACTATATCATCTATAGCTTCTTGTGCATCTTCATCTATTGGATTGTATTCTGTATCTGTATAAGTCATGTCCAATCTTGCACCTAACAAGTTAGGACCTTGTCTAGATTGGTTGGTATAGTTACTATCTGTGCCAGACCAAGACCAGTCTACATTGTTAGCACCTACACCCATGTAAATTATTCTATCATTATATTGGCCGCATGCTGTAGCTACGGCACCAGATGATCCAGGGTAGCCATTACAATTACCTTGAAACCCTGTAACTTCTGTTCTAGTTTGCGACAATGTACTTAGCACATTACCTTGAGAATCTTTTAGCGTTATAGTTGTAGTATGAGAATCATTACTGCCCCCTTTGGATTCACAGTTACCCTGTGTGCTTTCGCAGTTCGCTACATCTATATAACTATCTAATGTAATACCATTATCTAATTTAGATTGTGTTATGGTATTGCTATATAACTTTATATTTTCTACACTTACAGTTGCAGTACCTGTGACTTCAAAGTCTCCACCTACACTGTATTTATATCCACAATTAGATTGACCTGGACAAGTAATATCAAATCCATTGACGGTGTTACCACTTGTTACTGTGCCAGAACTTCCAGGATTTATTTGATCGGTACTACTAGAGTTCCAATCTACACCATCGTTTGCATTAGGTAATAGATTACCTGTAGTTACAGTTTGCGCGTTTGCAACGCTGTAAACACATAGAAAAGATACGGCTATTGAAAGCCATATACTATAATATAACCACCTCATTGATGAACATTAATAGTAGGTACGTATATTACTGGTGCTTCTGTTTCTGTTATTTGGCTTTCTAATTGTTTGTCTAGTTCTTCTTGTGCTTTTCTCGCGGCTTCTTCATCTCTAGCTATTTGTTCAGCTAACTCTGCGGCTATCACTGCATCTACCTCTGCTTTAATTTCCATACGTTCTTTATACAGTTTGTAATCTGGTCTTAACTCTTCGTATGTATCCCACAATGCGGCAGCTTCGGCGCCTATCTTACCATCGAATGGGCACGGGGTGCCTGCAGCTTCCATCGCCATAAAGACACGAGGATCTTGGCATAATACTGCGACACTTGCTACCTTCATCCCAAAGTCTTGTAATACTTTAGCAAGTTTAATACGTTCACAGTTGAGATCAACTACATGTTTACCGCCAGAAAGCCCAAATACACCAGTGCTAACAGAGCCGCTAACCCCCATCGAGCACACGTCTTGAGACATGCTTGAATAGGATGGACTGTTTGCGGAAGGCGGTGGTATTTCTGACCCGTTCGTGNTTGATGTAGTGGTACTCGTCGTGGTATTGGTCTGCCCTCCAGAGTAGGTGTTAGTCGTGGTCGAGGTGTATCCACCTGTGATTTGGGTGTTACTGCCTGACGAATTTGTTTGAGAATTGTTATCATTAGTTGAATCCCCCCATGCTGGTACACTTATACAAAGTATAAAAGTTACTAAAAAAGCTAGTACTAAATTATCTTTTAACAAGGCTACCTCCGAAATACAAACCAATGATTGCTGACATNAGNTGNGTATCCAGAGGAGTTATNACCACTCCAAAAAATTCTTTATCTAGTACCACCTCTTTTTGTTCTATCAAGAATAAAAATCCTCTTGATAACTCAGTCCATGTGATCCAAACACTTGTATCAAAAAATACAGGCACCATCTTGGGCCACACAATTATAGCAAACACTGCTGATAAAGCTATAATNCTACGGGTAAACTGAAACCCTTTGTTCTCATATGTTCTTGCTTTCTCTACGAAAGACATTTGTTTATCAGCTCTCGCCAATAACATCTTTTGTTCATCTTGTTTTGCTTTGATACTCTGCGACCAGATAGACATAACTCCACCAAGTACGCTTGAGCCAAGCATTGTAATCATTTCTACAGGCAATCCTCCTAACATTCTAGTTCCTCCATTCGTTACTTGGGTTACTTCCTTTATGCCCTCTTGGACAATCGCTCCTGTAATAATTGCTATTAACCATTCCATTCATTATGATTCTATATCAAAGAACTTATATCCTCTGTCTTTAGTATCTTTATCTGGATCAGTATGGTGATATATGGCAAACAAATTATAACCAGCTTCTTTATCACCATCTTCAAATGCTTTTAACAACTCTGTTGTAGATCTTGTTTCATTTAAATCATTATCTTTATTAGTTAATTGTTGTTGTAAATTTCCTAAAAATAAATCTTTTTGTTGTTCTGGTTTTAAATTTTTTACTCCTATTTCTTCTGCTTTTGATAGCCACAATGGTATGCTGTAACCGTTGGCTTCATATACATTTTTAGTTCTTTGAATAGCTGTTTTAAATCCATCATCTGTAAATTGATATATACCTTTTGCAGTAGTCTTTGGATTGTCTAAATTTTCTCCGTAACTACTTTCAATACCAGATACTATATTAGCATAATTATTTATTGTTTCATTGCTTAAACCGTAATTATCTCTAAGTATATTATCCATTTTGGTACCATGAATTAAATCACCTAAGGCGTTCATACCTCCAGATATTAAATTTTTAATACCCTCCATCCCAAACTCTTTCTGTTTCTGTATCGTCGTGCTCACAGTTAGAGCATTCACATTGACCGCCCATACAAGAACCGCCGTTGCTACAATGACACGCATGACCACAATGGATACACTCAGGCATTAAAACCTATTCCTCGTTTCATATTACTAAACATCTCTATTGGATATGATTCTGTTTCAAAACACATTGAATCAAAGTGTGCGTCATAATCTCCTTGACTATCTGCATGCGCTCTGAATTGTTCTACATACATTTGAGTAGATGCTAAACATGTTTCCATATCTGGATACAAATATCCTTGGTACTTTACTGACGGCCAGTTAGGCATCGATGTAATTATAATTGCAAATGCTACTTTTATCATACGTTTTTCTTCTTCGTTGTTGTTGTACCGCCGATTGATTTTTCTATTTGTGCAAAAGTTTTCTTTGGCTTTAAGTTTACGACAGGAATTTTAGTTTTATATTCTGGTCTTTTATTGTTCCTGTTACTTGGTTGTTTACCAAACGTAACTTTGTGTTCCAAATGTGAAGGGGGTTTATTATATCTCCCTTTTAACTGTTGACTAATTTGACTCCGACTTATCGCCATCGTCTTTCTCCTCTTCTACTTTTACGGCGTCTCCGCCTATTTTAACAATCCCCATTGAGAACTGTTGATCTTCTGTCCATTTGTTGTTGTCCATATTAACCTCCAAACGTACATTATATCAGACAAAGGGGGCACATTCAAGCCCCCAATGAATCGGATTTATGCGGCCCATTGAAGCCATTCTTTCGTTCGTTTCTTAGGTACCCCTAGTTCAGAGATAATAGGAACTTGGAAAGTCACACCATGTTGTGGGTGTGTAAACCATAAAGCCTGTTTTGGTGTCTCGAAAGCAAAACGATTACTCATAGCGTACTCGTCATAGCCTTTGAGTGAACCATTTACAATGGCTCCTTTGATAGATATATACTGATGGAAGTGCCCCATGATAACATAGTCAATGGACTTGCCAAGGTTTGTATATTCTGATCTAACCTTCTGGACTCCTCTCGCAATAGGCCCAAGCATTCCAACAATACCTGTACCCCCTCTCACACCAAGCCTGTCGCCGTGTGTTAGTAGATACGTAGTGTCGTATACTTTATAATACGTGTCGAATCCAGTCGGTATCTGAAATTTAATTCTGTTATCATTAACAGATTTAAAATGTTTCTCNAATAAATTATACAGCATCCAATCAAAACTTAGATGTGCCGCTTCTTTATTTCTGTACTGTTGATAAGCACGAGAGTGATTACCGTAACACGTAGGTACAAATACCTTACCGAACTTATCAGCTAATGTAGATATTGTCCAGATCATTTGNTCAAATAATTCTANNACATGATCTATTGTTGTACCATCATTTGTTTCTGTNAACTCNTCGTGTATATTCCCAGACATCATGTCACCACCCAAAGCNAGNACAATGCCAGGATACTTTGGATTAACCATATGATTGTGGCACAAGTCTATGGCATTTTCTACAGTAGTTTTTAATCTAGCTTGTGATATCTTTTTNTTNAAGTTATTTAAATTATTAACAGCATCTTTCTTTACTACCTCTCCATANTGAAAGTCAGANAGAAACAAAGTAGGAACGCCAGGTGTACTCTTAGATGGCGCCGCTTTGACTAGCCACTTGGGTGGACTNGGATCATACTCTCCTAATTTAAATACATGNTTACGTACATAACTAGCTGTAACATTTTGTAATGTAGCTTCCTCTAATTGATTCTTCAGATCCCTAATCTGTAAGTCATAAGACATCTTCTGTTCCGCCAAAGCTACTTCTAAATCTGGTGACTTGACAGTAGGAACTATGTTCTCTCGTTCAGCCGCAGATATTCTCGTAACTAAAGTAGATCTTGGAATGTTTAGTTTCTTAGCCGCTGATGATTTGTTTCCCTTTGCGAGAACAAGTGCATTAACTGCTTCGAGTAGTAGGTCTTTCATTCTTTTCTCCTGCTTTCGAACGAAGTTTCTTATAGTATCTTCGCTCTCGTTTCATGAGTTGAGCCACACCACGCCACTCATCTCGGTCTTTAAAATTTAACTTCTCCCAAATAGGGACTTTACCTTTCTTACTTTTACGCCAATCGTAAAATAATTTTTTAGCATAACCATCATACTTGGTTTCACTTTCTTGGTACGTCATACTCTCTCCCAAATGCGTCCACTAATTTACCTACCCTGTTCGGATCACCAGATGCTAGAACCCTAAAGTGTTTTACAAAATGACCATTGGGTAAGTCATCATACAACCACGTATCTTTTGTCATCTTGTAGTTTATGTTACGTATCATAGCCTGTGCATCTAAGTATTCTCTGTGATACTTGGCCCGCTCTTTCGGGTCAACACGCATAGCACGGGATCTAGAATACGCTTCTTTACTGCGCTTCTGATATTCCTTAATGTAATTCTTTAATTCTTCTTTTGTAAAATCCACACACAAAAAACAGTGGGGTCAATCATTTCTGACTAACCCCATTCTGCCCCCTTATTCTGTAATAATAGCACACTTTTGATTTCGTGTCAAGCTAAAAAGCATCAGCCCAATCCCCTTGAAGTGCGCCTTTTGCGTACTCCGTAGATCTATTTNCAAAAAAGTTAGTNTGCTCNACACCATTTACTACCCAGTCGACCCACTCNAGAGGGTTNTCTTTGACNCCATAATTAGGTTTNAATCCTAGTTGCAGCAATCTTCTATCCGCTATATGTCTGATNTATTGCTTGACTTCATGTGGTTCTAATCCTTCNACAGGACCTAACTCAAAAGCTAGATCTATAAATCTATCTTCGAGTGTAACCATGTCACGACATATATCATACAGACTCTTTTTAAAATTATCGTTCCAAACATGTGGCTTCTCATCTAGCAAGCAATGAAATAATTTAATCATACTTTCTACATGATGCGACTCATCACGGATAGACCATGCAACAATTTGTCCCATGCCTTTCATCTTACCATGACGTTGGAAGTTCAGCAACATGACGAAACTTGCAAACAGTTGCAAGCCTTCGCCAAATGCTGAGAACACAGCCATGTCACGAACAAGCTGTTCATCTCTTGTGCCCCCCTTAGATTTCCAGAGATACTCATGCTTGTCGTTCATGGCCGCGTATTCTTGAAAAGCTTGATACTCTTTGTCATCCATACCTATTGTATCATTCAACAAAGAATAAGAGTGTGCGTGGTTTGCTTCACTGGTTGCGATAGCAGACAACATCATTCTTATTTCTGGTTGTTTAAACATAGGCATGTATACATCCATATAAGCTTGTGCGATATCAACATCTCCTTGTGTAAAGAAAGTTAATATCTGTTTAACTAAATTCTTTTCAGCCGTATCCATACGGTTGTTCCAATCGTTTACATCTTCATGTAACGGCACTTCGCTCGGAAGCCAGTGCATCTTTTGTTGCATATCATAAGCTTCAAAAGCCCATGGATATTTAAATGGTTTGTAATAATCTCGTGCTTCAAATACTGACATCTTTCCTCCTTACGCTTGACACATTACACATTCATCTTCTNCACTATCTTGTCTGACTTGACGTTCTACTTTCATAGATACATTCTCTGCCCTCTTGATAGCTTCACTTCGTAGATAATACAAAGTCTTTAATCCTTTTGTCCACGCTCTCTTGTGAACACTATTTAATCTTCTAACATCTGCGTCTGGCGGGAAAAATAAATTTAACGACTGCGCTTGACAGATGTACTTTTGTCTTTCTGCCGCGAGGTCAACCAACCAAGCTTGGTCGATTTCGATTGCGGTTTTNTATATGTTNTTNTCNTGTGCATTGAGGAAGTCCAAATGCTGAACACTTCCTCCAGAAGTGATAATGCTAGACCAAACATCTTTTGTATTCATTCCTTTCTTTTCTAATAATTGTTCTAAGTATTTATTCTTTAACAAGAACGAACCACTCAAAGTTTTTTGAGAGAATGCGTTGGCACGCAATGGTTCTATACTTGGTGATGTGTTACCACATATAACAGAACTACTTGCATTGGGTGCAATAGCTGTCATGTGTGAGAATCTTTTACCAGTACCTTTCATATCTGGTGCTTCACCTTTTTCTTTTCCAAGAAGCATGTTAGCTTTGTCACATTGAGTTTTAATGTGTTTAAATATATTTATGTTAGGACCCATAGACATAGGACTTTGTAAAGCTATGCCACTCTTTTGTAAATAAGAATGGAAACCCATTGTACCTAGACCAATAGATCTTTCTGACTTAGCACTCTTTACTGCACGCCACATTGTAGAGGGGGCAGATTTAATAAATGAATCTAAAGTATTGTCTAACATTCTAACAATATCTTCTATAAACATTTCATCTTTTGACCACTCATCAAAGTATTCTAAATTNAAACTAGACAAACAACANACTGCTGTTCTATCTTCTGNCGTTGGTAAAGTAATCTCACTACATAAATTAGATTGATGTACTTTCAAACCCTTGGCTTTTAATTCTTTTGGCAGCCCTCTTTGTACCGTGTCACCAAACATAATGTATGGCTCACCAGTAGCTACCCTTGTCTCCAGTAACTTTATCCACAGAGTTCTAGCTTTTACAGTCTTAACAACTTCTTTGCTGTTAGGATCTATCAGATCCCAATCCAGATCTCCTTCAACTGCTTTCATAAACTTGTCAGATACTACTACCCCATGGTGTAGGTTTAGATTCTTTCTGTTGATATCTCCGCCGCTTGGCTTTCTCATCTCCATAAACTCTATAATTTCTGGATGTGATATGTCCATGTAACTAGCATACGATCCACGTCTTGTAGATCCTTGATTGAATGCGACCATTTGTGAGTCCACTACGTGCATAAAAGGAATAACCCCTGTGGTTTTATTACCTTTACTAGTAGACTGTCCCTGTGAGCGAATATGGCCCCAATAACCCCCTATTCCGCCGCCCATACTAGATAACCAGATGTTTTCAGTATAGTGTTCAGCCAGTCCTGTTCTGCTGTCGGGTACGTAGTTTAGGAAACATGATATGGGTAAGCCCCTGTCCGTGCCACCATTGGATAGCAAGGGTGAAGCAAACATAAACCAAAGATTAGATACATATTTATATAGTCTCTCGGCATGTGCCTTGTTGTCTGCGAAAGCCATACAAGCTCGGGCAAATGATTCTTGTGGACTGATTTCTTCTGGTAGCATGTACCTGTCACGCAAGATATCCACAGCATTCTTGGGCAACATGTCGTCTTTAGTTATATCAATGTCTAGTTTCATAGTTCCTCTTTCTTAACACACAAAGTGCGCAGTATAACATTTTTTGTTTAACGAAGCAATTACTTTTTTGGNAAAATTAAATTGCCTTCCAATTTAATATACCCAGAATCTTGCATAGCTTTGATTGTCTGATCTAACTCGCCTGGATTCTGTATCTTACGTAGCAGTTCTCTCTTAAAGAATCGTAACTGCATGTGGTTCTTGCCACTGGTAGAAAGTGTGGCATCAAGCCACACCTTCATATCATGAGCAATCCTTCCTGTCTTTGCCATACCAAAACCTTCCAAAGCTTTGGGCATGTTCTGTTCCATGTCAAACATAATCTCTTTTGTGATTGTCCAATCGTCTTTAGATATCTTGCATGAAGAAGATCTTGAAGCAGACACAGACATAGCAACTTTTAAAAAGTGAGACACACGTCTTTGACAATACTCTGACAAGTGTGGATCGGTAGGCTCTGGTTGTATGCCGTCAAAGATATCTGTGTTAGCTATCTCAAACGCATCTCTTTCAAACTCCATTGGTCCACGCATCAAAGCAATCTTACTTAGATCATTTCTTAAATCATTTATAGTATGTTCACTAATAACTTTTTGTCTAAGATCTTGTGGTATCTTTTCTCCTTCATAGAACACAGGTATGATTCTTGATAACAAACCTTGTGACTTTGCATCTTCTGGTAAGTTATCTACAAACTGTGTAGGCGTAGCACAAGCTATCCAATTTAAACAAGGGCCTTGTATTATATACTCACCAGCTGTTTTAGTTTTGTGACTGTAAGAATCTTTTGCATCCCACATGTCTGTTAAAAACATTTGTAAGTATCTTTCATTACGACCCATGAATGTACCAAACTCAGATGTAACTAAAGTCAATGATGAATCGTAGAACTCTGGGTTCTCTTCAGTACACAATCTTAAATCNAGACGTGTAACTTTTGTCATATCAACTGCAAGTTTCTCTGGTGTAATTCTATCTTGTATAGTGTATAAAGGATACTTACGTAAACCATATTCATCTAATCCAGAATTGAAATTATGATCGTCTTCTGTAGCGCCGACAGGTGAAGTAAGTCTGCTAAATACTTTTGAGAATGGTAGTATCAAACTAACAGATTTGTTTCTGCCTGGCGATGCTATTAGTATAACGAAAAGATTAGAACCTATATTATAATTAGGCATAGGAAACCAAACTCTTCTGCCTAAGGCACCAGACACAGCAGACAACGCAGTCCACTTTGCAAATGGTTTAGGGATAGGGCTGTCTTTTACTGCATCAACAGACGCCTGTATAAAATCTTTGAATCTTCTTGCCATTACTTTTCATTCTGCGTTGTAATATTTTGGGCTGGGATCTTCACTACTTTTATAACTTTAGATTCTGTTTCTATCCATACATTTTTATCTTCGTCTTGCATCACAACAGATGGTCCACTTATTTCTGCTCCATCACATTTGATTGTACCACTCGGTTCTTTAACTATAATCTTTCCATCTTCTACATATATTTTTATTTTGTCCACGGTTTCATATCCTTCCAATTATCTCCCACCTCTACGGAAGAAGGTATTAACATTGTGCGTCCATTGACCTCCAATGGATTGTGCATTTTATCAAGAACCTTTGGCATGAGATCATCTATCTTATCTCTATCACACTGCCCAAGTATTGCATCATGTACTTGACCCAACACTTCGACACCTTCGGTTTCTAATTCTTTCCATACTCTCCACAAACCTAAGTTAAGTAAGTCACCTATCGTAGACTGTGGAACAAAAGCTATCGCCGCTCGTAAAGTAGAAGCATCTTTGAGTCTATCCCAAAAATGTCTACGTCTACCCATCGGAGTGACGAGGCTACCTTTAGCAAGAAGTTCTTGTTGTATCGTGTTATGCCATACACGTATCCCAGGAAATGCCCCCTTGATCTTTAAGGTATCCTTCGATATCTTTTCTCCTTTGTCAAGTAACTCTTTGTATCCACCTTGTGGGTCTTGTTTGTGCCATCTTTCTAAACTTGTAGAAGATATCACACCACCAAAATAAAGCAACTGAAATCTTGTAGCCTGCGACACTTTGATCTTTATCTGTCTTGCCAAAGAGTGAGGCGACACACCATAGTTTGTTCCGTGTCCTGCTCGTTTGCATATGTCACGGTAACTGTGATGCATGTAGTATTTCATATCAGCCAATGCTCTGTCTTGCTTTGGATCACCAGACCAACCCATATTGGGCCATACCATTTTAACAACTTCGGTATGCAAATCTGTACTCTCACATACATCAATATAGTTTTGATCGTCAGCCAAGTATGCAACGGCACGAGACTCAGCTTGTTCTAAGTCTGCATAAAACATTTGTTTGTTTCCATCTGGTATAAATACTTCACGTAAATCTTTTGTTATGTTCTGTAAGTTTGTACCTGTACGCCACGGTGATTCTCTTGAAGACCACCTGCCTGTCTCTGTACCTGCGACGTTGTAAGAACATCTTATTCTCCCGTCCTTGTCACGCTTGGAGCTAAGGACTGCAAGGTTTTTATCTATGTCACGCAACGCCAGGATAGTTCTGCAAAAAGGTCTTGCTCTTGGATAAGATTCTGCCAACGATTCCAAAGCGTCGCGATCAGTAGATATCTTTTGTTTACCTTTCTTGTATGAAACTACAGGTGGTAAATTAAGATCTTCATATAATAATTTTTTAAGTTGAGTAGGACTGTTATGATTTAAATCTTTACCAGACACAGCTTGTGAAAACAAATGTATCATTCTTTCTAAGCGTAATCTTTTTTCTTGTAAAGGTTTTCTAATTGCTTTTACTTTGTCTTCATCAACACGTAGACCACGCATAGTCATAGCCATAGCTGGTTTTAAACTTTGTATTTCAAAACCATACGTACGTCTGGTAGTCTCATCAAATTCTTTTTCTATCTTCTCCCATATCTCTTGGGTAAGTGTGCAATCCAAAGCACAGTAAATCCAGTTAATCTGATCGTCGTCGTATGGTGATAAGTCTAAATTATTATTACTTACTTTTATCATCTGCCAACTCTCCTGCGATTGCAGAGTATCCAACCATATCTACATACGTATCTTTTGTAGGGTTAGGTGATTTAGTTCTTGCAACTTTTAATAATAACATAAGCATGGCAACATCATGTGCAGTAATATCTTTATCTAAATATACTGACCACAAGTTTGCAATGTTTGTGTGATTAGTTTGTTTGTCTCCGTACTCTTTCTCTCTTGGCCCTCTTAATATCTTCAAGGCTTCTTTCAAGTTTTCTTCTATATTTACTACCATAAAATTTCTCCATCAATTTATATATTTCTTTTCGAGTAGTCTTGTCATCTAAGTCTGCGAGGTCACAGATTAAATTAAAATTACTATCCTCGTTTGTTTCATTCAGCCACTCCCATGCGGCTAAATGTGCTTTCTTATCTTCTTTTCCTTTACCTTCGTAAACTAAATCTTGTAGGACTTGATCCAACACGGCACGCCACATGCGTACTATGTTCTCGTGTTCTTCCCACTTCTCGTCTACATCTTTGGCAGAGAAGTAATTTGGTCGCTTCATTATTCATCGGCTTTCGTGCTGTGTGAAAACTTGGCTAGAGTTTTCCATGCACCCTCGTTAGTGTATATGGAGCCTAAGAAGCCTAAACCTTTTTCCATTTCTGGTTGCAAAGCATGTTGTGCATGCATCGTGTCATGCACTATACCCTTTACATTTATATTCTTTTTATATGTTAACCAAGACACATCGTAAGATTGATTCTGTGCTACCTTTGTAATGCGTTCATCTTCTAATAATTCTTTAACCCAATCCCACGCTTTTGTTTCATCATCTTTCTTCCAGTAACCATATGTAAATGGTACGACAATGGCATGGGTCGAAGAGGGGGCAAACCCAATACAAGTTATCTGCCCACCAGCTGTTTCTATATCAAATGCCAAAGGATGTTTCGCGTTATCTCTTCTAATGAAGTCTTGTTTAAATTTATCTAAGTCGTTTATACTCGGTTCGATCCAGAGTTCTCTTTCTATATTTACTATGTCTTTTGTATCTGCTTCACGCAATGCTTTCTTAAAGTCTGAGTAGACAATAGATCTCAATGCGTAGTTCTTTGAGACACTCGACAGGGCATACGATGGAACTATTTTTATTTCATCATTGATGTGTGAGGTGTTAGAGGAGATGAGCGCCCCTCTATAAGTTCCAATTTTGTCATACCCTGTGAATGCCCACAATGATATCGCACCCAGTGCTATAATAACATTAGGTTTGACCTCATTGATTTCTCTGTACAGCCTCTCCAGATGTGGTTGCGTCTCCTGTTTTAGAAACCCTAACGTTGAGGACGGATAGGGTGTTCGCCACTCTGTTCCTTTGCACAAAGCCTTGTATTCACTTCTCTTGTGAAAAAAGTTTTGTAAGTTTTCCTGTGCTGGTCGTCTTTGAAAGACGTGGGTGAGCATGCACTCTTCCAGCTGTATCCCTGCTAGTTTACATACCTTGCCTAGTAGATAATCGCCTGCAAGTATTTTATTTAAACGAACCTCATTGACTGTTGGATAATCCATGACGATTGCAATCTTTGCACCATCTACAATCTGCGAAGCTATGTTCTTGTGTACTGCATACTCACCCATAATACTACGCCGCCTTATTGATTATTCTTTTAATCGAAGCTTGTAGTATGTCTTTGTTTCGGCCCACCATTTCGTGTTTCACAACACCAGAAAATGTTTGACCAATGCTTTGCTCTAGCATTTCGCCAAAGTTAGCACCACTCATACCGAGTGTTTTAGTTAGGAACTTCTTAATAGAAATCACAGGGTTACCCTGTCCTAACGCTCTAGCCGTAGCCCAGAACTCCATTCTGGTTGGCTCGCAGTGATCTAAATCACTATCTGAGATCTCGGATTCCAAGACAGCATTCGCCTTGACATTGATCCTTACGATCTCGTTTTGGTTTTCACCGACTTTATCCGTACGATAAGACGTGATAACGAAGTCGTAGCTACCCTCTGGTAAGGGCATCTGCTCCTGTACGTCATCTGGATTCATCGATAAAAAGTCTGAAATATCAGCCATTAATTACCTCCTTTGTTTAAGTTAATTACATTGTCNGCTGACAACTTCTTGCGTGCATTAGTTTGTATTGCACTGAACAACTTAGCTAAATCNAACTCAGTTGTCTGACCAATAAGACTTGGTGCAGTAACTTTGAGATCCATTCTGTGATCAGATACAGTACGTAATGTACGCTCGGTTCCTTTGCTAGAAGAACGTGTATCAATTCTGCACACACAGTTGAAGTATCTGCCTAGCTTTGTAGATAGTTTAGAACCTACGCTAGTTGGGTACGCTTTGGACACGCCCATGTCTCCTTCCATGTATTGCATATGCGTTGTAACAACCACGTTACAAGGCACTTCCGATCCTGTTATGTACTGTATGATATGTTGTACATCACGAGCCGCCGTTCCCCATTCTGGTTGCGACGCCTGGTCAGTTGATTTCTTGTTGTTGAAAACAAGAGCCGCACGAAGTGCCGCCTCGCCCATCAACGTCAAGCTATCGATAACCAACACATCTTTGTTAGTCCATTTAGAAACAGGACCGTATTCCTCATCTTCATCTTTCCAATTAGAAATTAAAGATGCCCCCTTACGAAACGCCTCCGCTCTACCCATAGGATCTTTCAACGTAACATAAGAAACGTTGTTGACACCTGTATCATTTAAGAACTCGGGTAAAATGTCTAAGCCGTTGTCGTAGTCCAAGATACGTAACTTGTATCCTGCGTTTGCAAGGGTGGCTAATGAAGCCGTTTTACCAGAGCCACTATCCCCTACGAGTAGTAGCTTGGTTACATCTACTGATGTATGATTTTTTATACTTGCCATATTTGTCTCCTGTATTTTGTAATATTAGCATAATTAAATTTTTTGTCAAGAAGTTTTTAATCTTCTTCATCCCAATCAACACCATCTAAATCGTCTACGTATTGATCTTCTGGTTCTGGTACTAATCTAAATGACATTACCGTTACAAAAATTGCAATGATAAAAACAAAGTGTGACACTACTGTAATACCAAACAAATACCAAGAAGAAAAATATAAAGAAAATGCTATGCACCACATCCAAGCAAGTAACTGCATAATTAAATGTCTTACGTTCTCATCTGGTACGTGACGCAATGGATTCTTTCTATGGTTCATGACACCATGCCATGACTCAGTTATAAATTTTCTCATTTGTTCCTCCTAAATAAGTCTTCTGCGTGTATCACTTCACCTTCACGAATCAGGTCGTCGTGTAACGCAACTTCAAAGTCTTCACGTAGTATTGTGGCACGGTGATCGGGTGATTCAGAACACACTTCTCTGAACTTACAACCACCGTAGTTGCCACATGACGTGAAGTTAGCTGGGTAATATTGATGTGCGTGATACGTATCAGATACATCTAAACTGTAAGCTGTATCTGCGTACCATTCATCAATGGATAAATTAGATACGTTGAACACAGCACGATTGAATCTACAAAAGTGTACACCTGTTTGCACTGCATCAATAATAAAACCACGCACAGGTAAATCTAATATGTGTCTCGCCGCCCACAAGTATGCATACACTTGATTGTTCGGTTGGTAGTTTCTAAAATACATTTCACTTAATGATGCCTTAGTTGTTTTTGTATCGCAAAGATACAAGCCACCTTCGAACTCTACAATCTTATCAATCCTACCAGAGAATCTTTTACCAGACTTACCAAAAGGTACTTCAAATCTTTTCTCAAGACACGGCTCTCCATTAGGCATAGCCGCAATCTTTATATTATCTTCCCAGTATTCTTCTACTCTCCATACGATTGCACGAAGGGTAGCTTCTAAACCTCTGGCTTTATCTTCAGCCATAGATAAATCTTCTCCATAATTTTTTAGTGTAAACTGTATCGCTTCACGTAACGTTTCTTCTTTATCTTTGTTATGGAATCTACCTCTATCTAAGATTTCGTATGCATCGTGTACTGCTGATCCAAATCCTGTTACTGTTCCGTAGCTTTTTAATTTGTAACCACGTAAGTTAGTTAGATTATATAGACGAGGACACGCCAAGAAAGACGAAAGACTAGACGTATCCCACACAACTTGTTTAGGTTTGTCGTCTACATAAATATACTTTGGAACCTTATCTGGTTTAGACATCTTTAACTAGCACATCAAGTATACTACCTTCTGTTACAGGTTTAGCTTTAGTTCTTGCCGCCTTGCCTGTGATTCTTTTGCCAGACTTTTCTGCCGCTCTGATATTCTCACGAGTAGCTTTGAGATACTCAATGATTTTATCAATGTCTTGCTGATTCTCTGCCAGTTCCATAGGGTCTTTCTCTAATAGTTCTGTTGGTATCTCTATCTCACTCATTCTGGGTCTGTCCCTCCTATTTTAATTTCATCATAGTTTGGTGTCATGTCTGGTTCATATTCTTCTACAGCCATAATCTTTGCGTCTGGTATTGTAACCAAACCCATAACTAATTTATTAGATACAAACTTACGGCTAGTCTTATCAAACTTCATGTCTGATTGCATAACTTTTTCAGCCGCTTGGTTTTTATCTTTTGCTTCTACTATCCAATGCTGTGTAAACATATGGTTTGTTGTAACGTCATACTTCATTTTCTTATTCTCCTTCCCCTCATATAATTTTTATGAGGTTTATAATCCATGCTGTGCATTTTATTTAATGCCCATACTCTTGCCTTACCTGTAAATGTTTCTAGATAAGCAAACCCTTTGAATAAAATTAAATATATTCTTTTAAAAATTTGGTTCATACTCCACTCCTTCTTCACTTAATTTTTTAAAGCGAAGGTAGATTGCTTTTGCTTCGTGGTATTGCCGCCATCTACCTTCGAACTCTGCGTCATACATTTTATCTGCCCAATACTTAAGTTGTGTTGGTACATGATCAATGGATGGTCTTTCCTGTAATGTTTGCATTGTAATGCCAGTCCTCTATCTCGTCTGGTTTTTTATCATCATCCCTCATGGCGATAATATCTTTCTCAATCATGGCACCAATCGTTGTCATGTTATGCACACATGCTGCAAACATTTGCAACGCATGATTAGTACCCGATCCAAGTAAAGCCATACGCAATCCCATCTCTACGAGTGCGGCTTGTACTGTGTATATATCATACTTCAACACTAAATCTGTGATTGGTTGTTTCAAATCATCAATACAATCTACAAATCTTTCTTCTGCTTTACTGCTCATCTTCTTCATAGTTTATTTCCTTCCTCATCAGTCATATCAAATGACTTTGTTTCTAATGAAGATGTAATTCTAACACAATCATTTTTAATGTCAAACACTAAATGATCATATCGCATTTCATCTACATCATCTTTGCTTTTCATTTGAGTACGATATGCTTTGACATATCTATACAATCTCATCTTCAAAGCGAATGGTTTATCATGCCGTAGATATATACAAGGCTCGTCGCTATCACTATTATCTAGATGATCGACGGCTTTTTCCAATGCGTTCGATAAATCTGTCGAGTGCAATAGGTTGTACGTCTTCGGATTGTATGCCATATTCCTCCTGTATATGTTCGTAGTCGTTGTAATCTAAACTCAAATCATCATTGTGTTTAGTTGTATCTTCAAGGTTAACTGTGTACCCATCCAATACAAAGTCACCATCTTCCAAGATGTCATCATCTTGTTCTATCTTTTTCTTGTACGGTTCTGCCATATTCTAACTCCTATCAGTATATAAGATATAATCATCAAAGCAACGAACGGATTTCGAAACTTTTCTTCTGTAATAAAACCTACAATAGCTATTAAAGGGAAAGCTGTCAAGCCCCCTATAAATAATAAGTAGGACATAAATTCTATAATCATAATTTCCACTCCTTTACACCCTTGACATCTTTTAGTTCTGTAACAGGCATGAGTCTTTGATTGTGACCTGGGAACATAAACACCAAAGCTGAACCAGATAAGTATTCTGGTTGGAACTTTAGCATACCTGTTTGTTCCTTGACCACATCTATTTGGAAAGGATAATAAGATGAGCCACTCTCAATCGCATTAACCCTGTCCATTGTTTCTGGTGTGACTGACCACACCTCTCCTTTTATTTGGTAACCTTTCTCCTTGGCTACAAGAATAGGAAAACTTCTAGCATAACTAAACAAATCAAACTTAGAATCTACTGTAAGATATGTTCCTACAAATTCAGATGAGTTGCCTAACACACTATGAAGTCTGCCCCCTTTCTTTAGTGTACCATAGACGAATAGATTAGTCCTCCAATCATAATCATTCGACATTAAATTGTCCTTTCAATATTGTTTTCTTTGTTATACAGTTGGTGGGGATAACCACACCCCCACCGCCACATTGACTTTCCTCATCAAAAGAGGACACAAGAATGACAGAATCATTATCTTCTTTGATAATATATCCGACACTTGTGACAGGTCTTAGCTTTTGTTCTTGTAGTTCTTTCAAGTCTTGCCACGTATTATCATCCGACATAGCGTCGAGCCAATCAATGACAGCTATCTGTAGTTCATCTTTCTTCATAGTCCTCCTGTCTATCTGCATACCATTGCCAATCTCGTTCTAGTTCTTCTTCAGCATTAGACACAGCTTCATGAATCAGTTGGTCCATAGACTCACGTATGATATCGTGTTGATGTTGTGACCTACGTGTTTCTCTTTCTCGGTCAGACTTTGTTTTTATAATACGACCTGTAATGTTTGTACTTGATTTGATAGTTGCAGACTTGAGAACTTTATCCCAATACTGTTTGTCATAAACAAACAACACACGTCTACCAACTTTCTTGACACGCACATACAAGTAATCGCCACCGAAATCATCATCATCATCTGCCATACGTTTTTGTATCTGGTTTGTTTGATTGATGTATCTGTTCCACTTGCGTGTATCTTCTCTAGCATAGTCAGATAATCTGCGACGATAGTACACAGGTACTCTGTCGTTGCTAACAGTTTGAATGATGTGTTCTACATCTGTCATCTCATCTTCATTCCAAATGTATTCATCATCATTCTCATCACGTTCATATTGAGGATGTACGTAACGCACTTGTCTTGCGTTCTCAGGTATATACTTTCCGATAATCATTTTAAATAGATGATGAGGAATATACCAATAAGACTAAGTATAAGATAAAGAATTGAATTGTCAATTTCCATTTCATCTGCCCTCCTTCACAAAGGTGTAAGTTCCGAATGCGATAAAGCCACATACTATACCACATATAAAAGTTAATAATGTAATAATAATCATATCATACTCCTGTTATTTGTCAATAGAAAAAACACCGATAGAACACCGAAAGAACTCGATAGGTCAGCATATCTAGGGTGGGGGGCATGTGTAATCCCTATTAACGATTTAAAATTTATTATTATTTTTCTTATAATAATATACTGCGTTGCCCCCTTGTCGATATACATAGTACCCTCGTGTTCTGTCGGTGTCATTTCGGTGTTATGCCACCATGTTCATAGGTTTTAAGCTTGATGATTGCCCCTCTCTAAATAGACAAGCAAAGTGGTCAAACCTATCTCTCATNTCTTCGTTATGGTCATGTGCCATTGAATGCATAGACATTGCTACAGCTTTTTGAGGTATAGCTAATCTATGACCCCATTGTCTCAGTTGTCTCAATGAGATACATGGTTGACCTTGATGAAAGCTGCCAATCCAATCCCATAAATGAAACTTCTTGATAAACTGTGAGGTTATTCTTTTGTTACCAATGTCATCCCATTCCCCTATACGTTTGAGTCTCTCAACTATGCTAGGCAAAGACATTTGTAAACTGTTGTTATACTTTATGTTTACAATAGTCTTAGGATATTGTTTGGTATGAGGGTCGTAGAGTTCATCATACACAGCTTTACGTATACGTCTACCATTGAATACAATGTATCTAACATTTTTTAATGGTACATATGAGTCAAAGTCTAGCCACTTAATTGTGGTAGAGGATTCGCCACTAGGCACATACCCATATCTAATATCTTTTAGATGTAGATTTTTAGGTAATCCTGCTTTGATAGGGTTTGCCCACACATATTCATATTTGCCTTTGCCTTTGATATTCTTTCTCCAACCTAGAACTTTAGTTTTACCAAAGTCTTTAGTACGATTAGATAAAGATATTCCAAAAGTGATTGGCTCATTCCAATAATAAGATACTCTAGGTTTAAAGTAATCGTTGCTCATGCTCTGTTCCCCACTATTTCTTCACTGATTAGAGAACCCACACCAACAGGGTTATCTTCGCAAAGGTCTATGATTTCGTCTTTGTCCATCTGGTATAAGTCTTGCATATTCAATGCCTTACCATTCCACATGGTTTCATCTTCGTCTTGCTTTGGTATAGGTAAGTCAAGCTGTTTGTTTTGGATACTAACACCATTAGCTAGAGGTGTAGTTTTTCTTACAATACCATTGTTGTAATGTCCATAGTGTCTAGATGATATACCACCATAGCTGTTGTAACCCCAATCATCATCTTCGTAACACCACTTACTATCCGATACATCTTTGATTGTATCAGTTTTGTCATCATAGTATTTGTCACGTTTGCCATAAGAGGTGGGTTGTATAGAATAGGTATTGGATAACCAACCTACGTTCTCCATGTCAGTACCCTCATCACGATTGAAGATAACAAACTCTTTGGTCTTGCCATCAAGAAATAATAGTTTGTCTGTACCAATTAAGTCCTCAATCATTTCTTGCCACTCGGCATTGTGCAATAATTTAGGATTAGCTGAAAGTTGTGGTCGCAATACCCACTTGACAAATTGATGAGTGTCAGATTTGTTATCATCAATCATTGGTGTAGGTAGTTGTGGACCATTGTGCATTACCCACATATCTCTATCGTCACCCTTTGCTCTTGATAGAACTTGGAATGGGTGGGACATAGCTTTGTTGGTATCGCCATTAGTTGCAAATCTAAAGTGAATACCCATTGGTATATCCATAGATTTGTATTTATCCCAAATCTTTTCAATGTCATTGAAAGTCTTTGGAACTATCTTGTGAGTGTGTANTTTGCCCTTGTTGACAAACATAACACCAAAGCCATCAGAATTATTCTCATAAGCTGTTTCAAGCAAACGAGTAGATAATTGTTTTGGTTTGTCGGTTTGAATAATCAAACACATATATTACCCCCTTTGGTTAGTAATTAATTCTTCATCAGTAACAACAACGTTACGTGATGGTTTCATATCCTTGACATAGCTTTTACGAATAAGCCAAGCCAATAAGTTAGGATATAAAGCTCGTTGTTCTGGTTGAGATACATAACGAGTAAATGCTGAGTAATGTAAACTTGTAGTCGTGCAATTAGTTTGCTTGACAAAGTTTACCATAGCATCAGTAAATTCCAAGACACGATAAAAACCATGTCTTGCAATATTAGACCTAAATATACGAAGTTCAATAGTTGCGTGATGATTTGTATTCACAGCTTCATATTTCTCTCCTGTAGGTCTTAACACATCAGATACTTTCTTGGGCGATTTCTTTGCCCATTGTTCAGAAGAACGACCTGCAATATGATTGATAAAGTCCTTGTTCATATCATCATTGATAAATACAAGTATCTTACCAATATTGAGAGGTGTCAATGACTTCCTACCAATATGAATATGAAGTCCTGCTGTATCTGTATTCCAACCCTTGAGATTGTCTTGACACAATCTTGAATTGAAAAACTCTTCCCATTTGGTTTTGTGATACTTGAAAGAACTTGGACCTGTTACAACCTCAAAGCCATTATCAAGTGAGCCATCAGATTTACAGATAGCAAAACCATTAAACATACTGTTAATGCTTTCAGCAATATCATATGGACAATCACGTCTACGTTCAACCTCTAACTCAACACCATAATAATCTACAGTATTTTCTTTAGGTAGCTTGTTGAAACCACAATATTCTAGTACATCAGTATCATAACTGTAAGTACCAGAACTCTCATCATAGTCGTAATCATCTTCATCATAATCATCATTATGTCTGTAAGTATCACTATTCTCAGAATAATAATAGTTATCATTACAGCACTCTTCACAAACATGGCTATCTCCATGATTTATGGAATAACTGTCATCATTCCACATTAGAATACCACAATCATCACAATGACTAATCTCATTGTAAGATAAAAAGTTATACACAAATCGTTGATGTCTGTCCATGCGAAATTCTTTAAGTCTGGTATGTACTTCTTCAATATCATCAATACCATAATTACTAGGTAATTGAGAACGTGTAAACAAAGTTCTAATTTCAGTATTGGATAACTCTAAATCAGAACGTAAATAATTTAATAAAGTCATGTTACCTCACACAATTTATTACAAATACTAGCTTATCTAATATTTGAAAAAGCCAATCATAAATATATAATTAGCTTTGTCAAGTATTATTTTTCTTGTTCAGCTTTTTCAATCATAACATCATCATAATCATTTTCAGATAATAATTCTTGATGCTCTTGTTGAAATTGCAAAACCCAATCTGTAAAACTTACAGCCATTGTTTGATACCTCTATCAACTTGTTGAAACTCAATACTCAAATCCTTGTTTATTTGGTATTGCTCATCATGGGTTAAGTTATCCCAATCATTGTCAATGGTTTCAGTTTCATCAATATTAAGTTTTTCTAAAACTTCCTCAGCATTGATACAAGGGTTAAAAGCTTTTTTGTATCGTCTATTGTATTTGTTCATATTACCTCACTTTTATTTGAACATTTTAAGCCAAGCTGGTTTTCTACCTTTTTTGGCTCTTGCTTGTTTCACAATCTCATCAACTTTATGCTGATTAAAATTCGCAATTCTTTGTTCACTACAATCAACTTTATGAGTAGGATACCTAGTCGTTAATTTGTTACTTTCACTCACATCTAGCCACTCATTAGATGCACTATGGTAAACAGGTGTTTTGCCCATAGGTGTCATTTTCTGAGTGAATACATTATTACTATTTCTGTACATAATACCTCACTTTTTTACAGATATTTATAATATAGCAAATTAAAAAACTTTGTCAATAGACTTATCCACAGCCCTGTGGATAACTTCTAAATCTAATGCGTTTGGCAATAGGAACAACTAGGTCTTTCAACCTTGCTACAAAACCCATTATAGACATAATTATGGCACAAATAAGGCAAGTTTTATACCATGTTTGCATACCTGATATGCAAAAAACGCATACGCAAAACCCTTGCTGATANTCACAAGCACTTGACAACTTGTCGCATGGCAGAATGTCGCACTCTATCTAGGGTGGGTGGTCGATAGGCGAGGTGGGGGAAGGGCAAAAATCTACACACATACACATACACATATCCACCTCAAAAAATTTTTTCAAATTTTGACGTTTTTTTTTAGTTAGGGGAGAGGAACGCCTTTTGTGTGAAGTATGTGTGTGATATGTAGCGTTTGAATCCTCTCCCACTATACAGGAGACGTATGATCTTTCGACCATACAAGCATATTATAGCGTACCTAGTCTTGTATTTCAATACCATTTGCGTTATAATATTTACATGGCTAAAGGCGATACACTAACTCCACAACAAGAGCAGTTTTGTCAAGAATTTATTAAAGACTTGTCGGCTGTTCCTGCAGCAATTCGCGCTGGATACGGCGAACAACATGCAAAGAAAAACGCATGGACTATGATTCGTAATCCACTAGTGGCAAAAAGGATATCAGAACTTAAAGCCGAGCAGACAAAGCGTACTAAAATTGAAGCGGATGATATATTGCGCCGCCTAGTACGTATCGCTGAGAAGACTGAGCAGGAGGGCGATTATAACGCGGCTATCCGCTCCCTTGAATTATTGGGTAAACATCAAGCTATGTGGACTGATAAGAATGTAACTGAGATGAATGTGCAAAACGCATTCTCTACTGGCAACTCCGAGGAAGATATCGAACGCGATGTTGAACGTCTGAAGAAAATTGCTGCACCAAAACTTAAAGTTGTAGGAGGAAAAGACAATGGCTAAAGTAGAAGACTACCAAGAACAATANAAAGCTTTATTAGCTAATAAAGATAAATTAGTTGGAACTAAAGTTGAAGGCGATAGTAGAAATAAATATCAAATTCAAATGAATAAATTAAAACAAAGAATGAAAGATGAAGGATTAAAATTTAGCGATCTTTCTAAAATGGTTAAGAAACAAGAACGTGAAGGCACATTCGATAGAGGAGCAGANGGCAAAGCTAAAAATAAACTTCGTAAGAAGATGGCAGCTGAACCAAAAACTCAATTAACTAAAGGTGTTCANGCTGGNTCAAGAACAGATAGAATTTTAGAAAAAGGTTCTAAAGGTATAAAAAATCCTTCAGGAACATATGATCCAGTAAAAACAAGTGAACAAAGTGTAGATTTATCTAAAGCTTTATCTGGAGAAACAGATGCTGAAAGAGAAAAAAGAAAAAATAAAATGACAACAGCTAAAATTGGAAAGAGTAGATAATGTCAAACTTTACAACNAANGATAAGATAGATAATCCTATTAATAAAATNAAAANCATAGCTTTAGGCAAAGNTGACAAAGCTGCATCTAAAATACCAGGTTATACTAAAGTAAAAAACATAACTAANAAAATAAAAGATGCTGGNTTTTCAGTAGATGTAGGTAAAGATAAAATAGGNATNAGTTNTAAGAAAAAGTTTTAATGGCAACAATAAACGTAACAGGAGACGTCAACATGGTATTGCATCCAAACTTAGATATATACGATCCAGAGAATCCACCACAAGACGCCTTTACGCAACTTGTGATATGGGGAGATGAAGTATATGTCCTTAACGACTGAAGATAGAAACGCCGCTACAAGAGTAGCAATACAACAGGCAAGAGATGATCTATTAGCATTTGTTATGCTAATGAATCCATCTTTTAGTGTTGGGCCACATCACAGATTACTTTGTGATCAACTTATGAAGATTGCAAGTGGTGAGTCAGATAGACTCATGGTGTTTGTTGCCCCCCGTTCTAGTAAATCTTTAATTACATCTACATACTTTCCTGCATGGGCACTGGGTAAGAATCCATATTGGCAAGAAATAGCTGTATCACACAGTGATGATCTTGCAACAAGGTTCGGCCGCGCCATACGTGATATTATAAATACCCCACAATACAAATCTATCTTTCCACAAATAAATATTCGTAAAGATAATCGTTCTGCAAATAGCTGGAGTCTACAACATAAAGGAAAAGATGCAGGATCTTTCTTGGCAGCTGGTTCAGGATCTGGTATTGCAGGTTTTGGTGCACACTTAGCTATCATAGATGATCCAATATCAGAGCAAGATGCCTTTTCAAAAGCTAGAAGAGAAGCTTTAAACGAGTGGTATGCGTCTGGTTTACGTACAAGGCTGATGCCTGGCGGTAAAGTTGTCATAGTTATGACAAGATGGCACGAAAGAGACTTGGCTGGACACTTGTTATCGCTAGAAGATAGCTCTCCTATGTCAGATACATGGGAAGTTGTACGTATTCCTGCACTAAATACTACAGAATCGCTAGAAAAACTAGAAGATGCTAGGGAAAAACTAGTAGAACAGGGTTATTTATCAGAAAATTACACAGAATTGCAGTTAGGTGAGTCATTTTGGCCAGAATCTGACGCAAAAAATGGGTTTCATTGGTCAACAGAGGAGATAATTCGTACAAAAAACAACACACCACCGTTTAAGTTTGACGCATTGTACAGTCAGGCACCATCTGCAGAAGAAGGTAACATAATTAAACTAGATTGGTGGCAAAACTGGGAGAGTCCAGACCCACCTGAGTGTGAATATGTAATACAATCTTGGGATACAGCATTTTCTACACGTAATACTGCAGATTATTCTGCTGTTACTACATGGGGTGTGTTCACAAAAGGACTAGACATGCCTAATCTAATATTATTAGGAGCCGAAAAAGGCAGATGGGATTATCCGACACTTAGAGAGAAAGCAGTTAAGAAATATAAACAACACGATCCAGATTCTATACTAATAGAAAAGAAAGCCTCTGGTCAATCTTTGATACAAGACTTACGTCTAACAGGTTTACCTATATTCGAGTATCAACCTGACAAAGATAAAGTAGCCAGAGCATATTCAATCACTTCATTGTTTCACAATCGCCGCATATTTGCCCCCTTTCGAAAAGATTGGGCTATGGAAGTTATAGATGAGACTAGAGCTTTCCCCGCAGGGATGCATGATGATTATGTAGACACAGTTACGCAGGCATTGATATGGATGCGTAATGGTGGATATGTTGTAAATGGAGCAGATACTTGGCTTGACAAAAGGGAACAAGAGATTTATAATAGAGAAGGTAGATCATACTACTAAAGGGGATACATGGCTATAGAAAAAAGAATACAATTAGGAGACGACACACAAGTATCGGCTACAATGCCGAGTGATGACGTATCTGTAATGCCAGATGGCGGTGCAGAAATAACTTTAACAGATCAGCAAGAAATAGACGAAGCTACAGCAATGGGCATGATGGATGACGAAATGCAAATGCCTTTCGGTCCGCATGATGCAAATTTAGCTGAGATGATGACTGATGAGGATATCGATAGTGTATCCAAAGAGTTAATGGATGGTTTTGAAAAAGACAAAGAATCAAGACAAGAGTATGATGAGATTGCAGAAGATGGTGTAAATCTTTTAGGTTTACAGTACGAAGAGGGGGCAGGTGCTTTCCCTGGAGCTTCTGGAGTTACACACCCCGTGCTTGCACAAGCTGTTGTAAAGTTTCAAGCAAAAGCATATAAAGAATTATTTCCAACTGAAGGTCCAGTTAGAACTAGAATTATGGGCGTCAATACACAACCTAAAATGGAACAAGCAAATCGTGTAAGACAATTTTTAAATTGGCAAACACAAATGCAAATGCCAGAGTATGGTCCTGAGTTAGATAAAATGTTATTCCATGTTGCATTGTATGGAACAGCATTTAAGAAAACATATTGGAATCCTACATTACAAAGACCAGTTACAGAATTTATTAAAGCTCAAGATTTCTTTGTTGATTACTATGCATCAGATTTAGAAACTGCAGAAAGATATACACATAAATATTTATTATCAAAAAATGAAATCAAGAAGATGCAACTTGCAGGAATATTTAAAGATGAAGAAGTTGATCCTGATTACAATATAGAACAAACAGCAGCACAAGAAGTTGAAGATGAAGTTGTTGGTGTATCTAAACCAGGAAATAATGATGACTATATAGAAATTTTAGAAGTACACACTAACATAGATTTACCAGGATATGAAGATCCAAATGGTATTAAACTACCTTACATTGTACATATGACACAAGACGGACTAGTTCTTTCTATTAGAAGAAACTATGATCCAGACGATGTGTTACGTAAAAAGAAAATGTATTTTACACATTACAATATGATTCCTGGATTAGGATTCTATGGTTATGGTTATATACATTTGATTGGTGGTTTAACAAAAACAGCTACTTCCTCTATGCGTCAGTTAATTGATGCAGGAACCTTTGCGAACTTGCCAGGTGGTTTCAAGGCACACGGTTTACGTGTCCTTGCACCTGACGAGCCTATTGCACCAGGTGAGTTTAGAGAAGTAAATGCACCTGCAGGTGACTTAGGAAAGTCTTTACAGATTCTTCCATTTAAAGAACCATCATCAACTTTATTTAATTTAATGGATTATGCGTCTAAACTCGCAGCCCAATTCGCAGATTCTACTGATAATGTAGTAGATAATGCGACAAACTATGGGCCAGTCGGAACGACTATGGCTCTGCTTGAACAGTCTTCAAAGCTGTTCAATGCTGTGCATAAACGTCTACATGCCGCACAAACCAAAGATCTGAGAATATTAACAAGGCTAGACTTTGAATATCTCCCAGACTTGTATCCCTATGAAGTGGCGGGCGGAGCACAGCAAGTATTCAGGAAAGATTTCAACTTAAAAAGTATAGACGTCATTCCTGTATCCGATCCTAACATGCCAACAGAAGCACACAGGATTGCGAAAATAAATGCCATCATGTCTATCGCTCAACAGAACCCAGCCGCTTACAATATGGAAGCAATAGGTATGGAACTGTTTGCAGCGATGGGCGTGGAGGAACCACAAAGATATTTAAAACAATCACAACAACCATTCACTGCTGATCCTATATCAGAGAATATGGCATCACTAAAGGGGGCACCTTTAAGACCTAGACCAGATCAAAATCATGATGCGCATATTGTTACACATGGTATGTTCATACAAAATCCTGCGTATAAAACTAATCCGCAAGTACAACAATTATTAGCTTCACACATTCAAGATCACTTAGCTCTTAAGTATCAACAAGAAATGGCACAGATGATTCAGAATCCACAAGCACAGCAAATGATTATGTCTGGACAACAGATGCCACCAGAAATGGAAAATCAAATTGCATTAATGGCTGCGCAAGCTGCTGACAAAGTAAATCAGTTTGATGAAGAGAAACAAAAAATTATGGCTGGTGAAAACAAAACTACAGCTGAAGAACAATTAGATATACAAAGAAAAGATTTAGCTTTACGTGCACAAAAATTAATGAATGACATGAAAGTACATGAAGATAAAATGGACTTAGAAGAAAGTAAGTTAATGATTGATGATGAAAATAAAGATCAAGATCGTAAACTAAAAGAAGCACAGATGGGTATGGATGCGGCAGCTGACATGACATCTAATGTGGAAGGTATTATCAACGCAACTGTAAGGAGAGGTTAGTGAAACAATCAGCTAAAAATAAAATTAAGAAAGTTTCTAAGATGCTAAACAAAGCATCTAAAGCTCACGCTGGTCAATCTAAAGTATTGAAAGGACTATTGAAAAATGGCAAAGGCAAAAGCAAAAAGTAAATCAAAAGTTAACCAAGCTGGTAATTATACCAAGCCTGGATTAAGGAAGCGAATCTTTAATCGTATTAAAGCACAAGCTTCACACGGAACGGGCGCGGGACAATGGAGTGCTAGGAAGGCGCAAGCATTGGCTAAGGCCTATAAAAAAGCTGGAGGAGGATATAAGTAATGCCAGGATACGCAATGAAAGTGCCTGCTGCTAAAAAGAACAAGCCTAAAAAAGCTAAGAAACTTAAAGGTAAGCAGAGCAAAATAGACGCAAACAAAGATGGTAAAATCACTAAAAAAGATTTTATGATGCTTAAAAAGAAAAAGAAAAAATAGGAGTACTCATGGATAAGATAAAAAGTATTTGGAGTATAATTAAAGATAGTTCTAAGAAAGAAAAAATTCTAGGAGCAGCTGTAATTATACTTGCACTTATCATTATTTTTTAATGCATAAAGAAGAAATATTAGAGGCTCTTAGTAAAAAGTACGAGGCTCAAATAGCTGAGGCTAAGACTACGATAAATATTTATTTATCAAATCCTGTGGGTATTGGGGAACATCCCCAACACCTGGAGGAGATAGATAAACTTATGGGAAATATAGCTGATGCTGAAGATAAACTAGATGCAATCAGGAGACATTGGGATGGCTAAAAAGTTAGCTAAATCGCAAAAGAGTTTAAAAGACTGGGGTAAACAAAAATGGCGAACGAAGTCTGGGAAGAAATCAAGCGTTACTGGGGAAAGGTATCTACCAGAGAAAGCGATCAAAGCTCTGTCATCTGCGGAGTATGCGGCAACGACACGAGCAAAGCGAAAAGGAACAAAAAAGGGCAAACAGTTTGTGAAGCAACCGAAAGGGATTGCAAAGAAAGTAAGGAAGTATAGATAGTGGCTAAAGATCCTAGACTAAAACGTGCAGGAGTTACAGGTTTTAACAAACCTAAACGTACTCCTAATCACCCTAAGAAATCACATATTGTAGTTGCCAAAGAAGGTAATAAAATTAAAACAATTAGGTACGGTCAGCAAGGTGCAAAAACAGCTGGTAAACCTAAAGCAGGAGAGTCTGATAGAATGAAAAAGAAAAGAAAATCATTTAAAGCTAGACATGCAAAGAATATTGCAAAAGGTAAAATGTCTGCTGCATATTGGGCTAATAGATCTAAGTGGTAAAAAGAAAAGATCCTAAAAAAGGAACAGGTAAAAAACCAAAAGGCAGTGGCCGTAGACTGTATACTGATGAAAATCCAAAAGATACAGTTAGTATTAAGTATGCAACACCAGCAGATGCTAGAGCTACAGTTGCTAAAGTAAAAAAAATTAATAAACCATATGCACGTAAGATTCAAATCTTGACTGTAGTAGAACAACGTGCTAAAGTAGCAGGTAAGACACAACAAGCTGCAATAGCAAAGAGAGGTAAAGAAGCATTAAAGAAAGCTCGTGGTAAAAAGTAATGTCATTTTTAGTTGCTAATGTACCACCTGTAAAAGTTTATGTTAAGAAACAATATTTATATGATCATCAAAAAGGACATGGAGAATACGTAGAAGGTGTTTGGGCTACTGTTAAGTCAATCCAGGGCAGAGCGCTCTACTTTGAAACGTATCTGCCAGAATATGCTGCTCTTTATGATAAGCTCCCTATCAGTGCTTTTGTTAGTTCCCCTGATGTTAAAGATGATCTTCCATTAGAAGAACTAGAATTATGGGATGCTTTTAGCTATCATATTACTGTAATAGAAAAAACAACTGTGCCCCCTAGGGCTAGATACTTATCACCAGCAAAGCAATGGTATCAAGGTGAATATTTATTTACAATAGACAGTTGCCATGCAGACCATAATTTACCTAATATAAACTACTCACAAGTTCCTGCAGAACACAAATCTTTTAATATCATAGAATTAGATAACGGACATTTTGCAGCACAACCTAATAATAGAACTTTATTTTATGATAAATCATTAACACCATCAGAACCTAAACAACCAGATTTTAAAGTATCGACTATAGAATATAATGTAGAATCTGTAAGCAAATGGACTGCTGGTGATGATACAAATTATTTTTACAAATTCCTTGAACAAAAATAAATAACGTGTTATAATAACACCGATCGCCATAATGGGATCACAACATAACGCTTAACGGAGGTTATATGAATATTATAAATTGGGAACCGTACAAACCATTTACAGTAGGGTTCGATTCATTACTAGACAGACTCATGGATATAAACACTGAGTCACCAAACTACCCACCATACAATATTAAAAAGCTAGATGCTTTACATTATGTAGTCGAAATGGCTATCGCTGGTTTTGGCAAAGCTGATATTAATATTGAATATGCAGATAATACTATGACAGTTAAATCTATTAAAAAAGATAAAACTGAAGATAAAGATATCTTGCATAAAGGTATTTCGCAAAGATCATTTATTAGATCGTTTGCATTAGCAGATGATATGATAGTGACAGATGCAAATTTAAAAAATGGTTTGCTTTCAATATACATTGAAAAGATTGTACCAGAGGAAAAGAAACCTAAAACAATAGACATTAAGTAATGATTGGGGCCTCGTGCCCCTTTCAACAGGAGACAATATGGATGCAAGTACATTAAAAGACAAGTTACTAAATGTATTAGATGAAGCAATAGCTGCTAATAAAGATCAGATATCTGGTGTAGGGGCAGACGATTTTGCATCATATAAATACATGTTAGGTATATCTCATACTCTAGAAGATATGAAATCTAGGGTCACTGAGGAATTTAGGAAACTATACAAGGAGGAAAATGTATGACGTTACCAAAACCATCAGGATATAGAATATTATTAAAACCCAGAGAGATATCTGAAAAGACAAAAGGGGGCATAATATTAACTGACGAATCTAGAGACGCAGCTAAATTTTCATGCGTAGTATCACAAGTTATTGATATGGGATCTGATTGTTACCATGACAAAGAAACTAAATGGTGCAAAGTAGGAGACTGGGTTCTTACAGGAAAGTATGTAGGACTCAAAGTAAAACACGAAGGACAGGAGTATTCACTCATAAATGATGACGAAGTTGTGGCTGTAGTGTTAGATCCTGCAAAAATATCCCACAAATAGACTTGCATATATCTGCCATTTAGTATACAATATTCGGAAAGCGAGATACGCGGATCGCAACCGAAGGAGGTCTAAATGGTAGACGAAAATAAAAAAGAAGATATACAGGAAGAACAAGAAGAAATAATTGTTGATCTTCCAGGAGACGAATCTGAAGGTAAGGAAGAATCCAAACCTGAAGAGCAACCTGAACAGGAAGCTCCAGTCCCATCAGAAGAAGTTGTAGAAGAAGAACCTGAAGACGAGGAACCGTCTGAAGAGGAAGAAGATACAGAAAGCTCGGAAGATGAGGAGGAATCTAAAGATAAAAAACAATTTGGCAAGAGGGCTGAAAAAAGAATCAAACGTCTTGTTAAAGAGAAAAAAGAGTTAGAAGCACAACTCAAAGCAATGAAGGATCAAGAAGAATCTTGGACTTCTGAAAGANAATCGCTTCAATCTCGTACTAAAGATTCCGAGTTGCAGGCTATTAATTCATACATAGAAAGATTAAAAGCCCAAGAGAAACAGTCTTTAACTGCACTCAAAACAGCAAAAGAAGCAGGAGATATTGATTCAGAAATTAAAGCACAAGATGCTTTAGCTTCAGTCAAAGCAGAAACTTTAATTGCACAGCAGTACAAAGTAAGGGCTGAGTCTGATACAACTAAAAGAGATAAACCAAAAAGTAAACCTAAAGTAGAAAATCAAACTACTCAGGATTATGCACCAGATCGTCAAGCTTTAAATTGGCAAAAACGGAATGAGTGGTTTGGAGGATCTTCTACTAAAGATCGTATCATGACCCAAGCAGCTATGGTTATTCACAAAGAATTGGTTGATGAAGGTATTATACCTTCTACTAGTCCAGATGAATACTATAACGAATTGGATTCTCGTATTCGAGGAGAGTTCCCAGAACGATTCAAGAATAAAGCAGCTAAAAAAGTTCCACCAGTTTTGAGCGGAACGCGCTCTGCTATCGGGAAAAATCAAGTTAAGTTATCTAAATCAGAAGTTGATATGGCTAACAGACTAGGAGTTTCTCTACAAGAATATGCGCGACAAAAAGTGCGCCAACAGGCGGGAGGTTAGAAATGACACAAGCAACAAAAAGCAGCCGTAAAAGTCGGGACTCGGCACCTCGAAGTAAACCTTGGGAACCTTTAAAAAGATTGGACATTCCCGAAGGAAAAAAAGATGAAGGTATGGAATATATCTGGGTAAGACATGAACTGTTAAATACACCAGATGATTCAAATGTTCATGAAAGATTGCGCGAAGGATACGTGCCAGTCACACCTGGGGAACTAGGAGAAGACTTTCACGCTGACGTGCTATCTGCTGGTAAACACGCAGGTACGGTTAGATCTGGAGATTTAATCCTTATGAAAAACACAAAGGATTTTGTCGCACAGAAAGAAGCGTACTACGACGATCAGACGAGAAAAATGGGTAATGCATATAGCGCTGAATATATGAAAAACCAAAACCCAAATATGCCAGTATCTGACGATTCAAAATCTTCTGTCACGCAGGGATCTGGATCAAAACCAAAATTCGAAGAGTAACTTTATAGTGGCTCTGAGAAGGATTTAATTAACTACTTGCAATAAGGAGATTATTATGGCAGGATATGGATTAGAACCAATTAGACAAGCTAATGGGGGAACAATCAGAGCCAATAATTTTTCTGACGGAAACGGATATAGAGTAGCTGCTACTGCACCTTCAGCATTTTTTGAAGGCGATTTAGTAACTTACTCTGCTGGAAACATCGTAACTGACATGGCTGGAGCTTCTCCAGGAGCAGTTGTTGGTGTATTCTGGGGTGCTGAGTACTCAGATAATTCAAGTGGGGACGTTAAATTTGTACGTTCGATTGCCGCAGGCACAGTTGCAAAAGCAAAATTTAAATGCTTTGTCTATGATGACCCAAACACTTTGTTTAAGATTCAAGCAGACCAAGCTGCTACAGCTATTGCTGCTGCAGACGTGGGCAAAAACGTACAGATCGTNGCAAGCCCTACTGGCTCAACAGTAACATTCAAATCAGGTCTAGTAGCTGATTCAAGCACAAAGAATACTACAAACACTTTCCCACTACAAATTTTAGGTAGTGCACAAGATGATTTAGGATTCACAGCTGCAGGAACAGCAATGGATATCATGGTTAGAATTAACACTCACCAACATCGTAACGGCGCTACAGGCGTTACAGGTATATAATATAAGGAGTAAATAATTATGGCTATATCAAGAGGTCAGATCCTTAAAGAATTAGTACCTGGCTTACACGCGATTTTCGGAACTGAATACAGCAGATACGAAAACGAGCATGCCGTACTATTCGATGAGGAATCATCAAACAGAGCCTTCGAAGAAGAAGTCCTATTTCCAGGATTTGGCGAAGCTTCTGTAAAATTTGAAGGTCAAGCAGTAAACTATGCTGATACTGGAGAAGGTTGGGTAGCAAGATACAATCATGAGACTATCGCTATGGCGTTCTCAATTACTGAGGAAGCTATGGAAGATAATCTTTATGACAAGATGTCTACCAGACTAACAAAAGCATTAGCTAGATCAATGGCTTCGGCTAAACAAACTAAAGCAGCTAACGTATTCAACAATGCTTTCTCAGCTACTCAATTAGGTGGCGACGGTAAAGTATTAGCAGCTACTGATCACCCACTACAAAGTGGTGCGTCACAAGCAAATACGTTCACAACACAAGCAGAACTTTCAGAAACATCTCTGGAAGATGCATTAATTGGTATCGCAGGATTTACTGATGATAGAGATATTCCAATCGCTCTACAAGGTAAAACTTTGCACATTCCAAGACAACTTGTGTTTGTTGCGGAAAGACTAATGGCGTCTCCGTACAGACCTGGAACTGCAGACAATGATGTAAACGCACTAGTATCTAAAGGGATGCTACCAGGCGGTTACCACATTAACCACAGATTCACTGGTCAGAAGCGTTGGTTCATCAGAACAGATTCTCCACACGGAATGAAGATGTTCACAAGATCACCAATCAACACTTCAATGGAAGGTGACTTCGAAACAGGAAATGTAAGATACAAAGCTAGAGAGAGATACTCATTTGGGTTCTCTGACTGGAGAGGTATCTGGGGTTCAAACCCATCCTAAACACTATGGGGGCGGCGTAAAAACTGCCCCCTTTATAAACCCAGAGACTGCGTAAGCAGACTGAACAACAAGGAGTAAGACAATGGGATCAACTACTTTTTCGGGCCCGATCAAAGCGGGCACAATTAAAGATACGACAGGAACTGACTTAGGTAAGAACGTAAAGAATACTGGTCAAGTTGTAATGTCACAAACATTTGCTATAGACTTATCTAGTGGCGCAATATCTGCTGCTGAAACAGATGTAGTAATACCAGCAAATTCACAAATTATTGATTGTGTATTTGATGTAATTACAGCAGCTAGTGGTACTACTAATATTAGTATTGGTGACACTGTAGGTGGAGCAGCAACTATCGTTAACACTTTTGCGAGTGGAACAAACGCAGGTAGAATCAGACCAACTACACAAGCTGGTGGAGCATTAGCTTGGGAAGATGTCGGATCAAGTGATATCAAGTTAACTGTAACTACTTCAGCAGCAACAAGTGCTGGTGAAATAAGAGTAACTATTTTATACTCACAAAATACTAACTTAGGTTAATTAATCAAGGGGGCAGCAATGTCCCCTAATTTTTAGGAGAATAAAATGAGTTTTTCAACAGACGTAAAAGCAACCAGAGCAACAGGTAATGGAACTATCTTTGGCGGAAGAACTAGACTCAGAGGTGTTATCGTAGTAAGTGATGGCACTGGGGCAGGTTCAGTTCTTCTTAGAGATAATGATGACCAAACTGTAATACAGTTTGATATACCAAACGGTGATGTATTTGCTTTTAATTTACCAACAGATGGAGTAGTATTTCCTGATGGAATGAAAGTCCACAGTTTCACTAACGTAACATCTATTACAGTCTTCCATGACTAATGATGAGATGCAGAACAAGTTAGAGATAATTGAAATGAAAGGTGAATTAAAGTTACTTCATCAAAAAATAGATACTATTAAATCCAATGATTTAGTTCATATGGAAAAAGCTATCAACGGTATTAACAAAGTATTATGGACAGTTGGGGTAATGGTATTTGCACAATTTATTTGGTTAATCAAAACTGTTCTTATGGGATAGGAGTCTAGATGGTTACATCTGGTACACATACATTTAATTTAGATAGCGCCCAAATTATAGAAGAGGCGTTTGAGAGAATTGGCCAGCAAGCTAAAACTGGTAATGATTTAAGAACTGCAAGACGTTCTTTAAATTTAATACTTACTAAGTGGGTCAATGATGGAGTTAACTTATTTACTCTTGATCTAGAAACAATTAGTATGACTAAAGATCAAGATCATATTACATTATCTGCATCCTCACGCCTCGATATATTAGACGCTACTATTAGAAACAATTCAGACACAGATAATCCACAAGATGTATCTATGGAAAGAATTAGTCTTAGTGATTACTTACAAATACCAACTAAAAAAGACACAGGCAAACCTGTACAATTTGCCGTAGAAAGAAACGCACAATTTACTTCATCTGGAACAGCTAATCACAAAATTTACCTATGGCCAGTACCAGATCAAACATACTATCAAATGTTGGCGTGGTCTATCAAATATCCACAAGATGTATCAGCAACATATACACAAAATCCAGAAATACCAAGAAGATACTTACCAGCTTTAATAAGCGCATTAGCTGTAGAACTAGCAATTAAATTTGCACCAGATAGATTAAATGTTTTGAAACCACTTTACGATGAAGAGTGGATGAAAGCAAAAGAGGAAGATAGAGAAAGAGTTAGCTTTACCGTACAACCACAGGTTTACTAATGGCTAGATATGCTAAAGGCAGAAGAGCGGTTTTAATAGATGACCGTTCTGGTTTCAAGATTAGATATAAAGATGCTCGTACAGAATGGACAGGAACGCGAGTACATAAAGGTGACTTTGAATCTAAACATCCACAGTTAGAACCACAAAAATATATACCAGCTCCTCGTGGTAATTCTTTATTTAAACCACGAACTGATAACGACAGCGTACCAACTAACATTCCTTTAGGTCCGTTACACGGAAGATTTTCTGCTGGCGCTAAAGCAAACTTTGGTCAACCTATAATAAGTTTAATAGAAACTGCAAATGGTTTAGCGTTAACTACATCAAGAGGTGCATTAGGAGTTGCATTAGTACAACCTATTTCAGGTTTATCTGCTACATCAGACCTTCTTGGTAGAACAATTACAAAAACTGTGACAGTTGTTTCTTCAGGTGGAAACAAATATGCTATCGATGGAGTTACTCAAGCTACATTAAATTTATATGAGGGTAATACATACATCTTCGATGGATCAGCAGGTACGGTTGCATCACATCCATTTTTATTAAGTGCTACTTCAGACGGTACGCATGGTGGAGGATCTACATATAATACTGGTGTAACTTATCAAATCGATGGATCAGATGTTACTCAATCTGCATACGTGTCAGGATATAGTTCAGCAAGTTCTAGAAGTTTAACTATAACTGTAGGCAGTGGTACACCAACTTTATATTACTANTGTNATNNTCANTCTGGTATGGGTNGNNTTGCATATACACCAGATTCACCATTAANTATTANCACAACAGAAAACGCAAATGGATTAGAAGCTACAGCGCTACAAGGCAATGTAACTAAACTAATAGGTCAACCACTTACAGGTCTAGCTGCAAATGCTCAACAAGGAACTGTAACTTTAAATAGCACAGAAGATGCTAACGGATTAGAAGCTACTGCATCTATTGGATCTGTAACAATTAACACTACAGAGGATGCGTTAGGATTAGAAGCAACGGCTCAACAAGGTACTGTAGGTATCAGTCTAACCATAGCATTAACAGGGCTACAAGCAGTAGCTGGTAGAGGCACCATAGGAAAACAAGTTGATGCTACATTAACACCTTCTGGACTGTCAGCAACAGCTTCTCAAGGTTCTGTAACAGCAGTAGATATTACTCCTGTAGCAGTAACAGGGTTGCAAGCTACAACAAATCGTGGTACAATAAATGTAACTTCTCCAAGTTGGGGTAACTTCCCTTGGGGTCACGACACATGGGGTCAATAATATGAGTTTAACATACGTACAATTAAAACAGGCAATACAGGATTTTACTGAAAATGATGCCACTGAATTTACTACAGCTACAGGATCTGGCAAAGCCCCTATAGACGTGTGCATTCAGTTTGCAGAAATGCGTATATTTAGAGAGGCTGACGTAGCAGCATATCGTAAAACAGTAGATGTTACACTATCAGCTAACGCTCAATTTTTAGATTTACCACAAGATTTATATGTTACAAGATATATTAAAACAAAGACAGGTGAATTTCTAAAAGAAAAAGATCAAACATTTATTCGAGAGTTTTCACAGAACACTGCTACACAAGGCACTCCACAGTTCTATGCACTCTATGGAGAGGGGGCATATTCAGCTTCAGACAGAGGTATGAAATGGCAATTTTCTCCACGAGCAGATGTTGACTATACACTAGAAATAGGGTATACTATATTACCAACAGGGTTAAGTGGATCAAATGCTAATAGCTATTTGGGAGACTATGCCCCAGACTTGTTATTGTATGCTTGTCTGTTAGAAGCAGCAGCGTTTATGAAGTCACCTGGAGATCAAGGTTCAAGGTATCAAGCTTTGTACGATAGAGCACTGCAGACATTCATAGGTCAAGAGCAAGTCAGGAAACGAACTGACGAGTTTGTTTCTGGAGAAACAGGAACTAAAGGATTATAAACTATGGCCATAACATCAGCGATATGCACAAGTTTCAAGAAAGAGTTGTTGGAAGGTTTGATGGATTTCAATGCAACAAGTGGTAGCACTTTNAAGATTGCATTAATCAAAGCTAACGCTTCTCAATCAGGAACATATANTGCAGCAACAACTAANTATTCAGATGTAACAGGTAACTCAGATGAATTACCAGCTACGGGTGGATATTCAACAGGTGGGAACACACTAACTAACATCGATCCAACTACAAGTGGTACAACAGCATTCGTAGATTTTGCAGATACTACTTGGACTTCAGCAACTTTTACAACTAGAGGTTGTATTATTTATAACACAAGTCAAAGCAATAAAGCAGTAATGGTAATTGATTTTGGTGCAGACTTTTCTGTATCAGGTGGTACTTTTCAAATACAGTTTCCAACTGCCAATGCAAGTGACGCTATATTAAGAATAGCATAAGGAGTTTTTAAATGGCTTCTACATGGAGTAGTCTTGGCATAAGATTGATGACTACAGGTGAAAACGATAACACCTGGGGTGATCAGACTAATGACAATTTAAAACGTTTTGAAAATGCAACTAAAGGTGTTGTAGATGTAGCAGTATCAGGTGATACAACTTTAACATTTACTACGCAACCAACTTCTTATTCTTCTGAGAATGGCCGTCAGCAAGTATTAAGATTTACAGGTACACCAGGTGCAACTAGAACAATTACTCTACCAAACATTCAAACAAACTACAATGTATTGAATGATACAAATCAAAGTTTAACATTTTCTGCAGGATCGGGGGCAGCAACATATACTCTCGTAGCTGGCAGAGATGCGATGATATATGTCGATGGTTCAGATGAAGTACACAATGCTTTTGCAAATCTAGACGTAACAACAGTAAACGGCGTTAACCCTGCGAACTCAGCACAAGCTGGTTTCGTAATCGCAATGGCCGTGGCATTATAAGGAGAAGAGATGGCTCAAGATTTTGAAAATGCTAAAGCTAGAAACGTAGGAACAAGCGCTAGTACATTACTAACTGCTAACTCAGATGATGCAGTAATAGGTATTCGTATTGCAAATGTTGTTACACAAACCATACAAATAGACGCTTATATTTCAAGTGGTGGTAATGATTATCACCTTGCGAAAAATGTTAGCATACCTCAAGGAAGTTCTATAGAATTAATTGATGGTGGTGCTAAAGTAAATTTATTAACTGGTGATGCTTTAAAAATCAAATCTGACACAGCAAGTTCAGCTGATGTTTGGGTTTCATTTATTGATAGCATTAGCACATAGGAGATTAGATGGGTTATATAGGACCTAGAAATAGTGACCAGTTTAAGTCCATGGCGACTCAAACTATTACGGGTGATGGATCAGCTACTAGCTTTTCTTTAAACCAATCGGTTGCTAATTCTTCAGAGGTACGATTTGTTGTAAACAACGTTGTACAAAAACCAGACGTAGATTATTCTGTAACTGGTACAACTTTGTCTACTGGTTCAAATGTGTTAGCAAGTTCAGATGCAGCGTATGTTGTATTTGTAGGAGCAGCAGTTGGATCACAAACACCTTCAACAGGTAGTGTAGATCATACTTCTATATCATCTTCATTTAACGGAATGTATTTAAATTTAGCAACTGTAACATCTACAGTCACAGTAGCTGCAACACAAAATGCTTTTCTGGCTGGACCAGTAAACTTTACTAACACCGTAACGGTAGAAGGGACATTGACAGTTATATAATGGGAACTTTATTTGTAGATAAATTAGATCCACAATCAGGGACATCATTAGAGATTGGTAGTTCTGGAGACACAATAACCATTCCTTCAGGAGCGACCATAACTAACAATGGAACGCAAACAGGTTTTGGTGGAACTAATACTCCAGCTTTTCACGTATACTTAAGTGGGGATCAAAGTATAAGTACAAACACCACAACAAAAGTGACTTTTGATTCTGAATATTATGATACAGATAGTGCTTTTGCGTCCAATAAATTTACAATTCCTTCTGGCAAGGCAGGAACTTATAATTTTAATGCTTTAATTAAAACTCAAAGTGTTGGCGATACCAAAGCATTACAAGTTATTCTTTACAAAAACGGATCAGAATTAGATGGACAACAAACAAGACACAAAGATTATATGAGTACAGGTTCTTCAGAAGAACTCCATGTACCTTTTTCATATACTGATGTTGCGACAGTTGGAGATTATTATGAGTTGTATGTTAATCAAAATAACGGAAACACAAGAACAATAAAAGCAGAAACATCAAGCTTTTGGGGGTATAAANTANTANNATGATAACAATTTTAAAAGGAGGTCTATATGGCAAGTCTATCAACTAAAGTAGCGCTCTATTGTACTGCGAACAGCAAAACGGCTGATTTCGGTCCAGGAGGCAATGTAACTTTACAGGATGACTCTGACGGTAAAGGCCCGTACATAGCGAGCTGGAGCGTCGATGGTTTAGATAAACCNACNGACGATCAACTAGCAACNTATGAAACGGCTGGTAATACNGAAGAGNCAAACAATACTGTAAGAGCTACAAGAAAAGCNGCTTTATGGTGATATTGGCGATCAGCTNGANGAGATATACAAGGACATAGATGCTTGGAAAGCTCGTATTAAGTCGATCAAAGATGCTAACCCTAAGTCGTAAAGGAGTAAATATAATTGAGTAAAGTACAAGTAGATACTATTGATACCAGATCTGGAACGTCTACCATGCAAATTGGTAGCACGAACACGTCTACNATTAANATAGGCGTTTCAGGTGATACGGTCAACATCCCGTCAGGGGTGACGATCGCTAACGCAGGAACGGCGACTGGTTTTGGTGGTATTACTGATGCAGACTACTGGTATTTTTCTAATAACCAATCAATAAGTGCTACGACAGCTACAGTTGTTTCTGGTCA
>FUFK010896316.1_pt1 | contig 57976 bp, 88 predicted proteins | sample 1021851 | NCBI WGS metagenome assembly FUFK01 (sample SAMEA51879418, study PRJEB19060) | metagenome
CAGTATGAATTAGAACTTGCAGCAAAAGATAAAGAACTAGCTGATAAAGGTTATCCATCTTACACTTTGTTTTCTGAAAGAACAAAAGGTATTCCAGGCGAAGCTGACTATGGTGCTTTGTTAGGTGTTAAAACAAGAAGAATAGATATTGATTCCAGTGTTCCTTATAACATGGGTTATAGACTTAAAAATATGAATAGAGGTAAAGCATTATCAAGAGTTATGAAAGGCGACTTACCTTTTAGTGTTGATATTAAAAAAAGAATAAGAGAAAAAACACCTATAGCTTTGAATCAGATTAATGATAGTGATTTTGTTGAAGCTAAAAAAACAGATGAAAAAACTAAATTAAGATTAGAACAAGAATTAAGAATGTATATTAATGCTTACAGAGATTTAGGTTATAGTGACAAAGATATAACTAAAGCAATGAGAAGATTAAAAATATCTAAAGAAGGTTTACAAACATTAGATGCTATACAAAAAAATAAACACGTACCTACTGATATAACTAAATCTGATTTAGAAAATTTTTATAGAGGATTAAAACAAAAAGGTGTATCTTTTCCTTTAGGTAAGATAAGAGAAATAAATAAAAAATTAGTGGGTCAAAAGATTGACGAAGAATTATTTAAAACAATAAGAAGAGTAGGAGAAAAATAATGAACAGTAGAGATTCATTAGAAGCACGACTAGCTGCACTTGAAGCACGTAATGAAGAGCAACACAAAGAGGTTGCTAATAAACTAGAAGTTGCTTTTCAATTAATTAATAAACAAACAGAGATTATATCAGGACTCAGGGCAGACTTAGCTAGAGGTTCAGGTGCTATTAAGATGTTATTTATTGTAGGTGCTGCTTTAGGTTTAATATATACATGGATAAAGATGATATGAAGTGGTGGAATAAACTAAAACAAAAGTTTAAAGATGCAGATAATATTATTGACTTTAGTGTGGACATACTCATTGTTATATTTGATGTGATGACTACACCATTATTAATACCTATTCGTATAGGTAAATATTATATCAAAGGATTTTTTAAATCAATGTGTAAAAGATTTCTAAAGAAAACTTATCATAGGTTATATGATAAAGAATGACATTAGTAAACTTAACAGATAAAGCAAAAGAACATCTAAAGAATCTTGCTAAAGACCACAATAAAAAATATGTTCGTTTAGAAGTTAAAGGTGGTGGGTGTGCAGGTTTTAGATATGACTGGTCATTTGATAACTACATACAGGATAGTGATGACTTTATAGAGTTTGAAGGTTTTACTTTATTAATTGATAAATCAAGTTTAATTTATTTAATGGGAATGACTATTGAATATAAGAAAGAAATATTTGGTAGCTTCTTAGAACTAAAGAATCCTAATGCAACAAGTAGTTGTGGATGTGGAGAAAGTTTTGGAGTATGACATATAGTAAAAAATTATTAGACCATTATGAAAACCCAAGAAATGTAGGGTCAATGGATAAAGAAAATAAAGATGTAGGTACAGGTTTAGTAGGAGCACCTGCCTGTGGTGACGTTATGAAGCTACAAATTAAAGTAGGTGATGAAGGTGTTATAGAAGATGCCAAGTTTAAAACATTTGGATGTGGTTCAGCTATTGCTTCTAGCTCCTTAATAACTGAATGGGTTAAAGGTAAGAAGATTGATGAAGCTAATAAGATAAAGAACACAGAGATAGCTAATCATTTAGCTTTACCTCCAGTTAAAATTCATTGTTCAGTTTTAGCTGAAGATGCAATCAAAGCTGCAATATCAAATTATAAGGAAAAGAATGAGAGTAAAAACTTATTGTAGAATAATTATATTTTTATTTATTGTGGAAATATTTATGCATATGGCTGAGATAGCCTTTGATGTAGAAGCACACTATAATTGGACAAGTATATTATATAAATAGCCAACTGTGAAAATTGGACAAAAAAATACCCCTAGTTATTAAGTTAGCTAGGGGTTTTTTATTTATTTATCAGATTTATTTTCAATCTTTAGTTCAGACATTTCGTCTTTCACTTCTTTTATTTCTTTTTCATAATTCTCTTTTTGTTCTACAAGATAATCTAATCTAGCTTGTAGTTTCTTTTGTTGAGCTTCCTGATACATTTTATCAGATACGACCATTACTCTTGGTCTCATTAAATCAAAATGATTATAGAACATGTTGTCCAATAACATCATAGTATTTCTCCTTTTAGTTTATTATCCCTATCATTAGGCAATAATGTTGTAGTTAAACTAGATGAAAGCCATACCTTAGAAAGCATATGGCTCACACCAAAAAATAAATGCTATTACTTTTCAGCACAAGCATATGAGTTGATTTCTAAACCTACAGAAATTTCTGCGATAATAGGTTTTTTCCATGCAGTCATATTATTTCTCCTTCCATGTTTTAATTCCTTTCTCAGCACCTCTACTTATGATGTAGCCACCAATACCAATCTGTAATAAATCAAACAGTTTCATAATAACTTCGTCTGATAAATTTTCAGGATGTATTCCAAACCAATACATAAATAAAAGTAACAAGAAAGATACCATAGTCAATGGTCTCCAATTACGTTGTAACCAACCTTCACCTTTAGCTTCAGCAACTACTACAGATGCAGCAGCTTTTTCTATATCTGCTGAGTGCGTAACTAGTGCTTTGTTTAACTCTGCTTGAGCCTTTGCTTGACCAGCTTTGTCAGGTATAATCCTGTCAATTACTTTGCCCAAGATAGGTGCAATCATTGGTAATAACATAATATTTCTCCCATTTATGTGTATTATAACTCAGATTTATTTAGAAAAAAAGAGTTATTTTATTATTTTTGTTCATCTTACATTTACCTTCAAGGCAAATTAAGTCATTGTTTTCACTAGTCTTTTCATAATACTTATGAAGAGGATTGGTATAGAAATAAAAGTTACCCTCATACATAGGTATATAATATTTTTTAGTGTTGGGTTTATTATAATAGAACAAAGCTGAACTTGAATTACCTACATGTATGGGTAACACAAAGTAACAATCAGCTTTATGATTTAAATTATAATACGTACCATCTTCCTGAATTATTTCAAATGCAGGAGATGAATATGTGTCTTCAAATGTTAAATCTTCTACATACATATTGTTTAACATTTGTTTTATTTTAAATAATAATGATGGAAACTTTTCAAAGATAACTGGATTATAAGTTAAACATTTATCTTTGTAAGTATCTTCAGTATCTGTGATTTCTTTTCCTGAACCCAAAGAAAATCTATCAGAATAATTTGACCAGGAATCTTTTAAATCCATCACTGATTTATATATTGCCTGACAGTCTCTATCTTCTATGAAATCTTTAATCGTTATTGAAGAGAGTATTTTCATATTCAGGATGTTCCTTTCTTCCATTATTTTTCCATAGCTCAGAAACAAGACTACCTTCTCCATACATTTCCATATGCATATCAACATCTTGTCTTTGAAATAACTTTTCACAGTCTTGTGCCATAGCTAACAACTCACCAGTAGTCCAAAACTTTTTATCATTTGTAGTTACATGTAGATATTTCTTTCTTCCTGCACCATCAAGTTCATCCTTATTTTTTGGTTCAGGTACAGAACAATCAAAACCATACAACTTAAAGTTTCTAAATCCTAGTGTATGTCCTACACTAATGGCTCTCATAGCTGCACAAGTACCACCAGTTAATAGAACTGTATCTTCAGGTACACCTAGTTCTTTAGGTATAACAACCTTATTACCTTGACCAGTCTTTTCAATGATGGCATCTGAATAAGCATTCCAACCTATTATCTTTGCACCTTTTTGTTTTAGATATTTAACAACAGATATGTCTGTCATTGATGATACAAAGAATATAGTTTCTTTTGGTACTTCATTAAATAATTCTTTACGCACAATACCATGTGTACTTGTACCATCAATAGGTCTAGGGTCAAGTATGTTACATGCCCAAGGAGTTATACCTTCTTTTAAAAGCATAGGTAGTGAATGTTTAACACACATAATTTTACTTTGTGTTGACTTGAGATAGTCTTTATACTTTAAAAATGAAGGACCACCTGATACTATATTAATTATTTCACCATGTGGTCTAGCTTTAATTAACCATTTTTTAATTGACTGTACATTATTCTTAATATTATTTCTAATATAATCAGTAGGCATACAGTCTTTTGGTTTTACAATTATGGGTACGTGATTGAGACTTTGAGGGAGGTCACCAAGATTAGATTTATTAATAACGACAGCAAGGTGAGTAATACCACCACCTTTAACTGGGTCGCTAGATGGAAGAACTCTCTTACGAATCTTTTTATCAATNGCATCAAATACTTTATTTGTNCCTTTATGTTCATCTACTACTTCCTTTCCATCAGCATCTTTATTAAAGTAATCATCAAACACAACAACAGATATATTCTTTGTCATATTATAATCGTGTTGAACAGTATCATAACTGTGTCCACCATCAAGATAAGCAATGTCAAAATCTTTTTGTTCAGTTAGTGTTTGTTTAGTATCACCTTTAACTAATTTAAATTCAAAGTCTTTGTTCATCTTTTCTTTGACAAACTTTTTAAATTCATTGAGTCTTTTCTCAACTGCTTGATAAAGATTATGTGGTTTAGTATTCATCTCAGTTGCATCAGTATATTCATCTGCATCTTCAAATAAATCATAACCTTCGTAGTAAACTTTATCTACGTTGTCAAAAGCTGCCAGTGCCATTTCAATAGCACGACCACCATTCCATGTACCTGTCTCCAGTATTCTTGAAAACTTGTAATGTCTGATGACATCTGCCAGTTGCTTATACCTCTTTGGACCAACGACATCAGGTGTGGTCTTATCAGATAATAAGTCCTTCCTATTACCCTTGAAATGCTCAAAGTAATCTGCCAAAGGAGAATTATTAAACGCATCTAAACCTCTCACGTCAGGTGTTAAACTATGTTTCTTCAAACCATGTGCACCATAGATATTAAATAATCTTTCAAAGATAAATCCATCATGCCATTCTCTATATGAAAGAACTTCATGACTATTATAAAGACCTCTCATATCTCCTAGTAAATCAAGGGGTGGGATAGTATTAAGATTAAAAGCCATGAAAGATGTTTCACTATAGTCCACATCTCTCCTACCCAAGTGGACGAGTTCAGAACCTAGGGGAATGATTCCAAACAAGTCTTGTTTATTAACAGGCTTTTTAAGGATAATGTCAGCATCTAACCATACTACCCACCCAGCTTGCACACTCTTTTCTACCAACTTGAAGGAGAAGTCAGTCAGAGCATACACCTTATGACACCATTTAATGGCATCTAATCTCCAGTTATAAGGCATCTTACCACCTTCAGTACCATCATGAAGTTTCATTTCTTCACGATAGGTAATCATTTCATCTACCTTATTAAGATTTACAAATGTAATTTTATTTGATTTAGGAAACTCTTTTATTTGCTCATCACTAAAGTCATGATAGTAAGCAGTTAAATGTAAATCATCAGCCATAAACTTTACAACTGAGTCAATCATTTTCTTTGCATAAGTTTCCCATCCTTTAGGATTAAAGGAAGTTACGATATTTAATGTATCTTTTTTCATATTAAAATTTTACCCATTGTGTTGGTCTAGTTTCTTTAACTGTATTTCTATATAATAGTTTTTCATCTTCCCAGTCTTGAGCAAATCTAATATTTTTATATGAACCTCCAAACCAAGGTCCACCTAAAGAAAAATGTATGGCACTAGGTTTTTCTCCTATCTTAGATACAGTAGGAATATGATTCCAGTTACAAGGTATATCTGCAATCTCACTATCTGAAGTCCATTTAAACTGATGTAAGTGTAAACCTCTCATAGTATTTACATCTTCACATGTAAGGTTACGTACATCTTTGTGTGACATATTTAATAACATAAGTGAAGACCAAAGTTTTTTATCATAACCTAATTGTTTTTGATTATCCATCTTAGTATCTTCAGTTGGTTGCCAATTAAACTTGACACAAGCTACTGCTTTATCAACACAGTTAATCTCAACCCACCTAAATAATTTATCTATGTCATCTAAGAATAAAAAATCACAATCACAAAACATAATCCAACCTTTAACACCATTGCGTTTAGCTATCTCAGGTGCTAAGAAACGTGTATGACTAAACTCTGTAGAAAAAGGTTTGTCATCTATAACATCATACATTTGACCTTCTTCATTTTCTCTCCATTCTCTATCAAAATAACCACCTTTTCGTAGCATAATATGATTTAAATCAATTACTGTTAAAGGTCGTGAGCTTCTTCGTATCAAAGAATGTTCGCAAACTCTGTAGGCAATATCTTCACGACTATCATACCCTATAAAAACAAAGCTAGTATTACTATAGTGTAATGGATGTATAGTCTCTGATTCATAATTAGTTCTAGCATTTAATAACATTGTATTATTATACTCCTTTTAAATTTAAAGTCAAGAAAAATTAAACTACTTCACATGCTCCTGCAGTACATGCAAGTTCTTTTGAAGAAGTAGTTGTATCTTCTTTTTCATAATTAGTTAAGTCCATCCAATTAATATTTCTTGGAGTCTTAGCTAACCACTCTTCATAAGTTTTCTTATCAACTTCTTGATAAGGTGCTTGTTTATATGAATGGTCAGAGTGAGGTAAGAATGAAACACCACTCATCACATCAAAATTTTCGTATACCCATGCACCAACTTGTAACCACTCTTCTTCTTTCACATAAACTGTAATTGAAGGTTTGTGTTCACACCAGTGTAGCTGATACATCTTCCATATCTCTAGTTGTTCAATAGCAGATTTAGCATCTCTCATTACTGAACTATTTGGAGACTTCATAGGAAAGTAAATAACCTTTGTATCATTAGGTTTCATTACGTCATCTTCACCATAAAAACCTTTGTCTAACATCATGTCACACAATGGGTCTTTCTTATCTGCTCTTACAGTTCTAAGGTAGTAAGGTGAATAACGTGGGTGAATACCTGAAGCTGAATCAACTAATTGTGATACAGTTCCTGAAGGCTTTACACAAGTAATAGCAGTAGCTTGATTAACTCCTAACATATCTGCCCACTTCTTATTTGTTTTAATTGAATGTTCTTTAAGATTAATTAACATATCTTTTAAAACAGTTTGATTATATATATTACCTGATAAAACTTCGTGGTCCATAATACCAGTTAATGAAACACCTAGTAATCTTTCTTCTTCAGTATTATCTTTCCACTGTTTAGTTAAGTATCTAAAATCTGATAGAGTTGATTGAAGTGTACCAAAAATTGTAGCTATCTCTACTTTTTCCTTTAAAGTTTCTTTAGTATCATCAGGTCTTACAACCACTTCAGATAAATTACAGAATTGTTTATTTCGTAAAACTATTTCTGAGCATGGATTAGTTCCAAAGTCAAAGTCACCATCTCTTCTACCTGAACGTGTTGCCATCTTTTGTGATGCAACTCTGTTAAAGATACCACGTTCACCTGATTTAGAATCATAAAGAGATACCCACTCTTTCATAAACGTACCTATATCAGGCTTCTCAGTATAAGCTACAGAGTTATTAGCATAACTTCTTTGTGGATTATTGTCCCACCATTGACCAGTCTTCGCATCTCTCATTCTAATATCTGAAAGATTAGAAAGACTAATTAAAGCTGAACGTCTTACACCACCACAAACAACTACGTCTGCAATCTTACATACAATATCGTGACATTCAATACTATTTAATTTTCTACCTTTAGCTTTTTGAAATGTTTCAATACTAAATTTAAATAAATCTCTTAATGGGTCAGGANCACTAGCACGTCCACCAAATGTTTTTAGTTTAGCACCTGCAGGTCTGACAAGAGACATATCAAACTGTGGTATCTGTCCTGCGTAAAGCATAGCAATAAGTTCACGATAAGACTTTGCCCAACCTATTTTACTATCTCTAACTTTAATAACTGTTTCAGTTGTATGAAATTGTTCTGCAATCTCAGGTAGCTTATCAACGTATTGTCTTTCAACACTAAACCCTACACCAGTACCACACATAAGTATATACATAATCTCATCAAATGTTCTTACATTATCAATAGCAACATAAGAACAATTAAATCCTGCTACATTATCTTTATCTAAGGCAGGACCTGCAGTCATTAATGCTCTCATTGAAGGCATAACTTTTAATGTAGCAATAGCATCAACCCATCTATCTCTTTCTTTCTTATCTAATTTTTTATTAGTTAACTTCTCATACCTTTTTTGCATATAACTAACATATCGTTCAACAGTTTCACTCCATGTTTCTCTTCTGTTTTTTTCTTCAATCCATCTAGCATAACGAGAGATGGCAATATAGTTTTGATATTCAGTTGGTAACATAATTAATTCCCCTTTCTATTTTTATGTTTAATTCTATCATAGCTATCTTTATAAGTCAATAAAGCATTTATATGATTACGAACAAAGTTAGTTCGTTTTAATGTTAATATTTCCATAGCTACTCTTCGCATATAATTTGGTTCAATATCTGCGAGTTCGCATATGTATTCAAAGTCATCTTTACGTTTACCATTCTTAGTAGTAAACCATAAGATTGCTTCACGTTTATACTTATGACTTTCCAAGTCTTGAGTATCTTTTTGTGTAGCATCAAGAAGTGCTTGTAAAATAACTGCAAGGAATAATGTCCTCTCAGCACTTGTTGAGCTGATAATATGTTGTTCAATTGTGTGTAAAAAATTATCATGTTGTTGCATTGTACCATTGTTGAGGAATACCATCACTTATCTTACAGTATTCAAAGTTGTGTTTATCACACCACTTTGCATACGTCATAGTACCACCCTTATTTAACTTTTTATTTGGGTTATCAAATGCAAATCTGATTTTAATATTAGGATTACATTTTCTAAAAAATAAATGTTTCTTTCTCATTTCAATAGTTAATCTACCTTTAACTTCTACGTATGTGCCATTAGGTAACAAGAAGTCAGGGCAATAAGTTTTATTTTCAAACCATTCATATTCATATTTATCAGGTTCATATTTAACTTTTATCTTTTTATCTTTAAAAAATTTATAAACCTTTTCTTCTGAACCACTTCTAAACTTCATTTAACATTCCTCATATGAAAAAAGTTTCGTATGTGCAAACATGTAAATACCACACACATAAGTAACATATAATAACTATCAGATAATAGTGCCCACGTAATCCATATTATATTTGAAACCATACCATATAAGGGTGCATAGTTATCTTTATTACCATACACCCAAACAGTAATCACTGCAGAAATTGCAGCTAATAATTCAAATACACTAACCAACGTCATTTAATTCTACCTCATTTACATCAGGTTCTTTTACAACTTTGGTTAAGTATCTTGGTCCATTCGCATAGATAAATTTTCTAAGTCCTTTCCCATCATTAACATCCTTCCAACAATCAACTTTATAAGGACAGTAGGAACAGCCAACGTCAAGTTTACGATTACCACTAGCACCATCTGCAATATCGTCATAACACTTGCTAGGAATCGTATCACTTGCGACAACATTTTTAAGATGTAAGACCCTATCTTTTGCATTTATCATCTCCATATCGTGGACAGACATTAAACATATACGTCCACTTTGTTTATCAATAGCAAGAAAAGCACCACCTTTTTTATTTTGTGCATCAGCATAGGCTGACAATTGTGCAATGTAACCAAAGGGGTCATCTTTTAAGAGTGAACGATTAGAAAACTTTTTAAATGAATAAGCACTAGCTGATTTACAATCAACGACAACACCATCAATCTCACAATCTTGGTGTCCCATAACTCCTTCAATCTCTAATTCTTTCTGTTCATTCTTAACTTCATGTCCTGCAGTTTTTGCTAATAATAAAAGTAACTCTTCAAGTATATGACCATAAGTAAATTTTATCTTCGCCCATGCAGGTAACTTTTCTTTTGTTATATCTCTTGACTGATACCACACCTGTCTATCAGGTTTACCAATCTGAGACATTCTTAAATTATTATTCTCAGAACGTGTGTTGAATAATTGTAGTACACCTTCTTTTATTCTTTCAGCAAACAACTCCATATCTTTTTCACTGGGTTGTGTGCCATCAGTAATAGTTTGGTACATGTCTTCAACTAAAGTATCAATATTTTTCATATAAAAAAATAGGGGTGAGTTATTAACTACACCCCCATCTCCTTTTAAGTTTAAGGTTAAGCAGGTACTTCTGCAAATTCTGAAGTTGAAGTTGAAGCACTGCTAGGTGCATCAGGAATTTCTTCAAACTCACTTGCAGTAGTATTACCACCTTCATAGGCAACTAGGTTTACAACCTGAATAGCTTGTAAGTCAGCACTTTTACCACTTCTACCAGTTGGTTTGTGAGTCCACTCGTAAGTTTTATATAAAACATTTACGTCTGAACCATTACCAATCAAAGTATTTTCAAGAGGTCTTTTCATACCATCCATTACATCAGGTGCTTTGTTTGTACTACCATCTTTTCTTTTAGCTTTTCTTTTGATGGTAACAAAGTCTCCTCTTTCGTCACCTTTATTTTTAATAGATAGACCATCAGCTTCAGCTTTCTTTTTGTTTTCAGCATCAACTGCTAGGTCTACAGAATAGACACCATCTGCATCAAACGTAGTGTTTGGTGATACAACTGATGCCCAGTAGGCTTTACCATTTAATATTGGCATATGTTTACTCCTTCATTAAGGTTATTATATTTTCGTATTAACTACGAATATCTCAGTGTATAATTATAAGGTATAACAATACACAAGTCAACACTAATTAAAAATAAATTTAAAACTAGTGGGTTTCTGCCCAACTCAGACCAGTCTTATACTCTGCATCTAGTGGACAATTAAGGTTGAGTTGTTCAGTTGTTTCTTTGATTGCCAACTTCACAATCTCTCCCATACTTTGTATGTCATTCTTGTTTACTTCAAACTGATACTCATCATGTATTGAAGCTACAAGTTTAACATCCAAACCTTTTGTGCGTACATGTTTAATCATGTTACGTAACCATACTTTACAAGCGATAGCACCTGCACCTTGTATGATTGTGTTAACTGCTTTATGTGCAGACCTAACATTAAATAGTCTACCATCTAAACCTTTTACTTTACCTGACTGAGCAGCTTCTTCTACTTGACTTCTAAAAGATTTAAGACGTGGTAACTCAGATAAAAATTTATCAATAAGTTTTTTACCAATCGCCATATCTTTTGAGCCAACTATCTGGGCAATCTTTTTTGCACCTGCTCCAAATAAAAAGGCATAGATAAAAGTTTTAGCTTGGTCTCTATCTGATAGTCCTGCCATGTTCATATTCTTTGTGTGAATATCACCATTTAATATCTCATGTGTATACTCAGGTGTATTAATATAATGTGCTAACATTCTTAACTCTAGTCCTGAAGCATCAGTACCAAAGATAACATGAGTATCAGGTTTATCAGTTGTCCATACTTCTCTACACTCTTTACCATAAGGTGAATATGTAGCAGGTATCTGAGCCATATTTGGCGAATGATGACTCATTCTACCTGATACACAACGCAAAGTAAGGACACGACCATGCACTCTTCCAGTGGTTTGATTAACAACATCAAGCCAAGAAGAGATTTGAGACGTTCTCTTTTTTAATAATAAATATTCAGCTATCAATTTAGCTTCAGCTATATTATCTATCTTTGATAGTACACTCTCGTCTACAATAGGTGAACCCTTATCAGTAAACTTGTTAGGTTTCCAACCTAACTTCATAAGTCGTTCAGCTATTTGTTTACGAGATGCAAGATTAAATTCTTGATAACTAACTTTAGTAAAAGGTACACCCTTTACATACCCACGTGTTTTATTATTTACTTTAGGTATGAACTCTTCCTCAATCTTTAGTGGTGGAAAAGTCTTGTGTACTTCTTTTTCTAACTGTTCAGCTTTATCTTCAAGCATTGCATGTAGACTACTAGCTTTTTGTTGGTCTAAATAAAAACCATTGTCTTCTTGTTTAGAAACAATGGAACGTATATCATGTTCAAGTCTCAAAGAATAATCTGAGAATCTTTTACCTTCAAGTTTCAAATGATTATAAACTTTATGTGTAAGTTCAACGTCACGTCTACAATAGGTAAGCATCTCTTGACTAAACTGAGTAAAGTTATTGAACTCAAGTTTATTAAATCCAAATCGTTTACCCCAGGAATCTAATGAGTGTCCATTCTCACGTTCAGGATTATATAGCTGAGACATAATTAAAGTATCTTCAATCTGTCCAATAGTAATCTTTGTACCAGTCAATCTATTTAGAACTGGTGCGTCAAAAGAAATACCATTGTGCATAATAATTTTATCTGCATGTTTATTTATAAATGCAGGAAACTTATCATAACAATCGCTACCAACGAAAGCATAGTTCTCATTTGTCTCCATGTTCCTAGCTACAATACAATGTATCTTTGTTGCATCTAGTGAATCTGTTTCTATGTCAACTACTAAATTCATTATAGACTAATATACTCCTTTATTGTTTTTACATCAAATAGTTTTTGTAAACTTATCAAATACATTCGTGAAGCATTATGGTCTCCACCATTTACAGATACCTTTCTTTCTAGAGAATCCAGTATCTTTTTTAGGTTCTCAGTTTTAAATATAAGTGTGGCATATATGTCCTCACCTACACATAAATTATGAAACCAATAGTCAGCTTCAGTTGCATTGATACCTGAAGGTTTACCATAACATTCGTATTCAATAGCTATGTTACCAGTTCTTTTCCAGACATCACGTTCAGATTTAACTTCAATCTTTTTATCTTGAAGCATTTCTTTAATCATATCTTCTCTAACTTTTCCATAAGCTAAATCAATATCAAACTTCTTTCTGTCTTTACTCTTGGGTGTCAAACTCATCTACATTCTCCTTAAAAGGGTTATCTATTTCAGTCATTCTACCATTCTCAGTAGAATATAATAAGTAAGAACCTACCCCAGTGGTTCCTGCATATCTATTTTTAAGCACACGAATAGTTGAAGTATTCTTTGCAATCTCATCATCATCTTGTTGGTTTCTTTCCATACCAATCACTGCATCAGATAACTGTGCGATTGAATGTGAGCCACGTAAGTGTGATAAAGATACTTGCTTACCTTCTTCGTGTCCTTTATCATTATCAAGTCTTCGTAAATGACAAGCCAATAACATACCTATCTTAGCTTCGTGACATAAGCTACGAAGTTTAGTCATAAGAATATCAATAGCTTTTCTTTCATTACCATCATCTCTGCCTGATATAATTAAACTTAGATGGTCAACGAATACCCATTTACAATCACAGCCTTTAGCCATATAACGAATACGATTGATAACATCATCATCATCCATAGAACCAAAGTGGTCAAACAAAACTAATCTTCTATCACCTCTGAGTTCTTCAGACCATTTCTTTAAATCAGATGGTTCTTGTTTCTTCCACTCTTCAGGTTTATGTAGTTCTTTGTTTGCATGTATACCTACCAAACCTCTGAATGTTCTCTTCTTTTCTTCTTCTAAAAACAAAAGACCAATCTTATCTTCAGTAGTTTTCCATATATGATATACGAGTTCACGAAGTAAACTTGACTTACCCATGCCAGTTCCTGATGTAAGTGTAACCAATTCACCAACACGCATACCATATAATTTTTTATTTAAGCCTTGAAAAGGATAGGGAACAGAGTCCACTTCTTCTTCAACCCATAGTTCATCAACAATATCATCATATGTTACAATACCTGCAGGTGTATAAGGTTTAGCATCCCACCATGTGCGAGTAAACTGTTCCCTTTTACCTGCCTTTAAATATTCGTTAGCATCTTTTAATTCAAGATTAACTATCTTACATTTATTAGGTGGAAATATTTCTGATACTCTATTGGCAGTTTCTCTACCAATACTATCACTATCAAAACAAATAACAATATTATCAAAACTATTTAAGTATTCAAAGTTTTGTTTACAATCTCTGACTGCTGAAGCTACACCATTTTTAATGGAGACAGTCGCATAACGACTACCAGTCATTTGAAAGACTGCCATAGCATCACACTCACCTTCAGTAATTGTAATGTACTTCTGTCCACTTGTAAACAAATGTTGTCCAAACAATTCAGACTCAGCAAAGTTACCTTGTGTAGTAAACACTTTAGGCAATGCTCTAATCTTATTGGCAACATGTTTACCTTGTGCATTATAAAATGGATAGATATGTTTTGTTACCATACCATTATTAGATAATGTTGTTACTCCATATTTACTTGCAGTTTCCTGAGAGATATTTCTATCCTTCAACTCAGTTTTATCACCAACATATAAATCAGAATAACTATTTACATTATTTGTAATAGGTGTTACTTCCACTCCTTCTCCTTTCTCAAAGTATCCACAGTCAGGTGTAAAGCAATGTGCACCATCAGTGTATCGTGCAAGATTATCTTTACTACCACATTTAGGACATTGTTCATGCCCAATAAATTTACTTTCCATCTTCAACATCTAACCCCCTAGTGTAGTTTGTTATTATCATTTTTATCGTACATGAACTCAAAGATTTCATCACCTTCAGTTGGTTCTTCACCCATACCTAATGCTATAAGTTCTTGAGCAGTATCATTTAATGCATTCTGCATTGTAAGAAAACCATAGTAATCTTTTTCAGCTTTGGTTATAGCTGTAATAGTTATTGCTCTAGCCATTAGGTACAAAGTTTCAGGTGAGTCATACTTAGTTACAAGTTCCATAATTACTTTATGGATTGCCATAACTACTTCTTCACGTTCTTTTATTGTTAACTTCTTTAGTTCCACTATCAACTCCTTCCATCATTTCAACAAAACCATTTATATCTTCCAATGGAACTTGTTTGATATTTGTTTCACCACTCATAGTTAATATGTTATCTACGATTGACGTAGGTATTTCACTATGATTTTTAAATTTAAGTATCATCATTTACTCCTTCCTTAAAACCTTCCATTATTATTTGTCTTGATTTTAAGTCTTGATTATGAATTATATTTATTAATTTGTCAAGATACCATTGTGCTTTTTTTAAATCCTCTAAAGGTTTACCTTTGTAATCATACCTCCAGAGATACTTTATAACATTTGCTTTTAAGTAACCAACAAACTCTTTGTCTGACATTGATGCTTTGATACCATCAATACATTCAATGCCATCTTTATTGTAGTGTCGTGGATTGTTTACATTATCGTATTTTTTTATATGCGTGTCCATATTCTTTGTCCTTTCTTTTATCACTAAATTCTTTTGGTGTGTCACATTTAACTGCTTTTATTTTAATAGGTGGCTTTGTTTCTTCATAAATTTTCATTACAGTTTTCTCACAGTTATTATATAACTTAGGTAAAACCTTTTGATGTATTTTATTATCGTACTCAAACCATACTGTTATTAAAAAATATGTGAACATTTATCTAATCTCCTTTGGTACTAAACATTGTCTTTTTTGTACTGGTATATATTCAGGGTCAAGTGGCACACCTTCTAAAAACTTTTGTCTTATTAAATGATGTTCCCAACCAATACACATATATCCTGATTGACTTAATTTACTTCTGTCAATATTTCTTATTGCATATTCTTGTTCAGCTATCATACTAGCATTATCACAGTTAGGTAATTCTCTTACAAATAATTCTACGTCACCAACTGGTGAAGCAAAAGTTAAATATAACGCAAACATTTCTTTTATCATTTATCTAATTCCTTTCTTACACATTTTTGTTTGTAATATACATTACCCAAGAATGTGAGACTAGGGTTCTGTGGCTCTGGTTTTTTCTTACCAACGTACTCCCATACACAAGTCATAGTCTTACTATTGTTTGCTCGTTGGTGAAAAAAGTCAATGTTATCAAGGGTATAGATGTTAAATACTAACCCAAGTATTAATGTTTCAACTCCCATTAAAATAATCTCCTATAAAATATAATATTAAAAATATAAACAAACCCATCATAAATCCAAATAGGATTTGTAATATAAACCATAATGTTCTGTCAACTTTAGTAGACATAAACAACTTGTGGTAATGGTGTATAATCTATTCTCCTATCAACGTGTATGAATGTTCTTGCTACTCCTACAGACCAACCTATATCTATTGCTCTTTTAATTAAGTCTTTTCTGAAGACTGAATTAGGTATGGCAATGTCAACTGCACAAGTATCTGTACCCCATTTATCATTACCAATTTTATGAAATGAGTTAGGACTAGCAGGATAGCCACGACTTTTTAACCAGTCGTTATGTTCTTGAGAACGACAACAAGAAGTTATCTGTAATGGTTGACCTACATTATCTCTTAAATTTATTAAACAATTTAAGAAACCTTTTGCTAATATAATATCTTTAGATGTAGGGCATTGTAATTCCTTTTCACTAAAGTATTTATTATCATAATAGTTTATTCTTTCTGACATTATTTTTTTCCTTTCTTATCTTTGTCATTAAGCTCTTTAATTCTTTTGTAAGAGTTATAGAGTTGTTTATTTAGTTCTTGTATTTCTTTTTCATACATTTCACTTTTTTTCATTCACATTATCTCCTTTCTGTTTATGTAAAAGATTATACAATTTTTGAGTAACTCGTGTCAAATTTAAAATGCAATAGTCAAATTACTGACACATATGTGTTGCATAAATACCACAATCTATTCTTGTGTCAATTCTTTGACTTCTTCTTTTGTCATTTTATTTATAATAATAGGTGTATACACCCCTATATATGCACCAATGACATTGAATTGTAGATATTCGTGTGCTTCTTCCACACTCATATCGTCACGAGCTACTAAAATCTTAACCATCTTGGTTAAATCATAGGCAATAACTGTTTCCATATTATGTCTTTCAGCAGTGCCTATGATTGCATTGTCAAACCCATCCCATTTAAGCATCAGCAATTCTCCTCTTCTGCGTTAATATCAATCCTATCGTCCATAGAAGAATCAATACCAAGAATATTAAATATATTATCATCTTTGTAAATATAGACATATAACTCTTGGTTACATTGTTGTAATTTTTCTATAAGTTCTTTAACTTTCATCTATCTCTCCTTTCTTTTATTGCAAGTTCATGTAGCCATCCATCACCTCCAAAAGGAAAAGCTATAAACATTCTCTTTAGAAACAATGCTTCTTGCACTGTTATATTATAAGTTCCTACAACACTAATATCTCTATAGTCTTCTTGTTCACCACCATTGTCATCAGGTAGTGAATCAGGAAACATATCTCTGATTAGTTCTTTATCATCACTCACATCAGTATCATCTTGATGTATGAGATAGTCATTGTACTCATTGAAACTATCAATGATTTTATATTTTACTAATACTGGCATTAATTACTCCTCCTTATCTAAATCAAATCTAATCCACATTGATGCACCTGCTTCATCACTAAAGTGTTGGACTTCTTCGTAATCAACTGGTGCATGTTGTTTTAACCATTTGATAAATCTTTTTCTAGTCATAGGTTGTTCATAGTCACAATAATGAACGTCTAACCATTTGATAAATTCTTTATCAGTCATAGGTTCTTCATAGTCAGCATCACTACCACTACTACTATATCCCTCATAAGGATATACTAATTTCTTTTTACTCATCATCTTCTTCCAAGTCCAAATCAAATCTAATCCATATTGATGCACCTGCTTCATCTCTAAAGTGTTGAACTTCTTCATAGTCAACTGGTGCATTTTCATCTAGCCATTTAACAAATTCTTTTTCATTCATTTTCGTACTCTCCTTTCTCGTACTCTATTGTTTCTTGCAATGGTTGTTGCATTGCAGTTAATAATATATGTTGAGCAGACGCAGTTGAAGGTGCAGTATCATGTATAAATTGCACTGATACATCTGCCAAGGCACACGCAATGTCAAAGCCATGCGTCTTTCTTTTGATATGTTTGTTAATTACTTTTGCTAAGTCTTCAGCCACAATGTCCATATCAAACTTTGCATCTGTGACTTTAGTTTTCTTTTTCTTTTTAGTTTTAAAATCAATTACTTCACACATAATCACACTCCTTCTGCTTCAACAATGGATTCTATTTGTTCATCTTCAATTCTAGTAGGGTCACCATTATTTAATTCCTCATAGTCACCTTCCCAAACTTTTTCTTCAGCTTCCTTTTTAGAGTCAGCTTCTACTATGCACCTCCATTCAGCAGTAGCATAGGTTGTTACAAGATATTTTTTCACAGTTACACTCCTTTCATCTTAGTTACTGTATCATAGAACCTTGGATTCTCCAAGATAAATTCTTCACCATCTTGATAAAATGTAATCTCTTCATTATCATAGGCATCATCAATAATGAATTCGTCCACACCCATTTCAAGTAATTGGTTTTCAGTTACTTGTCTGCGTGTTTCTTGTGTCACATTTATTAGTACAAACTTTTTATTATTCATAATTTAGTCCTTTCTTTTCATAGTGTATTCACCATACTTTACTTGTGTAAAGTTTACATTATGGTTTTCAGTTAAGTATTTGCGTAACTCTGAACCCTCATAACCCTCAGTGTCACACCATTTTTTCAAGACTGGATTGTCAAAGTCCAATCTTAAAATCTCTTTAGCAAATCCATTAATCATCTGCCAATCTATTTCAGTCTTTAAATATTTACCCATTGTTACTTCCTTTCTATGTAAACCATATTGGTCTTGGTCGTTTAGTCCAATTACAAAATGGTCGCTTGTGTTTAATATAAAAATTTTGATATGCAAGTATTGGCATATGCTCTACCTTACAATCATCAGGCATACATTGTGGCATAGGTGTTAGTTCTTTATGCTCAATGTTTTTTGGTGGGTACAGAAATAAATGACTGCGTTTATCCACTGCGTGTACCCTTTCGTATCTATGTGTGTACTCAGTTAATAGTTTATCCAATAAACTTCGTAACCATAAATAGTTTTTATGACTCTCTCTAACCCATTTATTACTAGGGTGATTGATGTGACTCGCTAACATAAGGTCTTTATCGTACCATTCGTTAGGGTGTTTCCATCTCTTGAGTCGTCTACCATTTTGTATAACAGTATACTCTTCACCATCAAGAACTCTATGAGCAGTTGATAGTAATTGTGCATACTCAATACACATCTTGACCACATGCTTGTCACAGTGTTGCTCTGCACAAATCTTAGGGTCATCTGATAAATAAAATATATTCATGTTCTTACTCCTTTATCTTCAGCAATTATTTTTCTACCTTTATCTCTATGATTATCATAGATAACTATATCATGACCTAAAAGTCCCTGACTTTCTGCAAACTCATATGCTTTTGACAAGTCATTAAAATGTTGTTCTTTATGGTCATACTCTACTGTAAATTGTTTCATAATTATTTTATCCTTTCTATTTTTACTTGGTCATATCCTTTAGCAATCCATTCATCATAGGCATTTTTTGCATCTGAATATTTTTTATAGTAGTCATCAACACCACCTACCCAAACAATATATTTCCAATTCATAGTCATAGTCCTTTCTATATTGGTAGCACTTGGTTGCTATGCCATAAGGCATACATAGCTAGACCAAATGCTAATATTAATTTTAATAGTAGTCTATCGTGCATACTCATCTCGCCATTCAGGTGTAGACCCTACAAGTTCAGCACCTACACCTATAATTTCATTGATGTATGCATCTCCATACTCCCACGAACCATATGTGAATGGTGAACGACACGCAGTGTACCACCTTGCGTAAGGGTTTTTCTTTTCATTGTCTGCACTTTGATAGGTCTTTAATACTACCCATTCAAAGTCTTGAAATTTATATCTTGCATAAGGTGTGTCTACCTTTACAGTCTTACCAAATTTATTTTTTGCCATACTTTTTCTCCTTTTGTTGGTCAAAATATTTATCAAGTTTCTTAAAGAAACTCTCGTTAATAATCGCTGACAGTTCAGCACAAACCTTTGGTGGAAAGTTTGAACTGCCATATACTTTTATAGAACTACTCATCATCAGTAACTCCACATTTGGACATAATGTATGCCCTAGCGACAGACTTTTTGTCTTCGCCAAATCTATCACCAATCTTGGTGACAATGTCAGACATAGCCCAACCCCTAATCTTAGGGTCAGACTTACCATCTGCCATAAGTTTTTCAATAACTTGAAAAATAAAATCATTATCCATAATTAAACTCCTTTGTCAATGGATTGTTAATATTATATAAATAAATAATACTCATAAGTATTTATATTATTTTTTATATGGGTTGCTCACTTGCTCTATGCTCTTGTATATCTTCATCAAGAAGATTATACAAGTATTCATTTGCAAATTCATCATAGTATTCTGCTTCTTCAGATGTCAAATGTACTTTGTACTTTTGCCATACTCTGTCTATGATTTCATTAAATAGTTCAGCAACTACCAATCTATCTGAAGCGAATTCTTCAAAGTTAAACTTGGTGATTCTCTCACCATTGTAGATGAATGTGCGTGTTTCTTCATCATACAATCTAGCAAGATGATATTCTATTTCAGAATATAAATCTTCCTGCATTTTTAAATGTTGATTTGACATAGTCAAACTCCTTTCTTTTTGTTATGCCACATAATATATCTGGCTTGTTTGTCTACCTACAAAATGTCTTTTTGAAAGTAGAACTTGTTTAGCTTTAGCTAATGGTTTCTTAGAGTGAGCATCAACAAAGCTACTGTACTTATAAGGATTATAAGTAGCTAATTTGATAGGCAATCTGGGTACAAACTCGCTTACCCAAGTGCCTACAACATATGCGTGGACATTCTTTTTCTGCTCACGCAACACTCGTTGTCTGCCTTTCTCTGACACTTTGAACTGTGCATCAAACAATGGCACACAGTTCTCGTGCTTGATTACTTTACCATAGTTCTCTTTCTCAAGAGAAACGATAGAGTAACATTTCTTATGTAAGTTATAGTAAACTTTAACTTTCATAGTATTTTCCTTTCTATCTTGGGTTAATTCTGAAGTCTTTCAACCATTCAGATAACCATTTGAGTTGTTCAAACTCACTCACCTTTGAGTGCAGTTGATTATCTTTCCACAAATCCCTATTGGAATTGCGTAAATCCCAAGCTATTTGCTCAAGTTCTTCAGCCATAGCTTCAAACTCAGGGTTGAGTTCTTCAAGTCTAGCTTGAATTTTTTCAACCCTTTCGTCTATGTCATCAGATAATGCTGATGTAAAGGTTATTTTTCTAGCCATATCAAACTCCTTTCAGCTAGGTTAATATAAATACTACTTCATAATATTCAGTAGTATTTAATTAAAGGGTAACTAGAAACTTGAAGTGAAGTCAGCCATTATTTAGTTATGCATAACTTAATAATCTGTTAAGTATTGCAAGTGCTTTTACTCTAGTTACCTTTTAATTAAATAAAAGGTGGTGCAGTTTAATGCTTTCACATAAGGTCTGCACCTTACCCATATTACATAGCATACCACCTTTCGTAATGCAAGGTTTAATTTATTTAAATACTGACATTCTTACTTTAGTAAGGTTGCCAATATTGAAAAGGTTTTTAAATGCATCAACCAATCTACAGATTGAAAGTTTATCATTCACTCGCATTTCGTGGATTGTGTGCTTACCTTGTGTCTGCACAAGAACTTCTTGAGTGTTCAAACACTCATCTTGTACAATGATTTCAGTACCTTCAATATCAGCAATCAGTCTATGACAACTTGACGCAGTCACATCAAAAGGTTTAGTCGTTATCTTAATATTACCATAGGTAAAAGTAATGTTTCCATTTTCGTTAGTTTCTACCTTTGGTAGTTCTGAGTAGATTTTTTTCTTTGCTACTCGCAAAACTAGATTGTTTGCAACCATAGTCGCACTCCTTTGTGTTAATTAATAAATAAATAATATTCATAAGTATTCATATTATTTTTTTATTAGTGTTGGTAAATCGCAACACTCTTTGCGTTAATATTTGAACCACTACACAATACACATTGTTCGCAAGTGGTTCGCTTTCCTGCTTCCTTAGAAGCTGGACAAAGGACTTCATACTTCGTATCAAGTTCTTCGTTCTTTTGTAGGACTCTAAAAGTCCTAAATCCTTTAGACCAAAACTGTTTGGATTCTTCATAAGAATCTGCAGACATCATACATTGGTCAGCTCGTACATCTGCACTAGCTATGCTAGATTGGTGAGTGTATCCAGTATGTTTCTTAGCTTTGCTAAGTAAACTGTCCCATATGTAGCTAGGTACTGCACTTGGGTCACCATAAGTGCCAAGTCTTACGACTTGATTTTTGCCTAGACTTTGTATGTCATTATGATGTTTAACTACAGAGTAGTTACCTTTCTTAAATGCTCTGTAAGTTGCCAACACTCCTTGGTATAACTTGACATAACAAGTTCTACCTTTAGCTTGTTTTCTGTTGGGGTCGTCTGTTGGTGTACCCCTATGTTTACAGTTGCCACAGATTGAATAATCTGCACCAGTCTTACTGGCAAGTAATGGGTCTATATCACTACGAATGATATAGGTCTGTGCCATATTGCCAGTCTTTTTGTTTTTACTTCCATTGAAGTAAATAACTACAATATCTTTACCATCAATCAAAGATTGACCTTGATAGATGATAAAACCTTTAGGTTTATTCTTCATAAAATCTCCTATATTCTTGCCAAGTTCTCTTGGCAATTTTGATAACTATGTTATCACTTATTGACCTATTTAGTCCTAATTCTTGGACTAAAAGAACTTCAGCTATGAAGTCTTCAAGGTTATCATAATAACCTACAAGGTTATATGAAGCATCTGAAATATGCTTATAGTTTGCCAATTTATGGCAGATTTTACCAGTTAGCATAGCTAATCCTTTCAGTTGGTGGTTAATATTTAATAAAATAAATAATACTCATAAGTATTCGTATTATTTTTTTATTATTCAAGTCCCTTTGCCATTCCCATTCCAAAGAATGCAACAGTACAAATTCCATATCCCATAAAACTTTCTACGAAAGATGTAGGTGGTTCTACGAACAATAGGCATATTCCACTTGTGATACACATAAAGAAACAAAATAAACTTATCCAAAGATAAGTTGTAGCTTTAAAATTAAACATAGTCAAGTCCTTTCAGTTAAGTTATAACTCAACATAATTGAGTTAAATTGGTATGTCAAGTGTTAATTTAAAAAAAATTAATCGCTGAGTTCTCACTCTCGTTATGCCCTCGCTCATCATGGCAGTTAGCATAGAGCAAGGGAACAACTGGGAAGGAAATCAGAGAGTACTATGTATCTCTATAAAAAATATATAATACTCAAAAGTATTGTATTATATATTTTTAGAGATACTATAAGGTTATTGAAAACATTGGATAATTTAGTGTTGAAAACACCATTGTATGCACTTGCGTAGCACTAATGCGACCTACACAGGACTGCACACACACTAATCGTCAAATAATTGACATAGAACAAGGGTAGAACTGTCAAAGAATTGACATAGAACGAATGTAGAACAATAAATGGAACCTTAATGTGTTATGCACAGGTTATACACAGGTTATGCACAGGGGGGACGCAAAAACTACGCATGCATATATATATATAAAAAGGGTACCCCCACAAAATTATGGAGGAATTGGAGTTGTAGTTGTTGATAATTATTATTAAATGGGGGAGTCCTCAAAATAGATTTACACAACACTGCACGAGGGATGCAATAGAGTCTATATAGTTATGTGTTGTATTGATTTGTGTTCCCTACAGGTATACCTTTAACCCTGGAAACTTAGTTATAAGTATATCATATTTTTTTAAAACTCACAATAGTTTTTTTAACTTTTTTATAAACACAATATAGTGTATAATACAATAATGAAAAAACAACCAAAGCATTTACTCTATGCTCATTTAGATGATGCAGGTCTCAGAGATTTAATTAAAGAGACAGCAGCTACCAGAAAAAAGGTAAACGCAGGTAGAGATTTAATTGAGATGAGACGTGAGTACATGAGAAGAGTTCTGGAGAGACGTATGGACAAAATAAAAAGAAAACAGAATACACCTAAAGAACAAAAGGTAAAGATGTTAGAAAATGCACAGCAGAAGTATCAAAACTTTGCAAAGAATACATTACCTAGTGGACTATCAGCTATGCAAGAAAAGTTCTGTTTAGAATATACAGCTACAGGTGACGTATTAACTGCGTATCGTTCAGCAGGATATAGTGATAGAAAGAATGATGCAGAGACTCGTGCTGAAGCTAAACGATTACTAAAGAATGATAAGATTGAAGAAAGATGTAATCAAATAAGATTAGATGCAATGAAAGACGTAAGTGTTAATATTAATGAAGTTGTAAAAAAGTTTATGGATGTATATAATCGTGGTCTTGCAGAAAATGATTTAACAAATGCAAATAGAGCCATGGAGTTTATAGGTAAACATCTAGGCATGTTAGTTGAACGTCAAGAAATTAAACAGGACATTACAACTAAATCTCCTGAAGAACTAGAACGTGAGATAAAGCATTATGAAAATGTTGTCAAACTTGAAAAAATTAATAAACAATAGTATAAAAGCTATTTATTATTTCTTTTTAGTTTTTTTCGTATTATGGATATTATATATAATGGTTATGGCAGGATGGAATACATTTTGTAAAGGGTGTCCAGCTAAATGGTACTCAACAAATGTTCATCCATATATACCTAAACCTGAACCTAAACCTGAACCACCTGTTATAGAAGATGATGACGAAGACTGGGAAGATTCAGAATGGGAATAAAAATAATTAAGGGGACTACATATTGGTTTATGCCTTTAGACTTTGGTAGAAAGGTAAGACCAAAAGAATATAAATCACCAGTAGTAAACTATGGACCTAATACAAAAACCAAGTAGTAATTTAATTAAGCTAAGAGAGTTATATTTTCAAAAAGCAGTTTTACAATCCAAAGATAGCTTTTTACATTTCATAGCTATGTTTGCACCTACTCTTGTGCCTGATTGGTTAATGGGTAAACACATACATGTTATAGCTGATAGATTACAAAAAGTTGAAAGTGGAGAAATAAAAAGACTTATGGTATTTCTTCCTCCACGTTCTTCCAAGTCAGTAATATGTTCTAAGTTATTTCCTGCGTGGTACGTAGGTAGACATCCACAACATGAGATATTAACTGTATCACACTCAGACCAATTAGCTTCAGACTTTGGTAGAAGTGTAAGAGATTTAGTTAACTATGATTTATTTAATACAGTATTTCCAGATGTACAATTACGTAGTGACGTAAGAGCAGCAGGTAAATGGAAAACTAATCAAGGTGGAACTTATTATGCAGCAGGTGTTCGTAGTCAGATTGCAGGTCGTGGTGCCCATGTTGCTATACTAGATGATGTAATGTCTGAAGAGGACTCATTTAGTGAAACAGGTAGACGATATGTAAAGGAATGGTATCCTTCAGGTTTACGAACTCGTATTATGCCTAATGGTTCAATTGTAATTATTAATACACGTTATCATGAAGACGATTTATGTGGTTGGTTATTACGACAAGAATCACAAATTGAATTAGAAAATAAATGGGAAGTAATAAAGATACCTGCATGGGTAGACGAACCTTCAAGTAAATTGCTAAACTTACCAGTAGGCTCAAGTTATTTTCCTGAGTGGAAGCCAAGTGAAATACTCAAGAATGATGAAGAAGAGATAAAGGCAAGTAATGGCTCACGATATTGGGAGTCTCTCTACATGCAGAATCCTGTACCAGATACAGGTGGTATAATTAAAAAGAAGTGGATTCAGTGGTGGGATTATGATGAGCCACCTGCATGTGATTATATAATACAAACATATGATACTGCATTCTCTACAAAGACTACAGCAGACTTTAGTGTAATACAAACCTGGGGTATCTTTGAACATATGGAGACTGATTCAACAGGACGAGAGAATTGGGTATCTAACTTAATACTATTAGGAAATGAAAAAGGTAGATTTGATTATCCTGCATTAAGAATGAAAGCACAAGAGTTATATGATTATCATAAACCTGATGTGTGTATCATTGAGAAGAAAGCAAGTGGACAATCATTAATACAAGATTTAAGACGTGCAGGTTTACCTGTTCTTGATTATATTCCTGATAGAGATAAGACTGCTAGAGTATATGCAGCTACACCAATGATGGAAGCAGGACGTGTATGGTTACCTAAAGGTCACGAATGGAGTGACGACTTATATAGTGAAGCAATTACATTTCCAAATGCACGTCATGATGACCAAGTAGACGCAATGACTATGGCAATACACTACATGAAAGAATCATGGAATTTAACTCATCCAGATGACCCTGATTATGAAGAAGGTTATGAAAGAAAAAAAAGGGTTGCATACTGGAAGTTTTAAGTATATAATATTAGAATAATAACTGTGAAAGAAAATTTATGCCAACTGAAAAAAATCCCTTTGATAAAATAGATATGCCTATACCAGAAGGTTTAGGTGAAGAAGAAATAGAAACTCAAGAAGTTCTTCCTGATGAAAGTGTAGCTATGATGGAAGATGGTTCAGCAGTAGTTGACCTAATGGGTAATCCTGCTATTATGCCTGAAGAAGGTATGCCAGGAGGACACTATGATAATTTAGTTCCAACTCTTGATGAAGAAAGACTACAAGAGATTGGTGCAGATGTTTATGATAAATATGAATCAGATAAAGAATCAAGACAAGAATGGGAAGAAACTTTTCAAAGAGGTTTTGATTTACTAGGATTAAAATTAAAAGAAACTTCAGAACCATTTGAAGGTGCATGTACTGCAGTTCATCCACTCTTAATAGAGTCAGCAGTGAAGTTTCAATCTAAAGCTTCTCAGGAATTATTTCCTGCAGGTGGACCAGTAATGGCTCAGATAATTGGAACTGAGACTGTAGAAAAACAACAACAAGCATCTCGTGTAAAACAATTTATGAATTATCAGTTAACTGATATGATGCCTGAATACTTTCATGAGTTTGAAAGAATGTTGTTTCATCTACCAATTATTGGTTCAGCATTTAAAAAGATTTATTATGATGCATCATTAGACAGACCATGTTCAGAGTTTGTACCTATTGACCAGTTCTATGTATCTTATCATGCTTCAGATTTAATGAAGGCAGATAGATATACACATGTCATACTACGTAATCCAAATGACTTAGCAAAAGAAATTGCTGCAGGTGTTTATGAAGATGTTGAATTACCTGAAGCACAACCAATAGAACAAACGTCAATGTCAATGAAAGTTGACGAGATTATGGGCACAGCTATACCTGCTGACTCTGACCCTCAGTATGTTTTATTAGAGCAACATTGTTATTTAGATTTAGATGATAGTGGTATTGGCTTACCTTATATTGTTACAGTTGAAGAAAGTTCAAGAAAAGTTTTATCTATTAGAAGAAACTATAATGAAGATGACCCAACTAAACAAAAGAAAATGTTCTTTACACATTATAAGTTTGTACCTGGTTTTGGTTTCTATGGTTTAGGTCTAATACATTTCTTAGGTAATCTTACAATGACTGCAACTGCAGCTATGAGAAACTTAGTTGACTCAGGACAGTTTGCAACATTACCTGCAGGTTTTAAAGCTAAAGGAGTTAAAGTTGTAGGTGATAATGAGCCTCTATCTCCTGGTGAGTTTAGAGATGTAGAAGCTACAGGTGTAGATTTAAATAGAGCAATTGTACCTCTACCTTACAAAGAACCTTCTAATACTTTATATCAGATGTTAGGTTTTGTTGCAGGTGCAGGACAGAAATTTGCTGATAGTACAGAACAAGTAATTAATGATTCAACTAACTATGGTCCAGTTGGAACAACTATGGCATTGTTAGAAGCTTCAAGTAAATTTTTTAGTGCAATACATAAACGATTACATTATTCACAAAAAGAAGAATTTAAAATATTAGCAAGAATAAACTTTGAGTCTTTACCTGACTCATATCCTTACGAGGTTCCTGGTGCAAGTCCAACCATATTAAAGATGGACTTTGATGGTAAGATAGATGTCATTCCTGTAAGTGACCCTAATATACCTTCAAGTGCTCATAGATTAATGCTTTCACAGTTGGCTCTTCAGTTAGCCAGTCAAGCACCACCAGGAACTTATAATATACAGGCATTGCATAGAACAATATTACAAGCTGCAAATATGCCTAACTTAGAAGCTATACTTCCACCACAAGTACAGCCACAAGCACTTGACCCTGTATCAGATATACAGGCAGCAGTAAAAGGTATGCCAATAGCTGCATTCCCTGGACAAGACCATATGGCACATATAACAGTTAAGTCTGCTTATTTAACTGACCCAATGAATGGTGGTAGTCCAATTATGCAAAAAGTACAACCAGTTCTTGAAGCAAATATAAAAGAACATATGATTATGAGATACCAAGAACAAATTAATGGAATGGTATCAGGAGTAGCTACTGACCCTGCAACATTACAACAAGTACAGGCTCAAGCTGCACAACAGATTTCACAAGCTAACCAAGCAATGGGTAAAACGCAAACACCTGAGCAACAAATGGTTGAGCTTGAGAAAAAGAGATTAGAGATTGAGTCTGAAAAACTTGGTCTTGAGGCTCTACAAGAAGCTGCAAACTTAGCTGTTAAACAAAGAGAACTAACTATTAAAGAAGAAGACCAAGGTATTAAAGCTTTAAAAGATGGTGCTCAAATAGCAGTTAAGAGAACTGAAGGTGAAAAAAATCGTCAGTCTAAAATTGCAGGTCAAGCAATTAAAACTCTTGGTGATTTAGCTAAAGAAGAAATGAAAGGAGAAAACTAATGAGTGAAATGATTAAAGGTCCTAAACAAGGACAAGGTTATGGTGACTGGTCTAAAATATCTAGCACTGAATATTCAGTTCGTGCTAAAAAAGGTATTCTAAGACAAGACCCACCTGATACGTATAAAGTTAAATAATAACTATGATACATAAAATTATTTCTGAGATTGAGAAGGAATTAAATCTAGAAATAAGTCAAATTCAAAAATCATTAGGGGATGGTAATTGCGAAGACTATTCTCATTATCAACAAATGGTAGGTTCAATTACTGGATTGAATATGGCTATAGCTATAACTAAAAATGTTTATAAAAATATGATTGATGGAGATGATGATGAGAACGATTAAAATGGAACGAGCAGTAAATAATAATGAATGGATTGAAGATGAAGAAAAACCTGACCCAGAAGTTTTACCTAGTTTGCCTGGCTACCACATATTGGTTCGTCCTGTTTCGGTAAAAAGTAAAACTAAAGGTGGATTATTATTACCTGACTCAGTAAAAGATGATGTAGCTTATTTAACTACAGTAGGTAAAGTTTTATCAATAGGAGATTTAGCTTATAAAGATAAAGATAAATTTCCAAATGGAAAATGGTGTGATGTTGGAGACTATGTTTGTTATGCTAGACATGCAGGTCAAAAACTTTATTATAAAGGTGTAAGATTATTATTATTATTTGATGACCAAGTAATGATGAAAGTTGATGAACCTACTAATTTAGATATGACTTATAATTTAGCTAATTAAAATGAAATATAAATTAAAAGAAGCTTTTTTAGCTCACGCAGATGGACATATTAAAAAACACATTGCTAATGTTGAAGTGTTATTAAATAATCCTAGAGGTATAGGTGAACATGGAGATATTATAAGTGAGATTGAAAAAGAACTTGAAGAAGTTGCTAAATATGAAGACTTAATAACAGTAATGAATAAATATTTGTAAAGGAGGATAAAATGCAAATAACTAAAAATCTTATAAAATTTAGTAATATGATAATAAAAATTCCTGATGATTGTAAAAGAATGTGGGATTGTTCTGAGAATCGCTGGGGATATAGGAAGATTAACAATGACTAAATTATGTGCAAGGGGGAAAAATGCTGCGAAACGTAAATTTAAAGTTTATCCTAGTGCTTATGCAAATGCGTATGCTTCTAAAATCTGTGCAGGAAAAATTAAAGACCCTAGTGGTCTTAAGCGAAAAGATTTTAAAGGTCCTAAAAAAAGCATGGCAAAAGGTAAAAGAGTGGGTAAGCCACAAGGTAAAATTGCTAAAGGTTGTGGTGCTGTTATGGCAAATAGACGAAAGCGAACTAAAATTACTTAGTAATAAATATAAAAAACAAAAAGGTAAAAGACCTGAAGAGGTATAAATGAAAAAGAAAAAAGGTGGTGGACTTAAAAAATGGTTTAAAGAAAACTGGGTAGATATATCTACTGGTAAACCATGTGGAAGAAAATCAGCTAGTAAATCAAAAAGAAAATATCCTGTATGTAGACCAAAAGCAGTTGCTAATAGAATGACTGCAGGGCAAAAGGCTGCAGCAGTAAAAAGAAAAAGGGCAAAGACTAATGTAGGACCTAAACCAACTTCTATTAGATATCCTATTAGTGCAAGTGGACGAAAACAAAAAATAAAAAAGAAAAGGGGATAAAATATGATTGACCCATTTACAGCTTTTGCAGCTTTGAAGGGAGCTACAGAAGTTATATCAAAGGGTATTAAAACAGGCAGAGACTTAATAAACATGTCCAGTTCTATTTCAAGATGGGCAAAGGCAGAAGCAAGTTTACAAGTTGTTGCTAATGAAAAGCCTAAAGGGTTAGGTAAATTATTTGGTAAACTTACAGGTGCCGAACAAAATGCTATTGATGCACATTTTAGAAAAGAAGAAGCTAAAAGAATTAGAGATGAAATGAGAGAAATGTTTTTATTATATGGTGCACCTGGTCAGTGGGAAAGATTACAAAAAGAAATTGCTACTGAACGTAAACGTCAAGCTACTTTATTAAAACAAAAAATAGATGCAGCTAGACGTAAGAAAAATATTATTCTTTGGACAATTGGTGGAATATTAGGATTGGGTTTTCTAGCAATTGAATATTATATAATTACCAATCTATAAAGGAGCAAAAATGAAAAAATCTAAAATGGGTTATGCTGGTGGCAAAAAAGTTAAGATGGGTTATGCTGGTGGCAAAAAAGTTAAAATGATGAAAGCTGGTGGTAAAGTTCCACTTATATTTGGACCAAAATAAATATGCCTCATCTTATATCCAATATACCTTTTTTTAGGTGTTGGGTAAGGAAGGAGTTTACTCATAATCATCAGGCTTATCATGGGGAATATCTACATGCGTTAGCTATTGCAGTTAATTGTATGCCTGATAGATGTTTAAGTTTTCAAGTTGTCTTTACAGGTTGTGAAGCTGAAGAACAAAATTTACATGGTGGTGCTATGTGGGCACGTATGCCAATAACAGGTTTAATAGGTGACATACCATTAGATGAATGGACACCACCTATTGAAACACATTTTGCTCAACCTTGGGATTGTCCTAGTCATAATCATAGTATTATAGTGATGGATAGAATTAGTTCAAGTCCTTGGATGTGTAAAGTAAATGGTGAATTTTATACTGGTAAATATTATTTTACAGTTGACTTCACTGACAGTGCAGTAGCAGATGACCCTGCACAACATAAACAATCACACGTTTTACATTTAACATCTGGTCCATATAAAGGTGCAATGGTAGCTTTACCTAATAATAGAGTTAGAGTTACAAGTCCTGCAATGTGGTCAGCAGGTGAAGGTGCTCCAGACTTTGTACCTTCTCAATATAAACATACTGCTGAAGCACATGATGACTACATGGATGTAAATAAAACATTTGATAATTTATATAATAAGGATAAGTAATGAATAATAATACAATTAAAAGTGTAGTTGCTGCTTTAAAAAAAGCTTCAAAAGCACATGCAGCACAAGCTAAAAAATTAGAAAAAATGTTAAATAAAAAATAGTATCTTGTATGTTACACTATATTGTAGTATTATTATAACATTAAACTTTGCGTAATCGTTTGGTTCGCATCAACGGAGAAAAAAATGGAAATAGAACAAAAGGAAGAATGGAGTGATATTGACACTTCAAAACCTGAATCTAAAGAAGAAGAAGATAAAGTAGACTTTGAGGTTGAAAAAACTTCTGAAGATAAAGAAGAAAAGGTTGAAGCTGTAGTTGAAGAAAAACCTGTAGCTGAAACTAAAACTGAAACAAAAAAGGAAGATACTCAACCAGAGGAACAACCTGATGAAGCTAAAGACATAGAGTCTGAAAGAGCACAAAAAAGAATACGTCAGTTAGTTCGTCAAAGAAAAGAAAAGGAAGAAGAAGTTGCCAGACTTTTAGCTGAGAAACAAGACTTACAAAATAGATTAACTCAAAATCAAACTAATCAATTTGATTTAACTAAAACAAGTATTGAATCTCAAGAAAAAAGTTTAGAGAATCAACTTAATCTTGCTAAACAAAACTACTTAGATGCTTTTGAAAAAGATGATAAGAGTCAATTATTAAAAGCACAAGAGGCTTTAAATGAAGCTCAAATTAATTTAAATAATNTAAAAACAAACAAGGTTAATTTTGATAAAGATTACGAAAATTATCAGAACGCAGTTAAACAACAGTCTGTTCAACAATCTCAACCTCAACAACCCCAATACGACCCTAAAGCAGTCGCATGGGCAGAAAAAAATGAGTGGTTTGGACAAGATAAAGTAATGACTGCAGCAGCACTAGCTTTAGATGCTGAATTAAAAGAACAAGGTTGGAATCCTTCAGAAGATGATTTTTATACTGAAGTTGATAAAAGACTAAGAGAATCATTTCCTAATAAATTAAAAGGAGATGAACAACCTCAACAAGTTCGTCAGAAGGCTACGTCAAGTCCTTCCCAAGTGGTAGCAGGAACATCTCGCACTCCTGCCTCTAAGAAAATCAAACTAACTCAAGAAGACGTTAGATTGGCTAATAAATGGAATATACCACTAGATAGGTATGCAAAAGAAAAGTCTAAAGTAGAGACTGGAGAAGAGTATACTACAATAACAACACAAATGCGTAGGAGTTAAAAATGGCTATTAATAAAATAAAACGTAGTGAAGAAACTAGAGAAGCTACTTCAAAACAAGAAACAACTTCATTTGAAGAAACTAATTTTTTACATATACCTGAAGGAGTTAAAAACAGATTTAATTCTCAAGGTATGTCTTTAAGATGGATTAGGATTACATTAAATGGAGAAGATGATTACAAGAACGTAGGTAAAAGACAACGTGAAGGTTGGACATTTGTTTCCCCTGAAGAAGTTCCAGAGTTAGCTTCAACATCTATTATCAAAGAAGGTGGTAGATATAATGGAGTCGTTTCCAGTGGTGATGTTGCATTAGCAAAGATACCAACAGATAAAATAATAGCTAGGCAAGAATATTATCATAATAAGCACAAGCAACAAGAAGATTCTCTTGATGCAAACTTACGTGCTCAATCTGATTCTCGTATGCCAATAACTAACTCAAGTAAATCAACAGTTACAAAAGGTCGTGAACCTCGTTTTCAAAGATAGTTTGTAACATATATTAATAATACTTACGAAGGAGAAAACAAATGAGTGCAAGTAAAGCATTATTTGGAATGGTCCCTTTAAGAAAAGTTGGTTCTAATTACAATTCTACTGCTCAATCTCAGTACGCAATTGCTAATGGACTATCTTCTAATATCTTTCATGGAGACCTCGTAACGATTTCTGCTGGTAATCTTGTACCAGTAGCAACAACTACTGATTATGCTGTAGGTGTTTTTATGGGGTGTGAATATACAGACCCTACTTCAAAACAACCTACGTTTAGTCGTTACTTTCCTGCAAATACTTCAAGTGCTATTGGTAATCCAGTAGGATTTGTTGCTGATGACCCTTATGCTTCTTTTATGATTCAAGCAGATGCATCAGTTACTGCAGGTGATATTAACTCACAAAACTTTGAAGTTACTTTAGGTTCAGGTTCAACTGTTACTGGTAATTCAGGATTTGGTATCAAAGCTGCTAGTAGAGCAACTGCAACTAAAGCTGTAAGACCAATAGCAATAATTGACGAACCAGGCAATGCCTTAACAGGTACTGATGGTGCGTTCCCTAAACTTGAAGTTAAAATTGTCCAGCATTGGATGAAACGTCAAGCAACAGCATAACATAGAAGGAGAAATATAATATGGCTATAAATAGAGCAAGTATTGCAAAACAACTTCTTCCAGGACTTAATGCTGTATTTGGTGTTGAGTATGGTGATGTTAATGACGAACATACACCCCTATTTGAAACTGAAAATTCAGATAGGTCTTTTGAAGAAGAAGTGCTATTCACAGGATTTGGCACAGCTCCAGTAAAATCTGAAGGTGCTGCTGTTTCTTTTGATGATGCACAAGAATCGTTCACAGCTAGATATAACCACGAAACAGTAGCTTTAGCTTTTTCAATCACTGAAGAAGCAATGGAAGATAATCTATATGATACTTTCGCTAAAGTTCGTTCTCGTGCACTAGCAAGAGCAATGGCTAACACTAAACAAGTAAAAGCAGCAGCTATTTTTAATAATGGCTTTACTGCTGGTGATTCTGCAATTGGGGATGGTCAAGCATTCTTTTCTGCATCTCACCCTGTTGTTGGTGGTGGCACCCAAAGTAACCTACTAGCAGCTTCTGATTTAGCTGAAGCAGCTTTGGAAACTGCGTTAATTTCAATTGATGGAACTAAAGATGACAGAGGTATCTTAATTGGTGCACAAGCTCAATCTTTACATATTCCATCTGACCTTAAATTTACTGCTGATAGGCTTCTAGCTTCTCCAGGTAAAGTTGGGTCTGCAAACAACGACATTAACGCAATTAGAAATATGGGAGTAATGCCTGGTGGTTATATTGTAAACAGAAGGTTTACAGATACCAATGCTTACTTCATTAAAACTGACGTGCCTAATGGTACTAAAATGTTTGTAAGAGTTCCTCTACAAACTAAAATGGAACCAGATTTTGATACTGGTAACGTCAGATTTAAAGCAAGAGAGAGATACTCTTTTGGTGTTTCTGATTGGAGAGGATTCTTTGGTTCTGCAGGTGGCAGCTAGAATCTAAACATATAAGGGGTCTCTTAGGAGACCCTTTATATTATTATATAAGGAATTATAAATGACAAATTTAACATCAAGATATATATCAGCAGTAGCAAGTGTGGCAGTAGACCATCCTACTCGTATTAGAGGTTTTAATGTAGCTAATGCAAAAAATGCATTAGGTGTATTTGAATTAAGAGATGGAACAGCTACAAGCACAGGTGAATCAAAAATTAAAATAAATATAAATGCAGATAGTTCTTTAGATACCTATTTAGCAGATGAAGGTGTCCGATTTGAAAGTGGTGTAGTGGTAAGTACAACTGCAAGTGTATTTTCTACAATTTATTTTGGATAGATGAAATGGCTAGAAAAGCTAAAAAGAAATCTAAAGGAATGGGAATTAAGACTAGTGTAAAGTCAGGTAATTTTTTACCCACTAGCAAAGGTGCAGGTATGACAAAGAAGGGTGTTGCTGCTTATCGTAGAGCAAACCCAGGTTCTAAGTTAAAGACTGCAGTAACTGAATCAAGACCTACAAAAGCAAGAGCAAAAAGAAGAAAGTCCTATTGTTCAAGAAGTAAAGGACAAATGAAGATGCATAATATTAACTGTAAGAAGACTCCAAAGAAAAGAATATGTGCAGCTCGTAGAAGATGGAAATGTTAGATGGCAGATTTTACAACTTTAACAACAGAGATAGTAAATACAACTGAGAATGATGCTCAAGAGTTCTTAGACCAAATACCTAACATTGTTAATAGAGCAGAAGAAAGATTAACAGATGAATTAGATGATTATGGTTTAGTAACTTATACATCAGTAGCAGTATCACAAGGTAATAACATTGTTACCTTACCAACTGGTACACGAATAGTAAAGAATTTTAATATAGATATTAATGGAGCAAAAACAAGTATACTTTTAAAAACTGATGAATATTTAAGAGATTACTGGAATGTATCAGCTTCAACAGGTGAGCCAAAGTATTATGCACATAAAGATAATACAACAATAATGATTGCACCTACACCTTCATCAACAAGTAATGGTGAAGTCGTACATGTAACTAGACCAACAACATTAACATCAGCTTCACCTGATAATTATTTTACACAGTTTTGTTATGACGCATTGTTTAATGCCTGTATGGTAGAGTCGTACATCTTTATGAAGAACTTTCAGATTGTTTCTTTATTTGAACAACGATACCAAACTTCAATACAGACTGTGAGAAACAGAGCCAGAAGATTTAGACGTGATGATATGACAAGACCTGCAAGTCCTGCAGGAGCAGATAACACAGTAGTAGATGGGAGTAACTAATGGTAATTAGTAGAAGTTCAATACCACAACAGATAAATAAACCTGGTGTAAAGAAAAAAAGTAAAGTTAAAAAAGTTTTAAAAGGTTTAGGTAAAGGTTTATTTAGTCCTGCAGCAGTTGCTTTTGAAGCTGTCATGCCTAAAGAAGCAGGTTCAGCAACTTTATTTACTGATGAAGAATTAAAAGAAATAAAACGTAAAGAAAAAGAAAACGAAAAGTCTATAAAAAAATATATGGGTGGTTCATTAAATACAAGGAGAATGTAATGAAAAAAGCTTTACTTAAAAAATTTAAAGACTTAACTATGGAACAACAAAAAAAAGTTGTTGAACAAGTTAAAGATATTCCTGAGTTTGCAGGTAAAAAAGTAGGTGAGATAAAAAAGAAACTAAAAGAAGTTTTTACGAAGGATATGTCCTCTAAACAAAAACTTATTAATAGTATGAGAAAAAAATTAAGAGACAGAAAACCTGACTTTGACCCTACTGATACTTTTGATAAAAGTACAATGGTAGGTAGAGTTCCACCTAAACAACAAATGACTAAAAACCAAGCTATGGATTTAGATTTATTTGAAGTTGACCCAAAAGAGATTGAGGGAAATAAAATGAGAAACATATTAAAAAAATCAGGTGGTGGTAGTCTTAAATCTAATCGTAGCTATCGTGGCTATGGTGCAGCAAGGAAAGGGTAATTAAAATGGTTGCAGCAAGAATATTAAAAAAAGCATCTGAATTAGCTTTAAAAAGAAAAAAGAAAAGAGACATTACTGAAAAAGAATCTATAGCTACAGCTAAAAAGAAAAAAGAAGGTATTAAAGAATTAAAGAAACAACCTTCTCCTAAAGGTTTATCTTCTTCTCCTGCAAGAGAAACTGCTGCAGCTCAAGAAGCATTAGGTAAAAAAAGTGTTACTTCTCAAGCTCAAAAAGGTTATAGAGGAGAAATAAAAAATATAGCAGTTGAAAGTAAAACTTCTAAAGCAGGAAAAGCTTCCCCAAGATTAAGAAAACTTGGAAAAGAAATAGGTGGTTTAGAAAGTAGAATTAGAAATGCTAAAAAAAATCCTGTATTAAGAAGAGCATTAGCTAGAGATAAAAAATTTGGTACCATAAAACAAATGGAGAGTAAAGTAAAAAAATTAAAAAAAGCAAGAGATAAATTTACAGGACCTAGAGATGTAACACATATTAAAAAAAATAAAACAAAGTTACAGCAGCAATTAGATAAAATTAAAAAATTAAATCCTAAAGGTAATAAGGATTTAAAAATGAAAGATAAAGTTAAACCTAAACCACAAAAAGGTCCTACAAGACCAATCAATCCTGAAGAGAGAAGTGGTAGAGATTATAGAATTGACGTTAATAGAAAACGTGAGCCTGAATTTTTTAAAGGTAAAGACCCTTATGACCCTAAAAAAACTTCAGGTCCTACAAACATAGAATATGCTAAAAAGAAAAAACTTAAAGATGGTGGTAAACTTAGTTATAAAAAACCTAAAGAAACTAAAAAATTAAAAGTTGACCAAAAACCAAAAAAAAGAGCAACACCAATTGACCCTAGAGATATATTTATGGAGGGACCTTATAATACAGGTGGTCGTAAAGGTGGTAGAGGTATGGGTAAAGCACTACGTGGTGGTGGTAAAGTAATGAGAGGTTAAATAAATGGCAACTAATAATACGTCAGGCACTTATGACTTTAACTTAGAAATAGGTGACGTTATACAGGAAGCTACTGAGATGATTGGTGGTGAAGTAACTCTTGGTGAAGAACCAAGAAGTGCTAGACGTTCAATTAATCTTATTTTAAATGACTGGCAGAATAGAGGTGTTTGTTTATGGACAACAAATACAACTATTGTGAGTATTGCTGCAAGTACATCTCAAGTAAGTTTAGGTAGTCATGTAAGTGACGTAATGCAAGTTGTTATTAATAGAGATAATACAGATTTAGAAATGACTCGTATATCGTTTGAAGAATATTTAAAAGTTCCTAATAAAGGACAAACAGGTAGACCTTCACAATATGCAGTTAAAAGATTTGGTGATAATGTACAATTACATCTATGGTCATTATCAGATGTTAATACTGATAAACTAAAAATTGAAAAGATTGATTATATGCAGGACGTAAATAAATCTGCAATACAAAATGCAGATATGCCTAGAAGATTTTTACCTGCATTAACAACTGGTTTAGCATATTATATGTCATTAAAAAGACCAGGTATATCTGAAGCAAGAGCAAAGTTTTTAAAAGCTGAGTACGAAGAAAGACTTGGATTTGCAATGACTGAAGATAAAGAACGTGCATCACTTTACATTACACCTAAGATGGGTGTAATATAATGGCAGTAGGTAAAAGAGCAAAAGCAGTATGTGATATATGTGGATTTGTTTATCCTCATAATGTTATGAAGTTAAACTCTTATGGCTTATTAGTTTGTCCTACTGATTTTGATGGTGCGTATGATGAAAATAATCATCCACAAAATAAAGCACCAGATGTAAAAGATGACGAAACGATTAGAAACCCAAGACCTACTCAAAATGAAGCTTTGACTACTTGGGCAAATCAGAATACTAACTGGGAAGCAACGTCCCAATTTTGGAACTTAGTGAGTAACACAGATGCCTGATTTAACTGGACAAGAAATATCAAATTCATATAAGCGATTAATGCAAGTAAAGACTTCAGCTAATGAAGGAATTACTACAACTCTAAGGACTATTCAGTCAGGTGACAATGCAGACTCACCTTTACAACTCAATAACTCTACATTAAATGTTAATGGTACTTTTGCAATAGGTGGTGTAAATCTAACTGCAACTGTATCGTCTTTAAATGCAATTGTGGACATTACAGGTGGTGCAGGTTATGTAGTTGTTTCAGGTACTGATGTTTATAAAAGAAGTTTTTCTGCAGGTAATGGTATTAACATTACTAACCCTGATGGCACTGAAGGTAATACAGGTATTACCTTAACAAGTACAATAAGTAACATACAGAGTTTTGGTGCTTCAGCAGTTTCAGCTAATACGTTAAATGTTACAGGAACTATGACAGTTTCCACAATGAGTGTTACTGATTTTAATGCAGCTACTGTAAGTGCAACTACATTAAAAGCTAACAATGCAACAATTGTAAGTACAGTATCAGCAGCATTTTTTGTAGGTGATGGTTCAGGTTTAGTGAATGTTCCTTCTGCTGAAGGTGGTACAGTAAATGCAGTAGTTGCAGGAACAGGTCTTAATGCAACTGTTAATGGTGTAACATCAACAACTGTAAATACAAGTGGTACTATAAATGTTAATCCTAATCAATCTTTTGGTACAGTTTCAGTTTCAACAGGTTTAGTTGTCCCACAAGGAGCAGCAACTTTTTCAGTTCCTATTAGTGGTACTTCAGCAGTCTTTACAGGTGATGTATCAGCAGCTAATGTTTATGCAGGAACAAATGTATTTGTAGGTGGTACAGCAGTTCCAACTGCATCAGATATTGCAGCAGTATCTGCACTAACTAAAACTAATTTAGATTCTATAACTTCAGTTAATACAGTTATTGCAAATGTTTCAGCATTAACTTCAGTTAATAAAGCTGATATAGCTACAAATGTAGCAGCAATCACTTCAGCAAATACAGTTATAGCTGCAGTGTCTGGATTAACATCTGTAAACAAAGCAGCTATTACATCTATAAATGGTATTATAGGTGATGGTGGTAATTTTGCAACATCTGCTGAACTTGCTACAGTATCTGCAGCATTAGCTACAAGTATAGGAAATAGTAATACAAATATAGCTGCAGTTTCAGTTTTAACTTCAGTTAATGCAGCAGCTATTACAAGTGCAAATACAGTAATTGCTGCAGTATCAGCTTTAACTAAAACTAACTTAGACTCAATAACAAGTGTTAACACTGTAATTGCAAATGTATCTGCATTAACATCTACAAATGCAGCAGCTATTACAAGTATTAATACAGTTGTTGATGGATTAGATTTTGCAACAAGTGCAGAACTAGCTACAGTTTCTTCAGCTTTAGCTACAAGTATTGCTAATCATTTACCATTAGCAGGTGGTACTATAACAGGTACAGTATCTGCTCAATCAGTTTATGTAAGTGCATTAGGTGTAAATACTTCAGCAACTTTAGGTAAACGAATTAGAATGGATGGAGCTGCAGTAGCTGATATTGTAAGTTTAACAGATGGTGCAAGTATTGCAATTAATTTTAATGATGGACAAAACTTTGCAGTACAATTAACAGATAATAGAACTTTAGAAAATCCTACAAACTGTGTTCCAGGTCAAACAGGAAGTATATTTATAATACAAGATGGAACTGGTAGTAGAACTTTATCATTTGGAGCTAATTATAAATTCCCTAGTGGAACTGCTCCAACATTATCAACAGGTGCAAGTGCATGTGATAGAATTGACTATATTACATTTACGTCAAGCAACGTGCATGCAGTAGCCACATTGAATGTGAGTACAGCTTAATGGTAGCAAGAATACCTAGAAAAAAAGGTCAACCTGCTAAGAGTAAAAAACACTCAGACTTATATACTGATGAGGACCCAAAAGGTACAATACATGGTTTAAAGTTTGCAACAGTAGCAGATGCACAAAGGTCAGTGAGAAAAATAAAAAACTCAAGACGTAAACATAATCATAAAACACAAGCAGCAATTGCAATGGAACAAAGAGCAAAAGTTGCAGGTAAAAATAAAGCAGCATTAGTTTATAGAAAATTTATTGAACAGCAAAAAAGAAAGACGAAAACAAGGACAGCTTAATGAGTATATTTAATAATAACATATTAGCAGGAGCAGCAGCTCAAACTAGTGGTAGTGCTGTACATACAATAGACCAATCAATTAGGTTTAATGATGATGATACAGCACACATGACACGAACTTTTGGTTCTGGAAATCAAAAAGTATGGACTATGAGTTTTTGGGTTAAAAGATGTAATTTAGGAACAGGTCAAAGAATAATATCAAGAAGAACTGGAGCTGGGTCTACAACTGCAACTATGGGATTTCGTGTAACTACTGACCAGTTTGATTTTTATGACCCATCAAATGGTGGTGAATTAATAACTGATGCAGTTTTTAGAGATACTAGTGCATGGTATCATTTTGTAATTAGTTATGAAGCATCTAATAATGCACAATCAGAAAGACTAAGAATTTTTGTAAATGGCACAAGACAAACTTTTACAACAAATGTAGCTATATCTGATGCTAATGGAAATTTTAATGCAGCAGTTGTTCATGCTATTGGTAAATATCAATATAACAATACTGAATATTTAGATGGATATTTAGCTGAAATAGTATGGATTGATGGAACTGCACTAGACCCATCTAGCTTTGGTGAATACAATAGTTCTGGGATATGGGTTCCTAAAGACGTAAGTGGTCTAACATTTGGCACTAATGGTTTTCATATTGATGGCAGAGATGCATCCGATTTAGGAGATGATGAATCAGGTAATGGTAATGATTTCACGACAAGTGGACTTGCCTCACACGACCAAGTTCTTGACTCACCTACGAATAATTTTTGTGTAATTAGTCAAATAAATATGGGTTCTGCAACAGGTGTGACTTTAAAAAATGGTGGTTTAGAGGGCACAACAGGTGGCACACCAGGAAATATGCCTGCTTCCTTTTCATTAGATAGTGGTAAATGGTATTGGGAAGTTAATAATCATGCTAATGGAAGTGGTAATAATTTTGGTGTTGGAGAAACTCCAACTGGAAGTTTTGACCAATTTACAAGGGGTAGTAATGGTAATACAGTCAATACAAATGCAAAAACAACAACTGGTAGTAGTGGTCAAATTATAGGTTTTAAATTAGATTTTGATGCAGGCACATTAACACACAGCACTGATGGTACAAGTTATAGCTCAACAGGAAGTTTAACTGCAGATATGGCTTATGCTCCACATAGTAGATTAGGTGGTTCAAGTGGTCGTGTAGCTTTTAATTTTGGACAAGATAGTACATTTGGTGGTTTAGAAACAGCAGGTGGTAACAGTGATGGTAATGGAGTAGGAAATTTTTATTATAGTGTACCCAGTGGGTTTTTAGCAATTTGTACAAAAAATTTAGGTTCGTAGGAGGATAATATGGCAACACCAACAATACCAAATGGCGAAGAATATTTCTTTCCAATAATCTACGAAGGCAACGGAGCTGGTCAACGAGTAGGTAAGTTCGTACCTTTTACTGATAGTGCTACGATTGCCAAAAGTTGTATGTTTAACAGAGCAGATACTGCTATTTTAGATAAGACTTATGGAAGTGCTGGTACAAGTAGAAAAAAATATACATTTAGTGTTTGGTTAAAAATTGCAGATATAGGTCAAAATAGAAGAGTTATTATGGTAGGACCAGCAGGTAATGATGATGGTTTTAGAATTACAAATGACAATACAATTCATATCTGGCAAAATGGAATTGTTGCATCTAGGTTATATACAAATAGAACTTTTGAAGATACAAGTAAATGGTATCATTGTGTTATGGCAGTTGATACCACTCAAGCAACTGATTCTAACAGAATAAAATTTTACGTTGATGGTGATTTAATAACCTCATACTCAACTGAAGTTTATCCATCTCAAGATTATGAGGGTAACGTAGGAAATAATGTTGAATATACTATTGGAGCATCAAACAACAATGCAGAACCTTATGGTGGCTACATGGCTGAATTTAATTATGTAGATGGTCAAGCATTAGGACCAGAGTCTTTTGGTGTTACTGACACCTCAACTGGCAGATGGATTCCAAAAACTGTTGAACCTTTTCCTACAACAACCACTGATATTGCAGTTACTGTTGTAAGTAGTGGTGGAAATAAATATGCTTTAGATGGTGTAACTCAAGGAACAGTTACTTTAATTGAAGGTGCAACTTATAAGTTTGACCAAAGTGATTCTTCTAACTCTGGGCATCCATTACGATTTTCTACAACTTCAGATGGTACACATGGTGGTGGTTCAGAATATACAACTGGTGTAACAACAGTAGGGACTCCAGGAAGTGCAGGTGCTTATACAGAAATTACAGTGGCTACAGGAGCACCAACACTATATTATTATTGTACTAATCATAGTGGTATGGGTGGTACAGCTAATACTCAAGACCAGTATGGCACAAATGGATTTAGATTAGAATTTGGTGATAGTTCAGCACTCGGAGATGACACGAGTGGAAATGGGAATGATTTCACAGCTACAAATTTAGCTAGTACAGACCAGACTACGGATAGTCCGACACAGAATCATTGTATAATGGACCCAAATGATGAAACTGGTTCTATTACAATGTCAGAAGGTAATTTAAAAATAACTCAAGGTGGAGCTGGAGATGCAATCAGAGGCTCGTTAGCACCAACATCAGGTAAATATTATTTTGAAATTACAGCAACAGCAACAGGTGCAGATGGAAATGGAGCAGTTGGTATTCAACAAAAAAATGTTCCAATAGATTCAAGTACAAGTTTAGCAACTGTTAATTCAGAAACTTTTATATATAGAGATGATGGTTACATTGTAACTGGTGGGCAAAGTGCAAGTGGTTACACAAATTGGGGTAGTACTGATGTTATTGGAATAGCTATGGATTTAGATAATCACAAGTTATACTTTTCAGTAAATGGAACATATATTAATTCAGGCAACCCAGCAAATGGAACTGGTAGTGTCTTTAATTTAGTTCAAAATACTAGATATGCACCATATGTTGTATTTCAAGGTTCAAGTGGATTTGTATTTGATGTTAATACTGGACAAAGAGCATTTAACACATCTGCACCAACGGGTTTTTCTGCTTTACAACAGGACAACCTACCTGAAACAGCTAAAGGCATAAGTGGATTAGTGTGGACAAAGAATAGAGATGCTGCTGACAATCATCAATTATATGATAGTTCACGAGGTAAACAATTGGTTTTATCATCAAACACAACAGATGCTGAATCAACAGTTACAGATGGTTTACAAAAGTTTTTAGCTGGTGGTCAGCAAATTGAAGACAATGATGCAATCAATACAGCTGGCGAATCTTTTGTAAGTTGGAACTGGGTAGCAGATGGAGGTACTACTAGTACCAATACTGATGGTTCGATTACCTCGACTGTTCAAGCTAATACAACTGCTGGATTTTCTATCGTGCAATATACTGGAACTGGTAGTGCTGGAACAATTGGACACGGATTATCGTCAGCACCTGAATGGGTTATAGTAAAGTCAAGAAGTAATAATACTGGAGATACTTTTGCTGTCTATCATGTTGGAATGACTAGTGCATCATATTATATGAGATTAGGAGGTACTAATGCAGAAGCTAATGCATCTACAGTTTGGAATGCGACAGCACCAACAAGTGAAGTTTTTTCAGTAGGAACTGCAACTGGTGCAAATACAAATACTTATACTTATCTTGCCTATTGTTGGCACGGAGTTGATGGCTACTCAAAATTCGGAAAATATGTAGGAAATTCTAGTACTGACGGCAGTTTTATTTATCTAGGATTTAAGCCGTCATTCGTACTTATAAAATCAACATCAACTCAATATTGGATGATTCAAGATTCTGCTAGGTGGAAGTTTAATCCAACAGATAAACCTTTATTTCCAGCTAATACTGATGCTGAATCTAGTCTTGGTGCACAAAACATAGACCTATTATCAAATGGATTTAAATGTAGGTCTACAAGTGCTACTCAAAATAGTTCAAGTCATACATACATCTATATGGCATTTGCTGAACATCCGTTTGTTGGTGATGGAACAAGTCCTGTAACTGCACGATAGGGTTGTATTTAAATAACTAATAGTTTATAATATTAATTAACACAATAACATAAGGAGAAAGATAATGTGGGCAAAAGTAAAAGCTAACCAAGTTATTGAAGTCTTCAATGGAGCTAAAGCTGTAACTGACAGTAATGGTGTTCAGCATCCTGCAAGTATCTTTAATAGCTGGTCAAAAGAAAAATTAGCAAGTATTGGTTTTTATCCAGTAACTCAGGCAACACCTGCTGATAATAGATTTTATAAAAATGGAGCTGCAAGTTACAGTTTTAGTAATGGAGTCGTTACTGAAACTATTAGTTCAACTGCACATGAAATAGCTGACGTTACAGTTACAGATGAAGATGGTAACGTAGTTAATGATAATGAAGGTAATCCAACAATACAAACTGGTTTAATATCTCAATATAAAATGGATATTGATAAACGTGCTTATGATTTATTACAACCATCAGACTGGATGGTAGTAAGAGAAATGGAAACTGGTGTATCAGTGCCAGATGCATGGTCAACGTACAGAGAAGGTGTACGAACTAAAGCTGCAGAGATGAAAAATGCAGTATCTGCTGTAACGTCAGTAGGTGCATTAAAAGATTTACATATAGTTTATGATGAGGATAATTCAATAGCAAGTGGAATATTATATAATTTTGGTGAACTACCAACAGAATAGGGGAAAATTAAATGGCAACATTTACATCAAGAATTAGACTTGAGAAGCAAGATAATGGAGCAAACTCAGGAACATGGGGTACTGTACTTAATCAAAACGTAATTGATTTGGTTGATGATGCAGTCGCAGGTTATACGATTGTTTCATGTAGTTCAGCAATAACATTATCATCTAATAATGGTTCTGCTGACCAAGCTCGTAGTGCAATTCTTGAACTTCAAGGAACATTAACATCTAGTGTTGATATTACAATTCCTTCAGTGTCTAAGATTTATTTTGTAAAAAATAATACTTCAGGCTCATATCCTATAACTTTAAAAACTGCAGCAACAACTGCAAAAACAACAGTAGCTCAAGGTGGAACTGCTCCTTTTATATGTGATGCTGTTAATGTTATAGCAGGACAAGATGCTGTAGGTTTAGGTTTAGGAACAGCAGCAACATTAAATTTTGGCACTGGTGATGGTAATTTAATTCCAGTATCAAGTGCAGATGCAAGATATATACCTACTGCAACTTCATCAACAATAACTTCTAATAAAGTATTTAGTGGTACTGTAATTACTTCAGGAACAAATACATTTACTTCAACAACAACTCATTCAGGTGAGTCAGTATTTAGTGCTCATATTTCTGCTACCTCATCAGCTACTTTTGCAGGAGCAGTTGGAACACCTATTGTTTCACTATCTGCAGCTACATCATTAGCTTTAGATTTATCAACTGGTAATGATTTTGCAGTTACATTAACTGGTGACTCAACGTTATTAAATCCAAGTAATGCTAAGATTGGTCAATGTGGTTCTATACGTTTAATACAGGATGGTTCAGGTAATCATACATTTTCTTTTGGAGATGCTTATAATTTTGCAGGAGGAACTGCACCAACAAATACTAAAACTGCAGCAGCAGTAGATTTACTAATTTATAAAGTAAGGGAAGTATCATCAATAGATGTAGCATCAATACTTAATTTATCATAGGAGTTTAAATGTCAACAGAAACACAGCTTCAGCTACTTAAACTTGACTTTGCTCCAGGCTTTCATAGAGAGTCAACACAATATGCAGAGCAAGGTAAATGGTATGATGGTAATAGAGTTAGATTTAGAGCAGGTAAACCTGAAAACATAGGTGGTTGGAACTTTAAAGTTAATTCTCATTTTGAAGGAACTGGTAGAGATTTAATTAGTTGGACTGATAATGACACATTAAAGAGAGCAGCTTTTGGAACTGAATCAAAACTATATACTTATTTTGGTGGTGTTAATTATGATATTACTCCTATTACCTCAACAGTTACTGTAACAAATAAATTAACAACTACAGCAGGTAGTACAAAAGTTTTAGTAAGTGCAAGTAATAATTTAACCACTGGAGACTTTGTAGAATTTACATCAATGGCAGCAACTATTGGTGGTAATATATTTTTTACAAGTGGTAGTGATTTTAAAGTAAGTGTTATTGATGGTAATTCATTTGAAGTATTATCGTCAACAACTGCAGTATCTACATCAGCAGCAACTGGTGAAGTAACAATAAACTTTCTATTACCAGTAGGTACTTCAACAGCAGTAGCAGGATTAGGTTGGAATGCAGGTTATTATGGTCAAGGTGGTTATGGTGAAGCTAAAGCACAATCAGATATAACTATATTACCAAGACAGTGGACATTAGATACATGGGGTGAAGATTTAGTTGCAGGTTTAAGAGGTGGACGTGTTTATTATTGGGAAACTTCTATAGGTGTTAACCAAAGAATAATTGAAGTAAGTGCAGCACCAAGTGTAAGTAATACAATAATTGTTTCTCAAGAAGATAGACATTTAATTTGTTTAGGAACAAATGAATTTACAGGGGGTGCATTTAATCCATTATTAGTTAGATGGTCAAATCAAAATGATTTTAATAACTGGACACCTTCAGTAAGTTCAACTTCAGGTGAAGCCATATTGGGTTCAGGTAATAGAATTGTAGCAGCAGCTCGTAGTAGAAATAATATAATTATTTTAACTGATAAGTCTGCACATACTATGCAATTTATTGGACCACCATTTACTTTTGGTTTTAATGAAATAGGTACAAACTGTGGTGCAGTAGGTTTACATGCAGCTAAAGATTTTGATGGTAGAGTTTATTGGATGGGTACTGCAAACTTCTATGTGTTTGATGGTACAGTTAAAAATTTACCTTGTACAGTAAGACGATTTGTTTTTGACGATATTAATTTAGACCAGTCAGATAAAATATTTGCAGGTGTTAATTCACAGTTTAAAGAGATAACATGGTTGTACTGTTCTAAGAATGCAACTGAATGTGATAGATATGTAACCTTTAATCCAAATGAAAACTATTGGGTATATGGCTCAACTCATTTTACAACTTTTGAAGATAAGGGTGTATTTGCAAACACAATTACAACTGGTCGTGAAGATGATGGTGATTCATATTTATATGATAATGAACCTGAAGGTATTTACACTGCAAATGGAAATGGTATTGAATCATTTGTAGAGTCAGCAGATTTTGATATGTCTCAAGGTAATGAGATAATGTTTATAGATAGAATGGTTCCTGACTTTACATTAAACAATGAAGTATCAGGAACAACTGGACAACTTAATGTACAATTTACTACAAAGAGGTATCCAGATTCAAATGAATCAACAACAAAAGGACCTTTTATTATACAACCAAATACTGAAAAGGTTTCAATGAGAGCCAGAGGAAGACAAGCAAAGATAAGAGTGGCAACTTCAACAACAGGTACAAGTTGGAGATATGGTACTGTAAGACTTGACATAGGCTCAGATGGGATGAGATAATGGCAACAAATAAAGCAATAAGTTATCCTGAATTAGTAGATACGTTTGGGGTATTAACAACAAGAGAACAAAAAATTTTATTTGACATTGTAAAACAATGGGCAGATTCTTTAACAACTGAACTAACATCACAAGTTGTTCAGGAACAAGCTAGAGAATCAATACGAGTTGCAAGAGTGGACGATACAGCAAATGTGGCTAACCCTCAAGCAGGTGATGTAAGATTTAACATATCAACTTCAAAGTTTCAGGGATATACTGGAAATGCATGGGTTGATTTTCATTAATAATTAAAGGAGAAACATTATGGCAGGTGGAGGAATGGTTAAGCAAATGACTGCAGCACCAGAGACACAAACACCAGAGACAACATCAACAGCACAATCACCAATGAGTGGAGGTAAAGGTGCAGGTAGAGTAAGTCCTACTGTAGAATCCAGACCTATGTTTCAAAATCAAACTCCTATCACACCACCACCTTCAACTGGTGGAGGTGGTAAAGGTGCAGGTAGAGTAATACCAACAACCCCTCTTGTATCCAGAGAACAATTTGTTAATAGAATAGGTCCAGAACCAATTCCACGAGGTCTTGATAATCCTGTGTTTAGAAGTTTAGGTCAACAACGAATGGAAGACAGACAAGATATGGCTTATAATAGATTTGTAAATACAACTTCTGCAGGAGGTCAAGAACAGTTTTTATCAAATCCACTTAATAATCCTAGTTTTATTCAACCTACAGGAGAAACACAAGAGCAATATCAAAATCGTATGCGTCCTCCTCAAACTGGGGGATTAGGTGCAAAAGCTATATTTAAACAAGGTGGACTTATAGGGTTAATGAGGAGAAGATAATGGGAGCAGGAGGAGGAGGAAACTACGCACAGGCAGCAATGCAAACTTTATTCAATGAGAGACTCAAACAAATGGGTAATCAACCTGCTAAAGCTGCAGAGGTTAATCAAGAATTAGTTGATGAATACAGTAAAGGATTAAGTTCACTTACACCTTCAATAGAAACTTCTAAAGCAATGCCAGAATCTAAAAGATTATTAAAAATAAGAGAAGCTATTAAAGAAAAAGAAAAAGAATTAGCAGATAAAAAAGAAGGTTCTACAGCTTATAATATATTAGAAAAAACTATTGATGGTCTTAAAAGAACAGCAGAATTAGAAGAAAAATATGAAAGACCCCAAACTCAATTTAGTTATTCTGCACCAGATATTTTAGCTGCATATACTACAGGTGACTTTTCAAAAATAAGAAAAGGAGCAACTAGTGGTTTAGAAGGTATACAAAAGTCATTAGATGAAAAACAAAAAGCATTAGATGAATTAATGACAACTACAACTTCTACAAGAATGGTTCCTCAATATGAAATGACAATTACTAGTCCCACAGCAGGATTAGCTGGTGGAACAGCACCTACAACTAAAATTGTATCAGGTTTACCTAAAGGTGCACAATTAACACAAGGTGCATATGGTCAACAATACTATCAAGTTCCATCATCTGACCCTTTTTTAAGACCACAAGATGCTGGTCCAACATATAGACAAGTTGGTAGTAAAAAAGTTACAACTACAAGTGAAAGACCTGCAAAAGCAGGTGATAAAGAATATGATAAACAAAAAAGAATTATAGATGCATTACAAGCAGAATATGATAGAAGAAATAAATATGCTACAACACCAACAAATACACAGAACTTAGTTGGACAGCCTGTTGCAAATCAACCACAAACAATGTATAATATAAATGATATATTAAAAAGGTATATAGGATAATGATGAACACAATGACAGCTCCCCCATTACAAGGTTTAAGTAACTTAATGAAACTTCAAGGTCGATTTGGTGACACTGAGCTAGTTCATATGACTAAGCCTGAAGTAAAAGGTTTAGCATCTTTAGGTGTTTTATCTACTAATCCTAATACTGGTTTACCTGAAGCATTCCTTGGTAGTATTGGTGGATTTTTTAGAGATTTTATAGCTCCTGCAGCATTAGCTTCTATACCAACTGTAGGACCTTTTGCTGCAGCAGGTTATCAAATGGCTAAGACTGGTGCAATGGGTGGTAGTTTTATTGATGCAGCTCAAGCAGGTATGTTGAGTTTTGCAGGTGGTAAATTAGGTAAAGCAATTGGTGGAGGTTTTGGTGGTGGTACAACACCTACTAATACTTTAGGTGATGCTGCTGGAGCTGTAACTGACTCTTTATCTACTGGAGCTGCTGCTGCAGGAACTGGTGGTGGACCTGCTTTTCTTGCAGATGCTACCAATATGGCTACAGGAGCTGGTAGTTTAGCTGCTGCCCAAGGTTTAGGGGGTGGAATATCTCAGACTTTATCTGATATTGCATCTAATATAATTCCTAAAACACCTGAAGCTGTAGGTGAAGCAGTGGGTAGAACAATAGGTTCTAATATATCAGATGCAGCATTACAAGAGAAATTACAATCACAAAATATTCCTCAAGAAGTTAAAGATGCAGAGAAAGTTGAATCTACTATGTCAACTGGTAAACTTCAAGATAGAAGACCACAATATCAACCAGGAGAATTATCTACTTCAGATATAGTTGGAGCAATGACAGGAACTGCTCCTGCATTACAATTTACTGACCCTCAGTATTCTCCTGCAACTACAGGTAATATAAGTCAACTAATAGGTTATAGTAATGGTGGTGGTCTGGAAGATGCACTAGAGTCAATTACAGAAGGTGCAGAAAAAATTGCAGACATGGAGGGAGGGCAGGTTTATTTTGAAGGAATGGTTAAAGGTGAAGGAGATGGTATGTCAGATAGTATACCTTTTAACATTGAAAACAAACAACCTGCTTTATTAAGTAGAGATGAATACGTGTTGCCTGCTGATGTTGTCGCAGCTTTAGGTAATGGTTCATCTAACGCAGGTGCAGATATGTTAGATAAGTTTATGACTGATGTTAGAGAAAAAACTATGGGGAGAGACAGACAGATTAACCAAATAGGATAGGAGTAATAATGAAAGTCGTACCTGTAGAACCCATAGGTGTAGATTTATTTTGGGATAAAATTAAACCATTAATTAAAAAAGCAACAGATTATTCAGGTGGTAGACATACTGTAGATACAACTAAAAGTTTATGTGAAACAGGTATGATGCAGCTATGGTTAGTTTTTAAAGATGTTAAAAACATTGAAGCCATTATAACCACACAAAAAGTTATTTATCCTGCAAGAACAATGTTAACAGTAGTTCTATGTGGTGGTAAAAATATGAATAAATGGGCACGTCTAGCTATTAATACTATTAATGAGTATGCTAAAAAACATGAGTGCTCTGGAGTTGAAGTCATGGGTAGACCAGGATGGAGAAAAATATTTAAACAACATACTAAATACAAGGAAAGTTATGTCTTATTCGAAAAAGATTTCTGATTTTATAATAGAAAAAGTATTACCAATGAAATTTAAAGTCTGGTTATTAGACAGACTTGCGTGTGATATTGCCAATCAAGGTGAAGAAGGTGATACTGAATTAGCTCATATTAATTCATATGAAGCTAAACTATTAAGGTCAGTTGGTGGTTCAGGTACTATAAATAAAACCACAGGACTTAAACAATATAAAGGTGGTGGTGGTGGCTCACCAGCTCCTGCATCTACTCAAACAGTAGTAGAGAAAGCAGAGTTTCCTCCAGAACTACGTCCTTATATTACTGATATACTTGAAAAAGCTCAAGCTCAAGAACAAGTAAGACTTGCTGCAGGTTATCCAGTATATGATGTAGCTCCACGAATAGCTCCATTTACTCCTGAAGAATTAGCAGCACAAGCAGGTATTGCTAGTCTTGTGGGTTCTTCAACACCAACATTTGATATAGCTAAAGGTTTAACTGCTTCAGGTACAGGAGAAGCTACTCCTGAAGATATAGGTAGACGTATGTCTCCATTTATGCAACAAGTTGTAGACATAGAAAAGAGAGAAGCTGAACGTGCTGCTGACCCAAGAAGACAACAACTAGCTGCTCAAGGTGTAGCTGCAGGTGGTTTTGGTGGTACTCGTGAAGCATTAATGCAGGCTGAATTAGACAGAAACTTACAACAACAATTAGGTGACATACAAGCTAGAGGACAACAAGCAGCTTTTCAACAAGCACAAGAAGCATTTGAAAGACAAAAGCAAAGACAACTTGCTGGTGGTCAACAGTTTGCAGCTATGGCTCCAGTTCAATCATCATTACAATTTAAAGAACTTGGTGCACTTGCAGGTATAGGTGAACAACAAAGACAACAACAACAAAAAGCATTAGACTTAGCATTCCAACAGTTTAGAGAAGAACAAACATTTCCTGAAGCTAGTCTACAACAATATCAATCTATCATTCGTGGGTTTCCATTACAACCAACAACTACACAAACTCAGCAATCAATATTACCTACACCTTCATTAGGACAACAACTAATAGGTATGGGTACTGGTGCATTAGGTCTAGCAGGTGCAGCTAAAACTTTATTTAAAGAAGGTGGACAACTAAAACCAATACCTGAAGATAATAAAGGTTTACCTAATTTACCTGAAGCTGTAAGAAATAAAATGGGTTTTATGAAATCAGGTGGTTCATTTCCTGATTTAAGTGGAGATGGTAAAGTTACACAAAAAGATATTCTTATGGGTAGAGGTGTTATTAAAAAGAAAAAAGGTAAAAAAATAAGTAAAAAACAAAATCAGATGTACAAAGAAATGTTGTATGCAATGTTATCAGATGATAAAAGAGAAGACATTAATGGTGACATAAGTGAGATAGCTGACATCATGAAAGAAAAAGGTATATCTACATTATCTAAAGATGGTGGTGTTGTTAAACTACAACCTGGTGGACAAGTATATGAAGCTCCAAGTGTTTTTAGTTATGGAGATATTACAAGTACAGAAATTCAAGATTTATTAAAAAGAGCCAAAGCTAGGTCTAAAAGAGCAGACGAACTAGGTATGGTTATGCCTGATGAAGAAAGACAAAAACAAATTGAAGAAGATAAATCTGCAGCTAAACTTAGAGCCTATATGCAACTTGCACAATTAGGTGGTGATATATTAGCTGCTGACCCAAGTAGAGGTACATTAGCTGCAGTAGGTTCTGCTGCTTCTAAAGCTGCTCCAGGATTTATGGAAGCTGCTAAAGAATTTAAAGATGTAGAAAGAAAAGCTAGAAAAGAAAAAATAGAAGAAGCTACAAAACAAATATCTGTAGAAAGCACACTTGATAAAGATGTTCTTGATATTCTTAAAACTGATGCTGATTATAAAGCTGCTATTAGAAAAGCAGGTGATTTAGGTTTAAGTATTGTTGGTGATGTTAAAAGAATTACTGATATAGTTAAAGGAACTTTATCAGGTGCTGACCAATTAGCATTAGATTCTAATCCAATGTTACAAACAAATGAAGGTGAGATGAACTTAGCTCAAATAACAACTAAAGCTTCAGAAAGAGCACTACAAAAAATTAAGGGGATGAATTTATATGGTACAGATAAAGAAACAGTATTTAATAATTTATTAATTAAAGAAGTTCAAGACTTAGGTATAGGTGGTCTTGAGAATTTAAAAGAAGGTGGTTTAGTTCCTGCAACTAAAGAACAAAAAACTGTATCACAAATATTAGACGAGATAGAATAGTGCAATGGCAATTAGTATTGACTCACAATCATTCAGAGAAACTGCAAAAAAAATTGAAGACTTGCAGAGTAAGGGAGCTTTAGATTCTGCTAAAGCTAAACAGCTTATTGAAGAACAAGGTTTTAACCCTGCTGAATTTAAAGAAACTTATAATGAATACTCAGGTTTAACTCAAGAAGAAAAAGATAAAGCTGCAGAGATAACTGGTTTAGGTATTATTGATGCACCTGTAAGAGTAGCAGGTAGAGCAATAGGTGAAGCTGGTAGAGATATAGCTAGTTTTTCTGCAGACGTAGCACCTAATTTAACTAAAAAGATTTCAGATAATTTTTCAGTAGTAGCTGATGCAGTAGGTCAATATGTACCTGAAAGTGTAAAAGAATTTTCAGATGAATTATTTGACCCTTATCATGGTGATGGTGTATATGGAACTGCTGAAGGAACTATAGGTAATATTGCCTCTTATTTTGTACCTGCAACAGGTATACTCAAAGCAACAAGAGGAGCACATACATTAGCTAAAGGTAATAGGTTTTTAAACTCAGGTTTAAAACAAGTATCAAATCTATTAGGTGCTAAAGGTCGTAAAGCTACAAAGGTAGCAGGTTTTCTAACAACTGGTGCAGCAGCAGCTACAATAGCTGAAGACCCTTCAGAAAATATAGTAAATACCTTACGAGAACAATTCCCTGAATCAACACAAATATTAGAAGGTCTTAGTGTCAACCCTGAAGATACAAGGTTGCAACAAAGACTTAATGCCTTTGTAAATAATTTAGGTTTTGAAGTTGCAGCAGTAGGTGGTATATCAGCTTTAATAAAAGGATATAATAAAGTTAAACCTTTAGGTAGAAAATTTGAACAATTGTTTTCTTCTACAAGAGGTACATCAGATAAAGCTCAAGAATTATTTTTAGGTTCAGATGCAGCAGTAAGTAATGCTTTTAAAGAAGCAACAGTTGATGCTAAAAAATTATCTAAGGTAATGAAGAAGAACAACATGAAAGACCCTGCTCAAGTTCAACTTGTTAATGATGCACTTCAAGGTGATTCAGTTGCATTAGAAAATATACCTACTGATGTTAAAGAAGTTGTTACTGAAATGAGAAATAATATAGATGAGTTATCAAGATTTTTTATTAAGAATGAGAGATTGTCCAAACAACTTGCAACTACAGTAGATAATAATTTAAATACATATATAACTAAAAGTTATCAAGCTTTTGAAGACCCTAAATATCTACAAGATATGTCAGATGCTATTAGAAGAAATGAAAAAAATATTTCAATGGGTAGACTTGACCAGATAACAGATGAAGGTTTAAAGAAGATGACAAACTATTTAGTAGATGATATTGGTTTAGAACCTAATCAAGCTTTTAATGCATTAAAGAATAGTGTTCAAAATTTAAGTCCTGAAGAGACTGGTAATTTTTTACTTGACCTCGCTAATAAAAATAAAGGTGGACAAGGTACAACAGGAGCATTAAAAAAAAGACAACTTATACCTGACCCTGTTAAAGCTTTTTTAGGTGAGATAAAAGACCCTACTTTTAATTATGTAAACTCTTATAAAAAATTAGCTGCTTATAAAGCTGAAGTAAACTTTTTAGAAGAATTAAAAAAGGACATGTTAAATAGTGGAGCTGCAGTTAATATAGCTAAAGCTAAAGGTCAAGACATAACTAATGTTCCTGATGCTTTTGTTAAAGCTGAAGACATAGTAGATGAAAGATTAAGTAAAGTATTTGGTGGTGGAGTAGTAAGAAAAGATGCAGTTAAAAATCCATTAAGTGATTTATATATTGACCCTAGTTATGCTAAAACTTTAAGAGATGGTATAGATGGAATAAATCCTACAAGTAGTTCTTTTTTTAAATATGCTTGGATTCCATTAAAAACAGGTTCACAAATAGCTGTTACTGTGTTCAATCCTATTACTCACGCAAGAAATGTTTTAGGTAACGTAGTATTTATGACAAGTAATGGTATGTCTCCTATTAATGGTGGTGCTTTTGATGCATCTAAATTTGTAGTAGATAAATTATTTGGTTTAAATAATAAAGAACTTACACAGCAATTTAATAAATATAAATCTTTAGGTATAACTGGTACAGATATTGCATCTGAAACAATAAGAAAAAATTTAAAAGATATAACTTTAAATACACCTGAAGTTAAAAAAAATATTATAGATAATTTATATAAAAAACTTCCTCAGAATATAACTAAGTATACAACAAAACCTTTAGGTAAAGCTGCAAAAAAAGCTATAGATAAAGTTATTGATGTGTACCAACTTGAAGATGATGTATTTAAAATAATGCACTTTGAGGGAACTAAGAAATATTTAAAAGAAGCATTTCCTAATTTAGCAGATGATGCTCTTGAAAGTATGGCAGCTCAAAGAACAAGAGACTTAATGCCTAACTATAAAATAGCTCCTGCATTTATTAAAAGTTTAAGATATATGCCTATAGGTGACTTTGCTACATTTGCTGCTGAATCTGCAAGAGTTGCAAAAAATTTAGTTAAGTACACAGTTAAAGATGCATTAAGTGGTAATGCCACACTAAGTGCAACAGCAGCTAAAAGATTAGCAGGTATGACTGCAGCAGGTGTAGGTGCAGATTATCTATCTGAACAATCTAAAATGTTCTTGGGTATATCAGATAAAGAAGAAGAAGCATTAAAAACTATTGGACCAGATTGGGAATACTTTGCACCTCAAATATATTTAGATAAAAAGAAAGTTGGTGGAAAGAAAGTATATGATACATTGTCAATGGCAAGTCTTGACCCTTTTGCTTTTCCTAAGACTGCAGCAAAGGCAACTCATAGAATGTTCTTTGACCCTAAAATAAGTGAACAACTTCTTTCAGGAGATATAGATAAAACATTACAACCTGAATTATTTAAAGTAGGTAATGCACTTTTTGATAGTATACTAGGTCCTTTCATTGGAACGTCATTAGCTACAGATGCTTTATTAGATGCAGCAGTTGGTCTAAAAGAAGATAAACCTTTTGGTGAAGTCGCAACTAAATTTATAGGAGATACACTGACACCTGCAGGTCTTGACTTTTATAGAAAAAGAAAACAGTATGAATTAGAACTTGCAGCAAAAGATAAAGAACTAGCTGATAAAGGTTATCCATCTTACACTTTGTTTTCTGAAAGAACAAAAGGTATTCCAGGCGAAGCTGACTATGGTGCTTTGTTAGGTGTTAAAACAAGAAGAATAGATATTGATTCCAGTGTTCCTTATAACATGGGTTATAGACTTAAAAATATGAATAGAGGTAAAGCATTATCAAGAGTTATGAAAGGCGACTTACCTTTTAGTGTTGATATTAAAAAAAGAATAAGAGAAAAAACACCTATAGCTTTGAATCAGATTAATGATAGTGATTTTGTTGAAGCTAAAAAAACAGATGAAAAAACTAAATTAAGATTAGAACAAGAATTAAGAATGTATATTAATGCTTACAGAGATTTAGGTTATAGTGA
>FUFK010041763.1_pt1 | contig 57879 bp, 50 predicted proteins | sample 1021851 | NCBI WGS metagenome assembly FUFK01 (sample SAMEA51879418, study PRJEB19060) | metagenome
CGTTGCATCGTAGTTCGACTTGAGGGCGTGGTCGGCCACCTGGCTGGCGTTGGCGCAGGTCAAGAGGTTGCCTTGGTCCGAGGGGTACATGATCAGGCGACGGCGCTTGGCAGCACCGCCAAGGGTCCCGATGTGCGGGTCGGTCAAGACGTAGCCGAGGGTCGCACAAACTTCGAACAGACGGCTGTACTTGTCCTCGTCGCTGGAGTTGCCGATCCACTCGTCAAGACCGGGCTCGATGCAGTGGAATTCCAGGGGGACCATTTCCGAACCGGCACCGAAGGCCTGTCGGACGGTTGAGGATTGCATCATGCCCATCATGGTGTAGAGCGAGGTCTTACCGGTCGTCATGAAGACGTCGGAAATCCCTTCCTCACCGAAGGACGAGCTTCGGTCGGGGAGGTTCACGAGGAGGTTGAAGGCCGTGGCCGTTTCTCGGTTGCCGTTGACGGCGGGCCAAATCCAGGTGTTCGGCCGGGTCATCAAGTAGCCAGAGGCGTCCTTACCGAAACCGGCTGGCGAGTAGCGAGTCCATCCCAGTCGATTGTTGAAGGACACGTTACGGTGCATCAGCGAAGGGTAGTAGACACGGTCGAGTGGGTCGGAGTCGGGAACGACACCGCGGTGGCCAAGACCCCACAGAATGACTTCCCATTCGGGGAATTCCTTCCCTTCCGTCCCGAGGAACAGGTGGTCGTCGTTGCGGGTGTCGCCCTCAAGGATGGCCCCGCCCATGCGCTCTTCGTCACCGGTTGAACAGAAGAAGAACGTCTGCGTGGTGAACAATTGCTTGGGCGTCCACATGTTGGCGTTGATGATGGTCTTCTGCTTCAGATAGTCAGCGAGGTTCGTGATCCTTCGCTCGTACTTGAAGCGGTCCGAGTCAATCCAAGAGGACCCCAGCACCAGGTTGGTGTTGAGGAGTTTGGCGCTCGCCGGCCCGATGTAGCGGGTCCGGGCGTCGGCCTTGGAGTGGTCNGANGCTGGNATNTCNTCCCACGGTCCCCNTGCGNGGNATGTAGGTNATGAANGTCTCGGNATCGAACTTGTCGTCCTGTGCACGTGTGACCACGGCTTCAACTTCGTCCATCAACTTGACATACGTCTCGTTGGGCAAAATTCGGCCGGTTTCTTTGAATGATTTGTCTGATACGCTGCGATGTTCCCACATTTTTCTTCACCTCAAAATTTCTTCTTTTCTTCAGGAGGGGCGTCCTCCTCTTCTTCCTCGGCTTCCTCGGCTTCAGCCTCTTCGGCTTCCTCGGCTTCGTCGTCAGTCGTCGTCGTCGTCATCGTCGTCGTCGTCGTCNTCNTCGTCGTCATCGTCGTCNTCNTCGTCGTCGTCATCGTCGTCGTCCTCAGCATCTGCATCGGGGTCAAGCATTTCGATGACCGTGTCTTCGGCTGTTTCCTTGGCTACTTCGGCGGCAGCGGCGGTGGCAGCGTCTTCTGCCTTAGCGATGATGTCTCCTTCAGAAACGCGGTCAGCAGATGCTTGGTCAAGGATCATGGCAGCGGCAGCGGCCATGGACGAGTCNACCATGGGGGCGCCACGGTAGACGTATTGAGCGAACAAACCAAACAGACCCAAGACGGCGCCAGAGGCGATAATCATCCCGCTGTTGTTGCGTTGAAGGTCGTCTGGATTGATGTTGGTTTCCGTACCGGTCTCAAAGATGGTGATGCCTTGAAGGTCATGGAACCAGGTGTTGGAAAGGACTTCGATGACGGCCCAAATGGCGTAAACAATCATCAGCAAGGATGCNANNTGCATCCACGAGCGGTTTTCGAGCACGAAGCCGGCCAAGCCGGTTGCCGGGGTGGTTTCTTCATCGGACATAGTGAGACCTCACTGGTGCGACCTTCGGTGGCCCACATTTAAATGATGTCCCATTAAACCGCTTCAAATAGTGCGTCTGTGTCGCGAACGTGGTCATTTTTTCCGTTGCTTCCGGCGTTGGGACTTTCCTTTTCTTCGCTTATTTTCCCATCCTTTCCCGCTTCGGCGGTCATCGTGCCAGAACCGGTTAGGTTGNTCCATCCCTTCGGGCATGTCATCAAAGGATTCAATCGAAAGGCGAAGTCCCCCCAATTCATTTTGCAGTTGTTTGACGTTTTCTCCACCTCGGCCGACCAGGGTCGCAACCATGTTTTTAGGAGCGTAAATCACAGCCGAGGTGTCGCTGGAAAACCGAACTTGACATTCAACGCCAACCCACTGACGGACCGTTTCCACGATGCGGTCTTTTGCCATCGCTCTGACTGGTGAAAGGTCATTGGTCACCGATCGCCCCTCAAGCGGAACGACGGCAATTTCTGAACCAAATGCAAACATTTCGTGCGTGAGTTTTCCGCTCGGAAATTCAACGACTTCAATGACCGGGCGGGCCAATTCCTCTTGCATTCCAGTAGGCGGTTTGACCGTCATTCGCAATTCCAAGACTTGCTGAATTTTCCCCGATTCAACATGGAGAATGGTATCGAGCACTTGGCTGACCAAGCCCAATTCAACCTTTCCAATCAATCGCTGAATCGCCTCCAAGGCTGAATTAGCGTGGGTCACACCCAACAGACCAACCCCTGCAAGGCGAACATCGGCGAAAATTTCGAAGTCGCGGGCGCGTCTCACTTCGTCAAAAATGACGAAATCGGGCCGGACAAGGAAGATGATCTCGGCCGTTTTTTCCAGGTCGCCTTCAAGCGGCGCATACTGCGTGATGCGGTCTGCTAGCTGCAAATCTCGAGGTGCTTCCATTGTTTTCACGAGCGCCCCCACATCGGTATCGAGGTATTCGGCAATGGCTTGGGCCAAGGTGGTTTTTCCGGACCCCGGGCGGCCGCAGATGAAGACGCCGCGGTGATGGTTACGAAGGCGTTCAATCAACCGCTGGTCAAGGTCGTAATCCCCGAGGCTGAGTTTGGCGACAGGTCGTACAACGGTGATTTCCCGAGCGTCGGAAAAGGGCGGCCATGCGGAGGTGATGCGGAGATCACCCAGTTGGATGACGCGGCAGCCCTTTCGGTCAATTTCCAAGAAACAATCGCTTCGGTGGCGGTGCTCTTCAACCAAGTTAACCAAGTCCTCTTCCACCTGCTCAAGTTGCAAGGTATCCCACGTCGTGGACGATTCAATCTCCACGAGTTGAAGCGAGCCAATCGCACCTCGCTTGACGCGTGGTGGACAATCCGCCTTCAGGAAAACGGTGTGAACGTCCTCCATCAACAAGGACTCAAGGTGGTCGGGCAGAGCGGGGTGGTCGCCGTGGGTTGCCATCGGTCCGCAGGTCGGTGCCGTCGGCCCTTGACCCTTCGCCCCCAGAACGGCGCAGTGTGCGGGTTCAAGCACCGCTTGGTTGCATCATGTAGCCGGTCAGCCAAAACGAGCCGATGAACGACAAAGAGAGGAGGTAAGCGCCCACGGTTGGGAACGCCCAAATGGAGATGGAAAGTTGTGCGAAGACGACGATGCTGAGCACCACGGCCAGCATGTTCCATGGGCCGCTGCCTGAGAGGTTGAGGTACTGAAAGGTTGATTCTCGCTCGGAGAGGCCCCAAACCACGCCGGTCAAACCGCACAAAACGATGAGGGTGAGAACGCCGTCCATCACCGTTCCTTGGAGGTACCAAACACCCAGACTGGCGATGAGGCTCGCCCCGAGCATGCGTTGAACGGTGGTCATGGAGAGGCCCATGCGTTTGGCCAAGGGCAGGGCATTCTTCAATTCTCGCAAAGAAGTGCTTGGTTCAAATTGATTCCTTGCCGCCGTGGGCGTGGAGCCATGCGCTTTGGTCGATGAGTCGTTCAATGGGAGGAAAGACGTGTTGCTTGGAGGCAGTGAGATGGGCCAAGAAGTACTTCCATTCCTCCACGAGTGCTTGATTTCCCGTTGATTGAAAGGCGGTTCTTCCCTGTTGATTGGTGATATCAATATCGCCGGTTCCGAAGTCAAGGGTGCCTTGGCCCAGCGTCCCCTCTACGTGAAGTAAACGGCGTTCTTGAGAAGCCGACCAGGCGACTTCAAAGGAGCCTTCTTGGCCTGAGGGGAATGTCAGGTTGACGGTGGCTGTATCGGCCGTGGTGGACTTTTTGACCACCTCTCCTGACATCAACGATTGGTCGAGCAGCCAAGCGATGAGGTCGAGTGCGTGAACACCCAAGGTCGATATCGGCTGGGCGCCGGTGGGACGCTCTCGAACGGTTTGTCGCTGGTAATGAACCGAACGAAGGTCGCCCAGCAGGTCTTTGATGCGAGATGTTTGAAGGTGTTTGATGGCGTAATGGTGACGAAGAATGTAGCCAACCACCAAGACGCTCTTTTCATTGAGGGAGGTGAGGAAATCGTTCGCCACCTCGTGGTCCAACGCCAATGGCTTTTCCACCAAAATGGGGATGGAGTGGGCGAGGGTTTCTCGAGCCAATTCAATGTGGGTGCTCGGTGGTGTGACAATAGCTACGCCGTCAAGCTGTTCATGGTCCAGCATTTGGCTGAGGGAAGCGTAAGTGGCGTCCGCTTGAATATGCGTCAATTTATCGGCATCGATATCGCACACCACCACCCGCCGCAAATGTCCTGCCGACTTGAGGGTCTGCAGGGCACGGAGATGGACGGCGCCCCACCGGCCGCAACCCACCAATCCAATCGTGAGGCCCATGGTCAACCCTCAACGATAATACGAACTGAGCCACTGGCCGTTTGCGTCTTTGTAGCGAATCTCAAAGTGCTCGGGCGCTGTATCCCACTGCCACCAGCCTTGGTCGTTAAAGCCCATGAATTCGTAAAGTTCTGGCGTGCAATGAACTCCGGTCACACCGTAGTAATGGGCGTGAGAGACCCGCGTGGTGATGCGGTGGAGGCCTGCCAAATACATCGCCAACGACGTGATGGCGTCTTGACTTGTTGGCGCCGATCGCCAAGGTATCGAAGGAAAGGGGTTGTGTATCGCTTGGGCGGGCGGGTCCAATCGAGAGCCTTGAGGTGCTTGTCGGGCTCGCTTGAGTTGTTGCCGCATGAATCTGCGGATGCGGTAGTGGGGGCGTTTTGCGTAGGGGCGGCGCATGAGAAATTTCTCTTCATAGGCGTACAACACGGGTTTGATGATGTCCCATGCTCGCTTGGTCAAACAATAGGTGACAAAGTGTCGGTTGGTCAACTCAACTTGATGCAGATGGGGCTGAAGATCTTCTTTGGACCCTGCCTCAACATTCCAAACTTGAACCGTTCCAACATCAGCGTAGGCTTCAGCCCAGTCGCAGAGGTTCAGCAACGATGTCAGGTAGGTCGGGCTCAGCTCGATGTCGTCCTCAACCAACACCATACGGTCGTAACCTTGCTCATCGAGCAATTCACGGCGAGCGCCGATGAGTTGGCGCCCAACACCCAGATTCTCGGGCCGGGCCACAATGGAAGTGTAAGGAACACCGCTCGCTTCAATGACGTCGCGAAGTGCGCCCTGTTCAGACCCAGGTCCACCATCGAGGAAATGAACGACATCAACGGTTCCGTTGGCCACTTCTGGGCACGTGCCCAGCGAGCGCAGCATGCGCTCAAAATGGTCCGGCCGGCCGAAACCAAAGGTGGCCACCGCTGTGCGCATGGTTCACCTCACACAGGACCCCCTCATGAGGGTGATGTTGAGCGTGTGGGGTCAAACATCCCTTGGTTCACGAGCGTCGTCATCCGATGAGGATTCCTCGGACCTGTCTTCATCCCGCTCATCGCTTTCATCGGATCTTTCTTCCGATCTTTCTTCGGAGCTTTCCTCTGCGACCGCCACATCATCGCCGTAGTAGTACCGTTCATAGACGTCAGAAGGGGGGATGGAAAGGCGGGCAGATTCTTCCATGGTGGTCAAGTTGGTGGCCGTGATGCCGCCGGGAGAAATCGCATACACAAAGTCGCCCATGAAAATTGAACGTCGGATGTTTTGCTCGCCCCAACCCCAGTATCGGTTGTCCTCTTCGCTATCGTAAAACGANGAGTGGTTCACTTCNCCGTACANCGAAAGGTTNCCNNCTGTTTCGTTCACCTCGACCAACAAGAGCTTGGAGATGTGTTGATATGACCACGTGTACCTTCCATTCTCGTAGGCCTCTGCGTATCGNTAGGTGGAAAGGGGTACGGCGAGCATGGACTTCGGTGCCCAATACTGGAAGGCTTTGGATTCGTACGTTGCTTCAGAAGACGNCCACGACCACATATTGGCTTGGTCGCGTGCAACCGGCGAAAGNCGCAAGAGNATCNGCNTGCTGCGGGTCNGTTGGNTCNACGATNTCGAACANAGAAATCTGNGTGCCCGACCAATCNAGNCCNGTNCCGTCTTCGTTGGCCGGNGCAAGACCGATGGTCAACAAATGGTCNCTTGAAAGCGGATGGATGTAGGTTGAAACACCAGGGACCTTNAGCTCGCCAAGGATGGTTGGGTTGGTCTCATCGGCGACGTCAATCACCCACAACGGGTCAATTTGTTCGAAGGTCACGATGTAGGCGCGGTCGCCGTCAAAACGTGCGCTCCAGATGCGTTCGCCTGGCGCAATGCCGTCCACGCGGCCCGCCTCAACAAGGACTTGCTTCTCCGTGTCAACATCGATTGAGCGAACGAGCGTGACGAGTTGGGAAGACATCGGTTCGGGGTCGTCCATCCACCATCGCGCCCACTGGCCAACGGTGGTTGCGACCCGAAGCACGCCTTCGTGCTCAGAGAGTGAAAATTGATTCAAAACGGTACCTTCGATGCGGCCTGAACCCGTGTACAGCGTCGCATCAGGTGCGCTGATGTCAAAGGTGTGAAGATTGGTCATCTCGTCCATATCGTCGTTGCCCCAAAACCACCATCCGGAGAACGCTGATTCAGCCAACACCAGCACATCGCTGGAGGCGTAGACTTGCGGGTAGGTGCCAACCACATGGTCCACTTCATAATCGAAGTCTGTGGAGGTCAGGTCGAGTGAGAAAATACTGGAGATGCCTCGCTCCATGCTGTCCTGCGGCGCAACAAAATCACGGCAAGCGTTGTCGCTCATGGCGTGAACGGCCACTTGGCCGTTGCTGTATTCATACACTTGAGGAATCAAATCGGCGAGTGTGAGGCGGTCAAGCGCTTCGCTATTGCTGAGCATCGTTTGGTAAGCCACCTTTTCTCGGATTTCCAAACGAAGGGGGTCGTCGTAGTCCAGGTTCCAATAACCTGTGGGGAGGTCAAGCCAGGACTGTACGCCCGGTACGTCCATCCAAGCGTGTGTAATGGTTCGGACGGTCCCTGCGATCTCCCGTGCCGTGATGTAGGAGCCTTCGATGAAGAGTTCGCGCTCAACATCGGGGGCACTGCGGTTCGTGATGTCAAAGACCGTGAACTTGGTCAAACTGCTCGTGCGCCACGAACCGTAGTCGTCCTCCCAGCCCATGGCATCGACCACCGGATGGGTTGATGGGATGGACCAAGGGTTCAGCGTTGAAATGACGACGAGTTGGTCGCCGTCAAGCATCATCGCTACGGGGTTTCCAGAGAGCGTGGTGTTGTACGCCTCTTCCAGCGCTCCAAATTCAGGAACACCGAAAATGTGGAGATTGCGGCCTTGAAGGTAGTAGATGTGGTAGCCGTCGGTCTTCACGAAATCGGCTTCGTCAACACCCGCTTCTTGGTTATTGGTGCCCGAGAAATCTTCGCCTTCAACACGGTTGGGCGCCGTCGTCCTTGGCTGAGCACCTGAACTGGTGTCGGCCACAGCGCCATCATCCATGGCCATTTCAGCATCTTCGGCCCACATGAAATCGCCGTAATAGTACTGCTCGGCGACCGCCTGCATGAGTTCAACCCGGTATTGTTCTTCGATGGATTGTTTCAGAGATCGCTCCAGTTCTTCGCAATCATCGTAGGCAAAGAGATGGGGGCTGGCGACCGTACGAGCCGTGATGGTTGACCAGTCGTCTGGCAACACCACATCGGGTACCTCGACGTTTTCTACAGGGTTCAGACAACCTGCCAAGAGCATGGTCAAACAAAGGCCGAGCGCTATGATTGGGGTGCGTTCCATGGAAGTATGTCGCCCCGGATTGGTATTAAGCGATTGGTAAATTGATTTGACGCTCAAACCGGTAACATGCCCTGTTGGTAAGCATAGCCAAGCCCGCCAGCGACCAACGCAAGCAGCACGACAAACATGAGGCGTTTCTTCTTCAGCTTCATCTTTTTCGGCTTGCCTGCGCCCGATTCAGACGGCATCACCACGGGAAGGTCGGGCAGGAGGGAAGCATCGGGGAGTGGGAGGGTTGCTGGAAGAGGGAGGAGTGGCCCCTCGTCGGCTTCAACTTGGATTCGGTCCGGATAGAGTTCGTCAAGGTCTTCAAGCCCCGGGGCTTCTGGGATGGCCCCCAAAATGGTCTTCCAAACGGCTTCCAAACTCTCACTGGATACGGGTTTTTGCAACCAGGCCACGGCGCCGGCGGAAAACGTTGCATTGCGTGCAAGTTCAGCCATCCTAGAGGGGGCGACAAAAACGATGCGGCTTTCGCCCCCGTGCTCCCTCATCTCCAACGCAGCCAAATGACCGTCCAACGAAGGAATGTCGAGGGAAAGAACCACCAGTTCAGGGTCCAAGCGAATGTATTCATCCACTGCTTGGTCGCCATCTTCGCAAAGTTCCACGTTGAAATTCCGGGTTTTGAACAAGTTCGTTAACCGCATGGAGGACATCGGATTGTTATCGACAATGAGCACCGTGGGTGCCGATTCATCGTCAACTTCGGTAACCAATCCCATGCCAATCAACCCAACGCAACGAGCGACAACTCATCAATCAACCGCTATTCTTCCTCGCCTTCGGGTGGAGTTGAGAGATCTTCAACAGGGCCGTCTTGAGGTTGGGTGAATGTTTCACGAACGACTTCGCTTTGGGCCTCTTCTTCCTGGCGTTGTCGGCGCCGTTGCGGCGCTTGCGTGAATTGCATTTGCAACTCACTGATGACCGCTCGGAGCATTTGCGTCTCCTGGTCGCTCAAATTCCCGCTGGTCTTCCGTTGAAACATGCGGAGAACTTCGATGCCCTCTCTTGCCTCACCCATGTTGTAGTGATACGTGCCCGATTGGTCGGGCAGAAAACCCATTTGCAAGAGCGTGGAGCGTTGCAACATTTGGACCATCTGAAAGAATCGGGCCGCGTCTTCATCCGCAAACATATCCGCCATGACGGGCGGTTACGAGTGGGGGTTTTTGTTCCCTACGCCTCACGCAAAGAGTTGGTTGAGAAGCCATTCGGGGTTGAATTGCATCAGATCATCGTAGCCCTGCCCAACCCCTGCGAAGACGATGGGGCGGCCCGTGGCAAAGGCGATGGAAAGTCCAGCGCCCCCTTTGGCGTCGGTGTCCATCTTGGTCAAAACGGCCCCGTCAAAACGCATGATGTCTTGGAACATCTTGGCTTGCTCGACCGCATCGTTTCCAGCCAATGAGTCGCCGACAAAGAGCGTCAAGTGCGGGTTGGTGACTTTTCGGACTTTGTTGAGTTCATTCATCAGGTTCGTCTTGTTTTGCATTCGCCCAGCGGTATCAACCAATACGACATCGATGCCCTTAGCTTTGGCTGAGTCGATGGCGTCGCGGGCAATGGCGGCTGAATCACCGCCACGCTGACTGGAAATACACCGAATACCAAGGCGTTCGCAATGCGATTCGAGTTGTTGAATGGCGCCAGCCCTGAAGGTGTCACCCGCCGCTGCAATAACCGTGCGGCCGTTGTTGAGAAGGCGTTGGGCTATTTTCGCCGCCGTCGTGGTTTTTCCCGTGCCGTTCACACCAACCAGCATGATGACCACGGGAACGTCGCCGGCTTCAATGAACCCGTTGACGGATGCATCAAAGTCCCAATAGCCGGCTTCAAGCAAGGCCTGAAGTGCGCGCTTGAGCGCTGCTTCCAGGACTTTTGAAAGGTCAGCGCCTCGGCGGAGACGCGCCCCTACGAGGGCGTTTCTGAGGCTATCGATGATGGCACTGGACGCTTGTTGGGAAATGTCCGATTCCAACAACACCCATTCGAGTTCTTCAAGCAAATTCTCGAGCGCCTCACCTGGTTTGATGATACGCCCGCCTTCCGAGACCACACCTCCACCAAGGTCAACGTCAATCGATTGGCCGCCCCCGAGTTGGATGGACGCTGATTGGCTCGACCCTTTCGGTGCTTGTTGAACATGGACCAGTTGACGACCGGTGGTCGTTCGCATCATGGACAAATCCACCTTGGACCCTTTTGGGCGAGCGACATCAACCGCTCCTCGCTTCTTCATTGCCTTCTTGGCCTTTTCTTCACGGCGGCGGCGTTCTTTTTCTTGCCGTTCGAGCAATTTTCGTTCTTTTTTGCTGAGAGGCACCGGGGCAATGGGTTCGTCGTCATCCCATGTCTCCCAATCATCGTCATCGTCTTCTTCGGACACCGTAGATTGAGGGGGTTCTTCGTCAACATCGTCCCAGTCTTCCTCATGTTCTTCCACTTGTGGAACAGAGGGTTGGTCAGCCAAGGCCTTCCCTTCATCCGAAGTTGCATCCACCGACAAGGCGTCGCCGTCGGTTTCCTCCGCCACCTCCTGGACGCGTTTGCGGAAACGGTCGAACAGTCCCATCAAATCCCTCAATCGTCCAATGTTAAATCGCCGCCGAACATGCCGCGCTTACGGGGACGTCGTTGGGTGGCGTCTGATGGCGCAGATTCGGGTGCTTCCGTTTCGGGGTTGGATGGTGTTGGTGGAGATTCGGTGCTCGCTTGTTGTTTGAGTGTTTCAGCGAGGCGATTGAACGTCTGTGCCGCCTGTCCCAACGAAGTTTCTGTTTGGTTCGACTGCTCCTTCAATTCGTCCCGAAGTCGTTGAATGTCTTCTTTGCGCTGGGTCGTGATGGAGCGTGCGTCGCTCCAAGGGCGTTCACCAAAAACGCCCGAGCCGAGGTCCACCAAGGCCACGCCCTCTTCGTCTCCCTGATGGCGGTAGGGCAGACTGATGCCGGAGCCAATGGGCAAGTGAGTGGAAATGCTCGACCCTTGACCGTGTCCGAGAAGGGTTTCAAGCACAGCATCGGTGATGGCGTGTTCTGCGAGAACGGCGTCGACCTGTTCGATGCGGAGATTGATTTCATCCAGACGTTTGCGCAGCACCTCGACTTCTTGCGCGAGGCGTTGAAGTTGTGTCCTATCAACCATGTCCGTCGGTCAAGGGAATCGCTTGGGGTTGAAGAAGCCCCCGCTGAGGTCTTGTCGTGTTGATGGCGGAACGGACAAAAGACGCGGCGGCCTGAACTTTATGTGGAAAGAGAGTGTGGTTCTTACCATGTTGCCAACCTTGAATGAGGAATGCGACCCGACGTACGCCAAGGTGGACGATGTTCTGGAATTGATTACCAAATCAAAATCTCTCCATATCTTGATGATACTCGACAGAGCTCGAAGGTCGCTTCGATTCACAGAAATCAAGCATCGCGTGGAGGCTTCTTCAACCACCGTGTCAAGACGCCTGAGTGAATTGGAGGTTGGGGGGCTCGTAATGCGTACAATCAATCCCCACTCACCTCAATCCAATCTTTACACGCTCACCGATGATGGCCGCCTCCTCAGCCCCATCATGCAATCCCTGTTTGATTGGGCCAAGGATTGGCAGAATGATGGATGATACGCTCCCTCATTCAACACATCAAGCGAAACACGCCGGGTGGGCGGTCACTCTTCTTCTTTCGTAGGAGCGATTGGCCCGCCCTTCGCTGCGATTTCATCGCGGAAGGTGTGGAGAATGGTCGGCTCGGTGGAGGTGCGTGGGTCGATTTCACCGACGCTGTCGATGTTGATCTTTCGGCGCATGATNCGGTGGCGGGACCCGAGNGTGGAGTACACTTTATGGGTCGCTGCCTCAGCATTTTCTGCTGGAACATCATAGGAAAATTGTTGTCGCTGACTGCCGAAAGGTGCGGTTCCTGATACTCGGTAGGCCTTCATCGGGCCATCCGACCTGCCATCCATCCTTAAACGCGCTGGCGCGGCGACGGGAAACAGATTAAGGAAACTCTAGCGCGTGGACACGGTATGCGGGGCGCTGTTTGGGCTGTGTTGTTACTGCTTTTGCCAGTGACCTCCGGCTTGACCATCACTCCTCCAACAGAAAACCACGTTCCACGGAACGGTGAACATCTTCTCGTACTGGAAGAAGATGTTTGGACCTCGGCAAAATGGAAGGTGTTGGAAGATGCTGGCATCCAGCCCCTGCGTAGCATCCGTGCCGATGCTTTGCTCGTTTGGGCAGAAAACGACCGTGAATCATGGCCCATGGATGTGGAGGTTACCGCTTCTCAATCCGCCCACTTGCGTTTGGGTCTTGACGCCCCAGCAGGGCCCAGTGATTACCGAATCCTGCTCGAACCAAGACTTCCTGATGATGGAATTGAACAAGTTCGAAGTGCGATTCACCGTGTTGGTTTGTCCATCGCATCCTCATCGCTGGATGTCTGGGGAAATCTGCCCGGTTCCTTGACCGTTCATGCACCGAGTCTCCAAGCACTCGAACCGCTGCTTCAAGCCGATGGCGTGCTCTGGATTGAGCCCGTGCTAACAACGCATGCACGCAACGGACAGGCCTCCGCCTTGATGGAATCAGGGAGTCTTGATGAGCACCCCTACTGGGCGGTGGGTTTGAACGGGTCTGGCATCGTTATTGGGGTTGCTGACAGTGGCCTTGATGCCGACCACGATTGCTTCCGTAACGCGACCACGCCCACCAGCGAGCATGCAGAAGCCGATGCGCCATTCCCAGCCGTGGGTGTTTTCGGTCAAGACCATCGGAAAATTCTGTACATGAACACGAGTATTGATGGAAACGACACGCCCGGCCACAGTGACTATCGTCATGGAACACACGTCATCGGTTCGCTGGCCTGCCATGACATTGGGAGTTATCGACAAGGCACCAAACCAAGCAACGGCTCCACCTTGGCACACGGTTCAATGTTGGTTGTTCAAGACATTGTCTCAAACAGCGGCTGGGAGCCTCCGAACGTCGATGCTTTGCTATGGGAAAGCTCCTCCTACGGCGGGGTTGTTCATTCGAATTCATGGGGCGACGACACCACCGCTTACACTGAACGCACGGCACAATTCGACGCTTATGCACGGGTGATGCCGTGGTCGCTGGCCCTCATCGCTCCTGGAAACAGCGGCGAGGGGGTGCTCGAGCCTGCCAATGGACGGAATGTGGTAGCGGTGGGTGCTACCACCAAATCCCTTGAGGATGGGCGTTGGGGTTCCTCTTCTTACGGCCCCACAGAGGCGGGAACCGACGGAATCTTCGTGTTGGCACCGGGTGGAAACATCCAATCCGCTGGAGCCGATGGGTTTTGGGATACCAACAACAACAACCTCCGTTTGTCTTCTGGAACGAGCATGTCAACACCGCATGCCTCGGGTGCAACAGCGATTATCCAACAACTCTACGAAGACGGTTGGCTCGTTCCCGCCCTTGCTCCTCTTACGCCGCATTATCTCAACGACATGAAACCCCCGTGGGCACAGTCGGCGCCGCTGGGTGCCTCGGTACAACTCGGCGAGGGTTTCACGCCCTCGGGGTCGCTTTTGCGAGCATCCTTGGCGATGGCTGCTTCGCCATTGCCCGAAGAGGTCCGAAACGGAGGGGAGGAAACTCATGAGTTGCACAACCCCTACGATGGATGGGGAGCATTGAACCTCAGTCGTTTATTCAACCCAACGAGCATTGATGGATTTGCTGAATCGCCAACCGATGATACATGGATTCACGACAGTTATCGGTTGACATCGGGCAGTGTGGAGGAATGGTTTGAGGTCAACAAGGGAGAAAGTGGTAACCTATCGGGCATGATTGACGCCGGTGCGGCGCTTGACGGGGTCGTTGGGCCGTTCCTGCAAACGGGCGACGTGTTTTCACAACGTTTGGCGCTCATCGACGGAGAGGATGTTCGCATTCGTATGGCCTTCCCGGCACAACCCGAGCCAGCGATGGTGGATGATTTGCAACTACGGGTCCGCCTTGAAGACGGGACTATTCTGTTGCCCGACCATCAACGGGAAGGTGATTTTGCACCAACGCAATTCTACCCGGGCATTGTCGACACCAACAACACCACGGCCTTCCCATCATCAAACGAAACGGTTGTCGGCCTCGATATTCCGCACAGTTATCTTTCAGACGCATCCTATCTGGATGTTGATGTCGTTGCTCGGTTCGTGCAACCTGGTGGCGAGGAAGGGACGACGGGTTTGGATGGGGATGCGGTTGGTTTTGCTCTCGTGGTGAAGGGCGTTCAACGCGATTCCACCGACTACATGGATAACGATGGGGATGGAGTCTTCAACATCGACGATGCGTGTCCGGACGTGCCCGCACCGCCAACCGATGATGCTGACGGTGACGGATGTTTGGATGATGCAGATGACGATGGAGTGGCGAACAGATACGATGCATGTCCTTACCTGCCCGCAGCTCCCAGCGACGATGCCGACAGGGATGGATGTCCCGATGATGATGATGACGATGGAGTACCAAACAACCTGGACCTGTGCCCGGACGATTCAGAGGCGGCGCCAGATAAGAATGGAGATGGGTGCGATGATAGGGATCAGTGGTTCATTGACATCACCGTTCTGGATGTTTGTTTCTCAACCTATTCTCCGGCGTGTTCCATTGATATACGTTCCATCGATGTGAAAATTGACGGGCGCACGGTGCATGAATTGACGACCGGCCATTCAGGCATCATGAGCTTGAACACCCATGGCGGTGAACATTCGTGGATGTACATCTTTAGCAAAGGCGAAGAAATAAACTTGGAAACGTTCTCGGAAGTTGAACTCAACATTGACATGAAATTTGCTCACACATTGGCAACAACCTCCGGCCGACAGTGGGGGTGGAATGACCCATGTTGGCCGGTTGGCTGTTTCAACGGGCCCCTCGTCAATTGGGAATTTGATGTCCAACTGCAAAACGGCGTGGACTCAGCACACCATCACGATGAGCGCATCGTATCAATTTCAAAGACGCTGTATGCGGCCGAGCCCACATTCGCTACCCACACGTTCACATGGTCGAAGGACCCTGTAGTGGACATTGACGGGGACGGATTCGGTGTTCCGGGCGTCACGTATTCAGGGCCGTGCACCGGTGTAATGTGTGTCATTGAAAGGAATAACGTGCTCGATGCGTTTCCAATGGAAGAAACGCAGTGGTCTGACAGAGACGGAGACGGTTACGGGGACAATGCTTCGGGGTATCGAGGGGATGTGTTTCCAAACGATGCTTCGGAATGGGCCGATGATGACGGAGATGGTGTTGGCAGCAATTCGGACCGTTGCCCTAACGATTCGGGCAATTCAACATTCGTCTTCTTTGGATGCCCCGATCGAGACGGGGATGGTTATGCAGATGCGGATTATGATAACGAATCGCTTACCTTGGCCAGTCACTACCTTGATGATTGCTCGAGTGTCTTCGGGACGTCCTCGTTGTTCATTTACGGCTGCCCGGACAGTGATCGCGATGGTCGCGCCGACCCGGGTGTTGAGGGGGTAATCGCTTCCGAGCTCGATCAGTGTCCAAACGAAAGAGGCTACGCATACATGGGGGCGCACATCGGTTGTTTGGACAGTGACGGTGACGGTTGGGCTGATGTTGAAGACGACTTGCCGTTTGATGGTGATTACTGGATTGACTCCGATGGAGACGGGGTTGCTGACGAAGAAGACGATTATCCAAACAATGCTCTTTATTCCGACACCGATGAAGTGGACCAGTTGTTTTGTGGCGGCTTCTGTCTCGGAATTATTCTCCTTCTCGTCTATGTTTCAAACAGGAAAGGGAAATCATCCGCTGAAAAGACGGTGTCGCTCGAGCAAAAAATGTGGCCCAGCGAACAAGAAGCCACCGTTGAGGACAATGGACCGCCCGACATGATCGTGGTAGGAAATCTTACCAACGAGAAATGAGGATGAGGTGGTGGTCTGCCCTCGTTTTTCATGGCCGGCTGGTCGAGGTGAGAGAATGTGTCGTTCTTTTTGCGAATCGTTGCATTGAAGGCTATTTTTCCCTATACATGCGGTTTTTTGACCACGAGTTGGGAAGGTGAACCTTGAAGTTCAGTGCCATACTGGAACAACCATCCCACGTGGGAAGGTGAAGAAAAATGAGCGACCGCCTATATGTTGGAATTGACCTAGGAACCTACCAATCAACCATTGCTTCGAGCGCTGGTAAACTGCACACGATTGAAACCGTCGTCGGCCGTCCAAAGGACCCCGTCGCACGAAATTTCCTCGGCCGTGATGTGTTGTTCGGCGAGGATGCCCTCAAGAACAAGCTTGCATGCAATCTCTACCGCCCCATGGCAGCAGGCGTTACCCAAGACGATGAAGCCAACTTGGCTGCCGCTAAGGCGTTCGTTTCCCACCTTCTTGAGACCGTTGACCCCGAAGAATTCGACGAAGTGCTTGGCGTCATTTGCTCACCAAGCCACGTTTCCTTTACGGACAAGTCCAACCTCGTGGCTACGCTGCGAGGACAAGTCAACGCCATCATGGTCGTGACCGAGCCCTTCGCCACCGCCTACGGCATTGACGAAATCGCCGGCTCCATTGTCGTCGACATCGGCGCAGGCACCACTGACATCGCTCGTGTCTACGGTACTTTCCCCACCGATGAAGACCAGGTCACCATCACCGAAGCCGGCGACTGGTTGGACCTTCAACTGATGGACCTCATCAAGAAGAAGTACACCGGTGCACAAGTCACCAAGGACATGGTTCGAAAGTGGAAGGAAGCCTCCTCCTATGTCGGTGGAGAAGCACACGAAGTGACCGTTGAACTATCCGTTGATGGAAAGCGCCAAGTGGTCGACATCGGCGATTTGATTTTGGAGGCCTGTGAACTCATCATCCCAAAGATCGGCAACGCCATCAAGCGCAACGTCGCTGGCGCCGACCCAGAGTACCAACAAATTCTGCGCAACAACATCATCCTCTCGGGTGGCGGTTCCCTGATTGAAGGCGTCGCTGACCGCTTGGCCAACGAAATCTCTGACATCGGTGATGTTCGTGTTTGGTGCGTTGAAGACCCCATCAACTCAGTCGCTGCCGGTGCACTCAAACTCGCCAGCGAAATGCCTGACGACATGTACACCTCCATCAACTGAGGCGGCTTGCAAAGAAGGGTAGCAAATACCCGCTTTCTTGCCTCTTGACCTTGGGAAGGTTCAAGTGTGGTAAATCTGCGATGCGTAGCCGTATGGCTGTAGAGAGTTCGTCACCCGGTGGCATCCGACGTGTTGGTTCGTCCTCAAATGACGAGCAAGCGGCGCTTGAAGGGATGCTCAAAGGCTACCCTGTTGAACAACTCGTCGAGGAAGTTCTGGTGGCCTGGGACGAATTGGGCAAGCGGAACGACGAATTGGTCGCCGTCAAGCAACGTCTTCGGGTGGTTGAACTCGATTTGGCCGAGCGCCAAGACAACATCGCTCCCGAGGTCGCACGCCTCACCGAAGCCGAACAAACCCTGAAGGAAAACGAGGCTCAAATCATCCATCTTGAACGGCTGCTCTCCGACGCTCGAGAAGAGTTAGCCTCTCAGCAATCGTCCCTCTCTCAACAAGAACGTTCGTCCATGGAAGGCGAACTTGAGCAACTTCGAACATTGGCCACCGAGCAAGACGAGGTCATCGGTGAGATGGAAGGGCGAATTTCCCAGATGGTTGAGGCGTTGGAAAAGGCTGCGGACGCTGGATTGACTTCGGTCACCGCTGAAGAGGTCCGTCTTCTCAAGCAACAAGTGGACGAGCGTCAACGACAACTCGATGTTGAAAAGGCAGCATCTGAAGCGCTTGAAGAAGAACGTCAACGCCTGCGCGACATCGCTGACCGATTGCGCGGTCTTCTCGATGCTCGCGACCGCCGATTGGCTGAACTCGAAGAGCAATTGGAGCGCGTCATGCAAGGGCCGCGCTCGGTCTCTGCTGAACACGACTACCTCGTTGAACAAATTGAAGAGTTAAAGCGACGTTTGTTGGAACGCAACCGTGAGTACGAATCCCTGCGACGACGTGAGCGCCGCCTCCACAACGATGTGTTTGAACGCGATGAGCGCATCCAACAAATGACCCTCACGATGACCGATTTGGAAGCCGCTTTGCAAGACCGCACGGCCGAACTCCGAGAATTGGAAGACCAGCGAACCTCAATGGAACATGAACTTCATTCTGCTCGCCGAAGCGAGCGCACCCGAGAAGTCGTGGGTCGCGTCTTTGCCGATTCCCTCTCCCTTGTACGCAGCCACGAGAGTCGAGAGCTCAAGCGTGAGTTGTACGCCAACGCCCCCGATGTTGAGCGGACCATCAAGGCACCAACGGCCGATGACATGGCGAAACTCGCTGAAGGTGAAGAGATGGTGCTTGAAACCGAGGAAACCGAATTGGACCCCGGTATGGAAGTCGACGGGGTTCGGCCGCCTTCTCCTGGTGGCACAGGCGACCCAGTGGTCTTTGACGACGAAGACGAAGACGAAAGTTGAGTCAAACCGTACAGGCTTGCACGAGGCCAAGCAACCGCTCACGAAGTTCGTCCATGGATGATGCATCCTCNGTGATGGTGCCGGTCACAATCCAATCAGCACCCGCCTGAACAGCGCGCTGAACATCTTCGGGCGTGCGTAAGCCGCCGCCAACCAATAATGTCAGGCCGTCAACCGAAGCGGCCTTCTCGATAAGGTCGGGGTGCACGGGTGTAGCCGCTCCGCTTCCCGCTTCAAGATAGAGCAGTGAGAAGCCGTACATCTTTGCGCACAATGCGTAAGCATGAGCCAGTTCAACATCGGTGGATTGAATCAAATCTGCCGCGCCAACCTCACCGACGCGCCCGCCTGGCGCACACACAACATAGCCAGTGGGCAAGGCCTCTACGCCAAAGCGATGGATGTAGGGGGCGCCGCGAACTTGTTCGCCCACCAAAAATTCCCGCTCGGTTGAATTCATCAGCATCATGAACGTGATGGCGTCGGCAGCAGGAGATAGTGCATGAGCGCCGCCTGGAAACAAAACGACCGGGACATCCCATTGGTGCTCGTCGCCCGTCGGGTCCTGGCTTGCAGCAAACATCCTCAATTCGAACGCCTCTTGAATCGCCGTGCAGGTCGCATGCACCACATCATCGGGCGTATCTGTTGAACCGCCGACGAAGATCATCTCTGAACCGCATTCCACGGCGAGCATGGCGCGTTGTGCGGCAACGTCCGCTGATTGCTTAGCAGGGTCGATGAGGGTGATGTGGCGTGCGCCGCTGGTTGGCCGCTGAACCTTTTCCAGCACCGTGGATTCACCGATATTCATGAGGCTCACCTCAAGGTCAGTGAGGAAAGGGCATAGGGGTTGCGCCCAACACGAAGAGGAGCGAGCCTTCTCAAGGGTTCACCTGTTCGGAAGGGTATGGGCGAAGAGGGGCCGTTCCGTCGCCTGCTGAATTACATGCGGCCTCATCGCAAGACCGTTCGGCTCGCAGCCTTTTGTTCGGTGTTCAACAAATTCTGGGACTTGGCCCCCCCGCTCCTCATTGGATTAGCGGTGGATGTCGTCGTGCTACGAGAGGATTCTATCCTCGCCGGGGCGGGCGTGGTTGACCCGTGGCATCAATTGGTCTTGCTTTCGGTCTTGACATTCATTATCTGGGGTTTGGAATCTTTGTTCGAATACTTCTATGGCGTCCTGTGGCGCAACCTCGCTCAAACCGTGCAACACGAGTTGCGTCTGGACACGTTTGACCACGTTCAACAACAGGGCATGGTGTGGTTTGATGAACGACAAAAAGGTGACATCCTCGCCATCCTGAACGATGACATCAATCAACTTGAACGGTTCTTGGACAAAGGCGCCAACGACCTCTTGCAGGTCAGCACCACGGTCATCGTTGTAGGTGCTGTGTTTTTGCTCATCTCCTGGGAGGTGGCGCTGTTCGCCGTGCTTCCTATCCCGCTCATTGTTTGGGGGTCGTTTCGCTACCAGCGAAGCCTTGAGCCGCGTTATGCCAAAGTTCGCAATGCGGCCGGTCAGATGAACGCACTCTTGGAAAACGACCTTTCGGGCATGTCAACCGTTCAGTCCTTCACGGCCGAGGCGAACGAATTGCGCAGGGTCGAAGTTTTGAGCAACGCCTACAGGGACGCTAACCGTGAAGCTATTCGTTTGTCGGCTGCCTTCACGCCGTTGATTCGGATGGCCATTCTCGTCGGCTTCACGGCCACCCTCTTGCTGGGAGGTTGGTTCACCCTTGAGGGGACCATGGCGGTAGGTGCCTATTCCGTTCTCGTCTTCATGACCCAACGTTTGCTGTGGCCGTTGACGCGCCTCGGTGAAACCTTTGATCTCTACCAGCGGGCGATGGCTTCCTCAACCCGCGTTTTGGACGTGTTGGCTTCCCCCGTAGAATTACAACAAGGTGATTTCGTCCCAGAAGGTGAAGAGAAAACGGCGGATTTGAATTTTGAAAACGTCTCTTTTGGGTACGCTGGTCGAGAGAAGTTGTTCGATGACCTCTCGCTGACGTTTGAACACGGGAAAACAACGGGGGTCGTCGGTTCAACGGGTGCCGGAAAAACCACGCTCGTTCGACTCCTCTTAAGATTCGCAGAACCCCAAGAAGGGCGAGTTATGTGGTGTGAACAACCCTTAGATGCATGGAAACTCCATGCTCTTCGTTCATCCATTGGTCTGGTCGACCAACACATCACGCTCTTCCCTACCACCATCATGGAAAACATCCGCTACGGCAACCCTACTGCCTCGGATGAGGATGTTATCAAAGCAGCCGAGGTGGCAGAAGCTTCGTCCTTCGTCGGCGAGTTGCCCGATGGTTGGGAAACCATGGTCGGTGAAGGTGGGCATCGGTTATCCGGTGGGCAGCGTCAGCGGGTTGCCATCGCTCGTGCTGTACTCAAAGACGCTCCGTTGCTCATTCTCGATGAAGCAACCTCAGCGGTTGACAATGAAACTGAGGCAGCCCTTCAACGATCCATACAGCGGATTTCACAAGGTCGAACGGCCATCGTCATTGCACATCGGCTCTCGACCGTTCGGCATGCCGACCGAATTTTGGTGCTTGAAAACGGAGGCGTGGTCGAGGATGGAACACACAATGATTTGGTTGCGCAGGGTGGCATATATGCCCGATTATGGTCAGTTCAAACGGGAGATGTATGAGAACTGGAAGAAAGTTCGCGCAGAATTTAGCAATAATACACCTCTTTAAATACTAAATCGCAAAGTCGTCGGACTGAGAACCATGAAATCTGTAATCTCAAAACAACGAAGCCTGCTTATGACTGGATTGCTGTTCCTCATCACTCTAGGAACGGTCTCTGCTGAAAGTGCTGCCCTTGACACCACCGACATGGTCGGCGTCTCATTCTGGCTCGCTACTGCAATGATGCTTGCATCAACTGTCTTCTTCATTCTTGAAAGGCAGAATGTTGCTGCAAAGTGGAAGACCTCTATGACCGTCGCCGCACTCGTCACAGGTGTTGCTTGGTACCACTACACCTACATGCGCGAGCACTGGGCTACTACCTACGCTGCCGGTGCAGGAGAATCTCCGCTCGTCCTTCGATACATCGACTGGTTGATCACTGTCCCATTGCAAGTTTCTGAGTTCTACCTGATTCTTGCTGCTGTCGGTGTCGCCACTGCTGCTCTTTTCTGGAGGCTCTTTGGCGCTTCCATCATCATGCTCGTTACTGGATTCCTCGCTGAATCCGGCCAGATGGCTGAGGGTATGACCTGGCCTCTTTTCATTGCCGGGTGTCTTGCGTGGATTTACATCATCTACGAGATTTGGTTTGGTGAAGCCAAAGAGAAAGTTGGTAGTGCTAGCGAAGGTACACAATTTGCATTCAAAGCCATGGCCTTCATCCTCACAATAGGATGGGCGATTTATCCCATCGGATTCGTTCTTGGACAAGGCGACGGTGGTACAGATGGATTGAACATCCTGTACAATATTGCTGACGTCGTGAACAAGACGGCTTTCGGTATGATGGTGTGGTACGCCGCAACCATGGACACCAAGGCCGCTGCAGCATCTGAAGAGTGAGTCAACACGGTTCTCCAACCCCCCGAAGCGAGGCGGCTCCGGCCGCCTCGTTTCCTAAGGGTACGAGTCATCGCTGACTCATTCTGCTGCTAACACTGCGGGGCTAGAAACGCCTCATCCACGCCTCAAGCGTGTGTGAAGGGCATCGACGGTACCACCAAGTTCCTGCCAACGCCCAGGTCATTGTGTACACCACAACGACAATGGCGGTCAAAGCAGGACTCCATTGGTGCATCTCATCATAGGCATGGAAGAGCGCAAAGGGGAGGAAGTGGAGCACGTATACGGTTAACGAAGACCGACCGAGGTCGGCAAATCGATACACCAATGAGAAGTGCTCTGCACCCCACCACAACAGGCTCACACCCGTAAGCGCAGCCAGCAAGAAGGGTGCGTTTGCAGGGAAGAACGTCAACGCTGCATCGCCTGTGGGAAGTGCCCACGGACGTTCCGCCATGATGCTCTGGGCGAGAACAANCGCAGAGATGCTCAGGCCAACAAGTGATGTCCTTCGAAGCCATTGATGCCGTTCCTCCGTATCCTGCAAAGATGCAATGGTGGAGCCAAACCAGGCGAAGACCACCCAGGGAAACACGGGGTACAAGCCTGTGAGGAGCAAATGGTACGCGAGGACAATGGGTGAGTCTGTTGAAACACGGGCGCCCCACTGTGAAGGCCCTTGCCAGCTACTGAGCATCAACGTCAAACAACAAACGATGGAAAACGCGAACAGGAAGTTCCGTGCTGGGGCATTTCCTCGGTGCTGAACAGTTCTCCAACACGGTTCGAGCAAGATGAGTGTACCCATCAATGAAAGCACCCCTGGTGTCCATGGTTCGAAGAGGTGAGGTGCGCTCATGTTGACAAGGAGTTGGCACAGGAAGAGGAAACCTGCTCTCCACAAGCGCTTCTTCGGCGTGAGTGGTTTTTGCGCCATGCCCCACCCAAGGANAGCGATGAAAAGTGGAGCCGCCAAACCACCTGCAGCTGAAACAAAGACTCCGAGGCCCATCCACAAACCGGTGAGTTCAGGCTCCCAGGTCGCTGCGGCATGCACAAGGATCATCAGAAGAACGGCCAAACCACGAAGGCCGTCGATGTGAATGAGACGTGCTTTTCCTTCCATGCTTGACACTCAGGACCGTTGTTTCACGTATTCAACGGCGTTGCGGAAGAGTTGCAAGCCCTCGCCTTCCCATCCATCCAATTCACCCACTGATGCATCGCTGCCGTGTCGGGTGTGCATCGGATGAAGCCACCTTGCATAGATGGCTTCTGGATGGGGCATCAACCCAAACACAAGGCCAGTNGCATCGCAAATACCNGCNATATTCCTCATGCTCCCGTTGGGGCTGAGTGGGTAAGGAAGTGCCTCATCTCTTCTTCCAGCGCCGGNCGGCGTTGAGGGGTCAACGTACCGGACGGTTAACTGGTGGTTGGCGTCCAATCGGTCGATGTCGCCTGCCGATGGCATCACGTATTTTCCTTCACCGTGACGAACTGGACATTCCATTCGCGTCATGCCTTTGGTCCAAATGCACGGGCTATCCGGGTCAAATTCCAAGGTTACCCAACGGTCCTCGTACCGGCCGCTATCGTTGAGGGTCAAACTGCCTCGTTGGATGAAATCGGGGGAATGGCCCGCTTCTGGACCAGGTAAAAGGCCGGTCTTGACAAGCACTTGAAAGCCATTACAAATACCGATGATGGGTTTTCCCGCATCGACGAAACTTCGCAGTGCGTCTCGCATCGCAAATCGCATTCGGTTACCAAGAAGGCGCCCGCTTCCAAGGTGGTCGCCAAAGGAAAAGCCCCCTGGAACGGCAAGAATGTCGTAGTCTTCCAGACGCTTGTCGCCTGAGATCAATCGGTTCACGTGAAGGCGTTCAGCGGTTGCGCCGACCAGTTCAAAGACGGCTTTTGTTTCGTGGTCGCAATTGATGCCAAAACCAAACAATACCGCAACACGTGGAGTCATCAAACCACCCCTCCGGTCAAATCCAAGGTGCCTTTCCACAGGCCCGCCATGGATTCAACATCAAGCTCCACCAATTCATCATCCCCGTCCGTGATGGTGAGAGAAGGTGAGTCTGACACCGTTCCCAGCACCGTGGTTGGGTGGCCCTTCATGGCCGAGAGGAAAGCGGGTTCATGCTCTGGGGAGACGGCCACGATGATTCTTCCAAGGGATTCACCCCATAACCGGCCCCATACATCGCCAGAGCCTGTGCCGTCGATGTCAACTGCAGCGCCCGTGCGTCCGCCGATGCACATTTCGGCAAGGGCCACGGCCAATCCGCCTTCGCTGCAGTCATGAGCCGTGCGAACCAAACCGGCTCGGATGCTCTGAGAAAGGGCTCTGTAGGTAGCGAGGTTTTGTTCGGGATGGGGAAGAAGTGGTACACGGCCCCCCACGCCTTCGGCCTGCCCGTTTTCGGTCATCATGAACGCGAGTTCAGAAGCGCCGAGTTCTTGTTTTGATTCGCCGACGAGGTAGATTTTGTCGCCGTTGAATTTGAAATCACTCGTGGCACTCTTTCGCACGTCAGGGTGGTCACCAAATAACGAGAAGAGAAGGGTGGGTGGAATTGAGATTTTGTCTGGGCCGGTACCGTAATCGTTCTTCATGGAGTCCTTTCCACTAACACAGGGAAGGCGGTAGGCTCTGCAAACCCGTTCGAGTTCTCGGTTGGCGCGGACGAGTTGTGCGAGTTTGAAACGGCCGTCGGGCGTCTTGATTGATTCAATGGGGTCAGGCCAGCAAAAGTTGTCCAGGCCCGCCATTTTGTCAACGTCCAAACCAACACAAACAGCGTTTCGTACCGCCTCATCAATGCTCGCGGCCGCCATGGCGCCGGCATCAATATCCGAATACCTTGGAGCGATGCCGCACGAAATCACAAGCCCGTGTGGGTCGCCGTGAATGGGGGCAATAACCCCTGCATCGCCGGGTCCATCTCGCTCAACCCCAACGAAGGGTTTGATGGCTGTTTGAGCGATGACCTCGTGGTCGTATTGGCGAACCCAGGTCTCTTTGCTGGCGATGTTGGGGCGTTGAAGCATGCCTTGGAGAAGTTCGGAGTGGTCTGCCTCGGCGGGGGGTGTAAAGGATGGGATTTCTGGCGGGCGCCACTCCGATTCCAGTTGCAGCTGCGGCACACCTTCGTGAAGAAATTCGATGGGAAGATACGCCACGGTGGCGTCAGCGTATCGAACATGGAACATGCCGGTTGAGGTGAAGGTCGCCACCGCCGTCGCTTCCACTTCGTGAAGGTCAGCCAGCGCTTCAAACGCTGCTTGGTCTTCTGGTTTGACAGCGATCGTCATGCGCTCTTGACTTTCGGAAACTAAAATTTCCCATGGCGAAAGTCCGGCTTGCTTGAGGGGAACTTTCGCCAAGTCAATTTCACAGCCGTTCGTGTATTCCGCCATTTCACCGATAGAGGATGAAAGTCCGCCTGCACCGTTATCTGTAATGCAAGTGATGAGGCCTGTGTCCCTGGCCTCAAGCACCATGTCGAGCATTTTCTTCTGTGTGATGGGGTCGCCGATCTGCACGGCGCTGGAGGGTGATTCTTCGGTAAGTTCCAACGAAGAGAACGTAGCGCCGTGGATGCCGTCGTAGCCAACTCGCCCACCGACCATGTAGACGATGTCGCCTGCGACCGGGGTTTTGACGTGGGAAGGTCGTCCGTCAGGTAACTGACGGGGCATGATGCCGACCGTACCGCAATAGACCAGCGGTTTGCCGATGTAGCGGTCATCGAAAACGATGGCGCCGTTCACCGTAGGAATGCCNGATTCATTACCACCAACACGAACACCGGCGTGGACGCCACGAAGCACTCGGGAAGGATGGAAGAGGTTCTCTGGTAGTTGGCCCTCCCAATCGGGGGGACCGAAACAAAACACGTCCGTGTTGGCGATGGGGCGAGCGCCGAGGCCGGTTCCGAGGATGTCTCGATTCACGCCAACAATGCCGGTCATGGCGCCGCCGTACGGGTCAAGCGCCGAGGGGGAATTGTGGGTCTCGGCTTTCATGCAGACGCTCCACTTGTCGTCCCAAGCGATGACGCCGGAGTTGTCGTGGAAGACGGACAAAAGCCAATCCACGTCCTTTTGCATGTCGTGGGTGGGTGTCATGATGTGCGTTTTGAACAAGGAATCCACGACGGTGTCTTCACCGGTTTCATGGTCGACGTGGTGAATGCGGGAGGCGAAGATCTTGTGTTTGCAGTGCTCGCTCCATGTCTGGGCCAAACACTCCAATTCCACATCGGTCGGTGCGTGAGGTGAAATGCCCATTTCCGTTCGCTGTTGGCGCACAGTTTCGTCCCGGTAATGCGCTTGTATCGCGTGCATCTCGTTGAGATTTAGGGCCAGTAGGCCGGTGGTGGAAATCTCTTCCAACGTTGCGTCGTCGCATTCAAGGTCGACGGATTGCGGTTCAATGAACACTTGTTCTGGAGGCGTCGGAAAGGATAATTCGGGCCAATCTTGGGAGGTACAAGCGGTTCTATCGGCGACCAATGCACGTTCAATGAGGCCGTTGTGCAGGCTTCCTGCAAGCCAGTTGGCATCGCAATCCACTGGAAGACCGTAAAACACGTAGGTTGTGTAGGTCGCGATTTTAGCATCAACATCCGTTGGAAAGAGGGTGAGAAAGCCATCGGTCGCTGCTTTTCCGGGGTTGTCGGTCACGCCTGGTTTGAAACCCACGGTGATGACCGTTTCAGGGCCGTCACCAAACGTGGGGGTGGTCAGCATCGTCGTGTTCGCAGCACCAAGTTCGATGATGGGGTCGGCAAAAAGGTCGTCAACGCGTTCAGCAATGGACTCGGACGGTGTTTCACCACTGATGAGATACCCGCAAATGGAGCGAACTTTGGCCACCGTGATGTCGTGGTCGGCCTTGAGTTGTCGTCGGACAACATCGCCTCGCACATCGCGCATTCCTTCCCCTTGACGGGGTGTGACTTCAACGCGTGTAACCGGCATGTTGTCCACCGCGCCCTTTGGGCGAGCGGAGGTTATCCCATGCGCTCTTTGTAGTCTGCGCTTTCACTTTTTCAGCATCTTGGCCAAGAACTGCCCCGTTGCGCTATCCCTGACCTTCGCCACATCTTCGGGAGTACCTTCTGCGATGACTTGTCCGCCACGTTCACCACCCTCCGGCCCCAAATCGATCACCCAATCACAGGATTTCACGACGTCAAGGTGGTGTTCGATGATGATCATGGTGTGGCCCTTATCGCGAAGTTGTTGCAAGACGGTGATGAGTTTGGCAACATCACTGAACGACAGGCCGGTGGTGGGCTCGTCGAGGATGTAGACGGTGTGTTTGTTTGGCATCCGCCGCAATTCGCTTGCGAGTTTAACACGCTGTGCCTCGCCTCCAGAAAGGGTGGTGGCTGGTTGGCCCAACCGAATGTAGCCGAGTCCGACGGCGTCCAACGTTTCCAATGTCCGGTGAATTTTTCGATGGTTTTTGAAGAAAGAAACGGCTTCGGAAACAGGCATTTCCAGCACATCGTGGATGTTTCTGCCGCGCCATTCTACTTCCAAGCATTCCCGTGTGTAACGCTTCCCATTGCAAACATCACATGTGATCCATACATCGGGAAGGAAGTTCATTTCCAATTTAATCGAACCCCCACCCCTGCAGGCTTCGCACCGGCCGCCTTTCACATTGAAGCTGAATTGGCCGGGTTTGTAACCGCGCTCCTTGGACAGTTTTGTGTTTGCAAACAGAGCTCGGATTTCATCAAACACCTTGGTGTACGTGGCGGGGTTGGAACGCGGTGTCCGACCAATTGGAGATTGGTCGATGATGATGGTCTTGTCAACGTGCTCAACGCCCTCAATACTTTGGTGCCGTCCGGGAACGACTTCAGCATTGTGGACTTGCCGCTTGAGTGCGGGCGCAAGAATGCCCGAAACCAGTGAGGATTTTCCAGAACCTGAAACGCCCGTAACGGCGGTCATACAACCGATTGGGAAGGCCGCGTCGATGTTCTGGAGGTTGTTGTGCCGTGCACCCTTCACGGTGAGGTGGTGCTTTCCAGGTGGCGTCCGTTGTTCGGGCCATGGGATGCTTCGCCGGCCGCTCAGATAGGCGCCGGTGATGGATTTCTCCGTGGCCATGACCTCCTCGGGCGTACCGTTGGCCACCACTTCTCCACCCTCAAGACCCGCGCCCGGCCCAAGGTCGCAAAGCCAATCCGCTTGACGGAGCGTTTCCTCATCGTGCTCCACCACAAGCAATGTGTTGCCTAAATCGCTCAGTTCTCGCAGAGTCTGCAGGAGACGATCGTTATCTCGTTGATGAAGACCGATTGATGGTTCGTCAAGGACGTACATGACGCCGGTAAGGCGACTCCCGATTTGGGTTGCCAAGCGAATGCGTTGGCTTTCACCACCTGAAAGTGTGTTGGCCTTTCGGTCAAGTGTCAAGTAATCAAGACCGACGCTATCCAGAAAACCAAGGCGCCCTTCAATCTCTTTGATGATTTCATTGCCGATGAACATGCTGCGCTCATCTAGGGGTTCAAGGAGGTCTTCGAAGGCCGCCGGCGGCCCTTCGCCCGCTGGATTCCAAGCCCGAACAAGTCCGAGTGCATCGTGAACCGAACAGGCACTGACCTCAGGAAGACGAATACCTCCTACGCTGACATAGCGAGCGGCGGCGTTCAACTTCTCACCACCACAGGCCGGGCAATCAAGGTCGGTCATTGTGGCGATGAGGCGGTTGCGTGTACGTTCCGATGTGGTCTCGGCATACGTTTTTTCCAGGCGTGGAATGATGCCTTCCCAAGGTTTGCTATACTTGTACTGTGAACCGTTTTCCGAAGTGAATTCGTAATGGATAATGGTTGAACCCGAACCGTGGAGGAGGATGTCTTTCTCGTCTTCATCGAGCATCTCAAANGGGAGGGTTGTTGAGATATTGTAGTGAGCGCATGTGCACTCCAAGAGTTTGCGATACCACGAAGGGGACATGGATTGACGCCACGGAATAACGCACCCGTTTGAGACACTCATGCTGCCGTCAACGATGAGGTCGACGTTGAATTGACGCTGCACGCCAAGGCCTTGGCATGTACTGCAAGCACCGAGGGGGGAATTGAATGAGAAGACTCGAGGAGAGAGTTCGGGCATGAAAGCACCGTGTTCGGGACAGGCAAAGTCCTCGGACCAGGCGATGGTCTGTCCCTTTTCGGTCAAATGCGCATGGGAATTTTTACTCAATTTCTCCGTACTCTTTGGGGCATCAAGACTCTCCACAGCCAAGGTGCCGCCGCCCAAGCGAAGAGCTGATTCAACGGCTTCGGTGAGGCGTTGTTTTCGGTCACGTGTGCAACGGAGGCGGTCGATGCGGACATCGATGTCGTGCCGGAATGTCTTATCCAAGATCGGTGGCTCTTCAAACGACGTTTCGTGTCCATTGACGCGCCCGTTAAGGTAGCCCTGCTCGACCAGTTGACGAAATAATTCTGCATGGGTTCCCTTGCGAGCCCGAACGACCGGACTCCACACCGCCACGCCGTGGCCTTCCATACGCCAAAAAATGTCATCGACTATCTCCTGAACGGTTCGGCGTGCCACTTCCTTCCCGCAGGTCGGGCAGTGGGGTTTCCCGATCCTAGCCCAGAGAAGACGAAGGTAGTCCTGGATTTCGGTGACCGTCGCCACGGTGGAACGCGGGTTATGGCTGCCTTGCTTTTGGTCGATGGAAATGGCCGGGGAAAGCCCTTCGATGGAATCGCAATCGGCTTTTTTCATTTGACCGATGAACTGTCGTGCATAAGAGGAGAGGCTTTCCACATATCTTCGCTGGCCTTCGGCGTAAAGGGTGTCGAAAGCAAGGCTGGATTTGCCCGAACCCGAGACACCTGAAATCACGACAAATTGGCCTTTTGGGAGTTCAACGGAGATGTCTTTGAGATTGTGGGTGCGTGCCCCCTTGACCTCAATCCATCCGTCTTGACCCGCCGACATGATGGTGTCTCCAANCTGTTCCACCCGTCAACAGTTCTTCAAGTCCTGCTTCCTCGCTACATGTCTGTGCTACGAGTCAAAACCCGCGCGGGGTAGGTGCTTCAAAACGAACGGGGTCGTCAGATTCGGGGTGAAGGAATTCCAAAGCCGAGGCGTGCAGCATGATGCGTTTATGGGGGTTGGTCGCCGCTCCATGTCGTTCGTCACCGACGACGGGCGTTCCGAGATGTTGCATCGCCATACGGATTTGATGGCGACGTCCTGTCTCGATGGAAACTTCAACGAGGCTTGTTTCATCGTTTGACTCAAGGACGTGATAGTGTGATATCGCTTCTTTTCCTTTGGGATGGGTCTTGTTGACGGCTTTGATGTTGAGGTGTTTATCCTCCAATAACCAACTTCGTACCGTTCCCGAAACCGGGTTAGGGCATCCTTCAACCACGGCTCGATAGGTGCGATGGACACTCCGGTCCTGGAATTGTTCCTGAAGGTCGTTTTTCGCCTGTTTGGATTTCGCCATCACCATGATGCCCGAGGTCGCTTTGTCAAGCCGATGGACAATGTAACACCACGCTTTTTGATCCGACCACTGGAGATAATCCACACATCGGCTGTGGAGTGTGTCTTGTTCCAAGCGGTCGGTCGCCACCGAGAGAAGGTGGTGGGGTTTGTTCACTACGAGGAGGGTGGTGTCTTCGAATAAAATGTCGAGTTCCACGGGAGGTTTTACCGATGGTGGTGGGGTGCGTTCTTCCGCTCGTTGGCGCTGCAGAACCTCAATTTCATCGCCTTTTTCCAAGACGTGTTTGGCTCGATGAACAACGGCGTCATTGACCAATACTCGGCCTTGAGTCAGCATCTTTCGCAANGTGGTGGTACTCGAGTTGGGGTAGAGCTGCCGTAGGGTGGCCAACAAATCCCCCGAGTTGGTTTGTGTGTGTTTCATGCGATCACCTACAACACAAGAACATCAATCCACGTCCCAACTTCACCTGATTGGCCGGGCTGTAATAGCGTGAGTCCATCGGCGCTTGCAAGGCTTTCGAGATTGCCGGACCCTTGATGGCGCGGTTGGTAGGCCATCATGCCTTCATCGGTTGAGACAAGGGTCACGCGTCGTAAGGTAACACAATCCTTGGTCGATTTGACCGGGTCGCACAATTTCGCTCGAACCTTCCATTCCTTCGGCGCCTCCGTCGATAGGTTGTGGCGAAGGTAGGGCGCGACCAACATTCGGAACACGACATGGCTTGAGACGGGGTTGCCGGGAAGGCCAAACAAGGGTGTTTCATTCCACAAACCAAACAGTGGGGGAGAGCCAGGACGAATTTTCATCCGCCAAAAATGGATATCGCCTTCTTCTTCCATCAATCGGCGAACATAGTCAAATTCACCCATTGAGACGCCCCCAGAAGTGAGGATGATGTCGCAAGTTTTGGCCGCTTCATTCAGCGTTTGGCGAAGGGCGTCCATGGAGTCTGCAACGGACGGGAATCGAACCGGATGATGCCCTGACCATTCAACGAGTCCTGCAAGACCAAAGGAGTTTGACTCGTAAATTTCGCCGTGCTTCAAGGGCTGTCCGGGCGACTTCAATTCATCCCCTGTTGACACGATGCCAACGTTGAGGTGGGCGTAAACTGGAAGAGTGTCGTACCCCATGGTCGCGCATAAGCCAACGCGGGACGGTGTCAAGTGTTGACCCTCCGATAGTGCAATGACGCCCTCGCGCAAATTCTCACCCTTTTTCCGGACAAAATGTGGTTTCGGTGCCTCAAGAAGTCGTACCCGTTGGCCGTCCACTTCGCAACGCTCGATGGGAAGAATTGCGTCAGCACCGGGTGGCATCGGTGCACCGGTCATGATGCGGACCGCTTCACCCGCAGAAACGGTTTGTGCTTCGTTTTCGCCGGTGGCGGCTTGAAGGCCAACGATGTTCAGTGAAAGAGGATAGGTTGCTTCGGGGTCAAACTTGCAGGCAAAACCATCCATGGACGAATTGTCAAACGGGGGGTCGTCCACTTTGCTGGCTAAATCCTCAGCCAAGACCCTGCCCGTGCACGCATCTAAAGGAAGGTGTTCGACCTTTGTCTGCAAAGGCGTAGCGTTGCAAATGGCGCGCGCTTCTTCAACCGAAATGAAGTACGGTCGGCCATCCATGTTAGCGCCATGCAGGGGTTGTGTTTGAGCGTGTGGGTCAACGGTAGAATCATGGAGGGGGGTTCAATGCACGGACATGGTTGACGGTGTGGCGCTCGGTCAGGCGATCCAAACCACCTTCATCACCAGCGGGACGGCCACGGTTCTTGCCACGCTCATCGGCGTTCCTCTTGGGGCCTGGTGTGCACGCCAAAGCAGCGTTCATTTTCAACGATTGAAAACGCTGGTCACGGCACTTTACGGCTTGCCGCCGGTCGTTGTTGGTGTCTTTGTGTACTCGCTTTTTTCAAAATCTGGAGCCTTGGGGTCGCTGGATTTGCTCTTTACGGTTGAAGCCATGATCTTCGCCCAAACTTGCCTCATACTGCCTCTGGTTTGGGGNGGTTCGTGGACGGCCTTCGAGGGCGTCGGTCGGGCTTATAGCGACACCCTCGCCACGCTAGGTATCAATGAACGACAACGTCTTGGAATGGAGATTCAACTCGCAAGCAACGGCGTCTATCACGCCATCGTCATCGCCTTTGGTCGAGCGATTGCGGAGGTTGGTGCTGTCATCATGGTGGGCGGGAACATCGCTGGAAAAACGCGGGTGATGACCACNAGCATCGTTCTTGAAACATCAAAGGGAAATATGGAGCAAGCCGCTTTACTCGGTCTCTTACTTCTGATACTCTCGTTGAGCTTGGTTGCTCTTGCCGCCATGGTGCGGCAGCGAAGAAAAACCACAAACGTGCCCTTGCTAGGAAAAAAACTTCCTTCCCCGACACCGTTTGAAGGGAGTGGGGAGGCGGTCGTCCGGGTGGAAAAAGGAGGTCGGGTCGTGGTGAATGATGTGGTCTTGGATTTGGTCCCGGGAACCATAACGGTGGTCGTGGGTGAGTCGGGGGCTGGTAAAACGACGTTGTTGAAAGCCCTCGCTGGGTTAGAAAACGACGATGTCCAATGCGGACCGAAAGCATGTGTTTACGTTCAACAACAACCCGTCGTGTTCACCAATTCCGTGGCGGCAGAACTGATGCTTTCCCACCGCCTTTTCCCCGATTTGACTCCTTCTGGAAAGGCGTACAGCGACCTTTTCCAGTTAGATGAATTAGCAAATCAAGGCACTGCAGAATTGTCGGGAGGAGAACGGCAACGGGTGGTGTTGGCTCGGCAATTTTCGCTTGCACCCTCCTTGTTGCTCTTGGATGAGTGTACTTCGAATCTTGGATGGCTTCATGTTCAAACGATTGAACGGGAACTTCTCCGTTTGAAAGAAGGAGGAACATGTATTGTCATGGTAACGCACAACATTCCACAAGCCCATCGTCTAGCCGATACGATCCTTGTGTTGCGAGAAGGAGAGGCCTTACCGGTCGACGACCCGTTCGCTGCATCCCTTTTGAAGGGAGAATGGATTGATCACGAATAGACGAAGAACGCCGGTTCACCGTTGATGGTGTAGTTCGTAATCGTCGCTCTTCCTTCATTTATTAAGTAATTTTGGAAGTGGTGAGCGACGGGTAGGTTTGTTTGCGAGACGATGAGGTAAGCGTAAGGATTTGAGACAATATCGTCCTCAAATTCGTAGCGTTGGAGATCTATTTGTGTTTGAAATTGAAGTGCAGTTCCACGGTCGGAGATGGTGATGCAGGATTTTTCATCCGCCATGTTGATGGCTGCACCCATGCCCTGGCCAATGGAATAATACCACTCACCTGGTGGATGGATGCCGTTAGAATCCTCAATAAGTTCGATATCTTTCGTTTCGTTAAGGTACAACCAAATGGCTTGTTCCTTGGCATGGGTGCCCGAATCATCGCCTCGTGAAACAAAACAATGTTCCTCCGTTGCTATCGTTTCAAATGCGTCGAAAACCGACCCCTCAAGGGTGATCGGGGAAAGAAGAACAAAGGCATTGTAAGCAAAAGGAATGCGTTCTGAAGCATGGCCTTCATCGATAAATTGTGCTTCCAAGGTTGGGGCGTGAACGATAAGAGCGTCAACATCGCCCGTCCGGCCGAGTTGAAGAGCTGCTCCTGTTCCAACTGCGACGTATTCAACATCAGTTTGGTGAATCGTTTCAAATTCCTCAATTAAGACATCGAGTAAACCCGAATCTCGCATGGAGGTGGTGGTTGCTAGGCGAAAGGATGTGGTTGATTCGTCCACTGGAGTAAAACAACCAGCCAGAGGAAGAAAAAGCAAGGCGAGAAAAAGTGCCTTGAGTTGCATCTCAATCGAATTTCATGACGTGCCCGCATTCTGGGTACGTGCACGAGACGGTGTATCGGGAACGTTTTGGTTTTGGAATTTTCAACATCGAACCGCACATTTCACATTGCACTTTGATCGTTTCAGGGCCCGTTGGTTTGGGTGCATCGGTCAAGGTGCGACCGACATCGGTGGACCAACCAAGGGAGTCAGAGTACTTGTCTTCCGTGGCCTTCAACTTGGACTGACGAAGTGAAAGTCGCATCTTGCGCTTGCGCTTACCTTTTTTCTTCCTAGGGGTCTTTGCAGCCATGGGACTCATGACTTCGCTGAGCGTGGATGTATTCAATGACTTCGCTTGGTTGATATAGGTCAAATGATTGTAATTCCGATTAACAGATGCCGTTTTTGCCCTTTGAAGGCCATTTTAATTGACAAATTACACGTTCTTGAAAAAAGGGTTGGATGGAAAATTGTTGGAACGAATCGAGGCGAACGATTGGAACCGGCGCGTCATGATGGTTGAATTTTTCAAATTCAGTGCTTTTGGTCTGTTTAATTCTGCCTTTGCTTGGATCTTGTACGAGGTTCTCTACAAAGTAGACCTCTGGCCCGAACATAGGGCCGTTGCAGCCTGGAGCGTTTCCTGTACAATTGGGATGATTCAGGCGCATTACGTCCACTACAAATTCACCTTCGACTCGAATTTCCCCTACGGACAAAGTCTGTATCGAGCGGTGGTCGTGTATGCTAGCCAATTAGTGGTAACGACCTATTTGACCTACGTTATGGTTGAGCGATTCTCGGTTCATCACAGAATAAGTTGGTTGGTGAATACATGCCTCTTTGGTTTCTTCAATTTTTTATTGATCCGATGGATTGCCTTTCCACCAGAACACGATATGAAGCGTAGCTCCTGACATAACCCTCTGTGGGGCTTGTAAGCAAAGGGTAGCGATAAAACCGTCAATACAGAGGGGAGCCTTGCGATTTCTAATGGTCACAACAGTCGTCTGAGCATTCGATTTGAGCAAACACTGATATCTCCCCCCCCATCTTAGTAACTGATGGACATTACGTTGACCTTCGTTGGTCTTTTCCTTCTCGGTTGTGGTTTGGGTTCTCCTGTAGTGATTTTTGCAAAGAATCGAGGTCCGATTCCATGGCTTCTGATGCCGATGATTGCTTTCTCACTTCCATTGTTCACGATTGGACCCCATCCAACGATACTCGGGCTATACCTTCCCTTTGCAGTCTATCTGCTCTACGTCGGGCAGATGGTAATTCGTAATCCGAGTGCATTCAACGAGTTCTGGCGCGACTTCGGAAACGAAGAGTTAACTGAAGGGTAGTGAACTCTTGTGGGTTGATACAGACAACCGACATATCATTCCCACGAAATCGCAAGGGTTCTTGGAACGGCCGGTCAANAGAATTNTTGCGGTTGAAGTACAATGGGTGTTCATACCAGGTATGCTCTGTTGAGGCGCGCCTAGTTCTCGATGATGTAGGATTCACCGTTTTTGGGTTCATGAACGGTGTGTCCCTGGGCTGTCAAAGCTTCTACAAGCGGAGGTCGGGCATGGGTTGGGTCGGTGTGGTAAACAACCACATGTTTTGCCTGACAAGCTTTCGCAAAATCAAGAATTTCTTGATGACCAGCGTGGGTTGAAAATGAGAATTGTTGGATTTCTAAATCGATGTGTACACGTTGACCGTAGATGTCAATGGCGCCTTCTTCAAGCAGCGAACGGCCACCGGTATCCCTTGCTTGATATCCAGTAAAGAAGATGGAATTTTTCGTATCATGGCGTAGGCGATTGAGATACCAGAGTGCTGGACCACCGTTCAACATTCCTGATGTGGTCACGATAACATCGGCACTCAATGCTTTTTTGCGGTCGGATTTGCTTGACACTTGCTTTGCCCATCGCCATGCACGTTCAAGTGCGTTGCCGTCGCGTAAGAGCGAAGGATGTTCCATGTGGGTTTTGGCGACCCGCTTCCCCATACCGTCAACATGAACGTTCAAGTTCGGGAGATGGCGATGAAGGAGCATAACGACGTCTTGGGTTCGACCGTTTGCAAAAGCGGGAATGAGAACGGTGCCCCCATGACGAACCACTTCAGAAACCGCTTGAATAAAACGATCGATTTCTTCTTCCTTCGGTGGATGTTCTCGCCCGCCATAGGTCCCTTCGACAAAGAGGATATCTGCTTGGACTGGCTCTGCACCCGAGACAAGAGGTGAATCACGCGTATCAAAATCCCCGGTCAACAGCACGGTGGTTGTGGGGGTTTTGATGTGAAGCATTGCAGCACCTGGAATGTGTCCAGCAGGATGTAACGTGAGGTCCCAATCATGATGTTTCCAAGGCACCCCAAAATCGTGAACGTACCAGGAATCAACCGCTGTATCAATATCCCTTTTATCCCAAGCAAGCGGATAACGCTCGATGGAACTGACTTTGTAGGTATCTCGCCACATCATGTCAGAAAGTTGGGCGGTGATGATGGTCCCGTGAAGACGGGTGCGATGATGAGCACACAACCATGGAGCCATACCAAGATGGTCAATGTGTGAATGTGTGATCACGGCATCGTGGACGAGAGGAGCTTCACTGGGATAACGTGGTGGTGATGTTGGTGCTAGTCCATAATCCAGAAGCAGACGAGCTCCTGAAGGATCTTCCATAACAATGCCGACATTTCCAACTTCATCACCACCTCCAAGATAATGAAATCGAAAACCACTTGTCGGTGGTTCATCAGGATATGTTGATGTTCGCCCTGCAGCATACAAGACCATGGTAGGACCAAGAGGTTCTCTCGGATGAATATGTGGGTACCACCCCCTTGTTTCCATTGGAAGAGATTTTCTTGATGTTCAGGTTGAAAATTCATTGATTCAATTCCAATATATTCAAGTGCTTCTCGCGAGCATATTCCACGGGTTTTTCTCGATTCAGTTTCTCTCCTCGTTTTCTCGATCATCTTTGGAAATCAAGATCCCCTCTCCACTGGAAATGAAGGGGTATGAAACCCTTCCTTTTTCTTTGACAAATTTTGATTGGATTTCTTTCCGAAGGAAAACGAAGAAGTCTTCTACAGCGAATTCTTCCACAGGTCATGGCCCGAATTCCTTCTCATGAATTCGTGGTCGACGAAGATCGTTGTTTTGGTTGTGGCGCTTGCATTGCTCTATGTCCAGTGCACGTCCTCACATTAGAAAATCGGATGATTTACGTTGATGAACCAAATTGCACTCACTGTCGTCTTTGCATACCCTCATGTCCTGTTTTTGCTCTTGACCTGGTGGAATCTCCATGAACGTGATTCTCATTGGTGGAACAATCGAGGCCTTGGTGTTGGCTCATCACCTTCAGGCCGAACATCATGTGATCATCATTGAACTTGAAGCTGAACTCGGCTTACCGGTTATGCATCCAGGTCGTGTGGTCAATCCAGAACTTCTCAACAATTACATGACGGATGAACAACAATCCTTTCTCCTCCTTTCTCAAAATNAACAAGGTTGGGGTTGTCGTTGGGATTGGGTTCTCAAACATCTTGCTGCCAATATTACTCGGAAAGGTGTTCAGTGTTTTACTCGAACTCGAATCCTTTCATGTGAAAAAGAAAATGAACAGTACATTTTGCAACTCTCGTCAACAGAACGTCATCTTCCAACTCATCTGATGGCTGACCGTGTGATCGTGATGAGCCCAAGACAAACTTCTGCACCAGGTCAGCGATATCATTGCCTTGAACCAATCCAACCCGAACAATTTCCTGAAAACGATGGAGTTGAATGGAACGGCGGCACCGTGTTGACCGAAGACGCAAAAGGAGCTCCGAATACGGATTTGCACCTCAATCGTGGTGATGGTATGACTGAATTATGGTGGAAAGAGGAAATGGCGTGGGAACCACCTCGAGGCTTCTTTGAATCAACATCGGTTGTTTTGTCGGCAAATTCAGACGAACTTTCCTTTGATGGGGTCGTTTCAAGAGTACTTGACTTCATGACAACTTCCGTGTAAAGTTAGATATTTGGTGTAATTAGAAACACCACTTTCTTAGGGTAAACGCAGTGGCCAAGTTGAGAACGCCCTTGGCGTAGGTGATGAACATGGGAGCACATCCAATGGCAAAACTTCGCCAGCAATTGCAAGAAAAGGGCCTCCTTGAGAAACCAACGGCGAAGTCGTGGACGAAATTGATCACCCTCTTGGTCATCGTTGGGTTTCTTTACGCAGCCCACATCATGCTACCGCTGAAGTGGGGTCTTCTCCTTCTTCCTATCACTGCCCTTTTCACGACGACCATTGCGATGATCGGTCATGAAGGCGTCCACTCATCCGCTTGCAAATCCAAAGCCGGCAACATCTCGATCGCCACCCTCGCTTTCCCACTTTTCTCCGGATTGTCGATGAATTATTGGCGTGAAAAACACAACGTGCAACATCACGCCTTCCCAAACGTCATCCAAAAGGACCCTGATATCTATTCTTGGCCACTGACCTTTTCATCTGAGGAATATCAAACGAGCGGACCTCTACGAAGGTTCTTCCAGAAGTATCTCCAAGCCTACATCTTTTGGCCCATCATCACCCCACTTGTTGGCCATCTTATGCGCTATGACGGCCTGAAATACATCGTCACCGCACCCTTCAAAGCCAAGAAAAATCGCTTCTCAAAGATGTATCTTCTCGATGTCGGCATGATTTGCGCACACTTCTTCCTCTGGCTTGGACTTCCCATTCTTTTGGGACTTTCATGGCAGATAACCGTTGGATTCTATGTTTTGCTCTGGGCCGCAGTTGGTCTCTACTTGACAGCTATCTTCCTCCCAGGACATGCTGGCCGCCCCATCGTAATGGAATATGATGAGAACTGGCGACTTCAGATTGAAACAGGACGACGTATCAAACTCGGACCCGTAGGCTCCTTTTTCTTCGTTGGTTTGGACTATCAAATCGAACACCACCTCCTACCGGCTCTCTCACACTTCAATCTTCCAGAAGCAGCTCCCATCGTCAAAGAATATGCAGAAGAACGAGGTTGGGAATACGAAGAAGTCGGCTTCATTCGTGCACTGTGGGATTCAACGGTGGCTTTGGCCGTGGCATGGAAAACACCAGCCATCGTCATCGACGCCTCTTCGGAAGGAAACCTGGGCTTGCTTGAAGACTTTGGGCCCGGTACACCTCAACCAGAAAACGGTTAATCTCTTCAACGTCAATCGGTTGCGTAGACCATGACTCAGAAGTTGTACCTTCAAGATATTGAAGCGGCGTATGCACGTCAATTCGACGCCACCGTCGTCGAAGTCTCAGAAAACACCGTCGTGTTGGACAGAACCCTGTTCTATCCACTTGGCGGAGGCCAGCACTGGGACACTGGCGTGCTTTCAGGTCCAAACGGGGAGATTCCGGTATCAGAAGTACGGGGGCGTGGAGATGTTCACCACACCGTCGGAGATGGACACCAATTGATCGTTGGAGATGAAGTTCGAGGGACCATCGATTGGGAAACGAGGTACGCCCACATGCGCATGCACACCGCCCAACACCTTGTCAGTGGATTAGCGTACGAGATGTTTGACGGCGTTCGAACGGTGGGCAACCAAATCCATGCCGACCGTTCTCGGATTGACTTCAATCCAATTTCTTTTGATGAAACGATGCTGACCGACCTTATCGGAGCGGCCAACGAACGGATTGATGCAGGATTGGAGGTAACGGACGCTGTGATGACCAGGGGTGAAATCAACGCCATCATGCCCGCCGACCGGACCAACATGGACCTCCTCCCAGCGAGTGTGAAGGAACTTCGTATTGTCCAAATCGGCGACCGCGTCGATATGTGCCCTTGTGCTGGAACGCATGTGAGCAACATCGGTGAACTTGGTCACATCCAATTCCTTGGAAAGAAATCCAAAGGGAAAGGAACGCAACGCGTGAGCTACACCCTCGAGACGAGCAAACACCCCCGCCAAGCCTCGTCGGTGATTTTGTGAACAGACCAAGGTCTCACACGATCATACCAATCCGTTGAAACCCAACGCCATGAAGAGGAAACCCAAGGGAACGATGAACGAAATCAGGTGATACAGAGCGACATACATCGTCAGCGTCCCATCCCTAAACCGTTCTCGGGTGTGGAAGAAAAGATATACGGCATAAACAGGAAAAAGCACAAACAACAGCGAACCGCTGTAAACAAACAGGTAGTATCCAGCATACCCGTTTGATCCGAACGATAGGATCAGAGCTAGGACAAAAACACACGGGACATAACCTAGCGCCACCCGAGGCAGTAACGCAACGAATGGTGCACCATCGGTATTCAATACGGGCCCCTTCTTGTTGTCCTCACCATCCTCAACCACCACCCAGTCTCGTTTTGAACTGTTCCAAACCCGGGCAGGCTCAGTATCTGAAACCTCAACAATATCGGTTTGAACATTGTTCTTATCCTCAAGAGACATGGTGAAAATCATGTTTTCCACCCTTGGACGACGGAAAACAATTTCTATCAAAATTCCAAATCGTCATCGACCAATTCTTTGACTTCTTTCATGGCAGACTTCAATTCCTCACGTTTTGATTGTCGCTGTTTGAAGTCCAACTCCTCAAAGATCTCAGCAGTCTCTTCGTCAAGGGCTTGGTCGGTTGCAGCAGCGGCGTGAATTCTGTCAGTGAGGGCTGTGTCCTCACCACTGCGTTCACTTCGGTCAACCTTCTGAATGGGTTTACTCGGGACTGTTCGTGCCCCGTAGTGTTCGTTTTCTTCTCCTTGCAGCACCCATGTTTCTTCTCCCATCGCTTGTGCTTCCTTTGCTTCCAATGGTTGGTCCTTCCAGGGGTTTTGGTTGGCGATGTCTTGCAGCGCATTTTGTTGGCGTTTCGCACGTTGTTGCTCAAACAAAGCCTCGATGTCATCGGTGCTGGCCTTTACACGCTCTCCAACCAAAGCCCCGGCCAATCGTTGCTGTTCGATGAGTGCCCGACCGTGAACTTCGTCGTGGTCGTAGCGATGCGGCTCCGCCGCCATGGCCATGATTTCTTTTGCCAATTGATACAACGGATCATCAGGGGGTGCAGAAGCGAGCAACTCCCGAACATTTCTGTGGTGTTGAATACAAGGGGAACAGCGGGCAACACCCGATTCGTCCGGTGCATCGCAGCGCAAACAACAGGCTTGGAATCCCAATTCCTGCATGGCTTTACGCGGCATGGACATCGTGAGACCCAGTGTGGCATTGGTGCCAAGGTCAAGAATCCTTGGACACGAGGATTCAAAGTGAACCGAGCCATAGCGTCTACATGGGCAATCGAGACCGTCGCGCCGATATCTTGGACGACGACCCGTTTCGAAATCAACGCTCAAAACCTCGAATTCACCGTGTTCATCAACGTCTGGACAACGATGGGACCCTTCACTACGAAGCATCATCCCCACTTGGCGACGCGATGCTTCAGTTTCTCGGACGGGAGACATGGGAGAAACCCAAGCACCACACTGGGCGCTTGTGGCATTTCAGCGATGTCGAAAAAGAACACCTCCGTCTCGCCATGGGTGCGTTCACCCTCGCACTTGGATTCATGGCCGTGGGGGGCATTTCAGGGATTTCAGCCTACGGTTTTTCATCTTGGGTCGTGATGTTGCTGCTTTCCATGCCCGTTATGTTCATCGCCATTGGTCCTGCCTTTCTCTTCCATGAGATCGGACATAAATTGGTGGCGAAGAAAAACGGTTGCTGGGCCGAGTTCCGCGCCGACCCAAAAGGGCTCCAATTCGGCATCGCCATCTCCTTTTTCCTTGGCTTTCTCTTCATGGCACCTGGAGCTGTCATGGTTGCGGGCCTCGTCACCCGGCGACAAAACGGCCACATCGCCGTCGCAGGACCTCTCACCAACCTCGCTCTTTTCTTGGTTGGCGTCCCCTTTTGGGGTCTCATCCTTGGCCTTACGGGCGCGTTTGATGCCGTACCCGCAAACGGGTCACTGTTCGCAAGCGCCTACCTTGTTGACGGCGCTTTGGTGTGGCAGGCAATGCTGGTGAACGCTGGCGTGTTCTGGTTGAGTGCGAACTTGATTCTAGGCCTCTTCAACATGCTTCCTTTCGGCCCCCTAGACGGGCTGAAGGTCAAGGATTGGAACGAGCAAGCCTTCTTTGCCGTGTTGCTGATCTTTGCCATCCCTGTCTTCACCATGTTCACCGGGGTCTGGTCGCCAACCGCTGTATTGATGGCGGTGGCTGACCCCATCTCATCACTGGTTCGTTGAGAGAGAGTGAGGCCAAAACCATCACAAGTAGGCGTTCCGAACCGGGTTCTCATCCAAGTGGAAGAAGGAATATGTCGCCCACCATGTGATGGTGTCAAGCGCATCAACGAGGTTGCTTGTACCAGACCGTTCTTCACCGTAATCCTTGCCGGTGGTGTCCATCCAATCGATCATTTCATCCACCGTATCNCAAGTTTGGTGGTAGCACCAATATCCGTCAACCAATCCACCGAAACCCATGGTCACCGTTCCGAGGTTGTCCTGGAAGGTAGCGTGGTCTGAGCGAGCCGTGGTGTCTTCGTACACGATGATTTCAGGTCGGTCTTTGGCCATCCAATCGTCCACCTTCCACGTGTCGGCAGGATGGTCGGTTCCAATGAGCATCGACATCTGTTCTTCCACGCCGATGGCGTCCGAACCAATCCACATCGCCAGGCCAACCATACCAGGCTGGTTCATGATATCGTGGTCGAGGCTCGGACCGATGTAAACGCGCATGGGCCAGACTTCCTCGTCTTTTGGATAACCATCGGGGTCGACAGCAGGTTGCGGGTCGCAACCGCCTTCACCACCACCGTGGTTGCCACCGCAAGGTGCGCCGCCACCACCGGGCCAGTTGACGCCGGCCATATCGAGGTTCACGTAATTGGTGACTTCCACGTCAGGGTTGTCCTCTTTCACCCAGTAATCGGTCCAGAAGTCGCTTCCACGCTTACCACCTTCTTCACCCGACCACAAACAGAACACCATCGTGTTTCGAGTGTTGAAATTGGCCATGGCCTCAGCCACAGTTAGGACCATAGCGGTTCCAGCGGTGTTGTCATAGGCACCAACCCGAGTTCCATACGTTCTTCCGACCCCAGGTAGGTGCGGGGAAACCAACCCTCCGTTAATTGGAGGTGCAATGTCAAAGTGGGCTCCAAACACCATCCATTTATCCGGATTAATTTCACCGAACCGGTATCCACAGATGTTGTACGCCTCAGGGTTCTGTGCCCCGGTCATNAGGGAATCATAGGTGAATCGTTGGGTGATGACTTCCAACCCAAAACTTTCCAAATTTCCAATGAGGTATTGTGCAGCATCTTCGTAGGCCGCATTTCCTTGACCAGCCCATCGGTCCAAATAACCCACAGCACCGTCAGCAGCATCGGTCGGATCTGCAGTTTCGTCTGACATATGGCTGATGTAGTTGAAAACATTCAATCCATCCACCAGTCCCGTCGAATGTCGTCCACCCTCAGCTTCGCTGTAAGCGGCCGCCATTGGGCGTTCGACCGGTATGCGTACGGCGAGGACCGGGCCGCCACTGCTGTTGGATGGAAGAACGGTGTCCAGCGTTCCATTCGTTGCAGGAATTCGTTGAATNCCNGGNTTATCAGTNCGNTCGTTNCCGTCTCGNTGAACCCACGTACGCCACGACTCCTCAATCGTTCGAATGGGCCAGTTCTCTCGNCCATATTCTCCGAGCATNACCACAGCAGTATCGGTTCGTGGCGGGGCGAGCAACGTCAACATGACCGACTCACCAGCCTTCATGTCGATGACGGTTGAATTCTGAACGAAACCGTTGTCTGAGTTGAGCATGAGGTACGGCACGAAAATTGCAAGGTCAACCTCGGCGGCGATGGTGACGCCCTGAAACACACCACCAGTAAGTACGGGCGGCGTGACGACAACATCATCGGTTGAACTCAAACCACCCCCATCTTGCTGTCCAAAACAACCCGATAGAGGCGTAAGGAGCATCAAGAGCACGAGAAAGAAGGCCTGACCAAAGCGTTGCCCCATTGGTTTGCCGTGTGGGTTCACCTTCTCAAGGTCTGCCCTTGGTTGAACCGATTCTTTGATGAGGGAACAGGGCCAATGTAACCATGAGAACATGTCAAAGCGAAACCAACTCAAGTTCAAACTTCGTCAGCGTCAATCCTTCTTTTCAAATCACTTCATCGAGGTGATTGACGACACCAAATGTCCCCTCATTGAAGGCTAAGTCATCTTCCTTCCGTTCCGTTGCAATTGATCGTGGCGTTCGGCCCCAAATTGGCCGCAAAGGTTGACCTCCGCCCGCCCAACTCACATCACATGAGTTGGGTCTTCGATACAGGAAAGATTTGTCTCAATTTAATTCAGCCGCCTTGAATTTCTTACTGTCTTGATGCAACCAATATCGTCCAAGTATGAATCCAAACGTGAAAGCGGCGACATGCCCCATACTGACATACAGCGCCGCACCTTCGTAGATGTAGGCGTTCCAGAACTCAAAACCAAAATAGAACAGGGCGCCCGCAACTGGACGTTTGATCTGTGAAAACAAAACTCCGCCGACACCGAAGAGACCGACTGAGCCACCCATGTAATTTCGACCCCGGAGTCCAAATTCGTACCAATCAACCCCTGGATTGAGGTAATCACCCATGTAGAGGTATAGCGTCATCATCACGACAACCAGAGCGTGTATACTGAACATCGCAATCATTGCTCGCTTTGCCCCGATTCGGATTTCTGCAGTCTGCAGGAAGACGACAATCAAAACGGCCACCAAGAGGATGTGGTCGGGGTTGTTGTGGAACCAAAACGAGGAGAATAGAGTGAACACGAAAATGTGAGGTGCTTCAAACAGGTTGTAAGGCCGCATGACGAAATCGCAGATGATTGTATCAGATGGTATCGGACAATTACGAGACCCGAGGCCGAACAATGCAAACAACAGTGCGATAATCAGCAGATAGCTGACCGAGAAGCGGCGTGAATTCAGAATATCTCGCCAATGCATTCGGTTTCCTTTTCCATCATTCCAAGGCCAGATCATTGGCCAGGTTGGTCGGTCAGCACTCATTCCTCTTCCTTCTTGAACTGTCCAATGACAACCGGTTCGGGGCTCTTTGTCAACGATGGGGTTTCATCNTCCTTCCGTTCCNTCACGATNGAGANGGTCAAGGCGACCATGCCAATGAGTGAGATGGCGGCGAGCAAAAAGANGGCAGATGACTCTGAAGCCGATGATGCTTCGACCTCGTTTTCTTGCTCAACCACGTCGCAACCGACTCCAAAACAATCACCAGGGGAGGGCCCTTCCTCTTCATGCACGTCTTTGTGGACGATGATGGAGTGATTCCACACCGTTTCCGTACCGTTGTGTGCGCGAATCACCCAGAAGTTGTAGGTGTCAACCGTCGCATTTTGGTCAAAGCCGTAGGTTGCCGAGACAATACACGATTCATCCACCAATGACCCGTTTTCATCAAGCTCGCATTCGTTCACCATTTCCCCCGAATCAAAATCATCTGTTGCGTTGAACACACCATCGAGATTGACGTCAAGACGCACGGTCATCGTTGTGTTGTTGGTATCGTCGTGCATTTGGAACCAGACGGCGTTGCCTTGGAGAAAGGACGGGTCGGTGATGTTGCCTGAGACGACACCGTCTTCGGTGAGAATCACTGAGAGTGTTTTCTGTTCGTGCGCCTGGCTCGCAGGAGCGAGAAGCACCAACAAGAGCAGGCCAATAACGGCGAGCCCGACACGCTGGTTTCCCATGATTTGAGGGCAATCACCAAATCATAAAGACCAAACGGATGGTTGAGTTGAGCCAACCATGGGCACTAAGGAACTTCTTCTTGGTATCTTTACCGTCGTTTTTCTTACCTCGGCAACCTTGTTGGTTTTCGGTGACGACATCGAGGCGGCCAGCAACGAGAGCCCCGCTCTCAAGGCTGGCGACCCACTGATTCAAGGCGAAGGCCACGATCACAAGGACGCCAGTCAGCATGAATTGGGCACCGATAACATGGAACTTTTGGATTTCAACCCATTGACCACACCCGGCAACGCCGAGGTCCAAGTGGCAACCACACCTGATGGTGAGACCTATGCCTACCTTGCTGGCTGGAACGACATGCACATCGTGGACGTCACCGACCCCACGAACACCACAGTCACCGGCGTATACAACGACCCGAACACGCAAGTGCTGGATGTCAAGTACCTCGAATACAACGGNCGNGAATACATCATTCAGCAAAATCAACTCGTTGACCCTGGNAATTCAGACCCGAANATCGGTCAGTGGAGCGACCCAGCTCAAGTCAGCGTTACGCTCATTGACGTGACGGACAAAACAAATCCTGTTTGGATTGATTCATGGTACGATGCCGACCACCCAACCGGCCCTCACAACCTCTACACGCACATGATCGACGGTGAGTGGTACATGTTTATNGCGAACCCAGATTATGATAACTGCAACGACGCCATTGGAGAAGCCTGTGGCGGCGTCACCATCGCCCACCTCAATTTGGTTGGGTCGGCAGCCCGCAATCTCCCCAACGTACCTGCATCGGGACTCGGCCACACCATCATCAAGGTCGGCGAATACGAAGTTGCTTGGGAAACGACGATGGGCGGTTGGATTTACATCCACGACATGACCGTTCAAACATGGCCTGGAGAAGATCCAAACGACCCTCGATTTGGTCGCACGTTTGTCTACGGCAGCTATTGGGAAGCAGGTCTACGAATTGGTGATGTGACCGACGTCCCTCACCCCGTGAATTCACCCGAAGCCTATGCGCTTCACGCAACCACTTGCCGAACGGGTTTCGGCAACCCCCTGATGTGCCGATGGCGAGCACCTGAAGTCGGTCTGTGGATGGATTTCCTTGACTTGGACGGCGATGGCCAACCAGACAGTGGTCCGACCGGGAACGAGAACGGGGGGCGTGTTTCCTACATCCACTACGCCGAACCTTTCCCCACGATGGTTGACCTCTCCCATGTTGGTTATTCCGATGAACCCGTTCATCTGGTCACCGCTGCTGTTGAAACCCTCAGCACCAACATCGGCACCGGCATCATGTACCTCATCGACACCACTGAATACACCATGGAAGACGGCCAGTTCAAATTCAAACCCAAATTGATTCGCGATTGGGAAATTCCCTATGCTGAAGACCATTGCTATGGTGCTGATTGCGAAGCTCATTCAAACGAGGACGAATGGCTTCTCTTCTCCCCGCACAATCTTGACAGCACCTACTTCGAAACCGACGAGAGCACCGACCAAAGTCACGGCGGCGGCTGGGATGGGCGCCTCTATGTCTCTCATTATCACGCTGGATTGTGGGTGGTTGACATTGAGACACTGGTTGACCCAACCAATCCCGATGATCGCATCGCCGTCCATGAAGAAGCGACGGTGGCTTACTATCTCCCTCACGGCGAGGACGGCACACCACTTGATTCGAGCTTCTACGACTTTGGTTGGGTCCCGTTCTTGTGGGCGGTGGAGCACCATGACGGCATCACCTACGCCTCGTGCATTTCCACCGGCCTCTACCTGGTCCAACTTGACATTGATCTTCCTTACCGACTCTGAGGCGAAACCATGCTGCGCAAAACCATCGCGTTGTTGATGTGCACCGTCCTTCTCTTGGCAGGATGCACTTCACCGGGTGATGTCGAGCGTTGGACACCTCATGGTGAACCGTTGGAGAGTGTGAAGGTGAAGGATTTCACCCTCACGAGCAGCGAAGGAACCGATTGGACGTATTCGGAAGAAGGTGCGAACACCACCCTCGTTATTGCATTCTTGTTCACGAACTGCCTCGATATTTGCCCCATCGTCACGCACAACATGAAGTGGGTCAAGTCCCAACTCTCCGAGGACGAACTCAACAAAACAACGTTCTTGACCATCACCGTTGACCCTTGGCGAGATAATGTATCGACCCTTCACGATTGGAAGACGAGCACCAATTCCGAATGGATTCACTTGACCTCTTCCAGCAACGATTCCGACAGTCCTTCCATGGCCGCTCTGCAAGATGTTTGGATCAACTTTGGTGTCGGCCTGACCATTGAGGAATACGATGCTAACAACGACGACAATTCCACGAATTCATCAGCTCGCCACCATCCAGATGACTACACCGTCAATCACGAAACGGGCACCATTCTCGTGGACCGCTTCGGACATCAGCGNGTGTGGTGGGGNGACAATGATTGGGTGCTCGACTTGGTGTTGGACGATGTTCGCTACTTGAGTACGCTCTAGAGTCGATAAACGGTGCAACTCAAGATGAACGTCGCATCAAGATGACGAGTAAAATGATGGCTCCAAGGCCAGAACCTCCACCGACGAGCAGGAGCATGCGCCGCATTTCGTCCGCATCACTTTCTTCAACAACATCTTCGGTCTCTTTATCGTCGTTTTCAAACGTACCAAATGTGCTGCCGATGGGAGGGGCGGTTGAGTTCTCCACGTGAATGTCCTCGGTTACGACGATGGTGCCGTTGAGGACCGTTCCATCGGACAGCATGTCCTGATATTCGTACTCACCAACTCCCCACGTTCCGTTGAACCAGACGAGGAAGGTGATGTGGCATTCAGTTTCATTCTCGGTCGAGTTTGTTTGGGTGTTATTGCACTCTGCGACCAGTTCACCAGAATCCCAATCATCGGTTCCGTTGAACAAACCATCACCATCAAAGTCAAACACGATTCTGTGGGTGATGTTTTCTCTTGAATCGGTGTTGTGCCAAACCACCGAATCATTGTATGCGATTTGCGATGTATTTGGTGTCAAACCACTTTCTTTGATGACCACGGTGAAGGTATCAGCAGAGTGAGCTTGGGCCACACCTGATGCAAGGAGAGATGAAAGAAAGAGAGCGCCAAAAAGAACAGGAAGAGGCTTCACAAATCATCCCACCCACTCTGGACAAATAAAGGAAATGAACATTCAATTGCAAAAAGACCTCTTAATTCAAATACAACAGATTTTACGAACAATCATGCAATCAAGACGATTGATTGGCGACGAAAACGCAACCGACAAAGTGATTGTTATCGCCCTTGTCAGTTTACTTACAATTAGCGTACTTTCTGTCATCGCTTATGTTGGCCTTGACGAAGCCCCGGATGACGGCACGAGTAAGTCTTCATGGATTGATCCCGTGGTGGAAATTGAAGATGAAAACCACAGTCACAGTGACTTGCTGGCTCATCGGCTGCAGACCGATAACATGGTTCTCATCGATTATCACAACCTCAACTGCGATGGAAACGTCGCACCGCCTGCCGAATTGGACAACGTTGCAGGACGCCCTTGCTTCCCAGAATACAAGAACGTCGGTCCAACGCCGGGCGACTCATCTGAAATTGCCATTGAAGGGAATTTCTTGGAAGATTGTGAAAAGAAGCCGGACGGAACTGGAGGTTGCTATGCCTACGTTTCATCCTACAACCAATTCGAAATTTTGGACATCTCCAAACCCAACAACATCACACTTCTTTCCACATATTATGCTGAAGTGGGACGAATGATCGACATCAAGGTGACACCCGACAACAACTGGGTTCTCGTTAATCACGAACTTACCAACTCGGATTTGGACCCTATTCCACAAGACGACGACGCCAACAGCGGCGCCAACCGNCTCGATGTCATNGATGTCACNGACAAGAGCTACCCCATCAAGGTCGCTGAATGGAACAACCCACCGGCGGGNTTCCACAACCAAGATTTNCACGTTGATTGCGATTGGGAAAATGCCCCGATTATCTACGCTCAAGAAGAGTGCCACCTTTTCCTCTACGGCGCCGACCCTTATCCCGAAATGGTTGAGGGCGATTCGGGTGTGTTCTACAAGGGTACGCAAGTTTTCTATGTCCCCCTCGGCTTTGAGTCGTGGCGGCCCGACATCAACGACGAGGACCAAAACACGAGTCGGGAAATCATTCGTTGGGGTGGTTATTCACCTGAACCGGAGACCACCTGCGGGGGCTCGTTGTTTAACCACGACAACGTCTTCCACATCCACCCCATCACCGGTCAAGCCCTGCTCTACATCTCCTATTGGGATGCAGGTCTTCGCATCGTCGATGTGTCCAATCCTCCTCCTGTTCCCGACCCCGAGGGCATCTCATGGCCTCAGGATTACGAAGTCGGCCGTTGGCTCGGCTGTCCCAGTGATGACGAAGGCTGGTACGGTCCGGACGGCGGCGGCCACGCCAACATGACGCCCGAAGAATGGGGCGGCAGCACGGGGGCGTTGAACGGGGCAGGTTGGATTCACTACGCCGTTCCTTACGACCANCTCTTGTGCAATGGTGCAGCGGAAACGGACCCCGTNAACACATGGGACGACGAGTGTGGCACCGGCCCCGACGACCCCGAGTTTGGTATCAACTGGCGCCACCTGACAATGATCGCTCCGGAATACGGCACGAACACCAACCACACCGGTTATATCTGGACCATCGACACAACCGACCCAGCCAAACCCTTCCTGCTCAGCAAGTGGAAACTCCCCGGCGAAAGCATCCTTCCCGATGGCAGCGTGCATGAGCACCATTACATTCCTGGTGGCTACATCTACAGCCCACACAACGGCGATACCGGCACCAACGGGCACGTCTATTGGACGCATTATCACGCAGGAAACTGGGCAACCGACCACAGCAATATCTGGAAGGACACCGTTTGGGTGGATGGCGTTCCAGCACCAGAGGTAGGTTTCCCCGCCATCAAGGAATTCGCTGAAACCGTTACGTTGGGCTATTTCCTTCCATCGGGGCCAACATGGATTGAAGACCCAAAGGAAAAGCTGGGCTACGATATGGCTGATTGCTGGGCCTCGTGTATGATTCCATTCGACTGGGGCCTTCAGTACGACCCACGTGGCTACCTCTTCATCTCAGAGATGGTCTCAGGTGTTTACGTGGTGCAGATGGACGAGGACCGCGATGCAAGATACCTCTATCCACCAACCTATACGGCGATTGAAGACGACGAGTAAATCGTTGGTACCCAACATCAAAGTTCGTTGGGCACCGGCGTTTGGTCCATGTGCAAGAAGGCGTAAACGGCCCACCATGTCACGATGTCCCACGAGTGCACCAGGTTGTTGATGCCGGTGGAGTTGTCGGTATCCATGTATTCGATCATGGTCTCCATCGTATCGCATTCGCGGTGATAACACGGGTATCCGTCGACCAAACCGTTCCAACCCAGCGTTGCAACGCCAATGTCTTGGAAGGAAGCGTGGTCGCTTCGAGCGGTTGGCGATTCGTAAATAGCCACTGTATCTTCATAGATATCGCCCCACAACGGACTTTCTCCACCCTCAAGCCAGGCTTCTCTTCCTCGTTCTATTTCATAACCGAGGTCAAGGGCATCCGCNCCAATCCANTCNGCGAGGTAATACATGCCGGTTTGGTCCACTGCCTCTTGCGTTCCGTCAGGGCCCAAGTAAACCGAAAGGGCATAATCACCAGGATAGTTCACGCCGGCCATGTCCAAGTTCAGGTAGTTGCTCACGGTCACGCCGTCGGGGAGGTCATTGGCAAAGGAGCGAGAACCCCACAATCCTTCTTCTTCCGAAGACCACAAACAGAACACCATCGTACGTCGTGCATCAAACTCTGCGAGCACACTGGCNGTGGTGAGTACCATGCTCGAACCCGCAGCGTTGTCGTACGCTCCGTGTCGAGTTCCGTAGCCGGGAACACCTGCTTCAGCGCCCGGCGTGTAGGCTACGGGCGGAGCAATGTCAAAGTGCGCACCAAAAATCAACCACTCGTCGGGATAGACAGAACCGTCCTTGTAGCCGCAAATATTGACCGCCCATGCCGTGTTCCATTGAAACCGATGGACCTCAACTCGGTCCAAACCGTATCCTTGCATTACGCCTTCGAAGTAGGTGATGGCATGCTCGTACGAGGGGTTGGCATTCCCAATCCATCTGTCAAGGTAGCCGACGGCACCATCGGGTCCACAGGTAGCGCAGGGCGAATCATCAGCGATGAAATCAACCCATTCGTACACATCTCGTCCGTTGACCCATCCATCGCTGGCGCCCACGCCGTCTGCATCAGTCAAATCAGCACGTGACGGTCGAACCGTTTCCATGACGATGGGGATCGCCGCCTCACCACTCGCATTTCCAGGAACCAACCACGGCCATTCTCCTCCGAGGTCTTCGTTGGGGACAGCTTGGACAGCGGAACCGTTTGACGGATTTGCCAACCACGTTTCCCATGAGACATCTGCCGGGCGAATGGGCCAGTCCGTTCGCCCAATCTCATCGATGAAGAACACGATCATGTCGTTTCGGGGCGGGAAGAGGATGTTCATCGTGACACTTTCACTCGTTTGTAAATCGAGAACGGTTCCGTTTTGCGCTCGCATGGACCCAGGGTCTTGGATGAAGTAGGGGATGTAAACAGCAACGTCGTCATTGGCGGAGAGCGTGATTTGCTGCCACATGCCGCCTTGAAGAGCACCACTCCCCTCGACGGTGAGCGCATTGGCGTCAAGAACACGTTCTTCTGCTTCGCCGAAGCACCCTGCCAAAGGGGCGAGGAACATGATGAACATCAACATGAACGCCTTCACTTGTCGTTGAGCCATGGTCGGGCGACCCTCCATCCCTTGTTCAAATCAACGGTGCCGCCTACTGTTTGCGTATCGGGTGATTCGCCCGCGGTTTGATGAAAATTTACCCGAACTAAACGCTGGACTGCGNACCCATTTTTCCGAAGTACGGAAATTGACTACCGAAAAAAGGCGAAGGGGTTAAAGGATGCCCGCCCGCGGGACAATCATGGCCACCGTGCGGTTGGACCAGAAGAAGCGAGCGTTGGTTCGCAGTATTCCTTCGTCGTACACCAAAGCACTGGCCCGATTTTTCGGCACAGGCCCAACCGATGTTGAACTCGCTCGAAGTCAACAGCAGCATTATGTGGACACATTGGAAGCCAATGGTGTCCGTGTCCACCGATTGGAGGCCGATGAAAACCATCCAGACTGCATGTTTGTTGAAGACCAAGCCGTGGTCGTTGACGGCCACATGCTGCTTCCAGTCCCAGGACACCCCTCTCGGGTTGCCGAGCAACCCCCCATCGCAGAATTCCTGATGGAGGCACTTGATGGCGTCCAGACATGCACCATGGGCGGTGAAGCCCGAATGGATGGCGGCGACGTTATCCGATTGGGCAACCTGTTCTTTGTCGGGCGTTCCTCGCGAACCAATGACTTGGGCATAGCCAGCCTCCGAAGTCTGTTGGATTTCTTTGATTATGAACTACGCATCATCGACATTCCTGAACACGCTCTTCACTTGACCAGTATTTCCTCCACCCCCACCGACACGATGATTTTGCTTCCCGAAGGCTATCTCAAACCAGAGGATTTCGGCACGCTTCCCGAAGGCTGTGAATTGGTTTGGCTCCCTGCAGATGAAGCCTATGGGTGCAACACCATTGGCCTGCCCAACGGTAAAGTGATGGTCGCCGAAGGCTATCCTTCGGTCAAGGCAGCGCTGGAAGGACGAGGTTTGGAAACCATTGAAATCGACATGAGTGAAATCCGAGCAGCGGACGGATCCCTCACCTGCTGCTCCATTTTCTATTGAGCACCGGAAACGACCGCCACCCAATGGGAAAGGGCGGAGATAAATCCCTCATCGGCCTGTCCTTTCCAAACGTGGTCGGCAAAGGCCCCCGTCATGGCTTCATCAGCAAGTGTCAAGCAACCCTCTTCCGGATAGAGCTGCAATGTTTTGGTGTGGTCGTGGTAGAGGCCCACCTCCAATACCAACCACGTCTCTTCATGCTGGGCGTAGGAGGAGAAGGCCTTTGATTTCAAAAAGGAGGTAAAATCCTCAATNGANAGNAANGANCANAGCATNGNCAANGTCTGCTCCAGNGCCAAATCCTCCGGAGTGAGGTGCGGNCGAGGGGCNATTTCGCCCTTTTTCACGAGGGTTATCAGGGGCTGCNGGTCGGCCATGTTTCCTCCTCGGCTTGGATAAATTGAAAGTTTACTCTAGAAAAAATGAAAATCAAAGTTATATGGGGCTTCCTTGCCTTCCACACTATGCAGAATCACGGCAGCGAAGGAAAGTGCCCCGTCATGCACGGTGGAATGACATCATCAACCTCTGATAAGCGCGCAAATCAAGACTGGTGGCCAGGTAACCTCAACCTCAATATCCTTCATCAGCACGACCGAAAATCCAACCCNATGGACCCAAATTTCAGTTATACTGAAGCCTTCAAATCGCTTGATTATGAANCCCTGAAAAAGGACCTTCACGCCTTGATGACCGACAGTCAAGATTGGTGGCCTGCAGACTACGGGCACTACGGCCCGTTCTTCATCCGCATGACCTGGCACGCCGCCGGCACATACCGAATTGGCGACGGCCGAGGCGGCGCAGGCACAGGCGCACAGCGTTTCGCCCCACTCAACAGTTGGCCCGACAACGGGAACCTCGACAAAGCCCGCCGCCTTCTTTGGCCGGTCAAGCAGAAGTANGGCAACAAGATCAGCTGGGCCGACCTCTTGGTTCTCACCGGCATCGTTGCCATTGAGTCCATGGGCGGACCTGTGTTTGGTTTCGGTGGTGGCCGACCAGATATTTGGCACCCTGAAGACGACATCTACTGGGGCGCTGAAGACGAATGGCTTGGCGACAACCGCTACGGCGACACGCGCCAAGACCTTGAGAACCCACTCGCCGCCGTTCAAATGGGTCTCATCTACGTGAATCCACAAGGGCCAAACGACAACCCCGACCCGCTTCTCAGTGCTTTGGACATCAGAGAAACCTTTGCCCGTATGGCCATGAATGACGAAGAAACGGTCGCCTTGACTGCAGGTGGCCACACCTTCGGAAAGGCACACGGTGCAGGCGATGCTGACTTGGTTGGTGCTGAACCCGAGGGCGCCTCCATTGAAGAGCAAGGCTTTGGTTGGACCAACGCCCATGGCTCCGGTAAAGGCCGAGACACCATCACCAGCGGGATTGAGGGCGCATGGACAGCCCACCCCACCCAATGGGACAACGGCTACTTCGATATGCTGTTCAAGTACGATGATACATGGACGCTGACCAAGAGCCCTGCAGGCGCTCACCAGTGGACGCCTTCTAACCAGGAAGAGGCCGACATGGCCCCCGATGCTGAAGACGCTTCCATCAAGGTCCCCACCATGATGACGACCGCTGATATGGCCATGATTCGTGACCCCGAATACCGCAAGATCTCCAAGCACTTCCACGAAAACCCGGATGCATTCGCCGACGCTTTCGCTCGTGCATGGTTCAAACTTCTCCACCGTGATATGGGGCCGAAAGCCCGCTACCTTGGCCCTGATGTGCCCGATGAAGATTTGATTTGGCAAGACCCCGTTCCCGAGGGCAACACATCCTACGATGTTGGTGCACTCAAGGCCGCCATCAAGAGCAGCGGCCTTTCCATCGCAGAATTGGTTGAGACGGCTTGGGCCAGCGCATCCACCTTCCGTGGGTCTGACAACCGTGGCGGCGCCAACGGCGCACGTATTCGGCTCGCTCCACAAAAGGACTGGGAAGCAAACAAGCCAGCCCAACTCTCCAAAGTGCTCGGCGTGCTTGAACCGCTCGCTGCAGAACATGGCGCCAGTGTGGCCGACACCATCGTGCTCGCAGGTTGCGTAGGTATCGAGACGGCCAGCGGCGTTGAGGTTCCTTTCACGCCAGGTCGCGGCGACGCCAGCAATGAGCAAACCGACGCCGACTCCTTTGCTGTGCTTGAACCCGTTTCGTGTGGTTTCCGAAATTACCTCAAGAAGAACTACGCTGTCACCCCAGAAGAAATGATGCTCGACAAAGCGCAATTGCTCGGCTTGACCGCACCCGAGATGACCGCTCTGGTCGGCGGTTTGCGAGCCCTTGGTGTCAGCTCCGATGACCGTGGCCTTTGGGGTAGCGGTGATTCGCTGGACAACTCCTTCTTCACGACCTTGCTCGACATGAACGTGGCTTGGACGCCAACTGGAAGCAACTCCTACCAAGCCAAGGACCGTGCAACCGGCGCCGATGTTCGCACCGCTACTCGGTACGACTTGGTGTTTGGAAGCAACTCTCAACTGCGAGCCATCGCAGAAGTCTACGCTCAGGACGACAATAAGGACAAGTTCGTGGCCGATTTCATCGCAGCATGGAATAAGGTCATGAACGCTGACCGCTTTTGAGCAGAAGTTGTTGATTGAACAATACGAAGCCTACCAAGGTAGGCTGGTACCGGCGTAGTCCACGAAGCGCCCCGTCATCTCGAGCGTCTGCTCTTCAAGGCGAGCCATGATGCCGGTTACGCTCTCTTCAGCCTGAATTGGAGCGTTTGGACCGCCCATGTCGGTCTCAACCCATCCAGGGTGAATCAGCAAGAGGCTGATGCCTTGGTCTCGCAACTCGTTTTTCATGGCCGCCGTGAACATGTTCAATGCGGTCTTAGAGGCTCGATAGGCGTAGGACCTCCCACTTGCGCAGTCACCGATTGAACCCATGAGGCTGGTGATCATCAGCACCGTTCCCCCGCCGTTGGCCAACAAAGGAAGTGCGTGTTGAGTCACCCGAACCGGTGCGATGGCATTCACTTCCATCACAGTAGACACCACGTCAAAATCAATCTCCGATACGTTCGACCAGCGACCGTCTGATATGCCGGCGTTGTTGACCAAGAGGTCGAGGGATGGGCCAATCTCATTCATTGCAGCCACCACCTCATCGGTGTTTCGGACATCCATTTGATGCAGCACGAGACGAGGGTTGTTGATGTCAGCCAGACCGCCTTTCCCCGAACGGTAGGTGGCGTGGACTTCGTAGTCTCTGTCGAGCAATTGCCGAACCGTTTCAAGTCCAATTCCCCGGTTGGCACCGGTCACCATCGCTGTTGGCATGTTTCACTGACAGTAGCATCAGTCTATGGTTTTCTTCTCAAAAACCGTAATCGTAGTCTTTTTGATGCTCTTTTTCATCTTCTTTTTCTTTGATGGTGCGCCATTGAATNAANGCNCTCAAGAGCATNCCNACCANTCCNAGATAAGCNTCAGGTGCNGANACACCGTCCAACCGACTCACATCCCAGCCGACCACAACATAGACCGCCAACATCATGCCGAGGGTGCCGACCAAACCGGCCATCAGGGCTGGAACNANGCGACGNAANGACATGCTCAGGAAGAANGCGATGAGGGTGAGTATCCCNGAGAGAAANGNNTCNCCTTCGAAATCAACATTGGCTCCGTCNCCNGCTCTGATGAGATTTGTGATGATGAGAAACACCAT
>FUFK010041318.1_pt1 | contig 57862 bp, 58 predicted proteins | sample 1021851 | NCBI WGS metagenome assembly FUFK01 (sample SAMEA51879418, study PRJEB19060) | metagenome
TTTTAATATATCTAAAGTTTTTTCTTCAGGAACCTCTACGCCAGTCAAAGCCTTAATACGACTATATCGTAGTGTGTACGTTCGTTGCCACACAGGTTCCCTTCCATGCACGACTAACTCACTTGCCTCTCCACCACATATTTCCAAAATCATTTTTGTAGCCATCTCCGATCCCCATCCAGGCGATGTTGGATCCAGGCCTCTTTCAAAACGATATCTTGCATCACTAATTATATTTAATTTCCGTCCTGTGGATGCCGTTCTCACTGGATCAAAAATTGCTGCTTCAAGGAACATATTCACCGTTTGATCATCACAACCAGACCTTTCGCCGCCCATAATCCCTGCCAAATCATCGACACCATTATTGTCTCCGATAACAATCATGTCTTCANTAAAAGAATATTCCTTACCATCTAGCGCCAAATATTTTTCGCCGGTTTCTGCAAGTCTTATAAAAATATCACCGCTTATTTTATCAGCATCATATGCATGGAGAGGTCTCCCCAGGTCCAGCATCATATAATTAGTGATATCAACAAGTGCTGATATTGGNCGCANTCCAACCGCCGTTAGCCGACCCTGTAACCATTTCGGGCTTGGAACGTTTTGCACACCTTTGAAAAAACGTCCTACTACGTATGGTGCCAGTGCGGGCTCTTCATCAGGCAAATTTACTTGCCAATTTATGGGGCTCTTGAATGTACCTTTTACAGGGGATGTATCTAAAGGTTTTAATGTGCCCAATCCCGCAGCGGCTAGATCTCGTGCTATCCCTCTAACACCCAAACAATCTGCCCTATCTGGGGTTATGGCTATATCAATTACAGGATCATCTAAGCCGGCTAATGTTGCATACCCTGCTCCAATCTCCGCGCTTAAATCCAACTCAATTATCCCCTCGTGCTCGTCTGAAATACCCATCTCGCGTTCAGAGCAGAGCATCCCATTGGACTCTTCTCCTCTTATAACGCCCTTTTTGAGAATGTCTCCCGAACTTGGAATTATCGCGCCAGGTGGAGCGAAGACACCTTTAATACCTGCGCGTGCGTTGGGTGCACCACAAACAACTTGAACTTTTTCGGCACCAATATCAACTACACATAACTTAAGTCTATCTGCATTCGGATGTTGCTGTGCTTCCTCTACGTAGCCAACAATAAAATCCGACAAGTCTTTCGCCCTATCTTGAACACTCTCAACTTCCAGGCCCAACATAGGCAATTTATCGCAAATTTCGCCTAAAGACGCTTTTGTTTCTAGGTGATCTTTCAACCATGACAGGGTGAATTTCATTGATTAATACCTTTAGAAACAGTTGGAATGTCCAGAGGAACAAAACCGTAATGCTTCAGCCAACGGATATCACTATCGTAAAACGGGCGCAAATCGGGTATGCCATATTTAAGCATGGCAATTCGTTCTATACCCATGCCAAAGGCAAAACCTTGGTACTCNTCAGGGTCTATTCCGCATCCCGCTAGCACACGAGGGTGAACCATGCCAGATCCCAAAATTTCTAGCCAATCATCCCCTTTGCCTATTCTGAATTCTCCNCCTGCTCGGGTGCAGCCTATATCAACCTCCGCTGATGGCTCGGTAAATGGGAAATAGCTTGGCCTAAACCTCACGGGCAGATCATCGACCCCAAAAAAAGCCCTGCAGAAATCTATTAAACAACCTTTCAGATGTCCCATATGGCTTTTCTTATCAATAACCAAGCCCTCGACTTGATGAAACATGGGCGAGTGAGTAGCATCGTGATCCGAGCGAAAAGTCCTACCAGGGACTATTATTTTTATTGGAGGAGCTGTTTTTTCCATCGTGCGAATTTGAACCGGCGACGTGTGGGTGCGAAGGACCCTAGGAACACCGGTATCGTCGGGCGGCAAATAAAAAGTGTCTTGTTCCTGTCGCGCCGGATGCTCAGGAGGGATATTTAGGGCNGTGAAATTGTAATAGTCAGTTTCTATATGCGGACCCTCCGCAACGGAAAAACCCATCTGACAAAATATTGCTGTCAACTCATCGATAGTCTGAGTGATCGGATGAATACTGCCTGCTNTATCTGGGCGGGCAGGCAGCGTAACGTCGACACGGTCCTTCAAAAGTTGAGCTTCAAGAGCGCTACTCTCTAACTCTACTTTNCGAGAATCTATTGCTGCGGTAACTTCGGTTTTAATCTTGTTTAGTAACTGCCCAGCCTCTTTGCGGCTTTCAGCATTTAAACTACCCAGGCTTTTCATAAGACCCGTTATGCTACCTTTTTTACCGACAGCCGAAATACGGATCGCCTCTATGGCTTCAAGGTCAGAGGACTCTTCTGCAGCCTTAATCAAGTTAGCCTTAAGTTCTAACCATTCATCCATTATAATCACCATTTAGTAAAATCAATTATCGGCAGAGCGTTGTATCTCAATCAACTCCAACACGTTAATTCATGGGATAAAAAGTAATTACGAAAGAGCTGCCTGAGCCTTATCCACTAGACCTTTAAATGAAGCNGGTTCGCTGATAGCTAAATCGGAAAGAACTTTTCTATCAAGCTCGATACCCGCTTTTTTCAGGCCATTCATAAATTGTGAATATGTAAGTCCATGCTCCCTGACACCAGCATTGATGCGTTGAATCCACAGCCCCCTNAATGTTCTTTTACGGACTTTCCTATCNCGATACGCATATTGNCCTGCCTTCTCTACAGCCTGAACCGCAACACGAAAAACGTTTTTCCTTCGACCGTAATATCCCTTCGCCTTATCAGTGATTTTTTTGTGGCGAGCGTGGGCTGTTGTACCACGTTTAACACGAGCCATATCTCACCCTCCTATAAATAAGGTAGAAATTTTCGGACGATTTTGGCGTCCGCGGCACAAAGCGTCGTTGTGCCTCTGGTTGAACGAAGCATGTCTCGAGGTCTTTTGCTCATACCGTGGCGTTTATATGCGTGGTTATGAAGTATTTTACCCGTTCCCGTAACCCTAAAGCGCTTCTTTGCGCCGCTTTTAGTCTTCATCTTGGGCATTTACATCTCCTTTGCTTGGATTTCATTGACAGCTAATTCTCTGCCTCAATTTTGGCCAGCTAGGCATGCCCTTTAAGCCATAGCGTGACGCTGAACACCGATCGGTGACCCGGCTTTATACCGAGAACCCTTGCAATAATCAATAGTATAAATATGTGGCGATTAATCGTGCCTCAGTACATGGAATAACATCTATCAGCTTAAGTAAGAGTTGGTGACAGATCTAATCTCGCAACGATTCCCTCTAATTCTTTTGAAGCAGCTGGATAATATTTCATTACCAATGGATCGTGTCCGGGAATAATGTGATCTTGAGACTCGGCAAGCATCTCCATAGTTGTATATCCATTAAGCATATCACCTAAGTTGTACACTATAACAAACGGGTTACGCTCTTTAAAATTTTCATAGAAATGGGCACAATCAGATGCCACAACAACCCAGCCCCTTTGTGTCCAAACCCGGACACACATTAACCCAGCAGAATGACCTCCTATTTTATGGACAGATAATCCTGGGACCAGCTCTTCGTCTCCATCAACGAAATGAACTTGGTTTCCATAAACCTTTCTTACCAACTCACAAACATCATCCACCTCAAAAGGGCGTTGCGTCGCGGGGAAGCACATGCATCGACCTGTGGCATACGACATTTCTGTATCCTGTAGGATGAATTTTGCCTTTGGGAAATCTGCGACACCTCCCGCATGATCATAATGCATATGGCTAATTATGACGTTCTCGACTTCCGCGGAATTTACCCCCATTAATGCTAGGCCTTCCGCAGGCGTTCTTAAAAGAGGTGTAGCCCTTTTTTTGGATGCTACTTCCCCAAAACCCGTATCTACAATGTATGTTCTTTTATCGTTTTTAATTACCCATACAAAATAGTCCAATGGCATTGGAANATCATGCTCATCCATGTATAGCATGTTACCATTTCGGGTACGATTAGCATTATGTGCGTATTTCACTGCATAAATTTCAAACACTTCTCTGTCTTCTGATTTACTCATCTGGTCTTCTCCTCGAACAGATTCACTCGATAATTATTTAAACACTGTAAACTTTAGGCCTCAGAACGTAATATAAACAAGCCGGCGAGACTACAGGGAGCAAAACAAATGGCAAGTATCACAGTCGGGTTCATTGGAACTGGCGCGATGGGTGAACATATGTGCAGACATATTGCCCAGAGCAATAGTTACAGGGTTTTAGCCTATGATTTGAACGAAGTACCTCTCGAACGACTCAAGGAATACGGGGTTAGTAAAGCAAGCAGTTGCCAGGAATTGGCAGAAAATAGCGACGTAACAATTCTTTCTTTACCAGGCGGGCCAGAAGTAAAGGCTATTTGTGATAATGTATTATTCCCTGCAGCGCGCAATGATTGGATTGTCATTGATATGTCAACGACACCAGTAAAACTAACCCGAGAGATTGCTTCCCAATTTGATAAACTAGGAACAAAGTTTTTAGACGCGCCAGTGGCGAGGACTCAACAAGCTGCAATCGATGGGAACCTTTCTATCATGGTGGGCGGCGATCCAGGTGCGTTAAAAGAGGTAGAAAAAATTCTCCTCTGCATGGGGCCTGATATAACACATTGCGGCTCCACAGGCTGTGGCCAAATAGCCAAAATTTTAAATAATATGGTCGTTTTTCAAAACGGTGTCGCGCTGGCCGAAGCTATCACCATTGGTCAACAAGCCGGCATGGATGGCGGGGAACTACTCAATATTATAAACAAAAGTTCAGGTGGATCTTTCGTTGGGATGAACCATGGCATTAAATCGATGGTTCCTGGCACATTTCCACTAAAGCAATTTCCAGCAAGATATGCTCTAAAGGACCTTTCATATGCATTGCTTCTTGCTGAAGATGGTGGCATCAATGCCAAAGGCGCGAAGTTAGCTGGTGAGATGCTAGAGACTGCCATTCAAATGGGATATGGCGAAGAATATTGGCCGACAATAATAAATGTGGTGGATAGAGATTCTAAAAGTTAATTTTTCTAAGAAACTGCCAATTCAGGCAACTTTGGTAAACGGTTTCATATAAAACTCTATCAAGAATACAGGGTTAAAGAGATCACACTAGGTATCTTAAGCTATGGCAAAGCCACTAAATGAANGTTTTCACGAAGGAAGTCATAACAATCTTTTCATACTCCTTATCATTATAGCGATTGTCACCACAACTAGGATTATCTTACTTTTAATCTCAGAACTAAACTTGCACGGAGACGAGGCTCAATATTGGAGCTGGAGCCAAGACCTGGATTGGGGTTACTTTACAAAACCTCCCCTTATTGCTTGGGCGATTCACCTCACCACTCTTATTTTTGGCAACTCAGAGTGGGCCGTAAGGCTCTCTTCTCCCCTTTTTCATGCTGGAACAAGTTTGTTTTGTGCTCTTCTGGCAACTGAGCTATTCGGAAGAAAGGCTCTTATTTGGACAGGAATTATTTTTTTAACCCTGCCCGCCGTCTCTTTTTCAAGTTTTCTCATATCGACCGATGTTCCATTACTGTTTTTTTGGTCAGTTGCACTGTATGCGCTGCTCCAAATTCTAAGAACACATCATTTTTTATGGGTTGTTTTATTGGGTGTTGCTCTCGGAGCCGGACTGTTGAGCAAATATGCGATGGGTTATTTCATAATATGCTCATTCCTAGCCTGTACCTTAATACAACAACACCGCTGGTTTCTAAAAAGTTACCATGGACTAATTTCAATACTGATCGCTCTAGCCATTATTGCACCTAATATTTATTGGAATTTTTATAGTGGTTGGGCAACTGTCACTCACCTTGGTGACAATATTAATCTTAAAGGTAATCTATTTAACTTCAGCAATGCTATTTATTTTTTGGCGGAACAAGCTGGGGTCTTTGGCCCAGTGCTCTTCGTAGTTCTTGTAGCAAGCATTATTAAACTTTTAAGAGGCAAGTCTACAAATACTGAAAAATGGCTCCTCTGTTATATTTTGCCTATATTGTTAATTGTGACCCTCCAAGCCTTTCTCTCTCGAGCAAATGCTAATTGGGCAGCCGTTGCTTATGTTGGAGCGACGATCCTAGTCTCTGGATGGCTAATTTCTAATAGGAAAAACTTAATAATTTACGCCTCCACCGCCCTGCATTTCCTAGTTTTATTTATTTTGGCTATATACTTTTTAGATCTACCAGGCATAGAACCACCAATAAAAAGCGACCCTCTTAGAAAATTAAGAGCATGGGATCAAACCTCGGAACANGTAGCGAAGTTTATGAACAAATATCCCGGCCACAAATTATTGACAGACGACCGGAAGACCATGGCTTCACTTATTTATGGGCTGAGGGCAGAAAAATACAGACCATTAATATGGGATTACGATGGCATTCCAAATCACCATTATGAGCTTGCTGCAAAATATTACGGCAAGCCACAGGACAAAATTTTACTCGTTGCTAAGTGGGATAACCCATACCCAATCCTAGATCGTTTTTTGTCGGTTGAACGTCTTGAGAAAATAGAGGTGCAGACCGGAAAAGGTAGAGTAAGAACTCTCCACGTATTTAAATTAGCTAAATATTTACCTGGGTAAATTGGATGTCGAAAATAAAATTTAATTTTTCCAGAATAACTCTTATGGCTGCGATTCTAACTGCTGTGTCTTTTATTTTTGTGGGTTTTCCACAAATTGATATAACAGTATCAGCACTTTTTTATAAACCGGAACAAAACTTCCTCTTGCGCGATACATCCCTCCACCTATTTGTTGACTCCTGGATCAGACCTTCAATCAAGTACCTTGCTATAGCATTCGTGNTTGCCTGTGTTTACAAACTTTTTCTTGGAAAATCTCCTATTAAGCGACGTTTTAATATTGTGGCCTTTTTATTTTCATCATTTCTTTTAGGGCCTGTTCTACTCGTGAACGGTTTATTGAAGGAATTCATTGGGCGAGCCCGACCAAAAAACATTATTGAGTATGGTGGGACTAAAATATTTTCACCTGCCTATTTTCCGGCAGATCAATGCGAAACAAATTGCTCCTTTGTATCGGGAGACGCTGCTGTTGCATTTTCAACAATCGCGTTCGCATTAATATTCAAAGGCAAATTAAGATTCCACCTGGTCGCGGTCGCTTTATTGTTTGGCGTTTTGGTAAGCATCTACAGATTAGGAACTGGGGCGCACTTCCTAAGTGACACAGTTCTTTCTGGCTTATTNTGTATCTTGATTATCCTAATTTTGGAGAGAATGCTGCTGAGAAAAGCAGATCAAACTTCAAGGGCAAGAAATTAGGAAATACAGAGTTAATCCGGCATACCGCTTTCTACAATGTCGTCGAAAAAGTGCGTCTCGTAACTCTTTAAGATATTAGTTAGTTAAAGTGGTATCAGCTATTTTCCAAAGAACCAAATTGCTCCTGATAACAACGCCGATATGGCTATCGCGCCTCCCCAGATTAAAGACACTAACAATCCCAATGAGGGCTCGATACCTAAAATAGTAAAAAGCGTAACGACCGTACCCTCTCTTACCCCCCACCCTGCTATAGAAACTGGAACCAATTGAACAAGGCTTATTATTGGAAGTATCCCCAACATCGTAAAATAATCAGCTTGAACGCCGATTGCTAAAGTAAGATACCAAAGGCACAACGCGCCAAGACCATGAATGATAAGGCTAATTAAAATAGCGTAAGCTGTTATAAAGCCTTCTCGCCCTAATAAATTAGCTTCTACAAAAAGCTGCCTTAACCAATTGTAACGGATTAACCTGCTAAAACGCTTTTCAATATCTGCTCCGTAGTAAATGATAATCAAAGACCCTGCTACAAAAATAGCTGCTAGTAATTGAAATGTTGCGATAGGCCATGTTGGAGGCAATAGCTCTCTCATAATAAAACCGGTCGACAACAATAGTAACATCAGGGAAGCTAAACCCGTTGTGCGATCTAAGATAACCGTGCGTGTTGCACGGCCTACCGATAATCCGCGTTGTCGCGAGAGCTCTATTCTTATCAAGTCTCCACCAATTGAAGTTGGCAAGATTTGATTACTAAACATTGCTCCAAAATTAATTTGAAAAATGTGGGCTGCACTCAAAAATGGCCCTGTCATTCTTCCAATTAAGAACCATCTGAGCCCGGCTAGTATCATCTGAATAAAGCATACCAAAATTATGAAAAATACCGAGCTCATATTTATCGATAGCAGTGCTTGTTTCATAGAGGAAATATCAACTATACAAATTAAGAAAGCTATCAACGCCAGACTTATTGATAATCGGACGCCAACTAACTTCCATGAGGAGTTTTTAGACCGCTCCATTTGGAACCTTTTTATTTNTCATGNTGCTTTCCGAATTAATAGAATAAGCCCGTCTTTCGCGTAAAGTTAACCAAGACTGTGATCCAGTATCCAAAATTCTTGGGACTTTCTTCCTACCTTGAACCTAGCTTATCATAAACTCCAATATTGCTGATTGCCCCCAAGGAGAGTGCGATCAAACGCCGATTTAACATCGATGAAAATTCCCCCTGCTTTTAGTGTTTTGAATAATGCCAATCGCTTTTCTTTTAGATAAAAATCATGCGGCACTAATACGAGCACCGCATCAAGATCTTTTTGATCTTGCCAGTCTGTTAACTCTATTCCATGTGTTTCAAGTAACCCTTGATCAGAGATGTATGGATCATGGGCCAAAACTTTGGCGCCATACTTTTTCAACTCATTTACAATCATAGGGGATTGGCTGTTTCTTAAGTCTGAAACGTTTTCTTTAAAAGTCAAACCTAGAACGCCAATTCGACTGTCAACAATGGATACTCCAGAGCCCGCCAATAAATCGAGCGTCTTTTGGCTTACATAGTCGGCTAGGCTATTGTTCAAGCGCCTTGCTGCGCGAATTAGTTCCGGATAATAACCGAGCGACTCTGCCTTTGATATCAGATAATAAGGATCAACTCCTATACAATGGCCCCCGACCAAACCAGGAGTGAATTTTTGAAAATTCCACTTTGTACCAGCGGCCTCCAATACATCGGCTGTTCTTATCTTCATCTTGTCAAATATAATTGCTAACTCGTTCATCAACGCAACATTAAGATCCCGCTGTATATTTTCAACAATCTTTGCGGCTTCTGCTGTTTGAATTGAAGATGCCACAAAAAGACCCGCTTTAACTACTGGCTCATAAATTTGTTTAACTCGGTTTAAGGTTTTATCATCCTGGGCGGCAACCACCTTTATAACAGTCTCCAAAGTATTTTTATCGTCACCAGGATTTATTCTCTCTGGTGAGTANCCCAAAAAAAATTCCTTGCCCTGCTTCAATCCCGATTCTTCCTGAATAAGGGGCCCACAAATATCTTCTGTGACACCTGGGTAAACTGTAGATTCAACTATAACAAGGTCACCTTTAGATATTACCTGCGCAATATCTCGGCACGCCTGCCTTAAAGGGTTAAGGTCCGGTAATCTTTTTTCGTCGATCGGCGTTGGAACCGTGATTATATAAGTTGTGGCTTCTTTAATCGTCACAAGTTCCGCAGTGAAACTTAAGTTACTAGGTACCACATTACAAATGTTGTCATTTCTATCNAATCCCNAATTAAGCTCGGACACTCTTTTACTATCTAAATCGTATCCAAATACCCTTGGATGAAATTTTGCTAAACTCAAAGCGAGAGGTAATCCAACATAACCCACTCCGATAATAGCGATCGCATTTTCTTGCAAAAGTTCTATCCTTTTACTGGGGTTCTTCTACTACGAGAAAATTTTGCCTTGGCCACAATCTAAAAATACGTTGTTAAAAACACTAATTTTTCCCACGTTCTGGTTTTCTCCACAATAATAACAAGTATAGTAAGATTGCTAGCAAAATTAGAACGATTGGAAATTCTTGTGCAAATAGAAAATTTGGACAGCAAAGACAAAGTAATCATCGTAGCCGAAATTGGTAATAATCATGAGGGATCTTTTTCACTTGCGAAAAAGTTGATCGATGAAGCAGCTCAGGCAGGCGTCGATGCTGTAAAGTTTCAAACATTTCAAACGAAAACATTCGTGGCACCAACCCAAAAGGAACGTTTTCAGCGCATGAAAGGTTTTGAACTTACTTTTGATCAATTCAGCAAGCTCGCCGAACACGCCTGGAGCAATAACTTAAGGTTTATTTCCACGCCGTTAGACATGCCGAGCGCTAGTTTTCTGGCACAATTTGTCGATGCTATAAAAATAGCCTCGGGAGATAATACATTCTATCCACTTATCAATTACTTAGCCAGCACCCAAAAGCCCCTGATAATATCTACCGGTTTTGCCAATGAAGCGACAATCGATCAGCTTGTTTCCATTGTTCTTAAGGCACGGCATCAGATTTGTTTGGAAAAAGACTTTGCTTTGCTTCACTGTGTTTCGGCTTATCCTGTAGAAATACAGGATGCAAATCTTAGGGCAATCTCTACATTGTCAGATAAGTTTTCAGATAAACTTTCAGTGGGATACTCTGATCATACACTTGGCGTTAAGGCAGCTACTTTAGCCGTAGCGTTAGGAGCAAGAATTATAGAGAAACATTTTACACTCGATAGAAATTACTCTGATTTTAGAGACCACCAACTCTCCGCTGATCCAGATATGATGAAACAATTAGTTAAACAAATACGCGATTGTGAAACCTTTCTGGGCGACGGAAAATTAGAACCTCGTAACGTAGAAATTGAAACAGAAACACCTGTAAGGAGGTCGATTGCGTCAAACAAAAATCTAGAGATTGGCCATGTTGTTGAAGACATTGATTTAATGTGGATCAGGCCTGGAGAAGGTCTACCTCCCGGCACCGAACACGATATTATTGGAAAAACTCTAACAGAAAAAATTAAAGAAGGTGAATTATTTTCCAAGCAACATTTTTCAAATATCAAACACCATTAGCTTAGAAATCTAACAGGTAACACATGTGCGGAATTGCAGGCGCGATTAGTAAAATAGATATTTCCTCTGATCGTATAAATCGAACCCTAGGGCTCATGAAAAACAGAGGTCCAGATGGCTCGCGGAGCGAGGTTATAACCTTCAGTAATCATAAAATATTTTTGCTATTTTCTCGACTTTCGATAATTGACCTTGAACCGCGCGCTATGCAGCCATTTTCCAGAGGTAACTTAAAAATTATTAGCAATGGAGAACTATATAATCATACTGAGCTTCGACGAGAATTAAAGACTCTCGGCCATCGTTTTAAAACCAAATCTGATACCGAAGTAATGTTAGCTGCATGGGAGCAATGGGGCGAAGAATCCCTAGATAGAATGGAGGGCATGTGGGCATTCGCGCTCGTTGATATAGATAAACAAAAAANAACCCTCTGCCGAGATAGATTTGGAGAAAAACCACTGTACGTTTGGGAAACGAATGAGGCCTATTTCTTTGGTTCAGAACCAAAATATTTAGCAACTCTGGCCGGGATTAAACCAGACATAAATTATGAGCAAATTTCAAGATTTCTGGTGAATGGGTATAAGGCTTTATACAAAAGACCGCAGACATTTTTTCAAAATTTTAGCGAAATCGCTCCGTCGAACTATCTTACTATTTCGGGCAATGGTTTGAGCTCTAAAGTAAGATATTGGGATCTGAAATATGCTCCAGCTCATATGGATGAGAAAACTGCTGTAGACGGNGTTACAAGTCGGCTGAAACATTCAATGAAAGTACGTTTAAGGTCGGACGTACCCATGGCACTATGTCTTTCCGGCGGCGTGGATTCCACTATTTTATCAGGACTGGCCACACGCGAATTCAACGAAAATATAAGCACCTTTTCTATTATTGACGATGATGAACGCTACAACGAGAATGGAAACATTGATGCCCAGGTTTCTTTTCTGGGATGTAAAAATTACAAGATACGTACTAGCCAAAACAACTTTTTGGATAGAATGAGTAAGCTGATCGCTTATCACGATAAACCTATATCAACACTGTCATATTATTTGCATTCATTTATGTCAGAACAAATATCAAATTCAGGTTGTCGTGTAGCTATTTCTGGTAATGGTGCTGATGAATTATTTGCTGGTTATTATGACCACTATTCGTTTTGGCTTGCGGAAATGGGAAGCAGTACAAATCACTCAAAACTTGTCGCTGATTGGAAGAATAGCTACGGGAAATATGTACAAAATCCCATATTGCAAAGCCCAGATGTTTTTCTTTATAATTCTTCCATCAGAGATCACATCTATCTAAATGCAGAAGAATTTTCCAGCTGGCTGGTTGAACCATTTTGCGAGCCTTTTTCAGAAACTAAATATTCTGACAATGTTCTCCGGAATAGAATGCTAAACGAGCTGAGGCATGAAACTATTCCAGTTATTCTGCATGAGGATGACCGCAATTCGATGTTTTACTCTGTTGAAAATAGATCGCCTTATTTAGATCGAAACCTTGCAGAATTTCTTTTCACAGTTCCCTCAAGACACCTAGTAAAACATGGCTTTGCAAAATATCTACTTCGAGCGGCTGGAACCGGATATGTAAGTGAAAACGTGTTATGGGATAAAAGAAAAAGAGGGTTTAATGCACCGATAGACAGTCTTGTCGATCGAAAAGACCCGCAAACAAAAGATCGTCTTTTATGCCAAAGTCCTATTTTTAATATTGTAAAAAAAGAAAAGATAGAGAAGTTTTTGCAACAAGATATGAAAGATAATTCTCTGTCAAAAAATTTATTTAGTTTCATATCTGTAAAACTTTTTCTCGAACATTATGAAGGTTGGACAGTTTGAAATATTGTAAGACCTGCATATTGCCTGATACCCGACCGGGCATATTTTTGGATGAGGAAGGTATTTGTTCGGGTTGCCATGGCTACCATGATAAAACCACAACGATAGACTGGCGCGATCGCGCTTTAAAATTCGAACAGCTAATATCTTGGGCCAAAAACAAATCAACCACCTACGACTGTATAATTCCCGTCAGTGGCGGCAAAGACAGTTGGTATCAAGTAATTAAAGCGAAGGAAGCCAACCTTAAAGTCCTTTGCGTTACCTGGAAAACACCCGGCCGGACCGATATTGGACAAAAAAATTTGGACGCGTTGGTCGCGAAATTAAACGTAGATCATATTGATTTCACTATAGATCCTGAAGTTGAAAAAAAATTCATGATTGCTTCTTTTGAGCGAAAAGGCGCCACCGGGATTCCGATGCACCTGGCTATATTTTCAATTCCAATGAGGCTAGCCAATCAGTTTAAAATTCCTTTGGTAATTTGGGGAGAAAATCCACAATTAGAGTATGGCGGGAATAAAAAAGAACGACTTGCTAACAATCTCAATCTTGAATGGATATCACAGCATGGCGTCACAAACTGTACAAGTTTGAATGACTGGATTGGCCAGCAAGGGTTAACCTCCTCGGAGTTGGAAGCCTACAGACTGCCTACAAAAGAACAACTTAATCTGTTCAATCCTAGGTCAATTTTTTTAGGTTCTTTTTTTGAATGGAACTCTTGGGATAATGCAGAACTTGCTAAGCAACATGGTTTTGAGAGTAATCCGANTCATCTAAAAACAGGTCTGTGGCATTTTGCAGATGTCGACTGTCATTTTATATCGATCCATCATTTTCTAAAATGGTTCAAATTTGGCATCACACGGAGTTTTGATAATCTTTCTTTAGAAATCCGACAAGGTTTTATAAACCGGGATACTGCCAAAAAAAAATTGACAGAATTAGGATTACAGCAACCTTATGAAGATATCGAAAAATTTTGCGAATTCACTGGAAAAACTCAAAAGTGGTTCTGGGATGTAACTGAGTCGCATAGAAACGAGGAGATTTGGAAACTCGTTGACGGCATTTGGAAAATACCTGATTTCCTGATCGAAGATTGGGAATGGTAAATTTAGAAGAAAAAATTAATAGAAAATGTGGCTTCTGTGGGGGCGACCTCTACGTTCTCGCTAGTTACAAATATCCTCCAAAAGGCGAAACAAACTTTAACCTTGAACCATATTGGCGTCGTCTCCTAAAATGTAGACAATGTGGTCACAGCGTGAATCAACATCGCTTCGAATTTGACACAGACTTCTATTCAAATCTCTATTCAGCTTCGACCTATAAAGGTCAACTACGATCTAGATTTCAAAAAATAATGTCGTTGCCATTTGACAGCTCTGATAACCAACAACGATTTGATTTCATCAGCAAATTCATCATTGAGTTAAATGGTTCTGCGCCAATCCGATGCCTTGATGTGGGAAGTGGGCTCGGAGTATTTCCTGCTCTACTTAAGGAAGCTGGTTGGACTTGTACTGCTCTAGAACCTGATCCAATTGCTTGTAATTTGATTTCAGAACTAGTGGGTGTTGAAACCATAAATACTCATTTTATGAATGTAAAAAATATCGGGCTATTCGATTTAATTACCTTCAATAAGGTGATTGAGCATGTTCGAAACCCAGTCTCTTTTGTTAAAGCATCAAAAAAACTTCTTCCCCCGAGAGGCATAGTCTACATTGAAGTTCCAGACGGAGAGATGGCTCTAAAGAATAACGGTACAGAAAGCGAAGAATTTTTTATCGAGCATTTTGACATTTATTCAAAAAAATCATTGGAATGCTTGTTTAATATGGCTGGATTTGAAATTTTACTCCTTCAAAATGTCACTGAGCCTAGTGGAAAATTTACCATTCGAGGTTTTGCTAAAATGCCAGAAAATTCTACTATCGATGAATGACAAAAATTTTATATTGCAGAATTTTGATAGCCAGATTTTTGGATATCCTGTCTATACGTATCAACCAAATTCGGTTTTAGATATAGAAAACGTGGACGCGAAAATCCCAAAAGACGCTGTGCTGGTTAGCATGCGGACTCCTAAAAGCTGGACCCATTTGATGCCAAAGACAGAATTTAGGGAAATAGAATGCTTAGTCATTATGGAGAGGCCGCCTGAAAAAAGCACCTCAAACGAGTTACCCGCTAATGTCCGTATTTGTTCAAAAGCTGACGCCCCAGCTTGTAAATTAATTGCGGCGGACTGTTTTCAACATGATAGATATCACAAGGATCCAATGATAGATGACCAAATTGCGGCNGCCGGCAAAGCCCAATGGGCTTTTAACAATGTTAGCGGGCGGTGTGACGCAAGTTTCGTTATAGAAATAGACAATGAGATTCTAGGTTTTAATTCCTGTCTGAAGAACAAAAATACCGCAACCATTGACTTGATAGGTGTATCGCCCAGTCACCAAGGAAGAGGCTTGGGCCGAAGGTTGGTAGAAGCAGCGCTTATTCATTACACAAATAAGGTTCAGCTTGTGAAAGTAGGGACACAACGAGACAATCATGCTTCTATATCTATTTATAAATCGCTTGGTTTTGAGGAAATAGAAGAATATGTGACATACCACTGGACACCGAATCAAAATGAAAAGAGATGATACATAGAAAATTAAAAATAGGCGTCATTGGGCTGGGCGTAGGGGAGCAACATGTTATCGGATACCAACGGATACCAAATGTTGAGGTCACCGACATTTGTGACATTGATCCATCAGTCTTAAAAATTGTTGGTGATAGGAATGATGTACCAAACCGGCACCAAGATTATAAACAAATTACTGAAAACCCAAACATCGACGTAGTAAGCATAGCGAGCTACGACAACTGCCACGCCATCCAAGCCATAAGCGCGTTTGAAAATGGTAAACACGTTATGATTGAAAAGCCGCTTGCCTTAAACCGGCATGAGGCCGAAGCCATTTTGCGAGCACAACAAGATAGTGGAAGATTTTTGAGCTCCAATCTTGTTCTTAGGAAATCACCCCGGTTTCAAGAACTTAAAAATTGGATCGCTAAGGGTTATTTTGGGGAAATTGTTACCATCGAGGGAGATTACCTTCATCAGATTCTTTGGAAGCTTACTCAAGGTTGGAGGGGGGAGATGGAATTTTACTGTGTAACATACGGCGGCGGAATCCATATGATTGACCTGATGAGATGGTTGTTGGACGAGGAGATTGTTGAAGTTTGCGGAATGAGTAATAAAAAACTCACACGTGGCAGCAAATTTAATTTCGATGATACGGTCACAAATTTGCTCAAGTTCAAAAGTGGTACCGTCGGCCGAACAACCTCAAACCTTGGAGCACAACGTCCACAAATTCACGGACTTTCCGTTTACGGGACGGAGAAAAGCTTCATAAATGATACACCTCACGCTAAATTATTCCACGGTGATAATAGTGAGGACATAGAAATAGTGGAAACCAACTATCCGGGGATAGACAAATTCGGTCTTTTACCTGATTTCATATCGTCAATACGTAACGGTGACGAACCGGAAGTATCAGCGAAAGATGTATTTCGAGTTATGGATATTTGCTTCGCATGTTATGAATCCCTCAAAGCAAAAAAAACCGTTAATGTCGACTATCTCATCTAATCTTTTATTCTAGGTAGATTATGCGAAAGATTGATATTCCTTTTGGCAGACCCATTGTAGACGTTGAGGAAATAGAAGCTGTAAAAAAAGTTTTGGAGAGCCCTATACTGGCCCACGGGCCCGTTTGTGCTGAATTTGAAAAAACCTTTGCGGAACTTATTGGAGCGAAATTTGCTATCTCAGTTGCCTCAGGAACTGCCGCACTTCATCTTTCTCTTTACGCATCAAATATTGGTCCCGGCGATGAAGTGATTGTGCCGGCTATGAGCCATGTCGCGACAGCCCATGCCGTTGAATACTGCGGCGCCAAGCCAATTTTTGCTGACGTTGATCCAAAAAGCGGCAACATATCTCCAGAAAGCATCTCAACTTGTCTCTCAAAGCGCACAAAAGCTATCATAGTAGTTCATTTTCTTGGGCTACCTTGCGAAATGGATGCAATTAACAAAATTGCTCAATCCGTTGGCGCTTTAGTGTTTGAGGACGCGGCGTTAGCTCTAGGCGCAAAGTACGGTAATAAAATGTCTGGAAATCTGGCAACTGCCGGATGCTTTTCATTCTACCCAATCAAACATATTACGTCTGTAGAAGGGGGCATGGTGACAACCAATGATGAAGAACTAGCAAGATCCATTCAACAGCGAAAAGCCTTCGGCTATGATCACAATCACCAAACAAGAACAAAACCTGGAATCTATGACGTCCCCGTTTTGGGCTATAATTATAGAATGAATGAAGTTGAGGCTGCCATTGGGCTTTGCCAGTTAACGAAGTTGAAGGATAGGGTGACAGTTAGAATAGATAACTATAATAAGCTTAAATCGGTTTTAGAAGGTATAGATGAAATTACCATTTTTGAGCCACACCAAGGGAAATCTGTTTCTTCATGCTATTGCTTAAATGCGGTTCTAGCTTCAAACTCTAGCATTAGNCGGGACAGCATAGTCCAGAAACTTAAAGACCACGGCATTGGCACGTCCGTTCATTATCCAGGTCCAATTCCAATGATGAGTTACTATAAAGAAAAATACGAGTATGTGTCTGGACAATTTCCGATAGCAGAGTGGCTAGCAAACAAAACTATTTCACTTCCTGTTGCACCACACGTCCCAATAGGTTTTGAAGACCGTATCGGATCTGCAATGAAAAAAGCGATACTCGATGCGTATAAAAGTATATAGCGATTGGAAATTAAAATGACGCTAGAAAAACCCTTTTTATCCTCCACCCTTCCGGAAGGGGTCACTTCTCGGTTTGTTGATAATTCAAACGGCTTGAAAATGCATCTTTTAGAGACGGGAAGTGAAGATGTTGAAAAACCTTTAGTTCTGCTCCTGCATGGTTTTCCAGAGTTAGCATATAGTTGGCGGAAGATAATACCTTTATTGGCAAAAGCCGGATATCGTGTTTGCGCTCCCGATTTAAGAGGGTACGGTCGAACCCTAGGCTGGGGTCCAATAAAATACGAAGATGATATGAGCTCTTTTACGTTACTTAACACTGTAAGAGATGCAATTGGACTTATTAGAGCCCTTGGCTATTCCGAAGTATTTAGTGTGGTGGGTCACGACTATGGGGCATCAGTTGCCGCCTGGTGTGCGTTAGTCAGACCTGATATTTTTAAACGCTGCGCGCTAATGAGTGCTCCGTTTGATGGGCCACCCAAATCACCCGCAGTCTCGAGAGCAGAGGTCGTGACACAAGATATGACGGACGATATCCATTCTGAAATGGCTAAACTAAGCAGACCTCGAAAACATTATCACTGGTATTATTCAACCCCAGCTGCAAATGACGATATGGTTAATTGCTCTCAAGGAATTCATGACTTTCTTAGGGCCTATTATCATCACAAAAGTGCTGATTGGCTCGAAAATCAGCCGCATAAATTGGAAGCCTGGAAAGCCACAGAACTTGAGAAAATGCCAACTTATTACATTATGGACCTAAATGATACTATGCCAGAAGCAGTGGCGCGAGAGATGCCTTCTAAGTTAGAAATACAGGCCAACACATGGCTAACAGATCAAGAACTATCAATTTACGCTGAAGAGTATAACAGGAATGGCTTCCAGGGAGGTCTGAATTGGTATCGCAGAGGCACCACGGATATGGATATTAAATCATTAGAAATTTTTTCGGATAAAACGATCGACGTCCCATCTTGCTTTATTTCAGGAAAGAGTGATTGGGGTGTTTATCAACGTCCCGGTGCTGCTGAGCGAATGAACGGTCAGGTTTGTACTAAAATGTTAAATTTTGAATTGATCGAAGGAGCTGGACATTGGGTGCAACAGGAGCAACCTGAAAAAACTGCTGAACTGCTTCTTAAATTCTTCCAAGAAAGTTGNTAGCTCGGTTCATCTTTAACATATAACATCAATTCATTGATGAGGTACGAATATGCTTAATAACCTTGCTCAGATAGTTAGGAGAGAGACAAAAGCTCTCGTATTTGATCAGTATGGCACTATAGTGGATATGCAAAGTGGCTTAGTTGAAATGGTAACTCCCTTCCTCAAGAACAAAGGTTGGGCAGGAAATCCAAACCANTTTGTCACATGGTGGCGTCGAAAACATTTCGAAGACTCGATGATCGACTCACTCATCGATAACGGACATACACCCTATAGACAAATTGGCCACCGGGCTGTTAGCCACGTAATGGATAGGGCTGAGATAGCATATAGCCAGAATGACGTTGAGTGGCTTATCTCGTGTATTGAAAAACTTAAACCATTTCCAGACGTCATAAAGAGCCTTAAGGCTCTAAAAAACCCATACCGACTATGCATATTATCCAATGGTGATCGCGATATGCTGGAGAAAGCAAAGAAATATATCGGATTTAATTTTGACTTAACAATATCAGTGCAGGAAGCTGGAGCTTTTAAGCCCGACTGGCGAACTTACGCCGAAGCTGAAAAAATTATCCATCAAAAGTTTGGAGAAATTGAAAGGAGTGGGATTCTTTTTGTTGCCAATCACGCATTTGATTGCATCGGTGCGAAGGCTTACGGATTTAGGTCTGTGTTCATCGATCGACGCGAGCGACCCTTTGGGGAAAGTCCATTCCAGCCTGACCTTATTGTTAAAAACTTCGATGAATTGTCAGATATCCTAACATAAATTTTGTCTAAAATATTCAACCACGGCATGTATGGGGGTCAAATGCGTATATTAGTTGCAATGATGAAGCACGAAACAAATACATTTTCTCCAATCCCTACATCGTTAGATCGTTTTTTTGAGTGGGGGGGGCACCTGGGTGATGATGCATACCATGCATACAAGGGCACCAGCATGCCCTTTTCGGCATATATAGACGTGGCAGAAGCCTCGGGCCACAAAGTTTTAACTCCGATCGCCGCAGAAGCTATGCCATCAGGAATTGTGCAAGCTGAAGCCTACAACTTTATGAAAGAGAAAATCCTTGATGCTGTTCGAATAGGTGTGGATGCAGCCCTGCTCGATCTTCATGGTGCAATGGTCTGTGAAACGACCGACGATGGAGAAGGAACTCTACTTCATGAGATGAGAAAAATTAATCCACAACTACCGATAGGTGTGACCTATGATCTCCACGCAAACCTCACTCAGAAAATGGTAGAGAATTGTACCTGCCTAATTGGATACAAAACATACCCTCATATTGACATGTATGAAGTAGGCTCACAAATCGCTAGGATTTTACTCGATTCAATCAAAGAAAATTATGAACCTATTATATGTTGGGCACGGCCTCCTGTTCTAGCTCAAACTTTGAGAATGGGGCACAGTGATGAGCCAATGAAAAGTATCCTCGCTCTAGCCAAAGAAGCCGAGAAAGACCCTAAGGTATTAGCCGCCACTGTCTTTGGGGGATTCCCGTTGGCGGATTTTGAAGATGCGGGGAGCTCCGCGTGTATTGTAGCAAAAGATGATGCCAATCTTGCAAAAGACTGGTGCGATAAAATTGTAAAGCAAATTTGGGAGAACCGCAGAGAGTTTGTTTACTCGGGAAGGCCATTATCAGAAGCCTTAACTTATGCGAAAAGTCTTAAGGATGGCCCTACTATCTTGCTCGATCATGCAGATAACGTAGGGTCTGGCGGAACCCAGGACGTTATGACGGTAATTGAAGAAGTCCTCAATGCTGGTTTGGAGGACGTTGCCGTTGCAGCTGTTTACGACCCCGAAGCGGTGAATTTGATGGCTGAAGCGGGAGTCGGTCGGGAGATAAGTTTAGACCTCGGTGGTAAGGCTGATATGCCGTCAATTAATAAGAAGGGTAAACCACTGAGACTCAAAGGAATAGTCAAAACGCTCACTAATGGAGAGTGGATTGTACGTGGCCCCATGTATACGGGTGTTAAAGTAAGTATGGGTAATACTGCTGTGTTAGAGGTTGAAGGCATAGAAATAGTTATAACTTCAAAACATCATGAGCCATGGGATACTGGGGTATTTACCTCCGTTGGCATACAACCCGACAAAAAAAGATACCTTCTTTTAAAGTCACGAATTCACTACAGGGCTGGTTTTGAGCAACTTGCTAAAAACACAATAACATGTGACGGTGAAGGCGTAACAACTTCAGATAATAATCTTTTGGATTTTCGAAAAGTTCGACGGCCTATATATCCACTCGATAACATAAATGAACCCTAAGGATCAAAAATGAAACGACTTGGCATTGCATTTTCTGGAGGGCCAACTGCTTCCGAGATTGTTGACTGTGTGAGACTTGCAGAGGACTTAGGTTATGAGTCAGCTTGGATAGCGGAAGGGCATGGTGGCGATCAATTTTCAATACTTTCCGGCTGTGCTGCAGCCACGTCGAAAATTAAGCTTGGTACAGCTATAAGCAGTGTTTTTGTTCGTTCGGCACCTACACTTGCGATGGCAGCAGCTACTGTAGATGAATTGTCAAAAGGCAGGTTGATACTTGGGCTAGGTTCCAGCCACAAGGTACAGGTGGTACCCGAACATGGGATTGAATATAGCAAACCCATATTACGACTTACAGAAACAGTAAAAATTATTAGAGAGTTAATTAAAACTGGATCTGTGGAATTTGATGGTGAGACTATTAAAATCGAAAAATTTGATTTGTGGTTCAAACCGCGGCGGCCGCAAATACCGATTTACTTGGCAGGTTTATTTCCAAAAATGGTCATGACGTGCGGTGAAATAGCCGATGGTATTATTTTGACACGCAGCACTCTCAAGACGGCCGACGAAATCCAGCCGCACCTTATAACAGGCAGTACTGTCGCGGGAAAAAATCCCAAAAATATAGATATCACGTCACTCTTACCTACTGCTGTTTGTGAAACGAAAAAAGAAGCCGTAGATATGATGCGGCCTGGATTAACTTTTTACGTCGGTTTTTTCCCCCGATACAACAAGCTGGTCGCTTCATATGGATTCGAACAAGAAACTGCTGATGCAGCGGAAGCATTTAAAAAAGGAGATATGGAAGCAGCAGAAAGATGCATAACTGATGCAATGGTAGAGGCAACAAGTATCGCCGGCACTCCCTCAGATTGCCTAGATAAAATTGAGGAGTATAGGGATTCAGGTATACAACTCCCCATCTTAAGCCCATTTGTTCGCGGAAATAATGCGAAACTTGTATTCGAGACCACAATTCGCGCCTGTGCAGGAAAGTAAGCTAGTTTCGTAATGGATAAGAGACGTCAATCAGCCGTGAAGGTTCTTAAGGAGATAAAAGACGGTTCAACTATTATGATATCTGGCTTTGGGGAAGCNGGTGTTCCAAATACTTTGCTCTCTCAGTTAAAAGATCTTCATCCTACTAATCTCACAATAGTTGTTAATTCTGTAACGAGACCCCTCTCGCTACCTCATGCTCTTATCGAAGCTAACATGGTAAGTAAAGTTATCACGACCTCAGCTAGAGGGAGGGGTAAAGGTTTATCTAAATTTGAAGAGAAACTTCGAGATGGTGAAGTCGAACTTGAATGTCTCCCACAAGGAACCTTTTCAGAACGTATCCGGGCTGGTGGAGCTGGCATACCAGCTTTTTTTACGCCGGTTGGATACGGGACAAAACTGGGAGAAGGAAAAGAAACAAGAAACATACAAGGAAAAGATTGCGTTTTAGAGGAAGCCTTAACGGGCGATTTCGCACTNATTTCTGCTAATAAGGCTGATCGATTTGGAAATGTAAATTTCAGCTATACTCAAATGAACTTCGGTCCAATAATGGCCACAGCTTGCACAACTACAATTGTTGAGGCGAGGCTATTACTCGAAGAACCGCTGCCCCATAACCACATACAATTACCTAGTGTTTATGTTGACTACCTTATAGAAAGTGAAGAAACAGACCATGGGTCTTGATAAGAGCCAAATAGCCTGGCGTGCCGCCCAAGATTTAAAAAATGGTTCGGTTGTAAACCTCGGACTGGGTACACCTGTCCTGGTCTCTAACTTTGTTGAAAGCAGCAGGGATATCTTCTTTCAATCGGAAAATGGTATACTTGGTGTTGGCCCCGAGGCTACGCAAAAAGCAGCAAATCCAGATTTAGTTGATGCTGGAAGCAGGAAAGTAACTCTTATCCCAGGAGCAAGTATTTTTGACTCTGCTGCATCATTTGCGATGATACGTGGTGGTCACGTGGATGTCACAATTCTTGGAGCTTTCGAAGTCAGCGTTAGTGGAGATTTAGCTAATTGGGACTCTGGTGCTGCTGACAAAGCCCCCCTTGTTGGAGGCGCAATGGACTTAGCCGTCAGTGCCAAAACCACATGGGTTCTAATGCAGCACAATACGAAAGATAATAAATCACGACTAGTTAAAGATTGCTCGCTACCTCTCACAGCGAAGAACTGTGTCGAACGAATATATACTGACATTGCAGTAATTGACGTTACTAGCGACGGGTTCTTAGCTAGAGAACTTATATCATCGGTAAGTGAAGAAGAGTTACGTAATCGAACCAGTGGTAATATTAAGCTGGCGAGTGACTGCTGCGTGTTAAAGGCTCCAAATATCACTAGCTAATGAGCTAATTCCCTAACTACTTCATTGAGCCTACTAAGGCCATCTTGAAGATATTCTCTTGGTAGAGCGGAGCTAATACGCAAGTGACCATCCAATCCAAAACAATCACCTGGCACTAGCAATATACCCTTTTCCCTTCTTAACTTATGTACAAGTTCGGTTGAATTGATAGGCAGGTTATAGGACGTAAATGACAGCGCGGATGCCATTGGAGGCACAACAGAGAATATCCCTGGGATCTCATTTAAATAGGTTTGTAAAATTTCAAAACCAGAATCCACCAAGTCTCGTGTCCGTGCTATAAGGGCACGCTTAACATCCGGCCTCAGCGCAAGATTAGCTAGTCTGTTTCCAAGCATCGAACTGCTTACGGTTGTGTACTCATGTCGTTTCCAAAGCTCATTGATGATATTCTCTGGAGCAACAACCCAACCAATTCTTAATCCAGGCAACCCATAAGCCTTACTTAAACCATTAACTATTATCACTTTCTCATATAATCCAAAAAATGATTGTGTCGCATCAACATTATGCCGTTCCGCTCCTGAATACACCTCGTCGGCCAACAACCATGCGTCAAATTTTTGAGCTATAGAAACAACTGCATTCATTTCTTCTTTTGANAGAATTTTTCCTGTTGGATTATTGGGATTAACCANACTAATTACCTTTGTGTTGAGGTTAACTGCATCAAGCAATTCTTGCCTATTCAATGCCCAATTATTACCTGCCTCGAGGGAAAACGAATTAACTTTTACTCCCAAATTTTTTGCTGCCCCGCTAAATTGCTTATAAGTTGGTTGCATTACAGCAATTTCATCCCCCTTTTTTAGAAGGGTATTTGCTATAATGTAATTCGCTTCTGATGCTCCAACCGTAACTAAAATGTTTTCTAATTTAGCGCCGTCATAAAACCCCGCTATTTTTTTTCTCAAAGATGCCTCGCCGTTTACTTCCGGATAATTTAACGGCGTTTCAAGAAACTCCTTGATATCTATATCAGATAATTGCAGCAGTTCCCCTAATGAGACTGGGTGTACACCGCTCTCAGCAAAATTAAACTCAACTGTCTGTTCCCAGTCAGAAAGAAGTCGCTCTAGTTCAAATGGCTCGAAGTTCATTTAGCAACTTTACCCCAATTGAAAGCGATTGTGTATTTTTCTATTAACAGTCAATATCCAACACTTAAAAAGAAAAAAGGTAAGATTTTCAAACTCAATTCTTTGCGAGCTACCTTATGAGCACATATGATCTCTTATTAACTGGCGGACATCTGATTGATCCCTCTCAAAAAATTGATAGTATCAAAGATGTTGGTTTTAAAGACGGGAGAGTGGTTGAAGTTAACGACAAGCTAGATCATGCTCTTGCCGAAAAAGTTTACGACATTTCTGATAATATTATCACACCAGGGTTGATCGATCTTCATACGCACATCTATTGGGGAGGTACATCTATAGGTATTGACCCGACGGACTATGCGCGCCGTTGTGGCACTACTACGATGATTGACGCTGGCACCGCCGGAGCTGGAAATTTTGCAGGATTTCGCGAGCATATAATTAAACCCACAAGACCACGAATACTTGCTTATTTGAATATTTCATTCGCAGGAATTTTCGCTTTTAGTGATACGGTAATGGTGGGTGAGTCGGAAGACGTACGACTTCTACATCCAAGGGCTTGTCTCAACGTAGCAAATTTAAACAAAGATTTTCTTGTCGGAATTAAAGTAAGGGTAGGAGCCCGTGCGAGTGGTTCAATGGGACATGCACCGTTAGATATTGCATTAGAGGTAGCCGAGGAGGCAGGGCTTCCTGTAATGTGCCATCTCGATTGGCCTCCGCCAAGTCCCACAGAGGTTATAAGCCGTTTGCGCGAAGGCGACGTTCTAACACACTGTTTTAGACCTTTTCCGGCGGCGCCAGCCAGATCTGACGGTAGAATTAGAGAAGAAATTCTAGAAGCGAGAGAAAGAGGTGTAATTTTTGATATTGGCCATGGTGTGGGGTCTTTTGGTTTTGAGACTGCCGAAACCATGCTCAATGCTGGTTTTTTACCCGATGCCATCTCTAGCGACGTACACTCATTAAGTATAAAAGGTCCCGCCTATGACCAGTTGGTCACACTATCTAAGTTTCTACACCTGGGGATGTCTATTACAGATATAATTGCTGCGAGCACAACTGGGCCGGCGCGCGCAATTCGTCGACCCGATCTTGGGACTCTTAGCCCTGGTAGCATTGGCGACGCTACCATTCTTAGCATTGAAAAAGGCGAATTTATCTTTACTGATTCCCTCGGACATACCAGATCTGGTGAAAAGAAATTCACCCTAAAGGGCATCGTTTTAGATGGAGAGATGTGGGGCTAAAAAGTTTAAACGACTAGTTCTATGTTAAATCGTCTTTTACAAATATCTGCTATTATCTCGTAGTTTGAACCGCGTCTCACCACCTCAAATGTTTCCACGTTAAGTAGCGTAGAAGACTGCTCGTAGAAATGGTACTTACGAAGTCCATGGTCAATAATAACATCCGCTATGTCTTTTATCTCCGGCTCAATATCCTCTATTCTAAATTTTGTCCCGGTCAGTGATACATTAGCCGACGAACCGAATATCGGATGCAGTTGCTCTAATGACAGTTTACAAATCTCAGCATGAAAAGGACCCGCATTTAAGAGCATAACAAGCGTACCATCCTTGGTGCTTGCTTGAATCGCCTCTCTATCTAATACGTTGAGAAGTGGGTGATCAAGTCGGCAGGGGCCAACCGCCCCTAAAGGCAAGTCGTAATCGCCAACTATAGTATTTATAACATCCCAGCCTCTNTCAGAGAGTTCATAAAGTTCTTTTGCTATTGCAAGGTCTCCAACCATCGCATTTCTCTTTGAAGCCTGCCGCTGCTTCGTATCAAATATCTTTTTTAGTGCAGCACCAGAGCCACCGGCGCAGGTATAACCAACATCCATTGGAATAATTGCAATTCCACCTGCCTTCAAAACATCGAATGCCTTAAATGCATCCTTTTTTATAAATTCTGATACCATCATGGCCTCATTTTGAACATTCTTGGCCCTGCCTCTCTTAACGGCGCCGATGTCTCTGCGAAATCGCATAACAAAGCTCGTGTATCTCGGGGGTCGATGATTTCTTCAATCCAAAACGTTTCAGCAGATCTAAAGGGCGAGCGGAGTTTATTTAACCTTTCTTCTATCTCGGCTAATTTTTTTTCGGGATCGTCGGCGGCATCAATATCTGCCCTGTACGCTGCCTCAATTCCCCCCTCTAGTGGAAGGGAGCCCCAGCGTCCAGAAGGCCATGCGTAACGAGTGCAGTACCTACCACCATTCTTGTGGGCAGCGCCAGCTACACCAAAAGCGTTCCTTAGAATTATTGAGCACCACGGCGTCGTAGTTTGCCACATGGCACTCATTGCCCGAACGCCCTCTTTTATAGTTCCAGCTTGTTCTGATTGCAGACCAATTTGAAAACCCGGACAGTCCACAAGATAAACTACTGGCAAATGGAAGGTTTCTGCCATATCTACAAATTTCATGACCTTTTTACAAGTTGCTGCGGTCCAACAACCACCATATGAGTATGGATCACTTGCCATTAGTGCGACTGGCCAACCATCCAACCGAGCGAACCCTGTAATAACTGATTTTCCAAACTGCCTTCCCATTTCAAAAAAAGAGCCCTGGTCAACGACTGACTCAATTATAGGTCTCATTTTATAAACTTTTCTAATGTCTCTAGGCACAGAATCAAGAAGATGGTCAACTCGGCGTTTGGGGTCGTCATTTTGCTCCCCTCTTGGTGGCAATTCATAAACCGAATTCGGAAGATAAGAGAGAAATTTTCTCGCGCATTCAAAGGCTTCCTCTTCTGTATCAACAGCATGGTCCACAGCACCGGCCTTTAATTGGATTTGATACCCACCCAGTTCATTTTTTGTTAGATCTTGTCCGGTCCTAGCGACAACTGGCGGGCCCGCTACAAACAGTGCTGATTTTTCTTTGATCATCACAGAGTAATGTGATGCTGCCAAGTGCGCAGCGCCAAGACCAGCNACNGAACCNAGCCCTAGAGCCACTCTCGGAATAGTTCCCATATTTTCTACAACTAATTCCCAACCCGCTACGCCTGGGACATTTGCGCGGCCAGTTGTTTCGATTGTTTTAACCGAACCGCCTCCACCCGAACCCTCGACCAGACGGATTAATGGCAGCCTTAAAGCAAGCGCCATCTCCTCGCACATGTTATGTTTACCTTTGATAGTGGCATCTGCTGAACCGCCTCTAACAGTAAAATCATCACCACCAATGATTACAGGCCTTCCATTAACTCTTGCCTTTCCAAAGACAAAATTCGATGGGGTAAGTTTTTTCAAATTATTATCAGAATCATACTCCGCTAGACCACCAATTTTTCCTGTCTCGTGAAATGAATCAGAGTCCGCCATAAGTGCAATCCTTTCTCGGATTGTATAGCGTCCACCNTCCTTTTGCCTCTTTACCCTTTCTGGGCCTCCCAGCTCTTCGGCAAAAGCCTCCCGTTTTCGTAGCTCATCTAACTCATTTTGCCACGTCATAGTCTTTCCTTATTTTACTTAGTTAATAATCCCGAAAATTCCTGTATGTTAGTCAGATTGTTTAACCTTCATCAATAACACTTTGAAATTTTCACGGTAACTGGCAAAAAAAAATCTGTGTGAGATATTTGGTACTAAATCAATAGATTTATTTACTTTTTAAATATCAATCGGCTAATTAGTCTAAAATCATCAAACTGAATTTTATCTGGGAGGAAGTATGGCTGAAATTAAAGTTCACAGTGATGTCACAGGAACTGCCTGGAAAATTGTCGTGGTTGAAGGTCAGGCTGTAGACGAGGGCGACGAACTAATGATTGCGGAAGCCATGAAAATGGAAATACCTCATCTTTCTCCTGAATCAGGGGTAGTGAAAGAAATTTGTGTGGATGAAGGAGCCGCGATTTCTGAGGATGAATTACTCTTTATCATTGAAACCTAGCTCCGGCTCTTGCGCTAAAGATAAACCCTATGAATAAAGTATTGATAGCGAACCGTGGAGAAATTGCTTGCAGAATCATCCGTACCTGTAAGAATATCGGATTCGCCACAGTGGCAGTATATTCAGAAGCCGACAAAAATTCTCAACATGTAGTATTAGCCGATGAAGCCTACCTGATCGGGGCACCACCAGTACGAGAAAGTTACTTAAATAGCAAAAAAATAATAGAAATTGCTGAGAGAAGTAAAGCTAACATTGAACATCCAGGCTATGGGCTATTAGCTGAGAACGCACACTTTGCTAGCCTGGTCGAGGCTGCTGGTCTTATTTGGGTTGGACCGTCACCCTCAACGATATCAGCTATGGGTGATAAGGGAAAGGCACGGGAAATTGCTCGCCAGGCAGATGTTTCAATTTTGCCCGGTTCTCCAGCTATTTCATCATCTAGGTTAAGTTCCCTATCAACCTTCAGCAAACAACTTGAATTTCCGCTTTTAATAAAAGCCACCGGCGGGGGCGGGGGAATTGGAATGCGAAGTGTAGGTAGCGAAGCAAAACTGTTTGAAACNGCTAAAACAGTGTCGGAATTAGCCGAAAGGCTATTTGGAGACGGCAGTATTTTTCTAGAACATCATGTTGACGATGCTAGGCACATAGAAGTCCAGGTTTTTGGGTTGGGTGATGGAAGAGTTTTTCATCTAGGTGATCGTGAATGTTCGATCCAACGACGGTTCCAAAAAGTTATCGAGGAAGCACCTGCGCCTCGCATCCCAGCGAATGTTCGATCCGAAATGGCAGACTCAGCCTGTCGACTGGCAGCTAGTCAGAACTACTCAGGAGCGGGGACCGTAGAATTTATTTTAGATGTAAAAAATAATTCTTTTTATTTTTTAGAAATGAATACGCGTATCCAAGTAGAGCATCCAACTACAGAGATGATCAGTAAACAGGATATAGTTTATCTTCAACTAATGCAGGCTATTGGTGAAAAGCCCCAAAATCTGATAAACGATCCACCTTGTCTCTCCGGACATTCAATCGAATGCCGTCTTTACGCCGAAAAACCAGAGAAGAACTTTATTCCGTCACCAGGTCACCTAAACGTGCTGCGACTCCCGCGCCCGTCCGATGCTATTCGTATAGAAGCTAGCTACACAGAGGGGGATACTATAACGCCCTTCTATGATCCTATGATTGCTAAAATTATCAGCTTTGGTGAGGATAGAAGGCATGCCATTCAAAAAATGCTCTCAGCTCTNGACCAATGCCAAATAGAAGATGTTGCTANCAATCTCGCTTTGCTTAAGGCTATTTTGAAAGACCCTGCCTTTAAGGACGCGCGAGCCAACACCACCTATCTAGAGCAAAACATAACAACTTTGATGGGGTTATAGTATACCTATTCGGCTGCGACAGCTGATTCTTCTCCGCGAACAAGTTGACTGTAATCCTCTCCGAGCACATTGCAAACTTCACCGGGCGTAAAAGAGTATTTGTCAATCTGTCCCACAGGAGTCACCTCGACAGCCGTACCAGTCAAGAAGCACTCGCTTGCATTAGCCATTTCCTCTGGCTTGATTTGACGTTCAACTATTTCGAAACCGCGTCGCCTTCGCGAGATCAATCACCGTTCTACGTGTAATACCGTCTAAAAAACAATCTGGCACTGGCGTATGCAGCTTCCCATCGTCCATTACGAAGAAAATGTTGGCACCTGTTGCTTCAGCTACTAGCCCCCTATAGTCCAACATNAGGGCATCGTGCATACCCGCTGCTTCTGCTTCGTGNTTAGCCATAGTGCAAATTTGATAAAGNCCTGAGGCTTTACTTTGGGTTGGCGCCGTATCGGGTGCTGGTCTTTTCCATCGAGATAAACCCATTTTTATACCTTTTGTCTTCGCCTCTGGATCAAAATAAGATGGCCACTCCCAGGCTGTTATTGCTAGGTGAATAGTGTTATTTTGCGCAGAGACGCCCATCATTTCTGTACCACGCCATGCGATTGGTCTCACATAGCCATCCTGAAACCCCATGGACTTAACAACATCGGCTTTTGCTTTTTCTATNAAATCTGTGGAATATGGAATGCTATAGCCAACAGTTTTTGCCGATTGGTGCAGTCTTTCTGTATGCTCTGCCGATTTAAAAATTTTCCCATTGTACACTCGCTCTCCTTCAAACACGGCGCTTGCATAATGTAAGCCATGTGANAGNACNTGGATNTTTGCTGAGCGGAAATCTATTAATTCCCCATCAAACCATATAGAGCCATCTCTATCGTCAAAAGAAGGTGAGGACATGATCATAATTCCTAAGANNTTGAATTGGACTTATTTATCTTAAAATATTTAAACCCATGATATANTNGTNTTGNCNNAAANACAGCCNTNNGCNNANGACAGGATAATATTTTAGGAAAATATGTCAATATGACTGACTTAAAAATGCGTTCANTTTCTGAAGANTTTAAAGANGAAGAATTGCGTCAAATTATCGAAATGCTATTTTTTGCTTATAGAGATTTCACTAAAGAGCCAGATAAAATGTTGGAAGAAATTGGATTAGGTCGAGCTCACCACCGCACAGTTTATTTTATTGGCCGAAACGCCGGAATTACCGTTACAGGTCTTTTGGACATTCTAAAAATAAGAAAGCAAAGCTTATCTCGGGTCTTAAATCAGTTAATTAGTGAAGCATATGTTTTCCAGAAAATTGCAGACGATGATCGACGGAAGAAACTTCTTTTTCTGACTGACAAAGGTCTTATCCTAGAGCAACGCCTTACGGCCAATCAACGCAAAAGGATTGCAAATGCGTGCCTAGGCAAAAATGAACACGCTATTAATGGCTTTAAAGATATTCTAACTGCGATTATAAATGAGGTAGACCAATGGCGGTTTTCATCCCCCACTGCAAACAGTCTTGTTCATAAACAGACTGCAACGCACAGCAAGAGAGGCGTTGAATGAATACAATCGAAAAATTATCGGTTTTATCGCATATACTCCTTGTTGACGACGATGGCAGATTACGAAATTTACTAGAGAAGTACCTTACTCAAAATAATTTCCGTGTGACGTGTGCTAAAGACGGTAAGCAGGCAAGAAAATTTTTAGATACTTTCGAATTTGATATGATTCTGTTGGACGTTATGATGCCTGGGGAAACTGGCATAGAACTAACCAAATATCTAAGAGGTTTTAACTCTGTACCAATTTTATTGCTGACCGCTATGAATGAAAGCGAAGATCGAATTAATGGTTTGGAGACGGGTGCAGATGATTACCTAGCAAAGCCATTTGAACCAAGAGAGTTGCTATTGCGTATCGAAAACATACTGCGCAGAGTACAGCTCGAAAGTCAGTCCACTCAGAACAATGATTTATTTCACTTTGGTCCTTATCGATTCGACCTTCGTTCCAATTTACTTTTTCGTGGGCCCGTTGCAACTAAGTTAACCGAGTCCGAGAGCGCTATAATGCGAGCCTTCATTGCATCACCGGGTGAAATTTTGAGCCGGGATGATCTAAGTAATTTGGACTCAACCAATGTAAACACAAGAACAATAGACGTTCAAATAACACGGCTTAGAAGAAAAATTGAAGATGATCCTAAATTTCCTCGGTATCTGCAAACTATCCGAGGTCGAGGATATGTCTTAAAGACAGGATTATGAAAATTCTTGGAACATTATATTGGTCTGAAAAAGCCAAAAATAGAATCAAGAATATTTTGCCTCAAACACTTTTTGGGCGAGCACTTTTAATAATAGTAACACCACTCATTCTTATGCAGGCCATCTCTACTTTTATTTTCTTCGACCGGCATTGGGACACGATGACCCGACGCCTTGCACATACTTTAGCNGGCGATATTGCCTTTATTGTAGATTCTCTCACTCCGCTGCCAAAGCAACTAGACCTCAATCAAATATTTCTCAAAGCTGATGACATCCTACACATTCGTCTAACTTATAGTCCGGAAGAAATCCTGGTTAAAAAGAAAGCTTTTCAGCAATGGGATAGGGTACGAAAGTCCCTCCAAGACGCGCTAAAAGAACGAGTGAGGCGTCCCTTTTCTATAGATACAATAAAAAAAGATCGACGAATCGAAATCAAGGTGCAACTCCCCCAAGGCCTTTTAAATGTCAATGTGCATGAAAAACGGCTTTATAGCTCAACGCCGTATATTTTTCTAATGTGGATGATAGGGAGTTCACTTGTATTATTTGCTATCGCAATAATTTTTATGAGAAACCAGATCCGTCCGATTAGGCGTTTAGCTATTGCAGCGCGAAGCTTCGGTATGGGGCGAGGGTCAAGTGAAATAAAACCCAGTGGAGCTAAAGAGGTAAGGCAGGCAACGCAAGCCTTTAGGCAAATGAGAGAGCGTATATCTCGACAATTTGCTCAACGAACAGAAATGCTTGCAGGGGTTTCACATGACTTGAGAACTCCCCTAACTAGAATGAAACTCCAAATAGAAATGTTAGAGAGAACTCCTGAGACAAGAGAATTACAAGATGACATTCAAGAAATGGAAAGAATGATTGATGGCTATCTTACATTTGCCCGAGGCGAGGGNAGCGAGTCTTTGAGCAAAATAAATTTAGCTAGTCTGATCGAAGAGATTATATCAACTGAACGAAGAGATGGCTCTGTGATAAATTTTGTAAATAAAAGCAAGACGATTAAATCCGTGACCTTACGCCCCCAAGCAATTAAGCGAGCCATTACCAATTTGATTATCAATTCTAAGAAGTATGCAGAAACAGTTAAAGTAGAGTTTGAGTACAATTCAGAGCACGCAATAATCACTATTGACGACAATGGGCCAGGAATNAAACCAGAGCATAGAGATGATGTATTNAAGGCTTTTTTTCGTCTTGATCCCTCTCGAAATACNGACACTGGAGGAACNGGACTCGGTCTAACAATTGCAAAAGATATAGTTCAGAGTCATGGAGGCGACCTACTTTTAAGTGAAGCTTCTCTTGGCGGTCTTCGAGCCACTATAACATTACCGTTGTAGAAGAAGTCCGATAGCGTTTAGATGCGAATGCTTGAACGCCTTAAATTGATAGGCTACTTTAACAAAGCTTAATAAAGTCTTCCACCATTTGGGACCGGCTTNTCGACCGAAGCCAGAACAACCTCCCCCGCGTCATCTGGAAAACCCAGAACGAGTATTTCACTCATAAACTTTCCAATCTGCTTCGATGGAAAATTCATCACGGCNGCCACCTGCCGGCCTAATAAATTTTGCTTTCCGTAGTTCTTCGTAATTTGTGCCGAGGTTTTGCGTACACCAAACTCTTGCCCAAAATCTACCCAGAGTTTGAGAGCCGGTCTTCTAGCCTCAGGAAATTCTTGGACTTCGACAATTGTACCAACTCTAATTTCTACTTTTTGGAATTCTTCAAATGTAAGTGTCTCTATAGGATTACCATTCATATACGTACTTTNCTCTNAAATATCNCCTCNGTTAATTATCGATCTTGACCACTATTCTCCGACACCAAGCCAAGTGACTTTGCCAGTGACTCAGCCCATTTCAAGCGGTCGTCTAGAATGCGTGTTGTTGCAGTTATGTCGCTACCTTCTTCTTTAGACCAAGTTCGCATGCCAAACAAAAAAACTGCTGCCAAACCTTTGATTTTGATATTTCCCTTTACCCCTCCCGTCGAAACCCCAACTGTTTCCAGGCTAGAGCGCATTGATAGTCTTATGGCTTTTGCCGCAACCAAGAACATTTGCGGATCTTTCCCGGTGACTTTCAATAGTTCACAAACTCCATCTTTATAAGGAGCCAAGACATCAAAACGAACCAGCATTATTTCTAAGAGCCTTTCCCTCATCGAAATTCCCGGGTCAAAAATATCGGGATCTAGATTTGCTAATGTCTGTTCATCAATAAATTCTGAAAATGCTTGCAAAAGGCCTATCTTGTCCGAGAACAGCTTTTCAAGCTCCGACTCTTCAATTTCCTGGTTTCTGGCCAGAGCTGCAAGTGTGAAACCACTCCAACCAACATCAGACACTAATTCCATTAAACCTTTAAAAACTTTTTGTTTATTCATTCTTGCCGTTGCAGTTTGTTAAGCGATACGAATTTATCCTGCCAGCTCCTCAGATCTTTTGGCAGCAGCCTTTATAGCTTCATCAAAAATTGGTTGTATACCATCGTCCGACATTAAAACATTCAGAGCTGCCGCTGTCGTGCCACCCGGGCTAGTAACGTTTATTCTAAGTTGGTCAGCCGTTTCCTCGCTCAATCGGGCTAGCTCACCTGAACCTGAAACTGTTGCCCTTGCGAGACGCATAGCTAACTCGGGCGGCAAACCAGACTTTATACCTGCCTTAGCCATTGCTTCTATAACTAGAAATACATATGCTGGCCCACTTCCCGATACAGCTGTAACAGCGTCCATAAGTCCTTCGTCATCGATCAAAACTGACTCCCCGACAGAGGATAGAAGCTCACCACACACTTCTGCCTGCTGTTCCGGCACATTACCATTAGGAACATATACTGTGATCCCACGCATAACGGCTGCGGGAGTATTAGGCATAGCCCTTACAATCTGGGCGTGTTGGCTCAAATGTTTTTCAAAATATCCCAATGTTTTTCCTGCAGCTACGGAAAGAAAAGTTGTTTCTCTCCCAATTAATCTTTTAAGATCCGGTAAAGTTTCGTCCATTGTCTGTGGTTTAACCGCGAGAATGACGACCGAGGGGACAATGTTTTCAGGTATTTCTGAAGCGGTTCTTACTATCGTTAGGTTAGGTATACTCTCAAAAGTCCTGGTTGCTTCTTCGCTAGGTTCCACAACATATATTCCATCATCTATGAAACGGCTTTTTACCCAGCCGGCTAACATAGCGCCACCCATCTTTCCGCAACCTATTAAAAATAGCGGTTTTGTCATTTTTTCTAAGCTTCCCCCGCAACATCAATGAGCGCAGCATTTAATGCTTCGGTTGCTGTTTTACCACCCCATATCACAAACTGAAAGGCCGGATAATATCTGTCTGATTCACTAACCGAAACATCAACCAAATCCTCTAGTTGTTCAACACTAGCTGGACCTGCGCCTCTTAAAAGCAATGTGTGCCTGAACATAGGCGTGCCATCTTCAGATGACAAATCAAAATGCCCCAGCCATAGTTTTTCATTTATGAGAGCGAGTAAATGATGAACACCGGAATAGCTTTGGATATCAACCCGTGTTTCAAAAACACATGAAAAGTGAAGTGCGCCCATTTCCTCTTGCCATAGAAAAAATAGCCTGTAATTGCACCATCTTCCATTTATTTCAACAGCTAACTCGTTCAATCCTGTCCGCTCATGTGGCCAGTCATTTGCACCAACAATTTCAACCAACAACTCGAGTGGATTATTTGAGCTGTGTTCTGAGTCAACAAAACTAACAGACATTAGTCACCTCCGCTGCACTACCAAGACCNATTATGAACTAGGCAAAGGGTAGTCCAAAACCCGACATCTACTATATCANGTTACAATCTCATAATGTTGGGGCGTGTCAACCCCTAACATACCATATTTAGTATAATTGCATGTGAAAAACTCTGCACAAGCTGAGATAACTAACCACTAACTCTTGTTACTTTGGGAAGATGGTTTCGTTGTTTTGGCTTTACTGACGGTAGGACGACTTTTGCCCTTAGATTTTGCGGAGAGTTTCTTCTCAATATGGCCAAGACGCTCATGTATCTTTTCCTGTTCTTCTCGCGCTCTTTGAGCAAGGGAACGAACGGCATCGAATTCTTCCCGTGCCACCCACCCCTTTTCATTCAAAAATCTTTCTACACGTTGCTGAATAAGCTGCTCCAGCTCAGTTTTTGCTCCTGCGGCCATTGACATTGCACCACTGGCTAAACGAGCTATGTCACCAAGAAGGCGGTTACTAGATTGCATACCTATTCCTCACGTTGGACGTTAGACTTCTAGAAAGAGTAGGAGTATTGAACCATAAATCAACCAAAAATTATTTAATTGGAATGCTTGGATCACCAAAAAACTATTTCACCTATTAATTTGATGCTATTAGTGATGCTGAAGAAGGGTNTAAAGCAATGTATTTGATTACGGGGGGAGCNGGGTTCATTGGATCTAATCTTGTAGCCNCGCTATGCGACCTTGGCCATTCCACCAAAGTTGTCATAGTAGACAACCTAGGAATAGATCAAAAATGGAAAAACATAGCTAAGCATTTAGTCTACGATATAATACCCCCCCCACAACTAGATGCATTTCTCGCTGAAAACAAGAGAGAAATCGAGATGGTTTTCCACCTTGGGGCCGTATCGTCGACAACCGAGATTGATGTAGACCTGATACTTGAAAACAATCTTCGACTCTCTATGCGACTTTGGAGATGGTGTGCAAAAAATAATGTCCCTTTTCTTTTTGCCTCCTCAGCTGCTACCTATGGAAACGGTGCAAATGGATTTGATGACAATTTAACATCAGATCAACTAGCAGATTTAAAACCCTTAAACCCCTATGGCTGGAGCAAGCACTTTTTTGATCGTTGGGTAACATCTAGGGTGGAGAGTGGCGATAGCCTCCCTCCTCAATGGGTCGGTTTAAAATTCTTCAATGTCTATGGCCCAAATGAAGGCCATAAAGGAACCCAAAGTAGCCTTATCAATCAACTATACCCAAAAATAGTTAGTGGCCTCCCTTCAATATTATTTAAATCTCACAGGACTGGTATCCCGGATGGGGAACAACAACGAGATTTTATTTGGATCGATGATTGCGTCGAGGTGATGCTATGGTTTTCTAATAACAGAAATATTTCTGGATTATTTAATGTTGGAACAGGAGAAGCCCGAACTTTTAAAGACCTTACTTTAAACGTCTACGCTAATCTCGACGTGGAACCAAATATCGAATTCATAGATACCCCCCCAAGCATTGAGAAACATTATCAATATTTCACCGAGGCTTCATTGAAGAAGCTTCGCGAAGCTGGTTTTTCAGGAAATTTCACCTCGTTAGAAGAAGGTGTAAAGAAATATGTAACAAACTTTCTTAAAACTAATGATCCGTATAGATAGTTATGTATTACAATTTAAACGATTTTTTTCTAGATCCCATAGCTTTGAAAGTCGGACCGATAGTAGTCCGCTGGTATGCTTTAGCTTACATCGCCGGGCTATTTTTGGGTTGGCGTTACTGCGCTCTCTTACTAAGAAGAACGCCGTTTGTAATGGAACCGCAACAACTAGAAGATTTGCTCTTCTATGCCACTATTGGTGTAATTATTGGGGGTCGCTTAGGTTATGTATTATTCTATAATCCAGTCTACTTTTTTAACAATCCGCTTGAAATCCTAATGATATGGCGTGGTGGTATGTCCTTTCATGGTGGCCTTTTGGGGGTCTCTGCTGTTGGATTAATAATTTCCTATAGAAAAAGTATACCATTATTGCCGCTAACAGACTTATTAGCTGCGGCTGCTCCTATCGGGCTTTTCTTTGGTAGAATAGCAAATTTCATAAATGGAGAGCTCTTTGGTCGCGTGAGCAATGCACCATGGGCTGTTATTTTTCCAAATGGAGGGCCATTACCACGACATCCTAGTCAACTTTACGAAGCTGTTTTAGAAGGTTTTTTGCTGTTCACGCTTCTCGGCGCATTAGCATTTTTTACAAAAGTTAGACATTGTGCCGGCATTTTAACATCTCTATTTTTACTTGGTTACGGAACAACTAGGGCAATGGTTGAATTTTTTCGAGAACCTGACCCCCAACTTGGTTTTTTTATAGAATATTTCACAATGGGCCACTTACTTTGCCTACCTATGATTGTTGCTGGGATAATATTGTTTATATTCTCCATAAAAAACTCATCCGGTCTCAATGACTGAGGCTTTACAAAATCTACTGATAGATAGAATTCAAAAGGCCGGGCCCATGAGTTTGGCAGAATTTATGGCCGAGGCACTCAACAACAAAAATTTTGGTTATTACGCGACACGAGATCCTCTCGGCTCCCTAGGGGACTTCACAACAGCGCCGGAGATCTCTCAGATCTTTGGAGAATTGATCGGACTATGGATATTACATGCTCATCAAAAACAAGAAATAGATGGACCCCTTTGTCTTGTGGAGCTTGGTCCAGGCAGAGGAACTTTAATGTCTGATATACTTAGAGTTTTGTTAAAGTTTGAGAATATAGAAAAATTATTGGAAGTTCATCTTGTAGAGACNAACCCTATTTTACGAAAGATGCAGCAACAATTATTGGGAGGTGTAAAAATCCTATGGCACGATGACCTCTCCACTTTACCCGATCGACCATGGTTTCTAGTCGCAAATGAATTCCTAGACACATTACCCGTGAACCAACTAATCAAAAATGGTGACAGATGGACTGAGCGCCTCATAGATTACGATCCAGCCGAACAGCATTTCTTTTGGACATCGAGCGGCTCAACTTCACGGTTATCGCTTTTAATATCGGATCAAGTTTCATCAAAAGCACCCAATAACGCTTTGTTGGAATTTTCACCTGCAACACTGGGTATTTTCAAGACNATTGCAGAGAACACCTCAAAAAAAGGCGGGGCTGCCTTGCTTATAGACTATGGTTATATCACACCAAGTTTCAAATCATCTATTCAAGCAGTTCACGAGCATAAAATGGTTAATCCTTTGTCGAACCCTGGTACCAACGACATATCCTGCCATGTTGACTTTCACTCTATACTGCACGAATCGCAATTTTTTGAACTTAATTTTCACGGCCCCATACCACAAGGAGAATTTTTGATATCGATGGGAATAAACGAGCGTGCCGAACGTTTAAAACATGGTTCCTCAATACAACAAATAAATGATATTGATATCGCCGTGAGGCGTTTGACGGCTAAAGAAGAAATGGGGGAACTTTTTAAGGTAATCGGAGTTACACCAAAAGGCTCTCCACCTCCACCAGGGTTTATTTACTAATTCAAAAGCGAAAAGGAGGAAGTTTGTTTATATTAGACGCTTTGAACCAACCAGCTGTTTTACACGGTTTTTTTACTAGAAAAGGCGGTGTAAGCAACGGCATATATGGGTCACTAAATTGTGGCCTAGGTTCCAAGGACAATAAAGAGTCCGTTAACACAAATAGAGAGGAAGCCATGAAGCAGCTGGGTTTATCATTAACCGCGCTTCACACATGCTTTCAGCACCACAGTGCAGATGCGCTCTTGATTGATGATAATACGAAAAATGCAATGCCACTTAAAGCAGATGGTTTAGTCACAGCAAAACGTGGAGTAGCCTTAGGTATTTTAACGGCCGACTGTGGGCCTGTGCTTTTTGCCGACCCGATAGCAAAAGTGATTGGTGCTGCCCATGCGGGATGGAGAGGAGCATTAAGCGGCATTCTCGAAAATACGGTAAGAAAAATGTGTGAGTGTGGCGCAAGTCCCTCGAATATTGTAGCTGGGTTGGGCCCGATGATAGGCCCAAAATCCTACGAAGTTGGACCCGAGTTCCGAGAAACCTTTTTAGACAATTCCGTAAAAAATTTACAATTTTTCTCGGCCACTAGTCGTAGTGGGTATCATTTGTTCGATCTCCCGAGCTTCATTCAACATCGGATAGAGTTAATTGGAATTAAGGCTATTAGTTCTCTTGACCAAGACACATATCAAGATAAAGAACAATTTTTTAGCTACCGGCGCGCATGCCATCAAAATGAAACCGACTATGGCCGTCTTCTCTCGGCTATAGCACTTCGCTAGCACGTCACTCCGGAGCGGTATTCCAACGATGCCTCACCTTTATATATTTTTGTTCGCATTTTTAATCGGCGGTTTGAGCACGTGCATAATAATGTAAGCGTATTATCTGTCGTTCTGATAATTTTTTGTGCAGCTTGCGGTCAAGTGCCGCAGCCATTTCAAAAAACTGAATTACAAAAAGCAAAAGATACGAAATTATTGGCCCCTGAGAGTAGAAGTTTGTTTGTAAAAGGAATTAACGGGCCAGTAGGGTGGGTTGGAAATGCATTTGCAAAAGCAACGGCAGATTTACTTCGAGAAAAAGGGCTGCTTGCAAGTTCGACATGGCAGAATGACCAATCCTTCGCTCTTACAGCAAACGGTTATCAACAACTTTATGAAGATCGGCCTCCAGACCTAATTGTAACGTGGTTATTAACCGATAACATGGGNCGTGTTAAAAAAACTATACGAACGAAGAGCACCCCACCACGAGAGTTTTGGATAAATCCAACGATGCAAACTTTCAGACAAGTGATAGCGCCGAAAGCAAATAAAATTATTGCTTGGTTAAACAACGAAGATAAAGCCACCTATAAACAGAGACAATCTGTCGTTATAAGTATCGGCGCAATAAAAGGCGTAAGTGCTGACAAAGAGAAAATTATCCGATCAAAAATTACAAAAATATTGGAGCACAGTAAGCACCGGTTAAGCAATGAAATCCCTGAAACACTTTTATTAAAAGTGACAATCCAAAATATATTTTTAAATAAGTTTAATGAAAGAATAATAGTTATTTGGACACTGACATCACAAAATGGTTTCGAAATTGGAAATATAAAACAGGAAAACGTAGTGGAAAAAATGAGATTGGATAACAATTGGGCTGAGATTTCAAACCAAATTGCCCGCGGCGCAATTGATGGAATACTTGATTTAGTCCAGGCGTATAGCGCCTCAAAAAGACAATCTAAAAATAAAGTGGAATAAGCCTTGCGCCAGGCCACTTTTGACTGTTAATAAATTCGGGAAAAGATTCTTTTCAGAGAATTAGGAACCCACCAAAGATGGCCACAAAAATATTATCTTGTAACAGTAACCGGCCACTAGCTGACGCCATTTCAAAGTATATGGAACTCCCCTTAACAAAAGCCGACGTAAAAAGATTTTCAGACATGGAAGTTTTTGTTGAAATTCAGGAAAACGTCAGAGGCGAGGATGTTTTTTTAATTCAGTCTACCTCCTCACCAACAAATGACAATCTTATGGAATTACTTGTTGCCTTAGATGCATTAAAAAGAGGTTCGGCAAATCGTATAACAGCGGTTATCCCCTACTATGGGTACGCTCGACAAGATAGAAAATCGGGTCCACGAACACCTATATCAGCCAAACTAGTTGCTAACCTAATAACGGTCGCAGGCGCTCATAGAGTAGTAACTGTCGATCTGCATGCTGGCCAAATTCAAGGTTTTTTCGATATACCAACTGATAATCTTTTCGCAGCTCCCGTATTTCAATCGGATATCAAAGAAAAATATGGAGATAAATCACTAGTCATTGTGTCACCTGATGTCGGTGGCGTGGTACGGGCTAGAGCTCTTGCGAAGAGTTTAGACGCTGACTTGGCAATCATTGATAAACGGCGAGAGCGCGCTGGTGTATCGGAAGTTATGAATATAATTGGTGAAGTTGATGATAGACATTGTATTTTGGTTGACGATATCGTTGACTCTGGNGGGACACTGTGTAACGCAGCAGAGGCTCTCATGGCTGCAGGTGGTTTATCAGTGTCTGCTTATATAAGCCACGGCGTGCTATCCGGAGGTGCGGCTGCACGAATTAAAGATTCTCCTTTAACCGAACTTGTTACAACAGATAGCATTCAGGCGACCGATGCGGTTCTAGCAGCTCCAAATATGCGCCAGATAACAATCGCCCCGTTATTAGGGGAAGCTATATTGAGAATCGCCGAGTCACGCTCAGTGTCTAGCCTCTTTGATTACAACACATCTAATTAAAAATACTTAAAATTTTAATAAACAAAAATTTGACTAGTCTTTTGTCAAAAAAAATATTACAAACTGGCTGGTTTAGGACAGACTAATTCCAGCACCCCTGGAGGCTGGTCCTATTTTGCTTTTATATCAAGGAGAAATTCGATGAGCGATATTACAGTTCTTACTGCCGCTGCTCGCGAAAGGGTTGGTAAGGGGTCCGCCCGAGAAGCTAGACGGCAAGGTAAAATTCCCGCAGTGATTTATGGCGACAAAAAATCACCCGCTTCTATTACTTTAGAACGGAAACTTCTTGTTCGGCATCTAGAATCAGGAGGCTTTTTCAACACTCTCTTTGATATTGAATTAGATGGCAAATTGAACCGAGTTCTGCCTCGCGATGTCCAGCTCCATCCTGTCACAGACGTTCCTGAGCATATTGACTTTCTTCGGGTATCGTCCACCACGCGCATTTCGGTTGAAGTGCCTGTTGAGTTTAAAGGGGAAGACGAGTCCCCTGGATTGAAAACTGGCGGGGTGTTGAACGTTGTGCGTTACAATGTTGAAGTTTCATGTACCCCTGATTTAATCCCAACGAGCTTAGTTCTTAATCTTTCTGGAGCAGAAATCGGTGACAGCTTGCATATTAGCGCAGTAAGTCTACCGGAAGGTGTAACACCTACCATTACAGATCGTGACTTTACGATAGCAACGATAGCCGCGCCAACAGTCGTCAAAGAAGAAACAGCAGCAACTGACGATGGAACGGATACAGAGACGTCCGACGGAGATTCAACATCTGAAGCCGCCGACGAAGAAGCCGAAGAAGGTGATGGTAGCTAGTGGTTTGAAAAAATTTTTCAAACTAGTTTGGGAGTTGGCTTTTGCATCTTTTGATAGGGCTAGGTAATCCTGAAATAAAACACAGATATAACCGCCATAATATAGGTTTTTTAATAGTCGATAAAATTGCTCAAGAATTCCAATTTCCTCCCTTTAGAAATCGCTTTAAAGGTTTATTGAGCGAAAATTTAGTGGATGGCAACAACGTTAAATTGTTGAAACCTTCCACTTATATGAATAGCTCNGGTGAGTCTATTGTTCAGGCTATGCGGTTTTTTAAACTCGACCCTTCCCAAGTTTTTGTATTTTACGACGATCTCGATCTTTCACCGGGAAAATGCAGAATTCGGTTGGGTGGTGGAACGGGAGGACACAATGGTTTACGAAGCATTGAAAAACACATTGGCCCTGACTACTGGCGGGTTCGTATNGGTATAGGGCACCCTGGACGCAAAGAATTGGTTCTAGCGCACGTATTGAATGATTTCGGTGAGCAAGAAAAGAATGGATGGGTTGAAAAAATGCTAATAGCTATGACGGAGCATCTTAACTTGTTGATTAAAGGGGACACTAATTCTTTGATGTCAAAAATTGCGTCCACTATGGGCCCGTCAAACGAAGTCAGCCGCGTCTCAAAGGATTAACTAAAACTTGGCACAAACTTTTGCAGTAATGAAGGAGTTGGAGGCTTTTTATGGGTTTTAATTGCGGAATAGTTGGGTTACCAAATGTGGGAAAATCGACATTATTCAATGCGCTTACCTCTACAGCAGCCGCAGAAGCTGCGAACTACCCATTTTGCACGATTGAACCTAATAAAGGTAGGGTAGCGGTACCCGATGAACGACTTTTGGAAATTTCCAAGCTAGCCAATTCAGAAAAAGTTATTGGAGCTCAACTCGAATTCGTTGATATAGCTGGCTTGGTCAAAGGGGCGAGTAAAGGAGAGGGTTTAGGAAATCAATTTTTAGCCAATATAAGAGAAACCGATGCCATCATTCACGTTCTCAGATGTTTCGAAGATGATAATATTTCCCATGTTGAAGAAAGCATCCAACCCATCCGAGATATAGAGATCATTGAAACCGAATTACTCCTATCTGACTTGGAAAGCATAAACCGACAAATGTTGAACTTAGAAAAAAAAGCTCGGAGCGGTGATAAGGAGATCAAGAAGCAATTGGAGGTTGTTAAGAAAATAGCCTCTAAATTAGAGGAAGGTACACCAATTCGAAAGTACACGGATTGGGATGCTCAAGATGAAGAATTATTAAAAAATAGCAACATGCTTACATCTAAACCACTGGTTTATGTCTGCAACGTTGAGGAAGAATCAGCCGCGATTGGAAACGCCCTTAGTAAAGAAGTAGAGACTTATGCAAAAGCAGACGGTTCTGGATGCGTCATTGTTTCGGCGGCTATTGAGGCCGAAATAAGCCAGTTAACTTATCAGGAAGAGAAGAATGAATTTCTCACAACTTTAGGATTAGAAGAAGCTGGTTTAAATAAACTAATTCGAGCAGGNTATGGTCTCCTCAATCTGATCACTTTTTTCACGGCTGGTCCCAAAGAGGCTCGTGCGTGGACACTTCCAAAGGACTCAACCGCTCCTCAAGGAGCCGGCAAGATTCATTCGGATTTCGAGCGAGGTTTCATTAGAGCGGAGACTATTAGCTACGAAGATTATATTGCGAATGGTGGTGAAAATGGCGCTAAAGAAGCAGGTAAATTAAGAGTAGAAGGGGCTGATTATTTGATAAAAGACGGTGATGTGTTGCACTTCCGTTTCAATGTCTAACCATTTTGCAAGGACTTGGACGATTAACAACAATACAGTAGACATTGTTACAAGTTGAACTCGAGCGATTATGATTAATAGCCAAGTTTGATTTATGAGATTTAAGAAACGTTTTTCTATAACCGGAGCTCTGNNCTATGGGAATGTTATTGAAGACGATCGCGTCGGACGGTCATGAGTTCGATACATATATAGCCCAACCAAACGGGACCCCTTTAGGCGGATTAGTTATTATCCAAGAGATTTTTGGACTCAACAACCATATCAAAAGCATTGCAGATAGATATGCCTGTGAGGGGTATTTGGTAACTGCACCTGCACTCTTCGACCGAATAGATAAAGGTATAGAATTAAATTACGAGTCCAAAGATATTATAAAAGGGCGTGATCTCAAAAACGCCACTGGAGATGAGCTGCCTCTTAAGGATATTGATGCTGCAAGGTCTATTGCGAGTGCCGCTGGTAAAGTCGGTATAATTGGGTTTTGTTGGGGCGGAACTTTGGCGTGGTTAGCGGCGTGCAAAGTACCCGGGTTTGCGTGCGCCTCGTCTTACTATGGAGGTGGGATAGCNGGTCTCATGTCTTTCACAGCAAAGTGCCCCGTGATCTTTCACTTTGGTAGGGAAGACCACGCGATCCCTCCAGAAGAAGTTGAAATTATAAGAGTTTCGCAGCCGGATAACCATGTTTACCTATATCCCGCCGGTCACGGTTTTAATTGTGATCAAAGAAGAGACTTTGAGCCGACCAGTAGCAAAGTCGCCGAGGAACGGACTTTAGAATTTCTAAAGAAGAACCTCGCCTGAGACCGGGCCCATTTTTTACAAAACCCGTCCCGCTACAGCNTCGAGTTTTGCCACAAGCTCCGGNTCTCTATTTTCTGGAGACGTCACTATCGCGAAGTCCAATGCTCGGTCGCCTCCCTGAATATCCTCATTAGGCCGAACTTTAATCCTTGGCAAAGCATTTTTAAGTAATAAGTTTGCGTTGTCGCGATTTTTTTCTATTACCTTGATAACACTCTCTACCGAAACAGCTTCGTGATCAGGATGCCAGCAATCATAATCCGTTACCATGGCAACTGTTGCATAGGGAAGCTCTGCCTCCCTTGCTAATTTTGCTTCCGGCATATTAGTCATACCAATTACATCGCACCCCCAGGACCTGTATAAATTGCTTTCAGCTAATGTTGAGAATTGGGGGCCTTCCATACAGATGTACGTGCCGCCTAGATGTGACGGTAATCCCAAGTCTNGGCAGGTATTGTGCAATGCGTGTTGGAGCCGATCTGATATAGGATGCGAAAATGATACATGAGCCACGCAACCCTCTCCAAAAAATGTTTTCTCTCTGGAAACCGTTCTATCAATAAATTGATCCACCAACACGAAGTTTCCTGGCACGTATTCCTCTTTTAAGGACCCTACTGCACTTAAGGAGATAATATCAGTAACACCCGCCCTTTTCAGACAATCAATATTCGCTCTGTAATTTATTGCCGTTGGAGTGAGTTTATGTCCTCTCCCATGTCGGGGAAGGAATACTATCGGAACTTCATCTATTTCGCCAAATAATAGATTATCAGAGGATTTCCCGAACGGAGATGAAACGGACTTCCATTGGGCTCTTTTCAAGTCTTCTATTTGGTCGATCCCACTACCACCAATAATCCCTATTATTGCTTTCATAAGGAACTCCCCCCAAAAAAAATAGGCCGCTAAACTACGCGGCCTAAACAAAAAACTTTACTTATTCATTAATGGACATCGGACCATATTTTCTTTTTGCTGTAGTAAAATAACCCGGTCATAACGAGCAAGAAAATGATAACCATCACACCCATTCTCTTTCGCTGCTCCATGTTAGGCTCGGTTGCCCAAGCGAGGAATGCTGTGACATCTCGCGCTTGCTGCACCAGTGTGGCTCTCGTACCATCCCCATATTCGACCCCATCTTCTACTAACGGCGAGGGCATAGCAATCTGATTCCCGGGATAATAGGCGTTGTAATACATACCTTCCCCAATTTCTTTGCCTTGGGGCGTTTCATGATATCCACTAAGTAATGCATACAGGTAGTCAGCACCGCCGGCTCTTGCATCGACCATGAGCGAGAGATCTGGAGGGAGAGCGCCGTTGTTACTAGCTCTCGCAGCATTGTCATTTGGNTATGGCGATGGCCACATATCAGAGGGGATAGCTGCCCGCTCAAACATNTCTCCTTCATTGTTTGGGCCATCTTCAACTTGAAATTCCGCCGCTATCGCCTTTACCTCGTTTTCGTTGAAACCCAGATCGGTCAAATTTCTAAAAGAAATGAAATTTAGAGAGTGACAAGTCGCGCATACTTCTTTGTAGACTTGAAAGCCTCTTTGCAATTCACCTCTATTGAACGTGCCGAAGGGCCCGTTAAATGACCACTCCTGAGTCGGGAACNCAACGCTCTCNGCGCTTCTTGCCGTTGTAGCAATAGGCACCGTAACTAGAACTGTCAGGAGTAAAATTATTAACTTTTGTGGACGACCCATCATGGTTTCTCCCTAGCCGCCGCCGGCGCAGGTGCGGGAATTCCATTCCCTCCCCCAAGCACGGACTTACCTATGCTCCTCGGGAGCGATCGCGGTGTCTCAAATACTGATAGAGCCGGCAAAAGAATAATAAAGTGAGCGAAGTAGTAAACTGTGCAAAGCCTTGAGAGAACCACGTAAATACCTTCTGCTGGCTTGGCACCCAAGTAGGTCAATGCAACGCAATCTAACAAAAACACCCAGAACATAATTTTATAAATTGGGCGGAAAGTCGCACTCCTTACTGGCGATCGGTCGAGCCAGGGAAGGACGAATAGAACAGCTATAGCCGCAAACATAGCGAGCACACCAAGAAGCTTGTCAGGTACAGCTCGCAATATGGCGTAAAACGGCAGGAAGTACCACTCTGGAACGATATGGGCTGGCGTTACCATTGGATTTGCGGGGATATAGTTATCAGGATGCCCCATTGAGTTGGGCAGGAAAAATACAACAGCTGCCATAATCGTTAAGAAGACGCTGAGCCCGAACATATCCTTTACGGTATAATACGGATGGAAGGATACCGTATCCTGATCACCTCGAACGTCAATGCCGAGTGGGTTATTCGAACCAAACCTATGGAGGGCTACGATGTGTAAGACAACAACGCCCACAATAACAAACGGCAATAGGTAGTGGAGCGAAAAAAACCTATTGAGTGTTGGATTATCAACGGAAAAGCCTCCCCACAACAAAGTAACGATCGACTCGCCCACAAGTGGGATTGCGGAGAAAAGGTTTGTTATTACGGTAGCGCCCCAGAAACTCATTTGTCCCCAAGGAAGAACATACCCCATGAAAGCAGTTGCCATCATCAGTAACAAAATTACTACGCCGAGCATCCACAGCAATTCTCTAGGAGCCTTGTATGATCCATAGTAGAGCCCCCTAAATATATGGATGTAAACAACTATAAAAAAGAAGCTGGCACCGTTTGCATGAATGTATCGTATCAGCCACCCATAGTTTACGTCGCGCATTATTCTCTCGACTGATTGAAAGGCGTGGTCAACATGCGCTGTGTAGTGCATTGAAAGTATGATTCCTGTAACAATCATTATAACGAGTGTTATTCCTGCTAAAGAACCAAAGTTCCACCAGTAATTGAGGTTCTTTGGTGTTGGATACTCGTGCATTTCATGATGCAGAAACGTAAAAACTGGAAGTCGATGGTCTATCCATCTTGCTACCGGGTTAGTAAGTTTTGGGCCACTCATAATTTTCTTCCTCAACCAATCTTTATAACATCATCAGAAATATACTTATAAGGCGGGATGACAAGGTTTGTGGGCGCGGGCCCTTTTCTTATACGACCCGATGTATCGTAATGCGATCCATGACATGGACAAAACCACCCCCCCCATTCACCCTTCGGGTCAGTTGCTTTTTGACCTAGTGGGACGCAACCTAGGTGAGTACATACACCTAGCAACACAAGTATTTCGGGTCGCGGAGTACGATCAGCATCAGTTTGTGGATCTGGCAAGTCTGATAACTCGACTGCTGCGGCCTCTTCTATCTCTGCTTTTGTNCTATGCCGAACAAACACAGGTTTTCCGCGCCACACAACAGATACGGACATCCCTTCCTGGACGCCTGAGACATCAAATTCAGTTGTTGAAAGAGCCAACGTGTCCGCAGCTGGATTCATTTGATCAATGAGTGGCCACGCGACGCAAGCTNCACCGAGAGCCGCTGCCGAGACACTAGCAACATGGATAAAATCTCGCCTAGTCGGTTGGTCATTAATATCAGACATTTCAGTCAATTTCCCCTGTTTAAGCTTTGTTGGATACTACCCTACAAAAGTACCCTACACCTCCCCAAAACAGTGCGACACGTAGTCGCGTGAGGATGTTTAGTTTTAGTGCTTTTCTTTTCTAGTATTCGTATACTGCACCAATTAAAAAAATGCAAAGAAAGCCGTGGAAAAATGTTAATAAAAATTATTTCATTATGCTACAGATTAAATAGATGCGGTTAGCTCTTTTCCAGCCTGATATACCCCAAAACACAGGCGCAATTATACGGTTAACGGCGTGCTTTGGAATTCCTCTCGATATAATAGAACCATGTGGTTTTATACTATCCGACGCAAAGTTACGCCGTTCCGGCATGGATTATTTAAATTTGGCAAACATTGAACGTCACATTTCATGGGACGCTTTTATTAAAGAACGCAAACAGTCGAGGTTAGTACTTATCACAACTAGAGCAGAGGACAGCTTAAACCAATTCGCCTTCGATGATAATGACACGTTAATTCTGGGTCGGGAAAGCAGTGGCGTTCCCCAACTAGTTCACGACGCCATCCCAGAAAAAGTTCGGATTCCAATGGATAAAAAGGTNCGCTCCCTTAATGTTTCCATTGCGGCCGGTATTATATTATGGGAAGCACTCAGACAGACCCGTAATCTTGACTGAAATTATTTAACCCTTTGATCGACTAAATCCGCGCGAACCTCCTCGAACTTTGACATTTATTTAGATGCGCTGTTGGCTGGCGAGTCCACTTAAACTAATTAAATACATCTTTGTATTCTGAAAAATACATGGAAAAAAGCAGTTTTATTTGCAGCCTACTCGAGGCAACGATTGTACTTGTTTTCGTTACCTCGATTTATATTCTATCAAACAGATTTGTTTAAAGCCTGTTCTAAATCAGCGATTATATCGTCAATATGCTCAATACCTATTGAAAGACGAACGTAACCCTCAGACACCCCTGTACTTAATTGTTCGTCAGGAGACAATTGGCTATGTGTTGTGCTGGCTGGATGTATTGCTAGTGATCGAGCATCGCCAATATTCGCAACGTGATAGAATAACTCAAGCGCATCTATGAATTTTTGACCACTCGTTTTCCCGCCGTCAAGCTCGAAACCAACGAGGCCGCCATAACCGCCTGAGAGATACTTGTCGGCATTTGCTTTGTGNATACCATCTTGAATTCCCGGGTAGATCACGTTAGTTACGCTGGCGTGTTTGGAAAGAAAGTCAGCTACCCTTTGCGCATTACTGCAATGTTCTCTCATTCTTAAAGGTAGAGTTTCTAGTCCTTGTATTACCTGAAATGCGTTAAACGGTGAAAATGCAGAACCAAGATCGCGAAGTAATGTTGTCCTTGCTTTTATGATATAAGCGACAGGGCCAATTGGCTCAACAGCTTTAACCCAAACCGCGCCGTGATAAGAGGGGTCAGGTTGATTAAGTGCTGGTTGCCTCTCCGCATGGTTCTGCCAGGGAAAGTTTCCTCCATCGACCAGGAGGCCTCCAATCGATGTGCCATGACCACCTATATATTTTGTTGTCGAGTAAACAATAACCGCCGCCCCGTGTTCAAATGGACGACAAAGGATGGGAGCAGCGGTATTATCCATAATCAGCGGTATGCCTAGTTCTCTACCAATCTTGGCCACCTCCGCTATCGGAAAAACATGTAACTTTGGATTTGGCAGTGTCTCAGCATAATAAGCGCGAGTTTTTGTATCTGTTGCTCTTTTGAAATTTCCCGGATCAGATGGGTCAACAAATCGCACCTCAATACCTTGGTCCTTCAGTGTATTATTGAATAAATTCCAAGTCCCCCCATAAAGATCAGTAGAGCTTACAATATTGTCACCAGCCTTTGCTATATTCTGAATAGACATAGCGGATGCTGCTTGTCCTGAACTAACCGCTAGAGCCGCGGCACCACCCTCCAAAGCTGTAATCCTCTGTTCCAGTACATCGCAGGTGGGATTCATTATTCTCGTATAGATATTTCCCAGTTCAGAAAGTGAAAACAGGTTTGCCGCATGCTCTGTACTTTTAAATTGATAACTAGTTGTTTGATAGATCGGTACAGCGACTGATCCCGTAGTTGGATCTGCTCTATGACCCGCATGTAATAATATGGTTTCTGGGTTTTGCGCTTTTTTGGACATGATAGTCTTCTCCAATACTAAGTTTTCACAATCTGTTAGAACAAATGCTGTCTTTGAAAACGTTATTAGAGAAATCTACCTAGATAAGAACGGTAATCCCGTTACCTAAACCTAAGTGGGATAACCTCCCACGCTTTAGCAGCACTTCTTATGCGCCCGCAAGCTGAAGCTCAAATCGGCGCAGTTCTTTTTATGCATAAAAAGCACATNAATGTCAATATATAAATATATGTTTATATTGTTNTNNTTTTTTATTCTAGCATAACTTGGTGCTTACAAGCTACAACCCTAGTGATTTATTGTTTTAGATGGGGNTGTTTTCCAAAAAAAGAATGCAAAAATATAGATCAAAAGTAGAATATGATGGCCGCCATTATGTGGGTTGGCAACGCCAAGATAATGGGCCTTCTATNCAGGCAGCNGTTGAAGAAGCGATTTTAAATTTTTGTGGAGAACANGTTGANGTAATNGCTGCAGGCCGCACNGACTCTGGNGTCCATGCTNTAGGTATGACGACACATTTTACGCTGCTAAATAACAATCACGATCCAGCGACGGTTAGGAAAGCGATAAATTTCCATCTTGGTTCACAACCTATAAAGATTATCGAAACAGAGATCGTGCCTGATAGTTTCCATGCTCGCTTCTCAGCTATCGAGCGACGCTATCTCTACAGGATACTAAATCGACAGTCACCGCCAACTCTAGATAGTGGAAGAGTTTGGCACGTTCCTAGAAAACTTGACATTGCAGAAATGCAANAGGCGGCTGAAATGTTGATAGGGGAACATGATTTCAGCAGTTTTAGAGCTAAAGATTGCCAAGCCGCTTCACCAATTAAAACACTAAATGTGATAAAAGTAATTAAGAATGGAGACGAAATACAGATCATTGCTCACGCAAGATCTTTTTTACACAGACAAATAAGAAATATAGTGGGAAGCTTAAAATTGGTTGGTGAAGGTAAATGGGATCCAGACGATATCAAACGAATTTTATTAGCAAAGAACAGAGCCAAGGCAGGCCCTACAGCACCGGCCGACGGCTTGTATTTCTTGGAGGTCATTTATTAACGATAGCTATCTAATCAACCCTAATGCGCTAATTAGTGCAATGCTAAACAGAAAGTCAAAAGCTACAACACCAACAGCTGCTAGCCTTGAAATCTCTAGCTGACGACGTGCAATTTCAAAAAATAAAAAAATCGTAACCACGTATGCTACAAATAGCAATCCGGCGCCGAAGCTGCTTCCCTCAAGACTTCTGCCTACTAAAGTTGCGAATGCAAAAAAATAACCTGCCGGAATTGAAGCCCAATTGTAAGGAATGATGTATTTGAGCGCTTTGTCATGTGCATTGAGATATCCACAGGCGCTAATAACAATTAAAGGATAAAATAACCAATTAATAATATATATTAGAAGGTCTCTTAACCCATCGATTACGCTATATGAAACGTCACCAGCAGCTAATATGCCAAGCGCCGTGATAATTATATTCGCTGGTAAAACTAAGATAGCGGCGAGAAAAGAACGCCAAAAGCCCTTAACCGATATGTCAAAAAAGTTATCAATCCCTGGCCTATTTTTCAGGATTAACCAGATACCAAATAACGCCTTGNTTACATCAGAAACTAATGCACTCATTTTATCACGCGTTAACGCGCTTAAAAAAGCGGTCTAGTAACTCCGTGTATATATCAGTTAACAACTCCACGTCTTTTACTTCTACATGCTCGTTTAATTTATGCATTGTTTTCCCAACTACACCAAACTCAATAACCGGGCAGAACTTTCGAATAAATCTAGCGTCCGATGTTCCACCGGTTGTGCTCATTTCAGGATGGACCCCCACAACAGCCTTTACTGCCGACACCAAGTCATCTGATAATGCACCCGGCTCTGTTATGAATGCATTAGACGAGCACGCTGTCTCTAACGTGTAGTTCGCACCAACTGAGTCAAAATGTGCTCGCAACCACTTTTCAATGTCTTCAGCGGTTCTACTATCATTAAATCTNATGTTGAAACTTGCCGTCACTTTTTGTGGTATTACATTNGAAGCGCTATTACCGGTATCAATTGACGATATCGCTGCGGTGGTAGGTGGAAAATATTCAGTACCCTGGTCCAGTTGCTCTTCCGCCAGTGGTTCCAACATTTTCACTAACTTAGACAGAGGGTTTTCAGCTAAATGGGGATAGGCTGTGTGTCCCTGGACGCCTGTAACAGTGAGCCAACCGGTAAAGCTTCCTCTTCTGCCAATTTTTATCATTTGCCCAAGATAATCAGGGTTCGTTGGCTCACCAACAATACAAGCATCAATCACTTCATTATTATTTGACATCCAATCAAGAACTTTGGTTGTCCCATTTATCGCGGGTCCTTCTTCATCACCAGTGATTAATAAACTAATTGAACCAGGGAGTTCTTCATCAACTTTCAATATGTACCTATGCGCAGCAGAAACAAAACTCGCTATCGCAGATTTCATGTCTGATGACCCACGACCAAAGAGTTTTCCATCTATGATGACACCTGAAAACGGGTCCTCACCCCACCCATCTCTATCCCCGGGAGGCACAACATCCGAGTGCCCNGCGAAACAGAAATTNGGTCGCATATCGCCCAACCGGGCATACAAGTTATCGACGTCAGGCGTTCCCTCCTCCGAAAAAAGTAATCGCNGGCAATGAAAACCTANTCCCTCTAANACACTCTGGAGTTCATCTAGTGCGCCACCTTCATGGGGCGTTACGCTTGGACAACGAATGAGTCTCTGGCTAAGCTCAACAGGATTTATTACATCAATATCTACTGTTGACATTTAATCGCGCAGGAGCTCGTTTATTGATGTTTTGGTGCGTGTTTGTTCATCTACCTGCTTCACAATTACAGCACAATAGAGTGATGGCCCTGGAGAGCCATCCGGCAGCGGCTTCCCTGGCATCGCCCCTGGTACTACTACTGAGTATGCAGGNACTCTACCCATCGTNATCTCACCTGTTTCTCTGTTAATAATTTTCGTTGATGCGCCAATATACACTCCCATACTCAGTACAGATCCGGTCTCAACTATGACGCCTTCTGCCACTTCAGATCGTGCCCCTATGAAGCAGTTATCCTCTATTATTACGGGATCAGCCTGCATAGGCTCCAATACACCAGCTATGCCTGCACCCCCAGATATATGACAATTTTTGCCCACTTGAGCGCATGACCCAATCGTCGCCCAGGTATCAACCATTGTTCCACTGTCTACATAGGCACCTAAATTGACAAAACTTGGCATCAAAACGACGCCAGGTGCTATGTACGCGGAACGGCGAACAACACAATTTGGCACAGCTCGGAGCCCCGAACTTTTAAACTGCTCATCTGACCANCCTGAGAACTTTGACGGTACCTTATCCCACCAAGCCGATGCACCCCTTTGATTGTCACCAGGACCACCTGAAATCATCTCCATATCGTTGAGCCTAAAGGATAATAGGACAGCTTTCTTTAGCCATTGGTTTACCCTCCATTTGTGGTCGCCTAATGGCGAAGCCACGCGCTCCTTACCTGAGTCCATAGACTCTAAAGCCGCTTCCACAGCATCTCTTATTTCACCAGAAGTGGCGCTTGTGATAGATTCACGATCTTCCCAAGCCTTATCTATTGTGGACTCCAATTGGCTATCACCCATTTTTTAATCCTTTTATCTATCCTGACTACGATTAGAGAATGAAAAATGCTTTTCAAACGAAATAGTGTCAAGCAAGAACACCAATAAACAAAAATTCTCAAACAGTTGCCAACCAGCTTTTTAGGTCGTCTATTTCTTCATCAATGTGTTCGGCTGAAAAATCTTTAGCGGACCATTCTTTGTCGTGTCTGAGCCAGACNGTGCTTATTCCAAGGTTTGCTGCAGGAATTAGGTTCTTCGCCATATCATCTATCATGACTGACGTTTGTGTGTCGACACGGTACTTATTTACCATTAGCTCATAAATAGTTGGATCCGGCTTTGGGACAAATTTAGCTGCTACAATGTCAAAAACACCTTCGAAGAGATGGTCTATGCCTAATTGTTTTGTAACTCTCTGAGCATGAGGAACGGATCCATTGGTAAAAATCAAACGCCTTCCTGGTAAGCCCCCTAGTAACTTCTCCAATACAGGGTCTGGTTCAAGATCACTTACATCTATATCGTGAACAAAATGTAGAAATTCTTCGGGATCCATATCATGCTCGACCATAAGACCGCGCATTGTTGTTCCGTATTTTAGGAACATCGCCTTTTGCAAATGCTTTGCAGCGGCTTCATCAAGTTGGAATGCATTTTGAATAAAAACCGTCATGCGTCTTGAGACTTTAGCAAACAGATCTGTTCCAACATCATACAGGGTATTATCTAAGTCGAATATCCAAGTGTTTATGTTATCTTTCATACTTTTAATCATTACTTTTATTGCCTCTTTTTTGGAACAATGGCACCCTACCACTATCCCAATAACTTATTTAAAACAAAGTTTTTAAACCTCATTTTTTATAAAAACCCCGTTGGATAGTGAAATATTGCAATGAGCCGATATAAGGACTTTACAAATCTTGCCGCCGATATTGCCTGGGAGACAGACAGCGAGGGTAACATTACCTATATATCGGGGAAAGAACGTTTTGGATACAAGAACTCACAAATAGTAGGTTTAAAAGCCACAAAATTATTACATAAAAGCACGCCGGCAAGTTCAAAGCGCTATTTCACATTAAAAACACCCCAAACTGACCTTGAATTGGTTTTGAAACACGCGAGTGGAGATCCCGTAACACTCCAGGTTTCAACAATACCTTTTTTTGATAAGCACGGTAATTGGGAAGGAACCAGGGCAATAGGAAAAGACGTAACTTTGGATCGTTACCGAGATATCGAACTGGCAGCAGCCCAGAACAGAGAGAGGGTGATGAGTTTTATTACGCAGTCTGTAAGAGAAGCTGAAGTCTCTAGAAAAGGGCTAGATCCTGTTTTAAAGGCTATCACCTTAAGCTTGGCTATCGACGGTTGTCAGATAATCAGGCTCAAAGCTAATACCCAAAGGGAAGTAATGTCCACCTTTGGCGCGATGCCAGTTCCGATATCTAAGAAAATAGATGTCGGTATAAACAACCGGTTAATTTTTGATCACAGAAATCTTCGCTGCATTGCGCAAGTAACAAAATATCAGCGTGAGGCAAATGGGCTTCTGGTATTCTGGGGGAATGGGGCCAGTAGCAATTGGAATGACGATGATTTATTTCTTTTTGAGCAATGTGCGGATTTGATAGGTATAGAGTTAGAGCACATTGCAAATAGGGAGCTATTAGAGGTTTTATCAACTACAGACCAACTTACGGGTCTCCTTAACCGAGGGACTTTTGAGAAATATTTAACAGAAAAGATTTTTGCGCAAGTAACAACACAAGCTGCCACCGGGGTTCTGGTGTTTATAGACTTTGATAATTTTAAGCTCATCAATGATTCGCAAGGGCACAAAGCGGGGGACAAAGCACTCGTTAAATTAGCTAATTTTCTTATTAATTTATCACGCCCAGGAGACTTCGTGGCGAGGTTTGGCGGCGATGAATTTGTGATGTGGCTTAATGAGTTAGACAAACCAACAGCCAAGGCGCTATTCAAGCCAATCCTCTCTAATACTAATTTTTTTAAAGAGTTTCCCGTTGATAGGCGGAACCCGGTTGGGATCTCCGCTGGTTTCGTTAGTCTAGATAGTAGTTGTGATAAGACAGCCTCGGACCTGATAGAGCGCGCTGATATTTCAATGTACCGCAGAAAAAAAGATAAAAAACGCCGCCAAGCCAGTAAGTGAATACTCAGTCGTTCCTTATAATCGTGCCATGTCCTTGAGATGTAAACAACTCCAGAAGCACTGCATGGGGCACTCTTCCGTCCAGAATAACTGCAGCCTCTGCTCCTTTTTTAACCGCTTCAATGCACGTCTCAACTTTGGGTATCATCCCGCCTGAGATAACACCCTCTTTCTGTAATTTGTTTGCCTCACTAATAGTAAGCTCCGGTATGAGCTTCCCATCTTTCGCTAATACGCCTTCCACGTCAGTAAGCATTAACATTCTCTGGGCCCCTGTTGCACCTGCTATAGCGCCTGCAGCTGTATCTGCATTAACATTATATGTTGCGCCATCTTCTCCATACCCAACGGGAGCTATAACCGGAATAAACCCGTCCGAGATAAGTGTGTTTATCAACTCACTATCAACGGATTTTGGTTCACCGACAAAACCTAGATCCGTCACTTTCTCAATATTGCTGTCAGGATCTAATGATTTACGCGTCAATTTCTTTACGGTGAGCAGGTTGGCATCTTTTCCTGAAATACCAACAGCCTTCCCACCGGATTTATTTATAGCTGCAGCAATAGACTTATTTATTGATCCTGCCAAAACCATC
>FUFK010040727.1_pt1 | contig 57854 bp, 49 predicted proteins | sample 1021851 | NCBI WGS metagenome assembly FUFK01 (sample SAMEA51879418, study PRJEB19060) | metagenome
CGTTGCGACTGTTTAATTAAAATCAGCTAGCCAATGCAATAAGCATTACCTGCAATTTTAACGACGACTAGAACACAGCTTTGATTAACTAGTAGCGATCAGCAGTGCGTATTTGTGAATTTTCAACACGCCCTAATGACTCTTTTAGCAAAAAGCCAATACGCTATCCACGTATTGGCTTTTTATGTGGTTTTGAATGTATTGAGTATTAAGTTAAGCGCTATCCTTGCAAGCTTTGCACCCACTGCACAATCTGATCTCTAGGCAGCGCTCCTGACTGGCGAGCGACTTCTTTCCCGCCTCTAAACGCCACCATCGTCGGTAGACTGCGAATGTTATAAGCCGCCGCTGCTTGCTCGTACTTGTCCGTTTGCAGCTTAGCAAACACCACTTGCGGCAGTTGCCCTGCCGCCTCTTTAAACTGCGGTGCCATCATCAAGCACGGCTGACACCAACTTGCCCAAAAGTCGACCACTGTCAACACTTCATTCTTTTGAATGACTTTATTTACCGTTTGCGCAGTTAGCTCCTGCGGGCTTGCAGTCAGTAAAGACTTGGCGCATTTACCACAGTTGGGCGCTGCGCTAAGACGATCGTTTGGCAGACGATTGGTCGCTTGGCAATTGGGGCAAACGATATGTAAACTCTCAGTACTCATAACTTAGTCCTTCTTTATTAATTTTCTTTTATTAGTTTTATATCTTGCAAATGAAAAAACTTAGCTCAAATTATTATTCTAATATTTGTACAAATTTCCTTCTATAGCTTTTTCTTAGCCGAGCCGCTATAGACATAACTCATAGGCTTGGGTCCGGGTAAGTATTCCTCATTTAACTCCTCAAGAGTAAAACCGCCCGCTGTAATCAGTGCAGCAATATCACGGTCTAAATGACAGCCACCCGCCATAGGCTTCCATAGCGGTGTCAGACGGCGCTGCCAACGCTTGACGCTCGCATCAGGTGCAAGACCATGCTCACAAAATAGCAGCCGACCTTCAGGTTTGAGTAGCCGCGCCATCTCTGTTAGCGCCGGTATCGGATCATCAATGCTACAAAGCGTAAAAGTCATGACGATAGTATCAAAACGCGCGCGCTCTGCATCAATGCCATAGATATCCGCGGCGATAGTCTCGACAGGAATATCAATCTGCTTCGCCCGTTTATATGCCAACGTCTGCATTTGCGCCGCGGGATCAATTCCAATAATAGAAGTCACTTTACTGGCGTCATAAAATTCTAAATTAAGACCGCTACCGATGCCAATCTCTAGCACTTCCCCTATCGCTTGTGGCACAATGTTGGCGCGTGCCTTCATCACTTGACCCGTACCGCACGCCATATCGATCATCTTGGGTAATACATACTGCTGATAGATATTCATAGATTTTTCCTTATATGAGGGTTATCAACAATCATATAATTATAATCTATACCTTTACCATTACTNTATGNTTGATAGCTNATGAATACCGCAGATGAATAAGACTATAACTATGCCTTACAAGTATTGATGCCCAGCAAGGAATAGAGCACGCAAGANCGGAATAAACCGGTAAGCAGGGGTATCAAACCAATAACGCCCCATAAGCTTTGGTAATAAAACCCTAACGCAATAATGACTACACCTGCGATGATACGTATCGTTCTATCGGTACGACCCACATTGATTTTCATAACTTACTCCTTAAGATAATAAAATAGATATGACGACGCTATAGCGAATTGATAGGTACTTTTAGATAGCGAACGCCATTGGCCTCAGGTTCCGGAAACCGCCCGGCGTCAATATTGACCTGTACTGACGGAATAATTAACCTTGGCATGGCAAGGGTGGCATCACGGCGCTCACGCATCTGCACAAACTCCGCTTCATTGATACCGTCTTTAACATGAATATTAGCAAGCTTTTGCGCAGCTACGGTGGTACTAGGACAATGCTGGCGGCCTTGACTAGGATAGTCATGACACAGATAAATTACCGTATCCTCGGGTAGCGACAGCAGCTTTTGGATAGAGTGATACAGCGTCTTGGCATCGCCGCCCGGAAAATCACAACGAGCCGTGCCCACGTCTGGGGCGAAGATAGTATCACCGACAAACACCACGCTCTTTTCATTATCCGTAGCCACATAAGCCATATCTGCAGGTGTGTGCCCTGGTACATGCATCACGGTAATGGCAATATCACCCAAAGTCAGAACCGTCGCTTCATCGGTCAAGATATCGAACTGGCTGGCATCGGTGCGAAAGCTCGTATCGAAGTTATAGACTTGCTTAAATATCTTTTGTACTTCAGTGATATATTTACCGATAACCAACTGGCCGCCAAGCTCATCTTTGACATGAATGGCCGCTGACATATGATCAGCATGCGCATGAGTCTCGATAATATAGACCAGCTGCCAGTTCTGCTCGCGTACAAACTCAAGCACTTCATCGATGCTATCTGTGCTGGTCCTCCCCGACTTGGGATCAAAGTCCAATACCGGATCGATAATAGCGCAGAGCTGCTGCGCGCTATCTGCTAAGACATGAGTATAAGTTTCGGTATCTTGATGTAAAAAAGAATGTACTTGCATGCTTACCTCGCTNTATTGATGATTCATCTGTTATCAATGAAAGCTGAATTAAAANTTTATTATTTTTATAACGGCTTAGCTCTATACCGGTAATATAACATCTATACTACTATTTATAAATTTATATAATGTAATTTATGATAATATAGTTTATTATAAAGTGTCTTAGCTGATTAATGTTAGAATATAGATAATCAATCTTTGATAATGGCTCAATTTATATCAATAAGATAATCGTGATATCCCAAGGAGATTACTTGACTACTTTTACCTTAGATAAGAGGTCATCGATCCATACAGCGGACGATACCACGCAGGATTTGGCAGCGATTGACTTAGCCAAACAAATGCAGCAGTCTTCACAGCAAGCCAGCCAGCTACTCAAGTCGCTATCGCACCCCGATCGCTTATTGCTGCTATGTCAGTTGACCCAAGGCGAGTACTGCGTAAGCGAGCTTGAGACGTTGGTCGGTGTCGGTCAACCCAGCCTATCGCAGCAGCTTGGCATCTTGCGTAAAGACGAGCTAGTGGCGACGCGCCGCGAAGGTAAGCAGATTTACTACCGTATCGCCAGCGACGATGCTCTGGCAGTACTGCAGCTGCTATATGAGCGCTTTTGTGCCAAATAGCTTTGAGAGTATGAATGAACGCTAAGCTCTTTGTCGCTCCCATTTGCCACTGTATAAGCAACACTGTATTAGGATAATGGCGTACTGATATGGCCTCTATTGCCACTCGTCTCATACCCGCTTGGCTGCGTCACTATTCGTTTGCCGCCCTGCCTGCTGATGTGATTGCCGGACTGGTAGTCGGCATATTGGTTATTCCGCAGAGCTTAGGTTATGCGGTGCTCGCCGGCCTGCCCCCTGTGTATGGTCTGTACGCGGCTATCGTGCCCGTTATCGTCTACGCGTGGATCGGCTCGAGCAATGTACAAGCGGTCGGCCCGGTGGCGATCACTGCGATTATGACCGCNAGCGCTTTGAGCACTTATGGTGATCAAGGGGCGGAGCAATATGTGCTTATGGCAAGCCTGCTCGCCCTCATGGTAGGCGCGTTATTATGGATTGCAGGCAGGCTTAAGCTTGGCTGGATTATGCAGTTTATTAGCCGCGGGGTCTCCGCAGGCTTCATCAGCGGCGCAGCAGTACTCATCTTTGTCAGTCAGCTCAAATACCTCACCGCCATCCCAGTCACTGGTAATAGCTTGATCGGCTACTTGTCAAGCATACAGCAGTTCGCGCAGCAGCTACACCCGCTAACCTTATTGATCGGTGTCATCTCCTTTGTATTACTAGTCGCCAACCGTTATGGCGGCAAGTGGCTTTGGCGCTCTTGGCTCTCAGCTAGGCAGGCTAAATGGGCGGAGCGCTTGTTTCCGCTTATTTTATTAATAGTTGCTATTATCTTGAGTGTCATCGGTCACTGGTCCGCACATAACGTCGCCACTATCGGTAGCATTCCGCATGGCCTGCCAAGCTTAACGCTACCGCATCTGCCAGACTGGCGTGAAGCGGCTAATCTGCTACCAACCGCAGGACTGATGGCGCTGATTGTCTTCGTCTCTAGTAGCTCAGTGGCCAGTACCTATGCCCGACTGCGCGATGAGCGCTTCGATGCCAATCGCGAGCTGACCGGCTTGGGACTGGCGAATATTGCAGGTGGCCTGTTTCAGAGCTTTGCNGTAGCTGGCGGCTTTTCGCGCACAGCTATCAATGCCGACTCAGGCGCTAGGACGCAACTGGCAAGCTTTGTCACCGTAGCCGTCATGGTCGCAGCTTTGCTATTTTTTGGTGATGTGCTGGCGCCATTGCCTTATGCGATTCTTGGCGCTATCATCATGGCCTCTATTATCGGGCTAATAGATATCGCAACCTTAAAATCGGCTTGGCAGCGCGATCGCTTAGATGCCGCGAGCTTTATCGCCGCTTTTGCAGGGGTGTTGATATTTGGTCTTAATACCGGTCTAGTCATCGGCCTAATGGTGTCTTTTGCTAGTCTAATTTGGCAGTCGAGTCATCCGCACGTGGCTATCGTTGGGCAATTGGCGGAGACTGGACACTTTCGCAATATTCATCGTCATAGCGTCGTCACTTATGAGCATCTATTGATGATACGTATCGATGAGAGTTTATTCTTTGGTAATACCGACTCTATCCATCGCCGCATTCTGCAAGCGACCAAGGACTATAGCGACGCCCGTGAGATTATCCTGATTATGTCGGCGGTCAATCATATTGACCTTACCGCGCAAGAGATGCTGATTACCTTAAATAGAGAGCTTGCCGCTGATGATAAGCATCTGCATTTTAGCTTTATCAAAGGGCCTGTAATGGATAATATTGAGCATACGCCACTGATTACTGAGCTGTCAGGGCAAGTGTTTTTGAGTACCAATGCGGCGGTAAACGCGCTAAAAGATCTGTAATCATTCAGTTTTTTAGTAATGGTGATACTTTATTGCTATTATAGTCTTATATCTTATATTGCATATTATTTGACAATACACCGTTACTTACGTTACTTACCACGTTTAGCCTTATTCAACTTTATCTAGATAACCGACTGAAATTATGACTGACAATCTTACGATTTATAAGCAAATATACCCATCGCAATGCGCGAAACTTGCCCAGCTTGGCTATCGCTCAGTCATCAATATTCGACCTGATGATGAACATGTCAGCCAGCCGACAAGCCTTGATTTAGCAAGTGCTAGTGAGCAAGCTAATTTGGCTTATGAGTATCTGCCATTCGATGATGAGCGTCTAAGTACGCTGACCGTCGAGCAGTTCGCGCGCTTTTATCATGACTGCCCCAAGCCAATATTGATGTTTTGCGGCACGGGCGTACGCGCCAAACTCTTATACCAGAGCGCTTTGATGCAAGGTCTACTATAACCGTTACATAGCGTATCTTTTATTTTAACGCTATTCATCCTACTCTTTACCCTGCTTATTGACTATTTTATTCCTTAAACCTTTCAACCTTTAATATCGACAATAAAAAAGGAGCTCGTATGAGCCACCAAATCAGTATTACCGGTCAAATTACGCCGGACCAAGTCCCTATGATCGCCGAAAACGGCTTTAAAACCATNATNAATAACCGTCCTGATGGCGAAGAACCTAACCAACCGACCAGCGCTGATATTGAGGCCGCTGCAAAGGAGGCAGGACTGGCCTATAAAGAGATCTCGTTTGCCGGTAGTGAGCTCAATCAAAACCATGTCGAAGAGTTTGCCGACTTTTTTAATCAGGCCGAGCAGCCGATCTTAATATTCTGCCGTACTGGCAATCGCTCAACCGGCATTTATGAAGCGGCAAAACAGATGGATTTATTAGATGATTGATAGTATTCATAAGCGCCTCACATGATAGCAATAAAAAACGCCCGTTCAGATCTGAATGGGCGTTTGCCGTTGTGATCATCTCGATATTCTAACTCAAGCAGATACAGCTAGGTTTTTAAGATATACATACGTTAACTGACTTCTCTGACTGCATAAAGGTGTTCTTGAAATTTAACAAAGGTCTCTCGAATCGACTTAATATCGCCAAGCTCTCTTTTTGCGTCGGCGATGGCTTGGTATTTGAGCTCTAATAAGTCTGGAAGCTTGGCATCATCGAGCTCACTTACCCCTTGCTCCACATACTGCTCTAACACAAAATTTAAAAAGTCCTGCTGGTTTTTGCTGTAGTCGTGCAAATAAATTTTGGCTTTATCCGCGCGCGTGACTCTAGGCACGAGATCCTTGTGATAAGCGACATAGCTTAAGACATCAAACAAATCGCTGTCTTCACCATGTATCAGGTGTTGTAAGTCTTTTAATTGAGAGTCGGTATAGCCTTTTTCACTCAAGTCGGTCAGTAGCTTGCGTCTGGTACTTGGCAGGCTCCAAATTTTACGTAGCTCATCTTCATTATGAAAAAATGCCGGTAAGTCGTCAAAGAGCTGCTCGATAAACTCTAGCGCTGATATCGGCGTGCCTGAGGGACTCCAAAACGAGGTCTTGATCATAGAGTCGATTTCGCGCGTTTTGTGATCAGACAGCGTTACTTTGATCATCTTGCGTGGCGCGATTTCACAGACGCAAGGGATATTGCCACATTCGATACATACTTCAGGTTCTGGTTTTTCACAGATGCAAGGTCGCTCGCCNCATATATTGCAGGGTCTTGGACCGCCACCTTCANCTTCAGGCTCNATNGGTTCNCCNTCCCATTCGGGGTCTTTAAAGTGATCATGAGCATCNACAAAGTCGTAAATCGTAAAGTAATCTTTACCCTCAAACAAGCGCGTGCCACGACCGACGATTTGTTTGAATTCCACCATAGAGTTAACAGGNCGCATGAGGATGATGTTTCTGATCTCTGGCGCATCCACNCCTGTACTGAGCTTTTGTGAGGTGGTCAAAATAGTGGGGATGCTTTTTTCNTTATCTTGAAAGTCGCGTAGATGGCGCTCGCCGATTTTGCCATCATCAGCGGTGACTCGGTGGCAGTAGTTGGTGCTTTTGCTCGTAGCATATTGATTGATTAAATCTCTGATAGCAGCCGCATGAATTTGAGTCGCACAAAAGACCAGGGTTTTTTGGTTTTGATTGATNANACTCATAAACAGCTTGACGCGGTACTCTTCTCGCGCTTTGATTTCGATGACTCTATTGAAGTCGGCCTCAACATATTCTCGCCCCTCTTCAATATCGCCCTCTACCGTGTCATCGGAGGTATAGGTATAGTCATCAAGGGTGGTGGCGATCTCTTTGACCTTAAACGGGGTCAAAAACCCATCATTAATGCCCTCTTTTAGCTTGTAGCTATAGACAGGCTCGCCAAAATAGTCATAGGTATCGGCATTGACGTCACGCTTTGGGGTAGCGGTTAGTCCGAGCTGCACGGCAGGCGAGAAGTACTCCATAATCGCGCGCCATGAGCTCTCGTCATTGGCGCCGCCGCGATGACACTCATCGATGATAATACAGTCAAAGAAGTCTGGCGCATACTCACCAAAATACGGAGAGTCGTTAGGGCCGCTCATAAAGGTCTGAAAAATGGTAAAAAACACACTGCCGTTCTTGGGGATGCGTCCTGTTTTTTTGATCTCGCTAGGTTTGATACGGACTAAGGCGTCCTCATCAAAGGCATTAAAGGCGTTAAAGGCTTGGTCGGCGAGTATGTTGCGGTCGGCCAAAAACAGGATGCGCGGGCGTCTTAAGCCATCGCGTCTTAGAGTCCATTTGGCATGAAACAGCTTCCATGCAATCTGAAAGGCGATGGCGGTTTTGCCAGTACCAGTCGCTAGAGTGAGCAAGATTCTGTCTTGCTTGGCGGCGATGGCGTCCAGCACTTTGGCAATGGCGTTTTGCTGATAGTAGCGCGGTTGCCACGTGCCGCCGCGGTCTTCAAAGGGGGTGGCAAATAGGCGCTGCTGCCAGTGGGCAATCTCGATTTTTTCGTCATCTATGGGGGCGGGATAAGTCATCTCCCACAGCTCATCAGGGCTTGGGAAACTTAAAACCTCACCCTCCACCCCTTGCTGCATATCGACGCTATAAATCTGTACGCCATTGGTGCAGTAGGTGAAGCGAATATTTAGGCGCTCAGCATAGTCTTTGGCTTGTCCGAGCCCTTGGGTGTAATAGTCGTCTCTTTTTTTGGCCTCAATCACGCCGATCTGTCGGTTTTTGTACTCCAGCACGTAGTCGGCAAATAAGGCATTGGCGCGGCGGCCTTGACCAATCAGGCGACCCTTAGTGATGGGAAACTCCAAACGCAAACGGCTGCCCTCGACCACGCCCCAGCCTGCGGCGCGTAAGGCGGGTTCGATGAGGTCATGCTTGGTCTGCGCTTCGTTCATAGTATTTCCATCAAATAGCCATCAAAAAGCAATCTCTTGCTATCACAGGGCTTAGCTACTTCAATTGTTGTATTTATCAAATAACCATCAAATAAGATTTAAGCCCAAAAAGGAATATAACTTCTATGTTTTCTTGAGTTGCTAGTAGGGTCTTCATCTTTAATTAGCTCTGCTTCGTAGGTGTCTTTAATAATTCTAGAAGCAATAGCTGCATTTTTTGCCTCAATTTTAAACCGCTCTCTTAGGCTCTCATTACTCATTTTTTCATTTGAAACATACTTTAAACAAGCATGTTGGTAACAAGCTCTTATTTTCTCTTTCTTATCTAAGTTCTTTAATCCGCGATAACTATAAAGGGTGACTGTGGTTCTATGCTCTTGTACTTTTACCTGAATAGGTGGCAATTGGTACAGCTCGTTATAAAATATGACTTTATCCAGTCCACTGCCTTTTTCTTCACAAAAACCCATTCGTCTCATAATATCAGCAATAGTGTCATTTCTTGAGATATAAGAATCGATAAACCTATCTGGAGTAATTAAAGGATCTCCAGGATTTGATATCTCTATCCTATCTTGAAAGATTTCTATCATAGGAAACCCTTTAACAGAAAAATCCTGATGAATTAATGCGTTTGCAATTAATTCTCTGATGGCAATCTCTGGGTACATACGAGAATCTTGACGTAATACCTTTCCTATCTCTTCATTTGCAGGAAGCTGACTATTAACCCATTCACTCTCATAAGGCTGTTTTACTAGTTCATCTAATAAGGCTTTTAGTTGCATTGTATTCATAAGTAAAACACTGATTTAATGAGTAGGGTTTGGCTCGTTGCAGGTCAACTTACCAGCAAAGGCTTGTTCTAACAGGGATTTTTTAAGGTCTTCGAGGTTGGTTAGTTTTTTCTTATATAGTTCTTGAGCTGATGTAATCTCATCATGTAAGGTTTCTAACTGCTTGATAATCTTCTGTTGATTTTCTAGCGATGGCACTGGCATTTTTATTTTTAACAAATCGCTTTTAACTAAACTAGGTCGCCCTGAACCTCTATCCATTTTTTCAAAATCAAAACTTCTACAGAAGTAAAAGAGGTAAAGTTTGTTTAAACCATCTTTTGCGTGTAAACCAAATGCTGTATCGACATTCCAGAACTTTTCTTTAATAAGCATTGGATTATTAATAGTGCCTTTGCGGCCTACGATAGTTGTGTATTCTTCACAAATAAAATCATCGGCGTACCCCATAACTTTGCCAGCACTTCCTAAAATTGGATACTTGCCTTCTGAATTCAGAACTTGTTTTTGATTTCTACCGCTTCTAATTTCTAGCACATCATCCCAGACTTTTTCCTCCCAGCCCTCACCCTTTTGACTAAATATGTCATTAAGTTTGGATTGAAACAACTCTTTAGCATTTTCGATGTTTTTTTCGATATTGGCTTGCGCTTGCTCGATGGCTGCAAACGCATCGTCAAGGATGGCGACGATTTGTTGTTGTTCTTCGATGGGTGGAATTGGGATTTGAACAGAACCTAATGCTTTGGTCGAGAGTTCTTTAAAAGTAGTTCCTGTTCCTAAGTCGTTTAAAAGCTTAACATTAAGCTTCAAGTAATAAAAAAGATAATGTACTTCTAAATCGTGATAAGGTACTATCCCGCGGCAGCCTTGATTCGTTGACATTGGAGCTTTATTAATTGCCAAATGACCGATAGGTGCTCTTGTTGAAAGGATTATAGAATTCTCTTTAAATAATTTGGCTGAAGATTTCTGAAGGCCTAATTCTGTTATTCGTCTTGGCGTTTCTGAGACGTATATACTTTCAAGCTTTCCTAAATCCTTTGGAGTAATCCAATTAATATTTCCATTCCAGAATTCTTCTACTTTGGTTTTAGGTGTTCCTCCATTCAAAATATCAGCAACTTCACCTAACTTCTTTAACTCCCACCCCTCTTTCATATCAACTCCTTAATCTGAGCCAATATCTCATTGGTTTCTTCGTCTAGAGCTTCCATTTCTGCCAATATTTCCTCTGGACGGCGTAGCGGTGCTTCCTCAGGCAGATTTGGGTTCTTAGGGGATAAATCTAACGTATCTTCGTCTAGCTCACTGACCTTGTACGTCCAAGACTTTTCGGTCTCAGGTTTGGTTACTTGCAGCTCCAAAAACTCCGCCATGTCGGTATCATTAAGCGGATTGGTCTTGCCCATATTTCGACCCGCATTTAATTGGTAGTACCAAATATTCTTAGTCGGCTCGCCCTTAGTGAAGAACAGCACCACCGTCTTGACCCCAGCGCCGGTGAACGTGCCTGCTGGCATATCTAATATCGTATGCAGATTACAGCTATTTAGTAGATGCTCTCGTAGTGCCGTCGAGGCATTATCAGTATTACTCAAAAAGGTATTTTTTATGACGATAGCGGCGCGGCCACCGGTCTTGAGACTCTTGATAAAGTGCTGTAAGAATAAGGATGCCGTCTCGCCGGTCTTGATATCGAAGTTTTGTTGCACCTCGGCGCGCTCTTTACCGCCGAATGGTGGATTGGCCAATATCACATGNTGACGGTCTTTTTCTTGAATATCACGGATGCTCTCGCTCAGCGTATTGGTATGCACCAGATTGGGCGCCTCAACGCCGTGCAATATCATATTCATGATACCGATNACATAGGCGAGGTTCTTTTTNTCTTTNCCGTATAGCGTNTCTTCTTGCAGNGTNTTTAGATTGNCNGTGGTNTTNTCCATGCGCTCATATAGATACTCGTAGGACTCACATAAAAACCCGCATGACCCTGCCGCNCCGTCATAGATGGTCTCGCCNATNTGCGGATCTATCACNTGTATCATGGCNCGNATNAGCGGTCTTGGNGTNTAGTACTGCCCGCCGTTACGTCCCGCGTTGCCCATGTTTTTGATTTTGGTCTCGTACAGATGGCTCAGCTCGTGTTTGTCCTTTGAGGCGCGAAACGGTAGCGCGTCGGCATACTCCAATATCTCNCGCAAGATATAGCCGCTTTGGATTTTGTTTTTGAGCTCAGAGAATATCTCACCGATTTTATATTCGATGGTTTTGGGATTGTCCGCGGTTTTTTTGAACCCTGCTAGATAAGGAAACAGCTCATAATCGACGAACTGCACCAAGTCCGGCCCTGTCATAGCGCTATGGTGGTCAAGCTTGCCGTCAGCGTCNTTTGGCATCGCCCAATTCGGCCAGCGGTACTTGTCCTCTAAGATAAACGAGTAGTCCTCGCCGCGTAGCTCCGCTTCGTCCGCTTTATCTTGCTCAAGCTCGTCTAAGTAGCGCAGGAACATCACCCAAGAGGTCTGACCGATGTAGTCAAGCTCGCTATCTGCGCCTGAGTCTTTATAAAGCAAATCGTCGATGTTTTTAAAGGCTTGTTCAAAATTCATAAATCAGGGTCTTATTTTTTATTTTGCAAAAGGGATATGCGGTCAGTTGCTATCAGCACGACTATAGTTGCTTAAATGGGCGGGTAGGTCAATAGCAGNNTNNTATTTAATCCGTTGTATGACAGGGGCGGTTTGAGAGCGTGAATCGATTATGTGTGTTTGGCACTATGTCTCAAACACAGTTGGCTAGAAACGCATGGCGTAATGAGCTACAAAGTTTATGAAAAAAACCACCTCAAAAGAGATGGCTAATTTTTAAGAACCAATATAAAACCTACTGCATTACTCAGACTATTTCTTCTGATCCAATGCTTCTTTCACCGCCTCTTTACCCCAAGCGCTGAGGTCAATATCCAACTTCTCATACTCTTGCGCATCGAATAAAGGCTCTTTGACCCCAGCTTTTAATTGTCTTGCAAAGTCATTGAGCAAACGCTTGGCTCGCGGGAATAACATAATCAATGCCAATAAGTTGGCTAGCGCCAGTACGCCCATGAGAGGATCAGCGAAGAAGAACACAGTGGTTGCCGCTGGCGCAACTGCACCGACGAATAATATCGCAATAACCACAATGCGTAAGACCAAAGTCGCCATTTTGATATTCTTTTTGACCAAAAAGTTAATCGCATTTTCGCCCATATAATAATTATACATAATAGAGCTGAGGGCGAATAACAATAACGCTATGGTCAAGATATACTGCGACCAATCGCCAAGCTGATTACTCAATGCTTGCTGCGCCAGTACAATACCATCTACTTCAGCCCCTGGCTGATATACTCCGCTCAGTAAAATCATAAACGCCGTTGCACTACACACTACAATCGTATCAATGAACACCGATAACGACTGCGAGATACCTTGGCTCACAGGATGCGTGGCATACGCAGTGGCTGCAATATTGGGCGCAGAGCCCAAACCTGCCTCATTAGAGAAGAGGCCACGCTTCATACCTTGCTCAATCGCCACACCAATACCACCGCCCACGACAGACTCGATACCAAAAGCATTTTTTACAATCAAAACCAACAATGCCGGTAATTCTGTAAAGTTCAGCCCTATGATAATAAGCGCCATAGCGATATAGATGAGCGCCATCACCGGAATAACCACATCGGCGACTTTAGCAATACGCTGGATGCCGCCAAAGACAATAAAGCCACCTGCAATCACCAATACTACGCCCGATATCCAACGCTCAATCCCAAAGCTTTCAAGCGCAGAACCGGCAACCGTATTACCTTGGAACGCCACAAACCCAATGGAAAAAGACAATAGCAAGGAGATAGCATAAATGACCGCGAGCCAACGATAATCTTTACCCAAGCCATGTAAGATATAAGTCGCAGGACCACCGCGAAAATTCCCATCAGCATCTTTACGCTTATAGAGCTGAGCCAAACTACACTCAACAATACTGGTCATCATGCCAATCAAGGCGACGACCCACATCCAAAATACAGCACCCGGACCACCCAAAGAAATGGCCACGGCAACGCCCGCGATATTACCGCCACCGACACGTCCACCGATAGAGACCAGTAAGGCCTGACGAGCGGAAATACCCTCGTCTCCTACCTCATCCGTCTTAAATACCCTAAACATGCGCTTAAAATATCTAAATTGGGCGAACCTACCTACAATAGTAAATAATAGTCCAAAAATTATGAGCATTGGGATGAGCGCCCAACCCCATGTTAAGTCGCCAATTTGAGTAAAAAACGCTTCAATATATCCCATGGCTGCTTCCTCAAATTAAATGATGCCTCGGTAGGTTTTTTGATACTGGTATTGCATCAAAAGCATTACAGTAGAAATGCGCTCTAATACCAACAATACTACTTTTTTGAATAAAAGCTACCTTATTTTGTCGATTAAATAAACGCTTTTCTATGACAGATTAATCCTTATATAAAATCCATAAAAAAAACCACCTCAGTATANGAGNTGGTCTTTNTGCTGATTTGCNNAGNTNATTANATGCACGTTTACTGCATNACCAAATACTCAAATGCACTTAAGGCGGCTTTACTACCCTCGCCCCGAAGACCGTTAAAAAAACCGTCTGGGAGACGGTTTTTAGGGCTGAGCCACTCAAGCTATGCTTGAGAGTGGGCTCTTTGATATTAAGCGTAAACTTACTGCATAACCAAGTATTCAAATGCACTTAAGGCGGCTTTACTACCTTCGCCCATAGCAATATTGATNTGCTTAAACGGTACAGTGGTCACGTCACCACAAGCGAAGATACCTTTGCGGTCAGTNCGGCAGCGCTCATCNATTTCAATCTCGCCAAAGCGGTTTAGATCGACGAAGCCTTTGATAAAGTCCGTGTTTGGCACAAGACCAATCTGAACAAACACCCCTGCCAAATCGCGCTCATGAGTATCGCCTGTATTGCGATCTTCAAAGACGATAGAGCTGACTTTACCATCAGTGGCTTTAATCTCTTGCGTTGCCGCGTTGGTGATAAACTCGATATTGTCTTTTTCTTTGGCTTTATTAATGAGTACCTGATCGGCCTTTAGCTCGTCAGCGAACTCAAGAACCGTCACGTGTTTGACGATACCGGCCAAATCAAGCGCCGCCTCAACGCCTGAGTTACCACCGCCGATCACCGAGATGTCTTTATCTTTAAAGAAAGGNCCATCACAGTGCGCGCAATATGCCACGCCTTTACCGATGTTCTCTTCTTCACCTGGGACGCCAAGCTTACGCCACTGCGCGCCAGTCGCAAGGATGATACTACGCGTCTCAAACTGCTCGCCAGTGTTCAGATGGATGCTGTAGTTTTCTTCCTCAGTCTCATCGATCTCTTTGACCGTCACGTGCTGCTTGAGGGTAATATTGTACTCTTGCAGATGCTTCTCAAAGTCTGCTGATAAGTGCGTACCTGTGGTTAGTGGCACTGAGATTAAGTTCTCGATGTCCTGCGTGTCTTTGACCTGACCACCGATACGATCAGCCACCATAGCGACTTTTAGACCCTTACGCGCGGTATAAATCGCGGCGGCAACACCAGCGGGACCGGCACCAATGATCGTGACGTCTTGCTGCTCTAGTTGCTCGCTATCATCGCCGCCCTCGCTTAGTAGATCAGGGAACTGCTCTTGTAGCTTCTCAATCAGTTTAGCGGTATCGATAAGGCCATTAGCGAACGGTTTACCGTTTAAGAATACGGCGGGCACGCCCTGAATATTATTGGCTTCGACTTGCTCTTGGAACAGTGCGCCATCGATCATCTCGTTACTGATATTATCGTTTAATAGAGCGAACTGATTTAATGCCTGCACGACTTCTGGGCAACTGTGGCAAGATAACGATACATAAGTCTGAAACTCTAGCGGCTTATTAAAGCGCTTCACGAGCTTCTGGATACCTTCGTCAAGTTTGAGCGTATGACCGCCGGCCTGCAAAATAGCTAAAATCAGTGAAGTAAATTCGTGACCGCCTGGAATACCACTAAAGACGATACCGTTATCGACAACTTCACCATCGATATGACTACGTACTGCAAAGCTGATTGGGCTTGGTAAGCTGCTATCGATATAGTCTGCTTGGTCCAGCTCAAACTTAATCTTATCCGTTGTTCCAGCGATTTTGGTCAAAAAATCAACTAGCTCAGCGCGTTTTTCGTGCTCGCCTGTACCTAGTACGAAGCTAATAGGACGAGTCATATTTTCGCTATAGCTTTTTACTGCATCTAATAAACTTTGGTCTATCATAATCAATCCTTATTTTTATAACATAAAAAATACTAAGTTCATTTGCTTAAATTTAGGGCGTGTTGAACATTCGCAAATAGGCACTGCTGATTGCTAAAATTGTTCCAGACAAGGCACAAAGCGACGATAATGCAGATGCCTTAGCGAGATTTGTAACGCAGTATGGGGCAATTTTAGCATCAGCCCCAACGATAAAAGCAGGGGACAGGACTCTTTTTTGCCGCTTCATCGTTAAAAATAAGCGTTTAGAATGACTAAACTTATTATTTTTAACATCGAATCGCCTAAAAAATAGTAGCTGTCAGTGCCATGGTCGAATGTTCAACACGCCCTAAAGTATTGGGCTAATTCAGCTTTATTCTTAGCTGGCTAATACGCTACTACTCTTATGCCCCTAACTGTTGATAAAGCTATTATCGGACGTTTTAGGACCATGGACAAGCGGATAAAGTCAAACCATATGTTTTATAAAACAAATCATAAAAGATATATCATCTAGTAATTTAAACCTATTATTAATAAATCACCCTAGAACCCACCCTGTTATTTCGCTACAATCGAGAGAAGTGCTAAGAAAAACGACTGTTTTTAGGAGTAGTCACTCTAATAAATGCAGTGCCTTTATNCCAGTAGCTCTTGGCGCTTTAGAGTCTTAAATTCATTAATGGTTTTAATCATTATGCGTGGACGGTCGTTTATAACGACTTGACGCTTACTAACAAGGATGAAAACATGAGAAAGACTGATACCCTGCAAGATAATAGAGAGATTATTGACGAGCTTAGACAAAAAGATAGCCACTTCGCGGTGATATTTGATGAGCATGCTCAGCTCGACGAGCAAATTAATAGNCTAGAAAAAGACCGCGTNACGCAAGCGAGCTGGGACGATGAGATTGAACAGATGAAACGACGAAAGCTGCAACTCAAAGATGAGATTTATAGAGTCATTGATAAAAACCAACTACAGTCACATGCTTAATGACGATTTAAAACCAATAAAAACTTTTTTAGGTTATAAAGATTTTTGGTGATAAATAGTAGTAGATAACGATATGAAAGCCNTCATCACACTATGCTGATGAGGGCTTTGTTATCAGCATAAATAACCTAAGATAAACATTGGGTAAAATCTGGTGTCAAAGCTGTAAATGCAAGTAAAAAAAGACCCTATCAGCATCTGCTAATAGGGTCTTCATCTATAATACTGGTCAAATATAAGTAATGATCAGTGCTATAAAGTTATCTCAATAATAGTGTATCAACTACTTAGATTTTACCAACCAAATCTAGGCTTGGTTTTAGGGTTTCTTGACCTTGCTCCCAAGCAGCTGGACATACTTCGCCGTCGTTGTCACGAACGTACTGAGCNGCTTTTACTTTACGTACCACATCTTTTGCACTACGGCCNATACCTAGGTCATGGATTTCAGCAACTTTGATGAGGCCATCTGGATCAACGATGAAAGTACCACGAAGCGCTGCGTTGTCTTCTTCGATCATGATGTTAAAACCACGAGTGATTTTACCAGTGCCATCACCCAACATTGGGAAAGTGACTTTGCCAATCGCTTCTGAAGAGTCGTGCCATGCTTTGTGCACGAAATGCGTGTCAGTTGATACTGAGTACACTTCTACGCCTAAGTCTTTTAGCTCTTGATAATGGCTTGCCATGTCTTCAAGCTCAGTTGGGCAAACAAACGTGAAGTCATGTGGATAAAACATGAATACAGCCCAATTGCCTTTGACGTCGTCTGAGGTGATAGTTTTGAACTCACCATTTACAAACGCTTCGGTTGAAAACTCTGGGATTTCTTGATTAATAATAGCGGCCATGAGTGGCTCCTTTTTGTGAAGTTTATGGTTACAAGATAATGATAGTTAATCGATGATTTCTATGTAGGAGCTAAAGTCATAAAGCGACCTACATTATAGTATCATGTAAGCGACTGCTAATAATTAATTGTTCAATTAATATTGCTGCCGGCTTTACCTATCTGGGTTACAAGACAAACTATACGCGAATTTCATGGTTAATCCAGTTAAAAGTTTTTAATTTGATGTTTTGTTTTATTAATCTTGTTAAACTATTCTATCCGCTGTTATTTGTAAAATAATGATACGTAAAGCGGCTATATCTATCGGTTTGTGAGCGATAAGATAAACCAATACTTCCGAAGAATTTTATATAAATGGTATTAGAGAGTCCCTATGATTACTTTACGTCAACTCGAGTTTGCCTTGGCCGTTGCCAAGCATCGTCACTTCAAGCGCGCCGCTGAAGACTGTAATATCTCGCAATCCGCCCTAAGCTTAGGTATCGCAGAGCTAGAAAAGCAGCTCGATACGCAAATATTTGAGCGTAATAACAAGCAAGTGCTGATTACCCCTATCGGGCAAGATATCTTGACACGCGCCCAGCGTATATTTTCTGAGGTCAATGATCTTACGACTCGCGCTCATAGTCATCAAGCGCCGCTAGCTTATCCGATGACGGTTGGCATCATTCCGACCATTGCGCCGTATCTATTGCCTAAAGTCTTACCCGCTCTTCGCGCGCATCATCCTGAATTTCGCATGACGATCGTTGAGCAGCAAACCGAGCGCTTGCTCGAACAAGTGCGCTATGGTCATATCGATACCGCTATTATTGCACTGCCTTATGCGGTCGATGGACTACACAGCTTCAAGTTTTGGTCAGAGAACTTTTTTGCGGTATTCCCCAATGATGATGTACACGCCAAGCTTGATAGCATTAGCTCAGATGAGCTAGCGACCGCGAATCTGATGCTATTGGGCGAGGGTCACTGCTTAACTGATCAGACCTTATCCGTCTGTCATTTCGATCGCGCTGAGATGAAATCAAGTTTTTCTGATGCCAGTCTAAACACCCTAATTCAGATGGCGCTAGCGAATATGGGTACAACGCTGGTCCCTGAAATGGCGCTCGATCAGCTGCATCTACATAACCAAAACGCGGTCGCTGTGCCACTTGCCGAGGCCGGACCGCATCGTCACATTGCCTTTGTCACGCGTCTAAACTACGCTCGTGTCGATGACGTAAATCTGCTGGGTAATGTGTTTAAACAAGCATTAGAAGAAGCGGCCAATAAGAGCTAAGCAAATATGACCGACCTCTTGCAAACCAGCTCTCGTCTTAGTCAATGCTTTGAGAAGCATCTACTATCGGCTACAAATAGCGATATTAAGCCTGCGCAAGCTCATGCGCTTTGGCAGGATATCGCCAATCGTTACAATGAGTCTACTCGCGCTTATCATACGCTCACACATTTGCAGCAGCTTTTTTGTCAGTTTGAGCAGATTAACCATAAGCTACAGCAGCCGGCTATTATTGCCTTAGCATTGTTTTATCATGACGTGATTTATGCGCCGATACGTAATGATAATGAGCTAAAAAGCGCTGAGTATGCAGTGCAAGTCTTAGATAAATATTTGACCTCTAAACAGGTTAAACGTATTTACGATCTAATAATGATGACTGCAGATCATCAGCTTACTGACCATGCCGACCTTGACGCCGCCTATTTGCTCGATATGGATTTATCTGTTTTAGGCGCAAGTTGGCCTGAGTATGAAGAATATGCTAAATCGGTGCGACAAGAGTATGCTCATGTTGTAAAAGTGGCGTATCGAGTAGGACGCACGCAAGTATTAAAGGGCTTGCTCGCCCATCCGAGACTGTATTTAACGGACTATTACTATCAGCGCTTAGAAGCTCAAGCGCGTAAGAATATCAGGCGGGAGCTTACTTTACTTGCAGCTTGATAAATAGCTCACTGCCTTGGCGCGCAGGGTGAGAGTTATAGTCTCTGTCAGTGCCATGGTCGAATATTCAACACGCCCTAATCTAACGTCCCGTCTTTACCTGCTAATGTATCATGCCACTGTTTATATTCCGGCATCGCTGTGGCTACCGTTTGCCAAAACTCACGGCTGTGATTAGCATGATGTAGATGACATAACTCATGGACAATGACGTACTCGCAGCACTCTATAGGATAAGCAGGCAAGTATACTGATAGCCAAATACGGCGTGCGCGCGTATTGCAACTGCCCCAACGCGTGTGCATTTTTTTAATACGCGTCTCTGCCGCTTCTGCCCCAACTATTGGCTGCCACTTCTCAAACAGCGCTGGCATAACTTGTAAAAGCTGCTGACGATAAAGCGCGATTTTTTTATCGTGACTGAGTATAAAGTCCTGCTGCTCGCCCCATAACCATAAAGGTTCAGCGAGTTTAGGTAAACCAGCTTGGGATTGTCGCTTCTGTTTACGTTGGTAATTTTCTAGCACTTGCGGATGGTGCGCTAATGCCCACGCGACACGCTTATCGATAAACTGCGCCATTTGTATGGTGCTTACAGATCCTGGTACAGAGACGGTTAAGAGATTGGGTTTTAGCCGAAAGTTGATGTTTTTAACGCGTTTTTTACTGATTTGCAGCTCAATATTAGCTGCCGCCAAACGCTCGATAGCGCTTTGCAATAAAGGCGTCTTATGTTTATCAATGAGGTTTTGGCTAGGCACGGCGCACTCTCATAAAAGTACCTGCAAATGATTGTCAAAAGACATTTTGTGCGTCACGCTATCAGTANTGATAGCAGTGCGATCAGGGGTCAGTAAAGTCGTTATCTGCCCTTGCCCATCGCTNACAATAAAACCGCCTTGCTNGCCTACGCGCACTGACGCGCCTGCACAATCAGGCAAGGGCACTGAGTCTATCAGCTGGCGGGTGGTTACGTCATAAATAGCCGCGCAGCCGCCGATAGGTGTGGTCACACAGAGTAGATTACGCTCGCTGTCAACCGCGACGCTAGCGATATACTGATGGAAGCGCTGCCANTNNTNATTNGGCATNNNNANNGGNNCNAAGTCTGCGTCTCCGCGCTGATGCGTCAGCACTAACGGCACATTAATATGCCGCTCGCCTTGAAACTGCACCCCTATCATCACTGTGCCGTCATTATGTATAGCCAGATGACGAATACTCATCTGATTATGCTCAGGGGTGATTTGCTCTAGGAGCTTGCCTGTATAGCGATTGAGATAAACCAAAGACGGCTGCATGCTGTCTAGATTTAGCTCCTCNCGCGAGGCCTGCTCGGTTTTGATACCGCCATTAGCGACGATTAAAGTCTCGCCATCAGGATGCATAATCAGCTCATGCGGACCGATACCATGTGAGTCAAATTCGCCCGTTTTTTGATAGCCATTAGCAGCGTTATAAATGCCTATTTTACCCTCTAAGCTGACCGTATCGTTTTCGGTAATATATAGCTGGGCGCCATCCGAACTATAGCAAGCATGACCATAAAAGTGCCGATCGGTAGCGGCTTTGATAGTGTGTTTGACTTGCCCCTTTGCGGTATCTAGCACCCAAAAGCCTTCACTAGGACGGCGACCCATGACGACCACATCGCGCGATTGGGTGTTTTTGGTAGCCATAGGCTGCACCACGATATCGTGCACGCGCTCAGGCATAGTGGTTTGCCAGACGAGTTGCCGATCAGCGTCGATACCGACGACGCCAAAGTCATGATCATTGTCATTGTGCGTGTTTTTGCTATTAGCCAAGCTTACGCTTTTAGGCATTGCTGCCACTCCGCTCACCCAGCAGGCTGGGCGCGGTAACATAGTGGTGGTATGACGTTCAGCTAGCGCATTTGCCTTATCCTCAATAATTACCGCTTGCGCGCTATTATCAGGATAATTTTGATAAGCCAACTTTGCTTGCTGATAAGCGTACTGTAGTCGCGGTAGTGGTNCTGATNAATGCATTTTAGCGCTGATGCCAATCACATAGTCTTGCAAACGCGCTTCTGGCTGTCGCTGCTTACGATAATAATGATGCACGCCAACTATCGCCGCTGTCGCAGTCACAGTCGCGGATAGAGTTCTCAAAAAGTCATTAGAAGCCGGATTTGACGTTTTATTTTGCATTACTATTTCTCGTAGTTTTGTAGTCAGCTATCATAAGTCTTTGACTCATTATTTATAAAACGATAAACCCTTAGCTTAACCACCAACATTCTAGTCTCCGTCGGTGCTATTGAAACCAACACGTATGCCAAGCGTAGGAATCAGTTGGCGTTTGATGACTCGGGTAATCTCTGCCATCTGCTCAAGCAACTGCTGCTGATCGGCCTTGTCCGCTTGGGTNATGTCCTCAGGCATTTGCGCGAGCAAAGTCGTGGTCTGCGCCAAGGAAGTCGATAGATTATTACCGACGACGCTCTCTTTTTTACTATTCAAGATGGCGCTGAGTACCGGATCTGTCAGCGCTTTGTTTAAGGTTGCAAGCTTCGCATTAATGATCGCGCGGCTTTGCCCTGCTGTAGCTGCTGGCACGTGACCTTTGGCGGTACCTGTGAGGCCTAAGGGCTGATCAATAGCGCTCGACTTGGTGGTCTCAATCATGGATAGCAACGAGTTAAACCACTGATTGAGGCCTTGATCGCTATTGGCAGTTTTATCGATAGCGAGTAGCTGNANGGCATCACTACGCCAATTATTTTCGATCGCTGTTAGACGATCCGCCAAAGCGCTACTGGCACCAATGACATAAGCGCACTGCGCGGCATCTAAGCTATCATTGGCATACAAGACCTCCTCTAAACCCGGCACACCTTGGACAATAGCGCTTTCATCAGCGAGCTGCGCTTTGGTCAAATTTGGATTGGCCGCTATTAGCTCAGCGACGCCGTCATGCACCAGACCGCGCTCATCAGGATAATAGTTAATATATAGATTGCTCATGCTCTCAGTTGCGGGGCCAAAGTTAATCATCTCGGCACTGGCCCATGCTTGCGCTAATACGAGCCATTGATTGCGCAGCTCTTGTAGCTCAATACCACTGACAGGCGCTTGCTGGCAGTGTTTTTTCGCTAACTTATGCAAGCTTGCACTGTGTTGAGCGGCGTCCGCGTAAGNNGGAATGATCAGATCATCGGCGACATGAGTGAGGTAGGTTTCTTCGGTCTCCGCGCTAATCTCTACAGGGGTAATGTCAGCTGAAGCGCTAGCAGCTGCACCGGTTGTCTCTGTTGNCGCGCTATTTTCTTCGACCACTTTTGGGCGGTCGTTGTCAGTGGCGGGCTTGTCATCGGCAGGTTTGACGCAGCTGATAAGTATGCCTGCACTCAATGCCGATAATGCCATCACTAATAAAGGATTGGTGTTATTTTTCATATTTTTCTCGGTATATTTAGACTGTACTGACTATAACGACTTTAAAAAAGCGTTAAGCTCAGCTCGGCCTTGTTTATCAAGTTTTAGCACTGTTTGTTGTTGACTCTGCGCTTCGCCGCCATGCCAGAGCACCGCTTCCATCAGCGTGCGCGCCCGTCCATCATGCAAAAACGTCGCTTGNGGATCGACCGTTTGCGCAAGGCCTATGCCCCAGAGCGCAGGCGTGCGCCACTGATAAGAGTTGGCTAGGAACTCAACTTGCGCATCCTTTGGCGGCAATGCGCCGGCGATCGTCCGATCGGCAAGATCATCGCCCATGTCATGCAAGAGCAAATCGGTATAAGGATAAATCACTTGTCCATGCTGCTCAAGATGATCATCGTCCGTTTTTGGTAGCTCATATCTGGGCGTATGACAACTTTGACAGCCGATCTCATAAAAGCGTTTTTTACCCGCTAGTACTAGCTCACTATCAGCATCACGGCGATGCGGCACAGCTAAGTTGCGAGTATAAAACTCCACAAATCTGGCAACCTCATCGCTGACTTCGACAGGCGACTTGCCATCCCCTTGATCATCAGCGCCAGTGGTTGCGTTAAGACAAGCGGTTTGTAACGGCGTGCAAGACTCATTAGGACGAATCCTTGAGGTCAGCCCCATATCTTCATTAAAGGCGCTCTGATTTTGGGTTAAGAGCTTCGTTTGCCCCGCTTTCCAGCCAAAGCGGCCCAGTGCCGTNTTGCCCGTTTGTGGATCCATAACCCAATTAAAGGTACCGCGAATACCATCGTTATTTCTATCCTCACTATCGGCTTGTTTTTTGATATCGGCATCAGGGATNTGCTCAAGCAAGCCAAGCCCTATCATCGGCAAAGCTACCCTTGGTGAAACCATAAGCTCATCATCAAAATCACCGTAGCCTGGATGGGTCAATTCAAAAGTTGGCGCACGTAGCGTTTCGATATGACCATCAGNAAAGGTTACTGGTTTATCCGTCCAAGTCACGGTGACTTGCGCCTCAGCCGGCACGCCTTGAATACCGCGATCTTGCAGCTGACCGCCGTACATCGGATGCACAATTTTTTCGATTAAGGAGTTACCCAGCNGCTGGCGCTCTTCATCNGTTGTCGCTGGCATAGCGAGACGAATCAATANGCTATCGGCATCATCTTCGCTAGTCATCGGCGCGTGACCACGGCCATCTTTGACATGGCAGGACTGACAAGCGGCGACGTTGAATAACGCGCCAAGACCATCGCGGCTATCGGTGCTAGCGGGCGCGACCACCCAAGGCTGCTTAAAAAAAGCATTCCCAATAAAAAAGTCGCCTTTACGCGAGGCCGTCAAGTTAGAAGACGGTTTTGAGTAGCTCTCGCTACTGGTAATGGTGATACCNGTGTCGCCGCCCTGCTTAATCTCTTGCGGATCAAANGTCGCNAAAGTCTGCATCGGCACGCCTGCCAACTGCTCTATGGTTTGCGTGCGCTCGGCAGATAGCGCTGAGTCTGATATGGTCTCTTTTTCTAAAACAGTCTCTTCGTCCGAGATATTTTCTGCTGGCTGNCAAGCTACTAAGGCCAGTACTGATAGGCTTAGCGTTATATTTAATACCTTATTGAATGGTGCAGACTTGAGCTTCACTAGTTTAGATACTGGTGTTGAGGCTGATGAGATGACACTCATAAAGTGACCTTATTTCCTAATGGGTTATTCGTAGGAAGGGTTGTGGCATAAGATACTGAATACAAAACGCTTTTTAAGCAGGGGATATATCTAAATAAAAACACGTTGCCAAACTCAGTTGACAACGTGCCTGTTGTATCAACGCCTAGATAGCGCTACCAATAGCTTTATCATGAAACCATGTCAGTATAGCAAAATCAAGCGCTTACCAAAATTGCTCTTATCAATACATACTGACTTAGCAAATATGCTGCAGAGTTTTGATTCTAAGTTTTGATTCTAAGTTTTGATGCTAAGCTTTGATAATAAGTTTTGACGCTAAAACTGCGAGCCTGCATCAGCATCTAGGTTATCAATACCGACCGCTTTGGCCGCGCTCTCGATACCAGCGGTCAGCTCTTGTAAGCTATTGATACTATTTTCGATCCAACTGCGGCGCTTGTTTTGCTCTTCAGCGGTGATGCCGTGTTTGGCTGCTTGACCGACGGTCGCTATCATCTGATCGACTTTAATGCCTTCGTTTTCGCCTTTTTCAACGACCACATTAAAGGCATCCTCTACGCGTTTAAAGTCAGCAGTGAGCTTATCAGCTTCGGCCGTGTGACCTTTATCAACGAGATACTGTTTGACACCATAACCGCCCACTGATTTGCCATCGACGGTTTTATAAGTACCATTAAAGACATTTTGGATACCGCGCGCATTGTTAGCGTAGCTTAGATGAGTCAAGTCACTAAAGCACTCATGCTCATCTTCAGTCGAGCCGGTGACAAAGGCCACTTGCATACGCTCAGAGGCCAGCTCACCTAAGGCAAGGCTACCCATCTGATACATGATCTGACGCAGTGCATTATCACCGCGGCGCTCAAGTAAGTCACTACGTAAAGTATTTTCGCTCGCAGGCTGCCACTCGGCTTCCATCGCGCTCAAATCATCGACTAACAATTGAGTTGCCGCTTTTAGATACTCACCACGGCGCTCACATATACTCGCATCGGTATTAACCGTATCACCGCTAGTACATTCGCCCTCAGTAGTCAGATAGTCGCTAACAGGACGATTGCCTGCGCCTTCAGAGACGCCATTAGTATCTTGACCCCAAAGCAGAAACTCAATGGCATGATAGCCCGTCGTCACATTGGCNTCGCTACCGCCAATCTCGCTCATTTCAGCCAATAGATCAGGGCTAATTGCGCTGGTATCTTGTTGAATACTGCCGACTGCAATGCTATCGCTATTGATAATATTATCTTGGCTATTGTACTCGCCTTGATAATCATCGCTGACATAATCAATGAGCGCCTCATCAAGTGGCCAAGCATTGACTTGCCCTTCCCAGCCGTCGACGCTAGCTATTTCACGCTCATCATTTGCGCTGACAAAACCCTCATCAAAGCGGAAGATTTCAGTCTGCGAATACGGCTGACGCGCTGCTTTATATGCCGCTTTTGCTGCCTCAAGATTCGCCTCAGTAGGCGCCTCGACATACGTGTTGACGGCATTTTGTAAATCTTTTGCGGTCTCAAGCGAGTCTTTATAAGCGGCGTGCGCCATATCTGCATAGCTGACTAGTAGCCTATCAATTCCCGCTTGCTCCGCTGCTGACCCTGCATTGGTAGTCTCAGTTTGCGTGGTTTGTGTCTCAGCCGCCACCCCGTCCTCATCGGTCTGCTTGGTACAGCCTGATAGCAGCAATAAACCCGCTAGAGCCGCTGCTAAAGTCGTGGGCAGGATTCTACGGTTCGGCGCGGTATTGATAGTCATGGGCATCCTTAGTAAGACCTTATATATAAAATAGTAGTGTTTGCGAATTATATTGTTATTGATAACTATTATCAACTATAAATTAAGCCGATTTTAATTCGCTTTTACGCAGCTTTTATATCAAATTTATGTCCGTTAGAAGTTTTTTTAAACAAAAAAAAGCCAGCGTAAGCTGACTTTTAATTATTGATTAGACGATATAAACCAGTTATAACCTTATGTTATGGCTTAGTTGACACTCTGTGGAGAGTTGATAGTTAACTCAACACGNCGGTTTTGCTGACGGCCATAATCTGTGTTGTTGTCAGCGACTGGACGCGATTCACCGTAAGCGACGACATTAATACGGTTAGAGGCTACACCGCGAGCGCTCAAATAGTTCGCTACTGAATAAGCGCGATCTCTTGACAGACCCATGTTATAAGAAGCAGCACCGCGACTATCAGTGTGACCAGCGATATTTACCGTTGTTTTATTGTACTGATTCATAGTAGAAGCCAGCTTATCAAGCGTAGGCTTGAATGAAGGGCTTAAGGTCGCATCATCAAAACCGAAAGTAATATTGCCTGGCATGACTAGATCAATGTCACCTGTCGTTGGGTTCTGCTCAACAGTAACGCCAGTGCCTGCCATTTGCTGCTCAAGCTGCTTGGCCTGACGCTCCATGTAATAGCCCACGCCTGCGCCTAGTGCTGCACCGATAGCAGCATCGCGACCTGTCTTCTCGCCGCCTGTTGCTTTAGAGATTACCGCGCCGCCTGCTGCACCTGCTAGAGTACCTAAAGCAGTTTTATTTAGACGCTGCTGTCCGGTGTTTGGATCAGTAGTACAGCCGCTTAAAGCTAGACCTGATGCTACTGCTGCAATCATAAGTTGGTTACGCATAATTATTTCCTCTCAAATTGAATGAATAGTTATAATGTATATAGTATCACTTAAAAATGTTGCTACTTTATTTTGATAATCAGTGACTTTTAATTAACGCTTGGTGACTAAAGCTTTATAACAATCGCTTTTGACACCTTGAACGACTAATAACGACGACAAGCCCGTTCAGATAGCTAATATTTGTTGAAACGCTATATTCCTAGTTGATTATATTTTTACTTTATCCTTAAGCAAAAAATTATAGCGATTACAAAAATAGCTCACTGGTCATTTATGACAATCGTTACTATTATGACCAGACGACGCTATCTATGTGTAATATTTTGTCATACCTCTGTACAAAAACTGCATAAATTGAATTGTCTTTGATTGATGTCATTTATTACTAGGCCGTATTGAACATTCAACCATGGCACTGACAGAGACTATTTTTTAGGCGATTTGCAGATAAAAATGGTAAGTTTAGTCGTTCTAAGCGTCTATTTTTATCAATAAAGCGGCAAAAAATAGTCCTGTCCCTGTTGTTGTNGTNAGGGCTGATGCTAAAATCGCCCTAGTCGTTGCGACTGTTTAAATAAAATCAGCTAACCAATGCAATAAGCATTATCTGCAATTTTAACGACGACTAGAACACAGCTTTGATTAACTAGTANCNATCAGCAGTGCGCATTTGTGAATGTTCAACACGCCCTATATAAACCGANTTTCATTGAGTGGTCTAGTAGAATTATCCTCGTTTAGTTACTCTTNAATGATTAATNTAGCTAATATTAGTGGTTATTAGTGNTAGCTGAGTTAATGAGACGATCGTTTCAGTATTATTATTTACGTTTACACTCGTACACTGAACTAAAAAACTGCTAAAATCGATGCTATTTTCAGTCGTTATCATTCGGTTTTAGCCATTATCATTTGGTTTTAGTCATCATTCGTTATCATTCGGTTTTAGCCATTATCATTTGGTTTTAGTCATCATTATTCGCTAGATTTTGGTGATGACCACTTGGTAGGCGCTCCGTGATATCAGTAAGGATACTTTATGAAACTCGCCACATTTATGCAAAAACTCCATCAGCGTACACCAAAGCTTGGCAAAGCGGTTTCTTTGACCACNGCTACNGGCGTGATTACTGGTACTAGTATGGCAGCAGGCTTGCCAGTATGGTTGATGGGTGCNGCCAAAGTCATTACCGGCTCAAAANTAGCTGATAAAACGGTCATTAATGTGACCAATCGCTGGATTCATAGTAATAATGCGCTGATAGATAATATTTTACCTAATAAGGATTGGCGTATCAGCCTGCCTGAAGATATCAGCTCTGAGGGTAAGTATCTACTGATTAGCAATCATCAATCGTGGGTCGATACCAGTATTGTGCAGTACATTAGTGAAAACCGTTTGCCACTGACGCGCTTTTTTACCAAGTTTGAGCTTATCTACATCCCAGTTATTGGTCAGGCTTTTTATTTTTTGGACTTCCCGATGATGCGCCGCCATTCCAAAGAAGCCATTGCAAAAAACCCAGCACTCAAGGGTAAAGACATCGAAGAGGCCAAGCGTGCCTGCGCNTTGTTAAAAAACAAACCCTTCACCCTACTCAACTATATCGAAGGTACCCGCTTTACTCCGGCGAAGCGCGATGCACAAAACGCCCCTTATACGCATCTGCTCAAACCGCGTGCAGGAGGGCTAGCGCTGGCTATCAATGCTTTAGGAGATGAGATTGATGGGATTTTGGATATGACTATTGTCTATCCCGATGGCATACCGACTTATAGTGATTTATGGAAAGGAAATATCAAGCGCTTAGGCGTGGAGGTACGCTACATTGACATACCCAAACAACTACTGATCGATATGCAAAGCAATGATTATCAAACCAATACCGCAATAAAAGAGCAGTTTTTTGCTTGGGTTGACAAGGCTTGGCAAGCAAAAGATCAGCGTATCACTGAGATGCTGGCTGATTTTNAAAAAAACCCTGAAAATGATACTGTGTCTGCCGCTTAAACTCAGCTAAACTCTTAACTTATGCTTTGTCTTGATTCGACTTCATATGATAGTACTCAGCTCAAACCACGCAAACTTTATACATCTACAACTTAACAAAAGGGATAACTGTGTCCGCACCTNATAGCGCTGCCAAGCCAACTATAGACNCAAAGCTATCCCCANAGCGTCCAAAGCCCAATCGCTTCAAGCTGACTTACGATATCATCATGATTATCGTCATCAGTATCGATCTGTTTTTGATTAGTCTTGATGCTATCTTGATGAGTAGCTTTAGTGGTAATGTCGCAGGGTGGCTGTCACTCACTGAAGCGCTAAGCTGGTACAGAGAAGTACTGCACGAGCCCCTGCGTACTCTAGGTGGATTTTTTACGCTTTTTTTGATNNTTGAGCTGCTGGTGCGCTGGGCGATTGCTATCAAAGAAAACGTCTATTATCGTTGGTTTTTCTTCCCCTTTGTGCACTGGTATGAAGTGCTTGGTTGCTTCCCGCAATTGCGGGCGCTACGGCTGTTTCGAGTCGTGATTATCGGTCGTCGTCTCTATCAGCTTGGCTATCAAGTATTGCCTCAGCCTTGGTTGAATAGAATTAAATTTTATATCGANCTAGTACTAGAAGAGTTATCAGATCGAGTAATACTTACCGCTATCGATAACTATCGGCAACAGCTTACTAATCCGGTGACTCAAAAATCACTTATCAAATCAAGCTTAGGCGACAATCGTGATGACATTGAGGCCGTATTACTCGACTTGCTACGCTCTGAGCTAGTACCAAAGCTGCGCAAAATTAACAACTCATCCACGGGTGAGGATATTATCGCTCAAGAGTTGGGTCATGCTATCCAAGACGGCATTGCTAATACGCCTGAGCTGCATCGCTTGCTACGCTTGATTCCTATCGCAGGCGGTCTTATTGAGTCGCAACTGCAAAGCATCGCGCACAATATCGGCGTCAACACAGCGACTTCACTCAATGCACGGCTGCTTGATGACAAAAACTTAGACCCTCTTATGATGGCCATTGCTAAAGGAGTGGCACAGCTTGATATCGACCACCCTGCTTTAAACACCCTAATAGCAAATATTATCAGTGACAGCTTAATCGCCTTTGAGGCGCAAGTNAAANTACAGCAATGGAAACATCAAGATATGCTAAGATTTTGATTGGTGCTTTTTTATTCATACCTTTCTTAATNACTTTATTATTACTTTTTTGAACAATGCTTTAAATAATAGTTTTTTTGTAGACATGAACGCTTTTATCAAAAGAAGAATAGGGTCTGTTAAAGCTGCTAATTTTTATGCCTAAAGGCTTGTTAATCTCTAGTCACCCTTAGTACACTGTCAGCTTATTATCATTGATAGTAAATGTCTGATAATCATCATAAACATCGTTTTATTCTGTTACTCTTACTCTGTAGTGTTTCAAGCTTAGTCTTTTAAGGATTTATATAATGACCATGACGGATACTGACCGCCAAACTGCTACTCCTGCTATGACTTTGTATGGCAAGATGCTAACGTTTTCGCGCTTACAACTGCATACTAACGACTTGAGCTTGATTGATGCACAACTGGCGACCACCCTTAGTAATAAGACCAGCAATATACCTGTCATTATTGATAGTAGCGTCGAGCAAGACTTGCCAGCTTTGGTTGAATTTCTGTGGTCATGGGGGCTACAGCCTATTGGCGCAGTCACTGGTATACTCGAAGAGCAAGCGCGCACGCAGCGTCTGGCTATTTTTCCTGCTGATGGCAAGCGTATTGAACGGATTTTACCTGTCAAAAAACCCATCACGCAGCCGGCAGCCGATAGCAGCGCTCAAGCTANTGACACCCCCAATAATAGCGCTAGCAATACCGCAGATGCGTTAACGACTGACTCTCAAGCTAGTAGCGCTTCGGCAGCGACAGACTCCGAGTCTTGGCTNCCTGCTGAACATATCACCAGTATGATTTATGATCAAATGCTACGCTCAGGTCAAAGCCTAAATCACGTTGGCGGCGACTTAATCTTGACCAATAGTATCAACAGCGGCGCCGAAGCGATTACGGATAATAGCTTGCACGTGTACGGCCGTGCCCAAGGGCGACTGGTGGCAGGTGCAACAGGCGACAAAGATGCTCGTATATTCTGCCAAGTATTCAATCCTTCGTTAGTTTCAGTCGCCGGTACTTATTGTCTACGCGACAACATACCGCAAGATATCATCGACAAATCAGTGCAAGTGCGTTTTGTAGAAGGTGAAGGCTTAGTATTTACGGTTATGGATGGTGCCTAATTCTTGCTGTAGTCAACCTTTGAGAGAGAATGTTGACTCATAAGAAATATAACGGTAGTTTACCGTAACAAAACTACGCTATCATAGCTTTGATAATTCGCCATTATAGATAAATATTTTTATACGATATTGGTAAACATTGAATTAATATAGCTTAAAGGATAATGGCGGTAGCAACTGTAACTCTCTACCGATTTATGTTAGGGTTATGAGCGCAAACTGTATAGTCGAACCACTATTAAAGTGTTACAGCGTTAGACTCGTTTAGCCTACTACTGTAGTACTTGCACTCGTCTGCCTTGTACCACTTTTAATATTGATTGACTATAAATAAATCTTAAGCTTGAAAGCGTGCTGATGGTTCTGATAAATAAATATAAGTATTTAGCGAATTCAACCAGCATTTGACGNATTAAAACTTATTCAATAGCGATATCATTAGGGTCTANAAGGGACTCTAGTTTTCATTCATTCATAGGAGTGTGCCACTGTGGCAAAGATTGTTGTAATCACTTCAGGCAAAGGCGGCGTCGGTAAAACCACGACTAGTGCCTCTTTTTCCGCCGGTTTAGCATTACGTGGCTATAAGACAGTGGTCATTGATTTCGATGTTGGCCTGCGTAACTTAGACTTAATCATGGGCTGTGAGAACCGTATTGTCTATGACTTCGTTGATGTTATTAACGGTAACGCCCGCTTGTCGCAGGCTTTAGTCAAAGACAAGCAGCTTGAGAACTTATATATATTGCCTGCTAGTCAGACCCGTGACAAAGATGCGCTTACTGATGAAGGCGTCGCTGAGGTTATGGCTGAGCTGTCCAAGCAGTTTGACTATATTATCTGTGACTCTCCTGCCGGTATCGAGCGCGGCGCCCAGCTAGCTATGTACCACGCTGATGAAGCTATCATCGTCACTAACCCTGAAATCTCATCTGTACGTGACTCTGATCGCATCATTGGTATATTGCAAAGTCGCACTAAGAAAATCGAAGAGAATCAAGGAAGCGTGCGCGAGCATCTGGTCATCAGTCGCTATAACGCTGAGCGCGCGGCGGCTAATGAGATGATGGACATTGACACTATCTCAAATGACATTCTAAAAGTGCCTTTGCTTGGCGTCATCCCTGAGAGTCATTCTGTACTTGAAGCCTCTAACCATGGTGAGCCGGTGATTCACTACACCGATTCGGTAGCCGGTCAATGTTATGATGATATTGTTGCGCGCTTCTTAGGAGAAGAGCGACCATTACGTCATATCGATGTGAAGAAAAAGAGTCTATTACAGCGCTGGTTTGGGGTTAAGGATGAGTAAAAAGAAAGGATTTTGGAGCAGTTTATTTGGCACAGATGACAACCGCAGTGGCGGCAGTGCCAACATGGCAACCGAACGATTAAAAGTCATCGTTGCTAGTGAAAACCGCTTAAATAGTCGGCTGACTACAGACCGTATCGAAAAAATGAAACGTGAGATACTAGAAGTGGTCAATAAATACGTCAACGGCGTTCAGATCGATGATGTCAATATCAATCATCGCTCCGAAGATAGTCTCGATGTATTAGAGATGAATATTAATCTGCCTGAGCATAAGCGCTAATCTCGTTAGCTTGTACTATTATAAGCTCCCTAACTATAAGCATTCTGTAAGTTAAGCGCTCTATAGATATGAGTAGCCCTAAAAAAAGCCCTAAATACTAAGCTCCCCTAAATACTAAGTCTAAGTATTTAGGGNTTTTTAGCGTTTTCTTCTCATCGACTTTTAGGCTTGTTACCCTTACGCTAAATTGACTAAATAAATAATAGATTTAGAAAGCTTANTGGCTAAGCGTGACGAGCTGATGCGCAATCTTGTCTAAATCTGGTACGATATANGGCGTCTCTTCAATGACAATTGCTTGATACAAGTAAGAGGGGATTGACTCTTCGCTTACCTTATCATCATTTGCGCTTTTAGCTGTGGTGCTCTCTTCTGCATACTCTTTAGGTAACTCGCTATCTTGAACCTCAGAGATACTGACTTCAATGCGGCGCAGCTCACCTTTAGTGAATAAAGCTAAGCGCTCCTCGGCCGTATTACCTTCCAATATCACCACTCTATCTGGCGCTTGCTCTGTCGCTANCAAACGAAATACCGCGACTGACTGCTGTTGCCAAGTATANGTNGTAACAGACTCCTCGCTTTTNGCTACNTCGCTATAATCCTGATTATAGTCNAGGCTATCTAGTATCAGTGAGCTTGGTACGATCCAATCTGGTTGATTCANCGCTGGGATAATAGTCGCTTCAAGCATGCCGTTTGCGGCAGTCAATAGACTAACGGCTTCAAAGGAATGTTTCTTTATCTGACTCATANATCACTCACAGTAGATATAAAGGTTACTTAATAAGCAACTCAAGCCTTTGATAGCTCANAAGCTTAACAAAGNCTTTNGTTTTCTTTGATTGTCATTACTAATTTTCAGTCGTTAATGCTGCAGATATNAGCTTTATGCTTATGCCTGTTGCTTGTCATCGATTTTTATATTTAGCAATGTTTGAATTTTTTCTAGTAGCTCGCTTTCTTGGAAAGGCTTACCCATATAATCATTGACGCCAGTCTTGAACGCACGCGTACGATGNTTATCCCCAGTACGCGAGGTAATCATGATAATCGGAATCTGCTGCAAACGCTGGTTATTACGGACTTGGGTCGCAACCTCAAAACCATCCATACGCGGCATCTCGATATCGAGCAATATTAGATCAGGCGTTGATTGTTGTAAGATCTCCATAGCATCGACTCCGTCTTTGGCGACTACGGCGTTTAGACCTTGACGCTCTAAGAAGCGAGAGGTTACCTTACGTACCGTCACGGAGTCATCGACGACTAAGATGGTTGGTTTGCGCTCTGCCGCTTCAAGATCAGCTTTTGGCTTAGCAGCTTGAGGCGCAGTCACCGTCTTAATGGTCGACTGACGTAGTAGTGCAATGATATCTAATATCAGCATCACTGAGCCATCGCCCATAATAGTAGCGGCTGAAATACCATCTAAATGCGACAGCTGTTGGCTCATAGGCTTAACTACCACCTCGATACGGGAGCCTGCAATCTGATCGACTTGTAACGCTAAATTCTGACCTGAGCTGTTTTTTACGATGATAACCGGTAGGCTTGTATTGGTGTTCATCATCAGCTCATTGAACTGACTACCCAATATTAGCTCATTGAGATAACGGACGCGGTAGTCTTTATCTTCAATCTGCATGGTTTCTTTGTTGGAATGATAATAGTCGTATAGCGCTTCTGGGTTAACCCGGACTACCCTCTCGATTTGAATCAGTGGAATAGCGTAATAATGATCCGCTACTCGGACGACCAAGGCGTCAGAGACGGCTACTGTCAATGGTATGCGCATAGTGAAGCGTGTACCCACGCCGGTCTTGGAGCTGACAGAGACGGCTCCGCCTAACTGGCGAATTTCGCTTGCGACCACATCCATGCCGACCCCGCGGCCAGAGATTTGGGTGACTTGCTTTGANGTCGTCACCCCAGCATTAAAGACGTACTGCATGATCTCAACATCAGTATATTGATACTCGCTTGGGTTAATCAGGCCCTCTAAGACTGCTTTTTCGCGAACTTCATTGACGTCGATACCGCGGCCGTCATCGGTGAGNTGAATGACCACTTCGCTACCTTCGCGTAAAACCTCTAAGGTAATATGGCCACTACGATCTTTACCTGTTGCTAGGCGCTCTTGTGGACTCTCAATCCCATGATCCACAGCGTTACGCAGCATGTGCTCTAAAGGCGAAGTAATGCGCTCTAGAATGGTTCTATCTAGCTCGTCATCTGCGGTAATAATCGTTAGATCTACCGACTTATTTAGCTCGTTTGCGGTTTGCCTGACGATAAGATCTAAGCGCGGTTTGAGACGTAAGAACGGTACCATCCGCGAGTTCATTAGACCGTCTTGCAGCTCAGTTTGGGTACGAGATAGTTGCAGCAGCAAGTTTTCGTTATCTCGGGTTTTTTCGAGCAGTGTATTATTAATATCGATTAAATCTGAGGCGGACTCCGACAATGACTTTGATAATTGATTGAGTGAGGAATACTGATCCATCTCTAGCGGGTCAAAATCCTCAGTCTGAATTAACTCTTCATCAATTTGCGATAGAATCTGTGCCTCAAGCTCAATCTCCATACGGCGTAGCTGATCAGCAAGACGCTGAACCGTAGAGCTCATCTCGCCGATACTGCCTGTCAGGCTGCTCATACCCATATCGATACGAGCGCGGTTGATGGCCGACTCCCCTGATAGGTTAATCATGTGCTCAACTAAGCTACCAGAGATTCGGATCATCTCATCACTGCTATCCATACTGCGCTCAGGCTCAGCGAAACTACCAGACATAGCCGGCATCTGACGGATATCTATGTCGCCGCGTATCGCGCTCTGTTTGTCTTGCACAGCCAATATCGCGCTAATCTCAGTCTGTAATGACTCGGCAGGTATATGCCTAGAGGACAGCGTGTCTTTGCTAAAGTCTTGCAACGCGTTGATCAGCGCCGTCGGCATAGCAGGATTAATATGATGTTTGAGGACAAATACCGCATCTTTTAGCCAATCATGACAGCTGATTAATAGCTCAGAGATAACTTTGGTCGCTGGACGACGCCCAATCGCTAACGATTCATAGACGCTTTCCATCTGATGGGCAAGATCAGCGATACCATTGGCCGCTACCATACGCGCGCCACCTTTGACGGTGTGCAAGTCGCGCTGCAGCGTCTGTACGGCTGCCACATCACTGGTATTGTTTAAAAATAATTGTAGATACTTTTGGCNATTTTCGACCAGCTCTTCTGCTTCTTCTAAGAAAACNTCCAAAATATCTGTATCNGGCAANCCGTTTGACCAAGAGTTGGCTATCAACGCCTCTAAGCTAATNGTNTCAGCAGCNTCGGTTGNCTCTATATGATNCTCGCTATCAGCTGTTGCCGTCTGCGCAGGATTCTTGAGAATTGGTAATTTTAGCGTAACGGTTTGCGGTAGNTCGCCTTGCTGCTCAAATTCATCTAGCTGCTCGATGNGATCACGCGTCCAAAACGACTGCTGATAACGCGCGACGTATTCAAGCTGCATTGACAAGGTATCTTGTATCATTTGCATGACACTGACCCATTGCAGCGTCGCTGTNACTTTTTCATTGATAAAGGCTTCATAGATGCTTTCTGCAGCGTGAGTCAGATCACCAATACTACGAATACCCGCCATCCGTGCCCCACCTTTAATGGTATGCAAATGACGCTGCAATATCTTTAGCGTGCTGATATCAGCGACATCTTGACGCCACTGATTGAAAGTTTGGGCAATCGCGCTATCGAGCTCTTGCGCCTCTTCTAAGAAGATCTCTAACAGCTCGACATCGGTATTGACGACCTCTAACTGTAACTCCTCTACTGAGATACTTTCGACAACAGGCTGCACATCCATAGCCTCGCTTGCTACTGATAATAGCGCTTTACTCTCAGCGTCACTCTTGCTAGTAGCGGCAAGCTCGCTGGCATGACGCTGACGGTGACTGCTGATAGCGGCTTGCAAATCATCGAGTATAGACTGATTCACTTTGAACGACATACGGCCCGCAAGCGAGTCAAATAAAGCCACCAAATGAGTATGCGCGGCCAATAATGCAGCTTGAATATGGCTATCATCACTCGCTTGCGGCGCATCAGTTAGATAGTGATAACTGTCAGCTAGCGCGGTTAGTATCGCTGTGAACTTCGGCGACTTGGCAGTACTATTTGCTAAGCGCGAGATCTGCTGTGCTATTTGCTCGATATAAGCCTTAAGCGGCTCTATACTGAGCTCATTGAACGCCTCTGATAACTGCCATTCTGCATCTAACAAAGTATCGATATCTAATGCTAATAGCTGCTCTATACTGAGCTCATTATCAGTTTGCGTGTTTGGTTCCTCCGAGCTATCTAGCATTGCTTGTAGCGACTCAACATCTTGCTTACTTTGGCTAGTCGCTGTCGAAGAATGCTGCTGGATATTTCCTTCATAAGCATCGAGATAGCCTTTGATAAGCGCGACCGACTGTGCTAACGCTTCTATATGTTGAGCGCTAAGCGGGGTATCGTGCTTTTGCAAGTGCTCTAAGCTTTTTTCAATCGTTGCACTCACATCACTGATAGCGGCCAGCGCATTAGAACCCGATGCAGCGCGCAGGGTATGAAAAGCCCTGACAATCTCTTCACTCACTTGTACGGGCGGCTGATGCTGATGGGTACTAATAAAGTCATCAATTTGCTGTAATAATTCTTTGGCTTCTTCTACAAATATATCGAGGATTTCNCGCTCCTCGCCGCTTTGCGGTGCTATAACGATAGNTTTTTCGGTCATCATATCNTTGATAGAGTGGATGTTTTTTAACATCGTCTCAGCGCTACTGACTGCATCAACAGCTGGCTTATCCTGNATACTCTCATCGTCTATATCACTCACAACTANAGTACTATCTANNGGCGCAAGCTCATCAGTAGCCGTANTGTCTGTAGCTGTAGCACTCGTTGCCGACACGTCTTTAGCAGCTAGCGCACTATAACTAAACTCATCGCCCAACTGCTGACTATAAGCGTTTGCAGCAGCGACCCACAGTGGCACCATAGCTGGATAGTCCTGCTTGCCTTCCGCAAAGGTGTTAACAATCTCAGGATAAGCGGCTAAAACATCAGCCACCAACTGCTTCATATCGTCCGATGGCGTCAGACTCTTATCAAGCCATCGATTAAGCATAGACTCTAATGCCCAAGCAAGCTCAGCACTGTAGTTAGCACCTACCATACGGCCTGAGCCTTTTAGAGTATGAAAGCCGCGTCTAACATCAGTTAAGCTCGCGACATTTGTATCATCTAGCTGCCAATGACCATACAGCGGCACGATCTCTTCTAAGACCTCATAAGCCTCTTCTATAAATATCTCTTTGATGTCGGGGTCAGCGTCATCAGCGTCTGCAGGCATCTGCTTTGTTTGTTCGANAAAAGNAGCAAGTANAGCCGGTATCTGCGGCGCGGCGATATTATCAGACTCAGTGGTTACTGGTGGCTGAGCTTGTGATGGCAGCTGTGACTCAGAAGCGGACGCCTCTGTCACATTAGCTTCATCCCTCTCATCTTGTACTTCCATACCGTGAGATAACGGCAAGCCGGCAAGTAAGTTATGGCTTTGCAAAATAATCAAAGCAGGGTCGAATTGTGGCGGCTGAGCGGCGCTAAAGTTGGCAATCAAAGTCGGTAGCTCCTCTACCGCACGCGCTANTAAGCTTACGACCTCATCGTTCACTGGCAAAGACTGGTCTAGTAGATGAATCAGTATATTTTCGATAGCATACGCTATCTCACTGATGCTAAAAGCGCCAATCATCCGCCCTGAGCCTTTGAGGGTATAAAAGTTATGATGTATCGCCGTTAATGGCGTCAAGTCATGGATATCTTGTTGCCAAACAGGCAATAAGCTCGTTAACTCTGCCAAACTCTCTGTGGCTTCCTCGATAAAGATCTGACGGATCTCTTCGTTCATATCAAAAACGTCAGGCTGCACTTGCGCTTTCGCCGCTTGCCAAGCTGTCAAGGCGGCCGCATTATTGTCATCAAAGTGGGTTTTGTCAGCATCAACAAAGCTAGCATTTTTATCGTTATGCATCATTGTCATTTGCACGGACAACTTTTCAATCAGCGCGCGCGATGTGTCATCTAATGTAGCAAGCGTGCTCATATTAATATAAACCGTCACCAGCAGCTTATCGAGTAGATGAACAAAAGAGCGTTGGTCTAACTCTCCTACTGTTTTAGCGTCTATTTCTTGCTGAGTAGCAGTCTGCTGATAGCTCGTCTCAAGCAGCTGATCTAACCCTGATAATAAGGGCACGTAATCTTGTGGTAGAGGTTCTTGGTTATGCGCTAAATTCCGCAGCCAAAGCTCCGCTAAGTACCATAAGCGCTGCTGTTTACTAGCGCTCTCTTGAGATAGATCAACGCCTTGCCATAAGTAATGACAAGCTTTTGCAAGGGCCGTCAAGGCTGCAGCATCGTTGCTGTTGGTATTTAATAGCTGCTGCACTCGCTGCCGCCATCCAGTCAATANCTGCTGATACTGCTTTGGCTTTAGAGGTTTTGTTGGCGAGTATTTAGGAGGATAGTCAGGCTCATTCGCCTTAGTCAACAAAGAGCCAATCGACCTATAAAATTGGGTGATCTGCTCAGCAGTAGCATCCGTGCTGCTCTGCCAGCCATCAGACAGCTGTGATAATTGCTCTTTTGACAAAGGCAGCAATGATCCTAGCGCCGCGATATCATTAGGCTGGTTTTTCATAAGGTGGCCCCAAATCGTTTATATTGCGAGTCTTATCCAGTATTGACTGACTGACAGCGAAGCGGCCACAAAGACTCGTTGTCAGACTATAACTATAATGACCAAAGCCGTTATAAAAATAGCGCGATGACGATAAGCTGTGGCTCATCTTCTACCCTCAGTAGTGGTCTAGATACCAAATNCCTGTATTGCCCTTTAAGGTCAAGGCACTAGACAATCTCTTCGACATCCTCAAAATGCTCTTCATCATTAGAGACTTTGAAACCAGTCACTGACTCTTGCAAGGCGGCTGCCATCTCATTTAGCTCACCGACTGAGCGCGCGGTTGCCATCGTACCTGAGGAGGTTTGTGAGGTAATGCCTTGAATAATCGTCATGGTATTAGAGATCTGACCGGCAGATGCGGCCTGCTGCTGTGCAGTGTTTGAGATACTCTCAATTAGATCGGCCAAAGTATTCGATACCTGTTGCACCTCTTCTAGGGCCTCACCTGCATCTTTGGCTAAGCGAGCACCGCGGACGACCTCAGAGGTCGTTGACTCCATTGAAGTCACCGCTTCACTGGTATCGGCCTGAATGGTATTCACCAAAGTTTTGATCTGTTTGGTGGCGTTGGCTGAGCGCTCTGCTAGACGCTGTACTTCATCAGCAACGACCGCGAAGCCTCGACCAGCCTCCCCTGCCATTGATGCCTGAATAGCGGCGTTCAATGCCAGAACGTTAGTTTGATCAGCAATATCGTTAATCAAGCTAACGATATCCCCAATCTCTTGCGAGGACTCACCTAGACGCTTAATACGCTTAGAGGTTTCTTGAATCTGATCACGAATGACGTTCATACCTTCTATCGAACGCTGAACGACCTCTGCACCATTATGAGCAATCGCAACCGAGCGCTGGGCAACATTCGCCGACTCAGTAGCGTTGTTAGAAACTTGGTCAATTGAGAGGGTCATCTCGTTAATCGCTTTAGAGACGCTGGCAATCTCTTGCGTTTGGTTTTCAGAAGCCTCCACCAACTCGACGGCGTTAACCTGAGTTTGTTCGGTAGAGTTTGTGACTCGGTCCGCCGTCTCATTAATAACCAATACCAGCTCACGTAACTGCTCGATGGCAAAGTTAACAGAGTCAGCAATCGCCCCTGTAAAATCCTCTGATACCGTAGCATTCACTGTCAGGTCACCATCTGCCAAGTCGGCGAGCTCATCAAGTAAGCGCAAAATAGCCATCTGGTTACGCTCGTTTTCTTCTTGGATCTGACTTGAGCGTTCTGATTCGACATTGGCCTCTTGACGACGACGCAGCGTTTCTTGCTCAATCAGTAAGCGCTCATTGGCACTTCGTTCTTTAAGCAGCCGTGACAAAGCGTAAGCTGCCCCGATTAGCGCGACTATAAAGATAATAGCAGGCAAAGATATCAGCTGATTAAAATCAGTCACATATTGGCTGATTGAGGCCAGTGAGCTGACAAGCCATATCAAACAGGCCACACTCACTAAAGCAAAAACGGCTAATACAACTCTCCACTTGCTTGCAGCTTCTTTTACAGCTGGTGTTTGGTTACTGGCACCAGTATTAGGACTTTTTATAACATCACTCATCGTGCTTATTCCTTTCAAACCGTGGTCTAAGTTATATCATGACTGAATTGACTCATTGTGCGTGCTGAATCCACTCTTTGCTCTATTTATCTCGCTGTTAATATTTAATATAACGAGCGTATTCCAAAAACGATAGCCGCAAGCTTTAACGGTTAAAACTTGCGACCACACTTATATGGCGGCATCTATATAGCGCTTATCTTGCGCCAGTAAGCTTGGCATAAAAACAAACCAATCTTTTTCATCTTTGTGAAACTTACCATGATTATAAGGTGCAAAAGCTGAATCACTAGGCAGAGCTTCTGGCCGGTATTGATCTTGGGTGAACTGCTCAATGCCTAAGACTTTATCGACAATGAGACCGGAGAATANCGTATGATGATCGATGACCAATACCTTTCTTGAGCTGTCTTGAGCTGAGCTGCTCGGCGTCTGTAAGAACTTTGCCAAATCTGTCAGTGGTAACAATCGTCCACGTACATTGGCAATACCGAGTAGCCAAGGCTGAACTAACGGCATGCTAGTGTATTCAGGCATCGTCAGTATCTCCGCCACCTCACCTAGAGGCGCCACCAAACGCTGACCACTACTCTCAAACACCACCCCGCGCCAGTCATAGTCTTTTCTACCCTGACGACCGCTGCTACGCGCATTAGCCAAATCAGCCAGACGCAATAGCTCAATAAACCCTCTAGAAGCCACAACTTACTCCATAACTTTACGAATAATGCGCATAAGCTCAAGCTCGTTGATAGGCTTGGTCAGATNCTCGGTTGCGCCTTGACGCTTACCCCATACTCTATCTGTTTCTTGACTCTTAGTGCTGATAATGACTACTGGGATGTGCTTGGTCGTACGATCGCGAGTGATTTTACGAGTGGCCTGAAAACCATTCATCTCAGGCATGACGACATCCATCAAAATCACATCTGGTACATGCTCGGTAGCCATCTGATAGCCTTCGATACCATTGGTAGCCTCTATAACTTGAAAGTTATTTTTAGCCAATATGTCGCGAAATTTTGCCATCTCAGACGGCGAGTCATCAATGACTAAAACAGTGGTCATGATTGTTTCCTTTGTAATGAGTATCCGTAGGATCTGTTATAAAAATTTGCCAAAATGAGTGGGGAGTATAATCTATAAAACCCAAAAGCAATTAGCGATAATGACTGATAGCTTCAAATAGCTCATCTTTACTAAATGGCTTCGTCAAATACTCATCAGAGCCAACGATACGCCCGCGAGCTTTGTCAAATAAGCCATCTTTAGACGACAGCATAATGACGGGCTTATCAGCATAATTAGGGTTGTTCTTTATCAAAGCACAAGTCTGATAACCATCTAAACGCGGCATCATAATATCAACAAAGATAATATCTGGATTGTTATCTACAATTTTTGCTAACGCATCAAAGCCATCAATAGCGGTAATCACCTCGCAGCCTGCTTTTTTTAGCAAGGTCTCTGCGGTACGGCGCATGGTTTTTGAGTCATCAATCACCATGACNGTTAGCCCTTCAAAATTACTGTCCATCATTACTATCCTATAAACTTTAAAATTACTATCTATAGCTTAGACTCTAGTTATAGCTAAGNTGCTATAAAGGGTACTATAAATAGCTGATATTTTGCCTTATTATGCTGCTATTATTATCNACTTTGTTATTTTGTTTATAATTAGCGTCATATCAACTGTATAACATTCATACATTTATCCAAAACTAACTGTTGTAATATGACGGCAACCTAACTGTATTACTATAAGTGTGTAAGATAAGTTACCTATATAAGACGAAAGTTATCATTATTTTAATAATATACTAAACAAAGTATTAACAATACAAGATTGAATTGCAATTAATAAAACCGCCCAAGTCACTTTTTAGACACTTTACCCTAAAATATGGCTCTATATTCCTTTTAACTTAGCTATTTGCTGTCAACGGTGACTGATATGATACGTTTTTCTTATCACAAAAATACTGCTTTATTTATCAGTATATTGCTAATGACAGCCTGTCAGCCGCCCGAAGATACGAGTCAATCGGCGATCGCGCAAAGTGAGCCGATGAGCGAGGACGCAGACTTATCTTTTATAGTCAATGACGATACCGTTACCTTATCTGCTGATAGTATTTTAAACCTTAAGTCCTCTCGTTATCAGCCAAGCCTTGGCCTACAAGGCGAGATAGAACCTATTAAACAATCAAAGTTTGTCACTGCCAAAGCAGTCACTGTACAACAGGTGCTGGTTCAACAAGGTCAATGGGTAGAAGAAGGTACGCCCCTATTTATCTTGGCGCTACAGGATATCGATGACAATAACATTGCTAGCAGCGCTGGATCACTGCCTCGTAATAACGAAGCTAAGAAGCAAGCTGACGATAGTGTAAATGCAGATAAGAAGCTAAGCGACAATATAAATGACAGTATCATTGCAAATACCACTGAAAACATTACTGACTCGTCGGGCGACAAAGCAACAAGTCGCGGTAACACTGATGGCCAACCAGCGCAGAAACCTGCTGTAAAAGAACCCAAAGCTAATCCTAGGCTTGCTGACACTGCTCAATCGCCAAACGTTGAGTCAAACCTTGGATTAAGTAACGAGACTGCTAGCGAACAAGGCGCGAAGCAAGCCAACCCGCAATCTGCCCCTACCCCTGCTATAAAAAGAGAAAAACAACCAGAGTCGCAGCCGAGCACACAAACAACAGCACAAAACGCTGCTATTATCGTTCGGGCCAGTTTTGCTGGACGAGTGACGACGCTGCCGGTAGCTAGTGGCGACAAGCTTGCAGCTGGTACGCTGCTGTTATCTTTAGCAGATGACACTCATTTGCAGTTTATTGCAACCCTGCCTATTCAAGCTGAACCACAGCTTTCTGTCGGTCAGAACGTCAATTTCAGTACTCAAAGCCATCCTAGAAAATATACCGGCCAAATCAGTAAGCTGAGCGTTGGCGATGACCCAAATAAACTAAAAGTTCATGTACAAGTATTAAAGAACGATGCCAGCCGCGAAGGTAGTCTTAAGGCAGGTATGATTGCTACAGGCCGCGTTAATTATGGTCAAATAGCGGTAGGTACTATCGTCCCTGAGCTCGCTATACACGATGCTGATCTGAGCGCTTTAAAACGGCCTCCTTATCAGCCCATAACACCGCTTACTGCAAACGTTTGGATCGTCAAGCAGGATCAGCGCTTGACTCGCCAGCCTGTCGAGATCATCGAATACAATCCAGACACAGAACAGTACCTGATTGCTGGGGTTAACAATGATAGCTTGATTTGTTTAGCCGATTTACCAGTGGAATCTGCAGGTAAAAAAGTGGTTATCTCTTAACGTTACCAATGCAGATTTTTTTGATCTTGCAGCTTTCAGTGACAGATCTGTCACTGATTGAAGCCGCTTCGTTGACGCCGTTTTGACTCCTTAATGCTTTAGTAAAGCTGCAGTTTTAAATAGACAGTTACATTGTGTAGAAATATTAACAAAGCGCGTCTTGTTTGCTCAGGTGCTTTTTTGGCAAACTGATGATTGGATATGAAGCTTAGGTAAAAACACTAAGTGCAAAATCTTAGGTATAAAATATCAGTTTCAAAATATTAGCCATTAAAGGTTAAGCGTAAAGCGTTGTCTTTAATAATAGCGCTGAATCAAAAGGTACGAAAGAGCTGACTATAAACAATAATGACGTAGCCCTTATAAAAGAGTACTTATTAAAATGATGGCAATATCTATTTAAGCATCTATCACTGAGAGTATTTTTAGGAGATGAACCATGAGTAAGCAAATTTTATTGATTGAAGATGATCCAGATTTGGCTGAGCTTATTAGCGACTATCTAACAATGAACTATTACGATGTCCATCATGCCGGTCTTGGTCAAGAAGGGTTAGATATTTTAGACACCAAAGAGCGCGATATTGATTTGGTTGTGCTTGATCTTATGCTGCCGGACATGGATGGTATGCAAGTCTGTCAAAGAATCCGCAGTAATAGTAATATCACCAATAAGGTGCCTATTATCATGCTTACCGCCAAAGGAGATACGACTGACCGCGTNTTAGGACTTGAGATGGGTGCTGATGATTATATCGCTAAGCCATTTGAGCCACGTGAGCTGTTGGCTCGTATTCGTGCAGTGATTCGTCGCCATGAGCAACCAAACCAAGCAGATAGTCAATCAGACAGCTTAACCTTTGGCCGTTTGAGCGTCTTTCCTGATAGCCACGAAGTCACTATCGACGATCAGCCGGTACGCTTGACGACGCATCAGTTTCAACTATTGCATTATTTTGCCACTCATTCAGGCAAAGTATTGAACCGCGAGCAGCTCTGGCAAGCGATGCCTAACGATGATAGCTCAGACAATATTGACCGCGCCATTGATGTACATATCTCGCGTCTGCGAGCGTTAATCGAAGACAACCCGCGTCAGCCAAAACGCATCATTACGGTACGCGGCGTTGGTTATCAATTTGCCACTGATCAGGTATGATATGCTTAGTATACGTATGCCTAGTATGCCAATAGCTATACACTTAGGATACATACTTGCCTGATAGTAGAGACTCTTTAATGCAGCAGCTCGGTTTTCGTTCTGTTTTTGCCAAGTTATTTGCCAGTGTCATGCTGGCACTTACCTTATTTGCAGTCGCTATGGTGCTGTTGACGCAGCTGGTGCACGATAAAGATGCAGGCATCCGCTCAGAAGTCTTAGCGACACAAATTCTTGGGCAGATAGATCCTTTTTTGAACGATTTGAATGTCGCTGTCAGCAAAGATAATCGCCTGCAAGCTCGCTTNATGCTAGCGGTGGTCAAAAAAAGCTTCGATATCTTTGATGAGTCCCTGCAAGCGAAGATGGGCTTATATGANAACGACGGTCATCTACTGATGCAGACGGACAATAGTGATCTGCCCTTGCTGCTACCTGAAGAACCCTCTTTGATGACTCGTGTTTTTCCCTCCTTTGCCGATACTCCGCCCAACCAGCAAGCGCAAGTCTACAGTAGCACAGGCTATACCTTATTATATGAGTCGCGCTTACCACCCAAAAAACCCGTACTTTCTGCCGTCCTTAACCTCTTTACTGGTACACTGCTGCTGCTAATGATTATGGCGGGCGTTCTTTGGTGGATTGCNCGGACCATGACTTGGCGAATCAATCAGTTAAGCCAGCAAATGATTCAATTGGGTGACGGCGACTTTAGCGTTCGGGTCAATGCTCGCGGCANTGATGAGATTGCTTCACTCGCGCATGGCTTCAATCAAGCGGCGCAAAAGATTGAGCATCTTATCAATGCTAATAACTTACTCTTAGCCCACGCTTCGCATGAGCTGCGCACCCCTATTACCCGTATCCGTTTGCAGATCGAGATGATGGATATGCTAGCAAGCGCGATGCCAAATGACATCAAAACCAAATTTGACAAACGCGCGCAAGCTATCAATCGCGACCTATCAGGTCTTAATGATTTGGTGGAGAGTATCTTATTAGTCAGCCGCTTGGACGCCGGTCATGTGCTGCAGCAAGTTGAGCGTCTAGATCTGTATGATTTNATCAATCAGGAGCGCCAGCACTATTCTGAAGCTACGCTAATTGGTGAACACTTAATTATCGATGGTCAATCGGCGATGCTGACTCACCTGATCCGTAACTTACTTAATAATGCGATGCTCCACGGNGTGCCTCCTGTTACCGTGTTTTTATATGGCGTGCAGCAGATCGAAGAGGCAGGCAANGTACCTGACTATCTGCTGCAATNGGTACTCAATAGTAGCTTTGCTGATTATGATAGCTTGGACGACAAGGATTATGAGACGTTAGATAACTCCAATCAGNCCCTAGGTAATGAGCTTGATCGTTTTATGAGCTCGCCTGTTGACGANAATACTTTTAGTAACTCGGCAGAGAAAGATACGCCAGCACCTCTGCCACCTATTTATCGTAATGGTGAGAGTATCNGNATTNATCCTGTCGATGATGAGCTGTCTATAGACCATAANGGCGGCGCTGACGTAGCCACTAACGAGGCAACAGACGCTTTGACACAAAGTCNCAAACNAACATCANTATCAGCGCACTCGTCTATTATCGATAGCGTTTATCTCTCTTGCTCCGCGCAGATCACAGCTGAGCAGATAGATCATATGCAAAATGCAACTTGGCAAGCCGCCTCCNAGACANTTTTAGCTAATGGTGAGACCAGTGTCAAGAAAGGTGTCAGTCAACCTATGCCGCTTAGCCATGATTCTACTGAATTANTTGCTAACGATAGCGCACTAAGAAAAGCGGATGATAACGATAAGNNAGACGTAAAAGCAGATACTGATGAGCGTAAGAGCGAGACAACGACCACTCCAAAAAAAGAAGGCTTATTCAAAAAACACCTCAAAAAAGCCAAAGCAGAGCCTGTGCGCCCTGNNCCTAAATATGCCGTTCTCGCGGTGATTGATGAGGGCTCGGGTATCCCTGAAGATAAGCGCGAAGAGATTTTCAGCCCTTTTGTACGTTTGCAGCAAAAGAAGAAAGGCTCAGGCTTAGGGCTATCGCTAGTCTCACAAATCGTTAACGCGCATCAAGGCCGTATTTTGACAGATACTATCAACGGGCACACTCGTTTTTTGGTGGTGATACCGGTCAAGCATGATCCGCATTATAGCTATAAAGACAGTCAAAGCGTGCAGCCTAACATCAAGCGCTGATGATAAGAGGTTATGAGGCCAGTAGCACTTGCCGCGGCTTGTCGTCCCCTTGCATGATTCCTCGTATTTGTACTGCACGATTGACAATTGCCTGTGCCATATCACTCAATATTATGCTATATTACCGCCCCTTATTCTATCGTTAACGCTAGTCCTTATTTACTTTATTCTCTATCAAATTTTGAGCATTCCATGAGTGACATGATCGTCCTAAATGATGTGACCAAAAGCTTTATGAGCGACCGCTCCATAAAAGGGGCCGATGGTAAGGCACATTGGTTTACTGCTGTGAAGCCGACCTCTTTGACGGTCAAACAAGGTGAGATCTTCGGTCTCATGGGCTATTCTGGCGCGGGCAAATCAACCCTACTACGCCTAATCAATATGCTAGAGCGTCCCGATAATGGACAGGTCATCATTGATGGTACGGATTTGACCACTTTAACGGCGAGCGATTTACGTATCGCTCGTCATAACATTGGGATGATCTTTCAGCAGTTTAATCTAATGTCGAATCGTACGGTCTTTGACAATGTGGCATTTAATCTAACAGTATCAGGGTATCCTAGTCGTGATATTCACAAACGCGTCATGGAATGTTTAGACATTGTCGATCTCACCGACCGCGCCAGTCATTACCCTGCGCAGCTCTCAGGCGGTCAGAAGCAGCGTGTCGGTATCGCGCGCGCGATTGCTCCGAGCCCTAAAGTATTGCTTGCTGATGAGCCTACCAGTGCACTCGACCCTGCTACTACCCGCAGCTTACTCACCTGCCTGCGTGATATTAATCAGCAGCTTGGGGTGACTATTGTCATTGTCACCCACGAGATGAGCGTCATTCGTAGATTGTGCGATCGTGCCGCTCTTCTGCACGAAGGACAGCTACTTGAAGTTGCTCAAGTCCGAGACGGTCTGATTCAAGCCACCACTCCGATAGGCCAAGGCTTAGTCCACGAAGATTAGCGATAACCTAATAAAGCAAGAGAAATAGATATGTTGACTGGTGCTGAATTATCCGCCTCGATTGATAAGTTACTGGCTCTAAAAAAAGAGATCTGGCAGGCNACCCTNGATACTTTTATTATGCTTGGTATCTCTACCACCGCGGCGGTGACTATCGGCGGACTCTTCGGCGTATTCTTGTTTTTATCGAGTGACCGGCAGTTTTTACAAAACAAAGCATTATACGGGGTGCTCGGCGGCGTCACGAACTTTATGCGCGCTTTTCCGTTCGTGATTTTGATGATTGCGATGAGCCCTTTTACCAAAGCTATTGTCGGTACCGGTATCGGTCCGATTGCCGCTTCCTTGGTACTGGCTATCGCTGGCTCCTTTTACTTTGCGCGCTTGGTAGAACAAAACCTGCGCGAAGTCCCGCGCGGAATCATTGAAGCCACCGAATCTATGGGCGCTCGGCCCTTTACCATCATCAAAGTGCTCCTTAATGAGGCACGCTCAGGTATCGTATTATCAGTGACTATTTTGTGTATCAGCCTCCTCTCCTTTTCTGCAGCGGCTGGTATGATTGGCGGCGGCGGCTTGGGCGACTTAGCCATTCGTTACGGTTACTATCGCTATCAGACCGAAGTCATGGTGTTTATCGTCATCATGCTCTCTGTCATGGTCATCTCGATTCAAGCCTTTGGTAATTGGCTGGCGACGCGTTTAGATAAGCGCTAGTCTTAGCCTTTTTTGTCAAAGCACTATGATCAACGCTTATAGTCAACGCTAGTGCTAATAAGACGTTGATAAAAAGGAGTTATCGACTCTCACTGCTGAGCACAAGCTTATGAATAATACGCCACCTTTGATGTAGATTACTCATAAGCAAAACGCTTGACTTTATAAGGTACTAAAGTTACTTTTGTGCTCTTTTTACGCACAGGTTATTTAGCAGCATTGCTTGATTGTGAATACCCAACAGACTCTACTCTAATCATTGTTTTAATGGCTGATTGATAAGCCGTGACCCCTAATGCATTTTTATTAAGGATAATTTATGAAATTAACAGATATCAGCCGCCAATTAGCGCTTGGACTTGCCACTGTCGGCGTCTCAGGCCTCGTATTAGTCGGCTGTAATAACTCCTCAGCGCCAGAAGCGACCAAAGAAGCGCCAACTAACGAGACTGCAGCGGCGACCGATATCGATCCTGAGCACAGCAAAATCACTATAGGCACCACCGAAGGCGACTTCGCTGACATGGTACGTAATCAAGTTAAAGGCTCACTTGAGGCGCAAGGTTATGAGGTTGAGCTCATTACCTTTACAGATTATGTCCGTCCNAANTTAGCCTTGGCTGATGGCGACTTAGATATCAATATCTTTCAGCATAAGCCTTATCTCGATACTTTTAAGACTGAAAACGACCTAGATTTGATCGAAGTCTTTCAGGTGCCAACCGCGCCGCTAGGAATTTATTCGGGTAAAAAAAGTGACCTACAAGACGCTTATAAGGGTATGAGCGTCTCAGCGCCAAACGATCCAAGTAACTTCGCCCGTGCGCTAGTGATGATGGATGATCTNGGCTGGATTACCCTAAAAGACAATATCGATCCGCTAACCGCAGCCAAAACAGATATCGCTGATAATAGCAAATACGATATCAATATCGTTGAATTAGAAGCGGCGCAGCTGCCACGCGCGCGCGATGAAGTGGACTTTGCCGTTATCAATGGCAACTATGCAACCGATGCTGGTATTGAGCTGACTGAAGCGTTATTCCAAGAGCCAAGCTTTAACTATGTCAACTGGTCAGCGATTAAGTCAGCCGACGCTGATAAAAAGTGGGTGAAAGATGTCACGAATGCTTATAACTCTGAAGCTTTCAAAGCGTACGCTAACGAGACTTTCCCAGGCTATAAATATCCAAAGATTTGGNATGCTAATGGCAACGAAGTGACCGCGACTGCTGGTACGGCGTCTGCTACTGGTAAAGTTGCTGCTGAGTAAGTTAAGCATTTTATTTTGAAATGACTATCGTTCAATTGCTTTAAGNGTATCGTAGCGCTACTTGAATGAATTTGACACAGCCTCAAAAAATAGCAGCACGCAGGTAAAATTTGCATCAGTAGCACATTCATATGTAAACAATTTTGTTTCAAGCAGATAACATGAGCAGCGCTCACTACTCTAGTAGTGGGCGTTTTTTTGATGCCTAGCTCTTGATTCATTTTCCNGTAAATCGCGGCTTATATGATCTCAAAATTTATATGTACAAATATAAAACCCTTTTACGAGTAAGGATTTGTAAATACAAAGACTCATTATTATCTATGTCGCTATGCCAATTCGGTTCTAGACTTTAAGAGACGTTACAAGCTGTTCGTACTTTGTAGAAAAGCGTCAGCTACCCTTTCGCTTAGAGTCGCTTTTTTTTATAGTGGATAAACATTTTTGGCAACAAGGATAATAATATGAGCACAAAAAACTATACTATTCGCACGGCAGGGCAAGCTAACATTCCAGTATTAGGACTAGGGACTTGGCAATCTACAGGTAACGACTGTGTTGAAGTCGTCAGCAAAGCGCTGCAGATGGGCTATGAGCACATAGACACGGCGCAAGCTTACGGTAATGAAAAGCAGGTCGGTGAAGGTATCAAGCAATCAGGCGTGGCTCGTGATAAGTTCTTTTTGACCACTAAGATCTTTCCAGATGATATGAAGTTTGAACCTGAGAAGCTAAAAGCCGCCGCCGAGCAATCGCTAAAAGATTTAGATACGGATTATGTAGATTTGCTGCTATTGCACTGGCCAGATGACCGTGTGCCTTTATCTGAGACCATTCCTGCACTGTGCGAGCTACAAAAACAAGGTCTGACTCGTCATATTGGCGTCTCTAACTTTAATATTGCCAACATAGTAGAGGCAAAAAAACACGCTGATGTGCCAATCGTCGTCAACCAAGTTGAGTTTCATCCGTTTATTAAGCAANACAGCTTGCAGACCTTTTTGAATAATCATCATATTTTGTTAGAAGCTTACTCGCCCCTAGCGCGCGGTGATGTGTTCGATAATGAAGTGATTCAAAAAATCGCTGATAACCATAATGCCACACCGGCGCAAGTCTCATTGGCTTGGATACTCTCAGATAAAGATCGCGTCGCTATTCCTAAGACCTCTAACCCTGAGCATCTGCAAGGTAACTTAGACGCCACTAAGATCGAGCTCAATGCTGATGAGTTAGAGCAGATCGGCAAGTTGGCCCGTAGCGATGGCCGTAAAATCGAGCATCCTGACTACTCACCACAATGGGACGACTGATTTTAGAGGTTTGTTTTAATAGGCCAACTACTCTTGAAAATAAAACCCTTGAACGCAAAAAAGCCACCGATATAAGTATCGGTGGCTTTTTTATTGCAGCGAACTGAGCTTTTAATATCTGAGCTTTTAATATCTAAGTTTTTAATAGCCGTTTTTACTGCTGTAACGTTTCCGTTTTATGGATAGGCTCAGCAGGATTGTACTGCTCAGAGGCAGGAGCCAGACCCTTACGATTATTTTCTTTTAAAGACTCCGCCACCTCAACAGGCATATAATTTTCATCGTGCTTAGCCAAGACCTCACCGGCGACAAAGGTTTCGCCTTGCATTTTGCCCGTAGCGACAACGCCTGAATTTTCAGCGAATAAGTCTGGCAAGATACCTTGATAAGTGACCGGAACCGTCTCTGCAAAATCTGTGATAGCGAACTGCACACTTAAAGGGTCATCAGGAGCACGTTGTACGCTACCGGCGACGACCATACCGCCTGCGCGAATACGCTTATTTTGCGGCGCTTCACCTTGAGCAATCGCAGTCGGATCAAAATAATAATCTGTTTGCTGTCCGATAGCATAGATGACGAGCACCACAGCGATAGCCGCACCTGCTAGCGTAAACATAACCCACATAAGCTTTTTACGTCGAACGGCGTTCATATCTTACCTCTTTTATAAAATAGCTATTTTGCGCAGTAAATCTTACTGTAGTCTATTCACTATAAAATGTCATAGCGCTGCTGGGATGAATTTTAAGCAGCATCGAAAGATAACAGCACGCAAGTAAAATTTATACCAGTAGTAGCGCGTTCAAATTTATAACAACTTTATTTTGAGCTAACTATAGTAGCNTTATAACGTTTATATGGTAGCGTAGCTGGTACAAATCAATAAAACCGATAAAACCTGAGTAAACTGCTGCGGTCAAACCTAATCATTGGGAAACTACTGTCACTAAAGCGACTATACAGTCCTAAGGAATTCTAAGAAGTATTAAGAAGCGCTGGCAGACATTTTATTTGGTCGCAGCGCTAGGCGGCTTACTAGAATGGCGCTGCGCCTGACGCGCTTGTTGAATAGTTAACTGTTTTAGTAGCGTCTTTCTTTGCGCGCGGCTATAGAAAATAAAAGCCAAAACTAGGCCAACAGTAATCGCCCAGCAAGACCAAACAAAAACGCCATGCTCACCCATAGCAAAAAACTCCGAGAGGCTATAAAAGTAAGGCTGCATTTGTTCTCCTAATGTACTTTCAAGGTACTTTAAAACGTAAACTACAATAGCGCGATGCTAAAACACTCAGAACATTTTGATATTATTNACGTTGTTACTATTTAAGTTGCTACTATTTACGTTGATTGCGGATTACGTTGATTGCGGATGTATTCTTTGACCCAAGCTTTGCTTTGATCGCGGTTTAAGATTAGGGTATTGGTCCGATAGATCGCAAGCGCTGCTACTAATAAATAGCTCCCTATCACCATGAGCAGCAATGGCAGCCACATGTCTGCTGACATTTTTGGCGCTTCGGTCAGCGTAAAGGTCGCGCCTTGATGTAGCGTATTCCACCACTCCACTGAGTACTTGATTATCGGCAGATTCACCGCGCCGACGATGGATAAAATGGCGGCGGCTTTACCGCGATTAGAGGTATGCTCAAACGCAGCAAATAACGCCATTACCCCTGCGTACAAAAACGCCAAAATCAGCATCGAGGTCAGACGCGCGTCCCACACCCAGTAAGTGCCCCAAGTGGGCTTGGCCCAAATTGAGCCAGTAAGTAAACTAATCACGCACAACAAAAACCCAAAAGGCGCGAGTGCTTGCGCCACTAAGCTTGCCGTCTTTATCTTCCACACCATAAAGATCACCCCTAATACCGCTAGGGCAAAATAGATGGAGATCGCAAGGCTGGCAGCAGGAACATGAATAAATATAATTCGGTAGCTATTGCCTTGCAGATAATCAGGCGGCGCAAAGGCCAAACCCCAAATGCTGCCTATAGCCAGACAAATAGCCGCCAAAATACTAAGCCACTTCACCCAAGGCGAAAAGATACGAAAGAACTGCTTAGTCCCTACAGTAATCAAAAAACCTTGCCAAAGGCGCTGCCACACATTTGGCGATGAGACATTGTTGAGGTTGGGCATGGATTAGACCTATTACACAGCAAGTAAATGAAGCAGGCTTATGAGAGAGTAATCATTAACAAAGCCAGTAAGATAAACTAGCACGATAAACTAGCAACGATAAGCTAGTCATTATCACTAACGCCTTGTTTATAGTCGTTTTTTGCTCACCTTATCGTTGCTAGGTCACCAGCAAAAACGAGTATCCTCTATTATAGCAAAGTTGGCGCTTTTAACCACGCTGTAAACTCAAAGCCTAAACTTTCGCACAGCTCATCGCTAAAACGCTTGATTAATTTAATTCAGCCAAGACATTTTCAGCGTCATCGCAATCACCCAAGGCATTACCAGTACGGAGATTATGCTACCCGCTAAGAGTAACGCCAAAATAGGCAAACCATTGAGGCCCGTCGCAAATAAGTCCACTGCACCCGTCGCAAAAATCAATACCGGTAGCTGCATCGGTAGCGCAATCAGAGGTACAAGCACNGCGCCGTTTTTTAGGGATAACGTTAAGCTACTCGCAATCGCTGAGAGCATCAGCAGCATCGGACTACCAACGATAATCGACGCCATCAAGATACCCGCCTCAAACCAACTCAGGCCAAATAAAGGCACCGCTAATAAGCTCAGTAACGCCACAATGCCACTACTAAACAGCCAATGAATGGTGAGGCGCATCAGCACCCATAACGGTAGTGAGGCTTTGGCGACGACCAATTGCGCAAGCGTGCCGTTATCGAGTGCAGGCTTGAACAGTCCATCAACGCCCATAACTAAGGAAAGTAAAGCGGCAATCCACACCGCTGGCACCCCTAAGCGCTGCAATAGCTGCGGCTCGCTACCGACGGCAAGCGGAAATAANGTCACAATCACCAAAAACAGTACTAATGGATATAACCACTGTACNGCGCCTTGCTGCTTGACTTGCCATTCACGACGCCACAATTGCATNAAGCNNATAGTNCGAGCAGCATTATTTATATCGCCAATATTAGCATCGCCATCATTATTGATATGGCCACTATTTATATTTTGTATGCGGCTCTCCGTCATTCGTTACCCTTTCTAGCCCTTTATCCTATACACCTAGCATCATATATTGAACATANCCCGTGCTTNATATAAGCAATGTCTAGCATTGGTTGGCATCACTTAGCATTGTTTAGCATGATTTAGCATTGTCATTACTGCAAAACAGTCGTTACCTAAACCCATTACGGTATATCTAAATCTTCGTNATCTGATAAATCAGGCTCTAGTGACTCATGTTCTGACAAGTCAAGATACGCTGACAAGTCCAGCACTTGATTGGCCACATNGACGGCCTGATGACTGGTCATTATTATCGCTCCTCCTGCCGCAGCAAACGCTTGTAAGNGCTCTTGCATTCGCGCCACCATATCGACATCGAGTGCCGTAAACGGCTCATCNAGTAGCCANAAAGGGGTGACATCAGGGCTCAACAGGTAAAGGCGGGCTAAAGTAATACGCCGCGTCTGCCCAGCGGATAAGTGGCTTGAGCTGATGGTCTCAAAACCCTGCATACCCACCCAAGTTAAAGCTTCATCAATATCATAGACGCTTGGCGTTATACCATAGAGATTAAGCAAAAAAGTTAGGTTTTGGGCCACAGTGAGATTGGGATGAATACCGAGCTGATGCGAGACGTATAATGGTTGCACTGGCAAACCTTGCTGACCTAGATAGTCTATGTGNCCTGTNAATACTGGCAATAGACCTGCTAGCTGCATCAGCAAGGTGGTTTTACCCGTACCATTAGCACCAATAAGATGACAAATATCGCCAGCTGCTAACTGCAGATCAACGCCCGCGCACAAAGGCGTCTCACCGCGTTGTACGGTCACATTGTTAAGCGCTAACACCGGCATTGTTTGAGTAGCACAAAAAGATGACTCGTCCATCGAAACCTCTTATCTATTATTGCCTGAGTATTGCCTTCACAGTTCAATACTCAGGCTCGTAGCGATTTTAGCATTCGCTTGAGAAACGGTCTGTAATCTACAAACTGATTATAAACAATCCTCACAAGCATCTCGCACAAACATTCATTAAAAACATCCGTTACCTTCATGTCATAATACGCTATGCTAATACCACCACTGCAAACCTATAGTATAGCAAATAGTCGAATCTCATAATTTTAAATATGGCTGTAAATATGACCGCAAATACAACAATAGATACAACATCATCAAAGCCTGTAAACGACCCTACGCCTGATACTTTACAGGGCAACTCATCCGGTCATAATGCCAATAAAGAGCAGCTGGCGGACTCCTCAATTCATAAGCTAATCGAGGCCCAGATTGAGTTTACGCAGCAGTGGCTCTGTCAGCAAGCTAAGCCGCTGGTCGATGACGCTTGGCAATGGCTTGGTACCCAGCCAATGCGTCAATATATAAGCTGTGAGGACTTACAGCATCTCATTAATGACTGGCTCCTCACTCAGCCGATGACTGAAGTCATGCGCACCGATATTAGAGCTATCCTGCAGACTGTGATTTATCATCCTGTCAATGACAACGTGCCGTTATCTGAGCTTGTCGATGAGACGCAAGTACAGACGCTAGCGAATTATATCGGCAGTCATCAGCAGCAGCGTAACGGACTGATACACGCGCTCATCGGTAATGACACCTTCGCCGATCTGCTGACGCAAACCTTGTATCACGCTATCAANGACTTTATGGAAAGCACGTTAGATAAAGCNGGCGGCGTCGGTAAGCTGATGAAAATGGGTCGCAGCTCTTTTGAAAAAGCCACCAATCGTAACTTAGACGAAAAACTNCAAACTTATTTACACCGTAATATCAAGGATTTAACCAATAAAGCAGAAGCGAATGCCCAAGCGCACTTATCTAACGAGGAAGTCTCAAGGCTACTCGTAATGGGCTGGGCNCGTATCAAAGATCAGCCCGTGAGCCAACTACAAACCTACTTAGACAACGATCCTGATAATGGCAGTATTCAGCACATCGAAGCCAGCGTGCAGCAAAGCTATAATCGTCTGCGCCTCTCGCCTTATCTGCGCAGTTTAGTCGCGGCGAGTGTCGAGACTTGGTATGACAATCATCAAGGCGACACTATCGCAGCCTTAGCCGCTAGCGTCAATATTGATGAGCTNGCCGTATCTAAACTCACTCCTACGCTATTGCCTATCATCGAGGATGCTATCAATAGCGAATGGCTGAGCGCGCATATGCGGGATATGTTGCAGGCCTTTTATGAGCAGCCTAATATTCAACAAATATTTGCGACAAAAGACTAGNGCGTGTTGAACATTCGACCTTGGCACTGACAGAGACTATTTTTTAGGCGATTTGCAGATAAAAATGGTAAGTTTAGTTGTTC